>Ga0209489_100334_pt1 | contig 82952 bp, 24 predicted proteins | sample SiratrowhiteBW_FD_187527 | JGI IMG/M metagenome (GOLD analysis project Ga0209489, IMG submission 187527) | Root nodule microbial communities of legume samples collected from California, USA - Siratro white BW (SPAdes) (version 2) | ecosystem: Host-associated > Plants > Roots > Nodule | place...
GCCTATATCATAAAAAAAAAAAAAAAAACTGGATACTTTAAACATGGAAACTATAGTTTAATTTTTTATCACGAATGTGGTGATCGAATTAAATACTAAAAAAAAATTATAAGACTCAAAATATGTTGAGAAAGTTGCAACATTAAATGAATATTTTAAAATTTATTTTTTCTATTTATTCTATTTATAAGATATTAAAAAATTAAAATTAAATAAAATATTTAAAAAATAATAATATTTCATCATTATAAAGTTGATTTTTATAATGAAAATTTTATAATTTTCACTAAAATTATAATTGCTGATTAGGTTTGAGCAATATAAACTCAAATATCTTCTTTTATTACTCTCTTTCTCTCAGTTATTGTGGTTTTACCATTTAAAATATTATTTTTTCTAATTTATTCTCAAATTAAGTATTCTTTCCATCTTAATCAAAGTAATATATTTAAGTCTTTTATAGAGTAAAAAGTAGGATTGATATTCCCAACAGCAGTTGCAATTCACTCATCAACTTGCACAATTAACTGCAGTGTGAAACAATCATAGTTAAGTACTGACACTAAGTAATTAAAAATAATAAATTAATTGGTTTATTATTATCTTTTGGTTCTTAATTTTTAAATTTTTTTATTTTAGTTCCTATACAATATTTCTTAGTATTTTTGGTTCTTAATTTATTTGTCCGCAATGATATACTCTTTTTTATCAAGTAACAATTAAACAGTAAAAGAAAAAATCGAAATTACATTGGCCAAAATATATAAACAACTTTAATCCAATGAATTATAATTTTAGTATGAGGGCATAACTACGTATAATTTTTTTTTATTAAATTACATTTTTAATCTCTTGTTTATTCAAACTAGTTAATAATGTCAAATTCCTTGATACTATTTCAAAAAATACCCATTCTACATTAACTTTTTAGAATTTCTACATTGATTTTAGAATTTATTAGAATAAAAATAGTTATAAAAATTATTTTTTACATTTGTTTTTACTAATTTAAAATGTGAATTTTAAATATATTATTATAATAACCAATTTAAATCTATTATTTAAAAAAATAAAAAAAGTGACTTTTTAAAACCCATTGTTAAAATGAAAAATTTAAAAAATTAATTAAAATGTATTCATAACATGTCACCAAAGCCTATAAATTACAATTATTCATGTTTTAGACTAACTTTCCTGATATAATAAACATTTATAAATTGAATACATTTAGATATAAATTCAAAGCATCTCTAATAAACAATTGCCAACTCATAAGCTTACAAAATTAAGCTAAAATACATAATGTTCCAAGCTACGACTTTATAATCAATCTAGTAGGATATCAACGAGACCTCATATTTGCCATTAGGATGTGTAAAAGTCAAAAGCGTGTCAATGAGATCGACCTCCTGAGTTATCTTTCTGCCATTGGCTTAAGTAGAACGGTGCGAAAATAGCTTAACAATGCTAAGACCTTGCTCCTCATGGAGAAGATATTTTTCCTGCAGAATTTATCAAAGCAATGTTTGCGTTAAAGAATAAGACAGCTTTAATGGTTGGTGTTTTCTTACACTGAATTTCAGCCATGCGATTCCATGAAATGCCTTTATTTTCTAGAATTCGTTGAAGTGAACACTTGACAATATTGGTAAGTTTCTTCTTGTCACGATATTAATCCAACGAACCTGCAAATCAATTTCTGGAACTGCACATACAAATACAACCCACCCCAGCTCAATTATTAAGTCCAATTGTAAAATTCTATAATCTCCTTTTTGAAAGGTAGAAATTACCCATCCCAGTAGAACATCAACATGGTTTATTTCTTATAGTTAACGTCTGGGAAACAACCATATAGTTCAAGTCACAAAATATTCCACTTCATTGATGAGTATATATACATATCTAGCCAGGCTTAAAGTCTTTCTATAGTGGAATATTACTGTAAGATATAAGAAATAAAATAATCAAATAATTCGTAAAACTCCTTACATCGTCAACGCTTAACAAAAGAATATTTTTCTTTACAAAACACATGGTAGATGAAACTTGAGTTACCAACCAAGTTAGAGATTTCATATCTTCTTCTCAGTAATTTTATCTAGTTGAAAAGAAAAACAAATATCATTAAACCAAAAAATGTCACAAAAATGGAGAAGAAAAAAAAATCGATCAATATACATTATTACGTGAGGAAAGTATAATTGATATCAAGAGTTAATGTATTAAATCTTATCAAGCAAATTTTAATTAAAGGGTCACAATCATTCACAGTAAAATCATTACTAGAATATTTTAAATTTTGTGCGATTTAATGTTTGATGAAACGTTTAAAAGATACTTGAAAATATGTTATAATTCCGAATTTTCAAACTTAAAAAAAAATCCCACTTGTAGTAATGAAAAGGGGATAATATCAACTATAACAAGAGCAAGATTTACGGGATACAATAGCGCCCTAACCCATACTTCCTGCAATAGTAATCTGATAAAGAAACAAAGACAATAAGGAATTTGATTTATGACCGAGAGAATAAGATTAATAACAACAATATCGTCCAAGAAGATGAATTATAATTCTAACCCTGCAGACCATAAACTACCCAGTTTCAAAGATTAAACAGAAAATGAAGCGCATTCATCAGCCTCACACATACACATTGAATGAGAAATTGCAGAGAAGCAAAAGAAAAGGAGATGACTACCCGGCATAAAACCTTCCAGTGAAAACGACCGTGTTCAATTTTAGTAAAAATTCGCATAACCGAAAACAGTGGGCTTAGGGTTAGGGAACATAGCATGCATGTAGTAAAGCTATCAAGAGGCGATAATTGAAGCGTTAACGACGACGGCAAGAACCTCACCACGCAACACGGCGAGACCGAGAAGGTAATGAAGCCAAAGACGGAAGCACGACGAAGGCAAGGCATTGGATAATTTACGAGAAGGTGGTTCGATTTTGGTAGAAATTTACACATATGGGTAAATTTTAAGTAAATTATGCTTGAAATAACTACTTTGAAAAAAAAAATCGTGCGATTTCCGCTTGAATTAATTTTCTTAAGCTAAAACCATGCTTCAAAGTCCTTTTTTTAAAAAAAATTATCTTAATTTTTTAAAATGTTTTTTTGTCAAAGTCACTAATGGGATGACGATTTTAATTTTTCTTAATTATTTTTGAAGAAGTCGCACGTACGACCTTTTTTATTAATTATTTTTCATTTTTAATTTAAATGTTTTTTTTTTATTTAGTGAAGAAGAAGTGGTACATCAATATACGATTTCTTCAAAACTAACTAAAATTTTGAAGCCATCCCCTACTTAGGCAAAAATATTTTAAAAAATTACAATAATTCAAAGAATATGCTTTAAAGTACAATTTTAATATGAAAAAAATTGTTTCAAACAAAAGTCACGCTTGAAAGTATGATTTTTTTTTTATTATTATTTCAAAGTCATGTTCCGAGCATAATTTACCTAAAAATTATTTATATTAGTAAATTTTTACAAAAATTGCACCGTTATGATAAATGAAACAAGTCATGAAAAGGATTTGGAATAAATCTTTCCTACTCATGTAATCTTTGAACAATTTTATCCTTTAATAAATAAATAAAAAACTATTTATATCATCGTTATATAAAAAGGTATAAATATTTTGTAACTTCCTTAGTGTTATTTTTTAATTAAGTAATTTACTATTTAATAAATAAAATACAATTTATTTATTTATTTAATAAAATAAATATTTTTTATTTCAAAATAATTAAGTAATTTTTATAATAAAATTTGATATTATTTAGTATAATAAGAATGTAAATGCATATACATATGCGTGTAAAAGTATTTGTTTACGCTCTTATATATAATTAAAATTTAAAATATAGTTATACACACACATTAATACTTATGCAAATATAATGGTTGCATCATTATTAAGATTTTGTTTTACATGATAAATTCTTTTTCAAATTATTGTATATATAAAATAATTTTATTTTATGAATAAAATCGTTTTTTTTTTCTAATAACTACATGCAACTTATGCATAAATTAAAAATTTAAATTTAAATAAATTATATAAAAGTTTTTTCTCGAAATTAGCTTATACGAAAGTTAATTTCAATTTATAGATAAATTCATTTTTTCTTATTTTTCTCTAAAAGGACTAAAACTATAAAAAAAAAAAAAATAGAGACCAAAAACGTTAAAAAAAAATTATATAGGCTAGAAGCCGTTTTTCTTAAAAAGTTTACAAAATAAATATATTTAACCTTAAACTGTTTCCAAAAAATTTCTGAGTTTGGAATTAGTTAAATGAAAATCTATATATGAAAATAATTTAATTCCTTAATTCTTCTTTAATCTTGTATAACTTTGAATCAATACAAAATTAAATTAAAGTTTGAATTAGCATAGATAAACTCCGATAAATTCCTATTTAAACCCTTTTAATCAAACCCATAGTTAAATCTCTTAAATCCAATCATTCAAATTAAACTCAATTATTCATCAAAATACACCATCAATAAATTGTATTCCAAAAGGATATCAATTGTGGTAATCTTTCCCAAATCTAATTCTGCTTGTCAATTTTTCAATCATAAACGGAATTCAAAGTCAATTTACTGATGACCAATTAAATAAACATAAAAGCGAAGAAAATGGCTAAATAATCATGAAATCAACTTGATAAAAAGTTAACAAACCTAATTAAAAAAAATAAAATTAACACCACCTTTGAAAAAGACGTAAAGACGATAGATATAATGATTTCTTTTAATCATATGTTGTTCAATTTATTTATTTTTAAATCACACTTGAACACAATACCTTAACGATAAACTAACGGTAATTATCTACACCAATACTACCTGTTGGATAATGTGAAGGTGGAAATATGGGAGAGATATTCATCAACTGATTATTAAAAATTGATACCACCCTTCTCACATATATATTATTTAATTTACTCATTTTTATATAATATCATACTCTAACTGACACTTAGAACATAAAAAAGGAAACAAGTTGAAAAAAAAAATAAGAAGAAGTCTGGAAAAGAATGCTACAGAGCACATTAACACTCTTATTCCTCTATACTGGTCAATTTTTTAATCTATCAAAAGAATTATTGTCCTTTCTTTTATCATTCTAAATTCAGATCTTAAAGCTAGCAAATCTGGTCGCCCTAATTTTATTTATGTTTTTCATTTTGTGAAATTATTGGACCACCGGTCAGGTCCCCCTTCATTAAAAATAACAAAAGAATAAAATTAACACATATCTAATGTAAAATTTAAAAAAACCTATATAGATAGAAAATAAACTCTTAATTTCACCAAACCCTTGATTTACCACGTACATTTATTGTCATTTATTATCATTATTTATTTAAAATTCTAATAAAATCCCTGCTAAAATTGAACCGAGAAATTCAGAAACAATAAATTTGTTAAGCACGTCATTCATTTCCATTCTTTCTTCAAAATATCTTTTCAAAATTTTAAAAATAAGATCAAATTATTTTCTTTTTTATTTTTTTACCCAGTGTGTAATTTTCAATTTCTTAAGACCCATAGTTCTTTGTAAAAAAAATTCTTAGTTTCTTAATTAAAATTGTACTATGTAAAGCATGTGAACTTTTCCTCTTCAAACTCTAATTTCACGGGTCGTGTTGGTAACAACATTTGTTAAATATTTAAAACGATTTTTTTATTGAAAATCAAATAAGAATCCATTAAAAATTAATTAAAAAACTTATTTTTACAAATTTAATTAAAAAAACCCTTTTAATTCCTTAACGAACACTTCTAAACATTTATGTCCCCTTATTTATAATTGTTTTTTATTGCTGATAAAAAAACTTCTAAACGTTTATCCAATTAATTTCACATGTTATAAAAATTTCAATATATTTACAATTTTCAAACTTTTAAAAATATTTTATATTTTAAACATAGTTAAAACCCGTAAGCTACTCCCCTAAAAACCAAAACTCTCAGGCTACAACAAGTAAAGAAATTAAGTATTGTAAAAATAAAAAATATCAGAGAATCTTGTTTAACATTTAAAATACAATAAAATCGAAAGGGATAAAAATAGAATTAAAATAATAAATAATGAAAAATTAATCAAGATTAACTGAGTTTGGAGATGATGGTTTAGTTTATGGGAAGTTAATAATGAAAGAGATGGTGTGCATATGCATGCCGCCCATTAAGTGAAAATACAGCATCATTAGAAGGAAATAATAATGTCGCAGGAAGCACACACAATGTCCATTGACTGTAAATAGCATGGATATGGTGGTTGGTTTGGGAAGTTTTGATGAGAGAATGGTAAACAGCGATCATTAAAAGCTTGAAAAAAAAAAAAACAGGGAATCAAAAATGGAATAAAATCGATTGCAAGTTGAATTCATGAGAGGGACGCTATTCCTCACCATGCCCTGGTCTGCCCCAACATGCATGATGTTGAAAGCTTTGAACCAAACTTCATCAATGTGCTTTCCACGGTTCCATTCATTGCTGAGTTCCCACTGATTAGCTCGTGCACTTTTTTCGGTCATGTTGGTCACTTACGTTTAGTCATCTTCCATATGGGGATTTTTTTTTTTTAGTGGCAGTTCTTCTGTTCTGATGGGGATTACTATATCTCATTTGCATGCAAAGTGTTGCCTCTTGGTTCCTCTACTTCCTTACTATTACCTACCTACCTACACTACATGCTTTTTGATTGGGACTACACATTAATCAATCACACACTCATATACCTCACCTAGGGTTTAAGCTATCTCCCACACTTCTTTAGTGTAATGTATAATTTAACAATTTTCAGTGTTTTTTACCTCCATACTAAAACTAATCTGAGTTCTTAATTAATTTTTAATGGACTCCATAAAATATTTTATCTTAACATTTGTTTCCTTTTTATCTCTTGTCCATTGTTTTATGGAAAAAAAATGACCTTTTTTATACAAGAATATGATGAATCTGAGTTTATCTCTTTTTGGAATAGTTAAATGAAGTAATTAAAAAGATATATCAGAATGAGCCAATCTATTTTACAAATAAATTATAATTTTTCATTCTGTCCGATGTTAGGTAGACCAACAGACCATTTTCGTTGTATTTTAAAAAAATTAAAAATAAAACGAATTTAAATAAAAAATATATATTTTTTAAATTTAAGTTATATTAACGAAATAAATTTTAATTTGATATATAAATCACAATATATAGGTGTTTTTTAAAATTAATATTATTTTTATTCTTAAAAATATATATTATTGTATAAAACTGATAGCAGATCCTCAACCCATTTAACTGATTTTTTTTTTAACTTAAAAATGACCGGTTTTTGCAAAATTTTAGTGCCCGTCGGTGGAACCAAACTTACTTTGAGAGTTTTCTTCCCTCCCTAAACTGCACTTTGATTCTAAAAGCTTCCTTCAAAAAGTGCATTGAAGATGTCCTACTTCTACAATGAAAATGAATATTACCTACATGGGATATGTATATATTATTTGTAAAAATCAGCGATGACAAATTCACATGATGTTTGTTGATTTATGAAAGAAGTGGCACAAACATTGAACCTTAATTTGTAGGTGCATAATAGAGATTTGAAAGAGAATGCTGAGCAGAAGAACCTAAAAGGAAGCCTCAATTGTAATTTGTTGCTAGCAAAGGTAAGTCCTGTGTCAACCACATTGATCCCAATGATATTTGATACGTGAGAATTATTTTGCTTTGCAATAGATAGAACATTTTAGTCTACGAAAATAATGCATATTCGTTCATTGGTGCATGACCCACTCTGTGGGGATAGCCAAAAGTTTAACTGTTAGCTTTGGAAATTCTAACAACCAAAGATAGTTGAAAGCTACCCTTTAGAACTTGAAATAAACTAAATTATTTCCGTAAACAAAATATATACTTTGGTTAGTTCATGTAGACGTTTTTGCAAAGAATATTCCATTGTATATATACTCAAAATGCAACAACATAATTTATATGAATTATTACATTATTTAATAACTTTTAATTGAATTATTTATCCTCAAAATTATTATCTTTAACTTTGATCATATTTACTAAAATTTTACTAATTTAAAAGTATTTGATACATCTTGTATATACATAAAAGTTACGGTAATATATTCTTTTAAGAAGATATCCGAATCTCAACATTTTGTTATTTTAAATTAAAAGACCAAATATGATATATGTACATGCGTTTTAGCATAATCATTTTTAACTTACATTAACTTTTCTTAAACCTCTGCAAGAGAGTGTGGACGAAGACATGTTAATATATATATATATATATATATCTTCATTATAAAATTAAATATGTATGAATGATTTATTTCTAGTTGATATAAGATTTTCAACACACTTCTCTTATATCAAGATTTTTCAACTTATATACGAGACTATTTACTTAAAGGTGACTCTATAGGCTTAACAATCTTACTAGGATATGGTCTGATATTATCTTAAAAAATGAATTTAAAATTCAATTTATCCTTACAAATTACAAAACCAGTTTATAAGATGAGAATTGTCCTTACTTATATATCATGAATTAACTTTATATAACATAAATTAATATTATTTTTAGTTAATTTGAGATTTTCAATAAATAAGTTTCAACAATCTAATCTTTTGATATTTGTATTTATATATTAAATTTACATTCTTGAAGTTTGAAAATATATTAATAATTTATAAAATAAATTTGAATTGTATATGGAAAAATTTATAATTTAAAATAATAATATTAATAATGATAGTTAGACAGAGAAATGGACAATTACACGATACTCATCTTAGTATTTGGAGAATTATTTTTAATTTTTATTTTCAAATATAATTAAGAGTAAAACAAAAAGATATAAGAAGTGTATGTTCTTTATATATTGTTATAGATTTTGTCATTTTCAAAATATAATTAAGAGTAAAATAAGAATATAAAATGCCCAAATCAAAAGAGAATGTCTTTATATATTGTTATAAATGATAAATTAAGACTAAAATATGAATATTAAAATGTATTCCCTTTATATATTGTTATAGATTTTTTTTAATTTTAAAATATATTAAGGGTAAGATAGGAATATAAAATGTGTACATTAGAAAGGGATAATCTCTTTATATATTATTGTATATTATATTTAAAAAAAATATCTGAATGTCAATTATAATTAACTAAAAATGTTTAATTTATAATTTTAAATTAGTATATATAGTTGAAATAGTATCCAAATATTTGAAGGTTGAATGTAACATCCTAAAAGTATAATTATTTGAAAATATTTTAAACACTCAATAATAAGAGATTTTTTAATAGAAACGATTGAAAATATTTAAATTTATGATATATTTAAAATTTAATTAAATATAAATACAATTTTATTATTTGTTTTACCATTTAGTAAAAGCATAAAGAATATAATAAAATAATTATATACTTATTTTAATTAATAAGGTTTCAGCCAATTATAATAAAATGATTTTCCACCTTAAAACCTACTCGAAATACCATTACCTTGAAAATATCCCTCTCACATGTTTTGGGTCGTAAATTTTTAAATCACAATTCATGTCACCTACCTAAAACAAAATCCACGTTATTTTCTTTTTGCTTTTTAGTTTTGGAGTTTTGCGCGAAAAGGTTAAGCCATCTTCATCAGGAACACCGTGCTTTTCTCTTTCACTTTCACTCTTTCCCACTACCAACAATTATTAATAAATAATATATATTTACTCCCAAATTTCAACATCGTTTAAAACTCGAATTAAGGTAATCGATAATTTATAAAGACTTTTGTTTCTTAATTCACTTCAATCACTAAAATGAATTTGGAACAGATAAGAAATTTCTATAAACAACTGAAGTTATATGTAATTTTACCTTTTTCAAAAACCATGACAATTAATGGGTGAAAAGTCCATTAAACTTGCTCATAAATGTATTCAATTTTCAATTGAAAACATATCCGTAAAAAATATTTAGTTATTATTTTATTTAAAAATTTTGAAATTCCATGTCAACGAAAACTTGAAAACTTAAGATACTCTTAGAACATCTTCACACCAAACAAATGTATACGATACCAAAGCAAATACTACATTTCTTTAATTACTTAATGTTTGGATGAAGAAGTTTAGGAATTTAATTACTTTTTATGGAATTTAATTTTGATAGTAAATAATAGTTTTGAACAGAGAATTAATAAATAAAACTTAAATTCGATAAATTTGTAAAAAAAATATTTCAATCACTTAAAATTGTTAAATTTCAATTTTTATAAATTTTTTACTGATACACACACATATATTTATATATCCTTTTTATATCTCTTATCCTTTTCCTTTATATGTTAGTGTTCCTCTCTTCTTGTTTTCTTCTATCTCGTCTATGAATTGTTTTCTTATTTACTTATTTTTAATTATTTAATATTAATTTTTATTATCAAATATTTAAAACTAGTTAGTATTTATTCTTTGATAATTAATATTAATATTTTAGTTTTTATGTAATAAGAATTAAATTATCCTTTTCAAAATAAAATAAATAAATTTTAATTTTAAATTAACTTGTCCAAATAAAATATTTAAAAAATGAAATCAACATAATTTAAATTTCAAATATTTTAGATTTCTTAAATTTTTAAAGTTGCTCTGCTGAATATTTGATTTGTCATTTTTTTTTTCATGCAAGTGTATTGTGCATTCGATTAGATAGGGCCGCCACATAAAAAGTTGAAATTAAGTTGCGTTTGTAATAAGCCCTTAACTTAAAAAAGAAAATAATGCGATGTGTTTTGGTGCTAATTATTTCCAACTACGCCTTTTTGACCATATAATCTTTCGTGATGATTACGGCAATAGATGAAATCAATTCTTCCATATCAATATGGACAAAATCCCCTTTTTTTTCAAATCTCACCTTTTCCCTGTTTGGTGTAACTGCTTTTAACACTGGGTTCAAACCCACACTATTATTAGTATATAAATAATGGGAGAGAGCCATTGTAAAATTAGCAAATTAACATTTTTTTAAATACATTTAAAATAATGACAATGATGTTAGAAAATATATTAATTGTTATAACTATTGTGAAATGTAGCTTTTGAATGTAATTTAATAAAATAAAAAGATATATTGATTAATATAAGAAGCTATTATTTTCAAAACAACTAAATAGACTTTGGAAAAATATAAATAAATAAATAAATATATATATATATATATATATATATATATATATATATATAATGAAGTTTTTCGCTATTGACAATCAAATTAAAAAAATTTCTAAAAGATAGATTGAGAAAATAAGAAAATAGAATTTCTTTTCATTAGATATTTCATAAAGTAAGTTTTTCTTACTTATAATTTACGTAAGAATTATAAACTTTAAGATTTTATTATAATTTACCTGACAATTATAGATTTTAAAATTACTTTTGAGTACTAGGAATTTATAATTAAATTTAAAAATGATACTTTATTGTTATATATATCTAAGGTATTTTTGAGTCAACGGTGTTTGGAATCTCACTTGGTATTAAGTTCAAACTGTGTGTTAATAGATAGTTTTATTGAAGTTCGAACAAGCATATAGCTTCAAATTACATTGATTTTTTTATTTTTTTCAGAAAAATATTTTTAATTGAGAGTTTAAAAAGGGTAAAATACACACGAGTAACATATAATGAATTTGTGAGAAAAAAAACTTAAGTTCCATAGAATAAATCTTTACAAACAAGTGAACTGTTTTGATGAAACTTGACATTAAACATTATTTTTATAATCATTCAAAAAACTGGAGTTTATAAAACACTCCAAAACTATATATTAAATATCCTTATTATGATGATTAAAATGAGACATTTCAAAATGAAAGAGAGAGTTTCGAAGCACTTCGAATAAAGTCGAGGATAATTGGAGAAAAACATTAATAAAATTAACTTTAAATTCTGACAGTAAAAAAAAAAAAAAAAAAAAAAAGACAAGACTTTATTTACAGATCTTGGGACAGGAAGAAGATAATTTGAGTAAAAAATAGTTTTTCGTAAACATTATTGCTTTAGAATATAGTTACTTTGAAATATTTAAGAACTTCAATGGAAAAAAAAAAAACATAAATTTGTTTGACAAGAAATAAAAAAAAACATATAAAATATAAATTCCAGGCTTTGTTTGTTTAGCACATAGAAAAATCCTGAAAAGGAAAGTAAAAGAAAGTGCAAAAAACAAAATAAAAATCACGGAAAAATATATATGTGACAAACTTTTTTCTCTATGTCCTTAAGAAAGACGAGGAAAGTTTCAAGCTATAATTAAATAAAATAATAAATTTAATTATAAATAAAATATATTAAAATATTTATTTTAAAATAATAAATAATAAAAATAATAATTTAAGAATGTTAAAATAATTAATAAAATATAATAAATTTATTTTTAATATATATTTTATGTTAAATATATAATAAATAAATAAATTGAATACAATTATAAAATAATAATAATAATAATAAAATTAATAAAAATTAAAAGTTAAAAAAATTAATAATAATAATAATAAAATTATAAAATAATAATAATAATAGTAACAATAATAATTTATTTTATAAATTATATTTAATTTCATTTAATTTATTAAAAAAATTATTTTATCAATTATATATATCACATCATTCACAAATTTTCATAAATTTTTTCTTCATTTCTTATCATATTACCCTTAATCCAAACATACATACTTTCTACACACTTTCACTTCAAATTCACTTTTTTTCATTTCCTCAACCAAACAAAGCATAAAAGATTTAAATTTTAAAATACCTTGTTCAATATACAAGACATTTCCCAAGCATGTTTGATAGCATCATTACAATAATTGGACAATGGGTAGTTCATGGTAAAAGTTTTATCACTTAAAACTCTAATTATGTACTAAAACATATAGTATTTTTATATATAATTTTTGTCATAATATCATGTTAAGTTTCATTTGTTTTTGTTTTCTTTTGTTCTAGTGGGACTAATGGGTTGAGATGAGCTAATAGGTTGGGATAAGTAAGTAGGTATGAGATCAACTTCAAGTGTTAAGATTTTTCTCTTCAAGTTCATATTGAATAGGAGATATCTATAAAAACAATTCGACACTCAAATTATAATAAGTACAAGCAAATGGATATAAGGACAGTAATTGTACCTATGTAAAATATCTCTTTATTTATAGAGATAGTATTGGATTAAGTTCTTGTCTTTCAATACTCATGATTATCAACTTTATTAGTAAAATAATTTTCACTTATCACTTATGTTAACATATACTTTAAGTTGTCACGTCATCTTTAAGTTTTATTAAGTTTGAATTTAAGTTCGTTTTTCAAACTAACTTGGTATAACAGGTTGAAAAAGATAGATAATCTCGTATCGACTTTGATTAGTAGGTTTAGTATACAACATATAGAGACTTTGAATAATAAGAAGTTGATTCCATGTTTTTTTCCCTCTCCCTCTTATAATAGAATTGAAATATCTCCCTTTAACTTGTATTCTCCGTGGTTCCATAATGAATGAGGAGTGATGTTGGACAACATTTAGTGATGCATGCAAGGAATATCCTGAATGGGTAGGGCAGGGACCATTGAAAACATTGTCCTAAAAGGACATTCCCCAATCAAAAGGGTTCTTCTCTCTTCTCTACCTCTCTCTCTTCGTTTATTAGGGCATGCCACTTTAGGAATCCCACGTTCATGGGAGTGACAAATTGAAGTCCTCCAATTTCCATTAATCTCTTTGGTGGGACACCCACACCCACACTCACCATGCAAGCTAGCTAAGCTAGGTCTACATGAAGTTGATCTTTGGCTTAATTCTGATGTGAAGATGATGGTATTGGAATCTTTGAGGAGTGAAGAAAGTTTGCTCCAAAAATCTTCAAAGCTGACAAACAAGATTCCTAGTTGATTTCCACGATTGAATAACATGGATGGTGGGGTGACAAATCGTGTTTCACACATTCAAAATTCCACTTGATGATAATATGAATAGTCATATATATAGTGTATATGCGTTTGACACCAGATGCTACCTAATCTTCTCATTGCAACCATGCAAACCTCGCTCACTCAAATCAACAAGCTGAATCATCGCATGCACACATGAATCAAGCTAAACATTAATGAGATTATTGTCTCAATTTTATAAATCTCAACGATATTAATTACATAGATTTTTTTTTCAACCGGGATAATTACATGTTAATATAAAAAAAAAGCTGATAAAAAAAACATGTTAATATAAAAAAGAAAGTTGAAATTAGATTTTATATAAATTACCTGGATTATTTTATATAAAAACTTCTTTTTAAGTTACGCGTAATTTAATTTTAAGCCATAAAATATTTTGTTCTAAAAGTATTTTAAGAAAGGTTTACTTGAACACTTCGAGGTCATTTCAGTAATTTTGCAACCATATGTAAGAACATTAATAAATAGAAAAAAAGTGTACAAATTTTGCCATTCGCTTAGGCGTGTGTATAAAATTACGCGATTTTATGTGCAACTTCTTTCTTGTCTCTGATTTATGAATGATTCTACGCAATTTTAATTGTTAAAAACTAACACAATTTATAAAACTACAGACATAGAAATTTAAATTGCGTGAGAGGCAAAAATAAACAATCAGATTGTGCTTTGAAATGAAAAATATCTGTCTATTTCCTTCTTAATTATCGTGGTTTCTTTTTAATTAAAAAAAATATAACACTCTAGAAAAATAAATAGAGGAAATAGACTATGAATTGACTGTGAAATGAAGTTATTATTGTTATTTAATCATATTGTATGGTAAGTTTCTTGACTTTTAAATAATTATTTCAAAACTTATACAAACTATCATGTTTGATTAGTTACCGTGTAAATTTATTTTACGCTAATAGTGCCTAATCAATAAACTCGTATTTATTTGAAGTGATTAGGGCATCTTCCATTTTAAGATTTTTATATTTTCAGTTGATAAAAAATTATCCTTTATATATTAAAACTAAATAATAAATTAGTTGAAATTTAATTCTAACGATGTTTTAATTTTATAATTAAAAAAAAAATTGATGCTTATTTTAATTTTTAAAGATTAAACACAAAAGATATAAAGTATAAACGAATGGAGAATAAGGCCATTCTTGAGGTCATTAACAATTCAAAAATAAGAAGATTCTAAACAAGAAGTCGTATGATTTGTAAGGTGAAAGTTATAGGTACAAGTTTTCTTTTTTATTTATTAATTTACTAAAAAAATAGAGTACTATTAAAATTAAAGGACACTGTAGAATTTACCTTTATATTGTGTACAGAATAAATTTTGCCCTGGTGTACACATTTCATTGTATAATTTTTGAATGAATTCAAACACACATCTTAGTAGTTATATGTAATAACTGGATGCATTCCATCAAAATCAAACTTGCTTCAAACTAGAAAGATGCCAAATAACAGTCTAAATCTGCATAGAGAAAAATCGGAGAGGAATATTGCAATCCTTATCGCGTAGATGTACTTATAGTGATGTAAGCACCAGTGGCACTCCATTTTCTAATCCAATTTTCAACCCAACCATAAATGAATAATTGTATGGAAGTATTCCTTTTTCTTTATCCTTTTGATAAAAAATCTCAGCTTTTTCTTGTGTAGACCAAATTGAACAGTTCAACGAAGTAGGCTTCATTCAACATTCTTAAAGTTATCAGTTTCGCTTTAGTTAAATATCACTTTCTTCTTAATTGGCAAACTTTAGTCAAATATGTGGAACATACATTTTCAATTATTGAAGAGCCCATTAACTTAAACTTGTACAGACTTCACATAAAACTACCCTAGGATTTTCAATGAAAGGGGACCAACATTTTTAAAAAGTTTTCATTTATCATAACCCATTAAAGAATCAGTGTTCTGTATATTACATGATGTATCTTTTCTATAGATAAAAATCATTGTGGGGCATAAATATTCAATTGTCTGAAATAATCACAATATGTACTGGCTTACCTAATACATATTTTTGCTAACAATAAATAAATAATGAATATAGAATTTACTGTTAAAATGAGTTACCTCGCAAAAAGATAGAATGTCTAACATAACATCCAATGCAAACTAAATTTAAGACTTGAATTTGATAAAAAAAAATCAATCTTTACATTACTAAATTTTTATATTATAAAAAATTAAAATACAAATAAACAATCATAAAAATAAGAATTGTACAATACATTTCCAGCAAAACTTACAAAGATGTTAAAAATGATAAAAGTAAAATAAAACTCACTTAAAAGAAAATGAGACTTTATATTTATAAAATCTTTGCATTAGAACTCGCGGCAGAGATAAATTCTACACTAACCAGGCAACATATTTTTTCGGTTACTAAATTCCTTTTTGAAGGTATACAACTGCCCCTCTGACAATTTATCGAAAAAAAAAACCATTAACTAAGTATCCTTCACAGTTCAGATACATTGCTTTCTTCTTCACAGTTCAGATACATTGCTTCTTGTTTGACCTCCAACGTTTCTTTTTTCGATCACCCTATTTACCCTAAACATGTTGACTCTTATCAGACTGAATTTCGTTTATGGAGTTAGAATAATAAACTGTAAATAACAACACACTCATTCAGCGCTTGTATCTTCAACAGATTTCTTGTACTCAGGCTTCAGCTCATAAGTTCCCTGATTGGCACCTCTTTTATTATAAACGCACAGTTCGTTCAGAATCTCTTTCAAGAATTGCTGCAAAAGAAAAAGCAACAAGTTCATTCAGGAGCTTTCAAAAGTTGCTGCAAAAGTTTGTGGGGACAGCAAGCAGGCATTGTGTGTGCATGCATGTGGTGTGTGTGCAAGCGCTACAACCACTTAGGAACTCAAAATAGAACAGAAAAGCATACAGCAGGTTGATCAGTCTCTTGGACAAGCTGTTTCAGGGCCCAATTAGGCTGTCTTTCAAATAGCTTGAACATTATATCCTCCAGCTCTCCCCGATCTCTTCTTGTTCTCTTTGTATCAGACTGTTTAATTGGCTGCGTCTTCTTCTTGTCCTGTGAAAGTTTCATTAGAATAAGAAAAAAAACCTCAGAATTATTCCATGCATACACATTTGAGAGACCAAACTTTCTCCTTGAGACATTTTATTTTACTCCAGTACATTTTCATAGAGATTACATGAATCTATGGTATAATTATTTAATATATATTGCTTATGATTTATGACTGGCACTGTACCATAATGCTTTTAAAGACAAGATACTTGGATGTTCTATTGTAATTAATTATTAACGTAAAACTTCAACACTGCCCAGAAATGTCATGCAAGCAAAAATGATAGATAGTAAATTAGAACCGTGTCACCAACATGTCCAAGAGTATTTTTTATACATTACGTACCTTGGAATTGGATGAAACTAGACCAATCATTCCAGGCATTGGCCTCATTAGAACTCCACGATCATTATCAATAACCTTCCAATTGAGTCGAGGGAACCAGAGAAAGAGAATCAATTATTTAATCAGACAGAAATCAAGAAATGTTAAGGGACAATTAAATAATACACACGAACAAATACCTGTATTTGTCTATTTTTAATCATAGATCTGTTTGTCCTCTCACGGCACAATTTACCATATTCTTCAATGTTTTCACCGTGGGGCTTCATATCAAACTTATGTTCTACTTTCCCTTCCATTGCAACCTTGCCACCTAAAGTAAAATATAAAAGCTATTACTTAACTCAAGGAAGCTAAGCTTCAATGTGACAACCAGGGGGGAGGCACTCTATATAGAAGTATTATTTCATCCATTTTAAATTATTAAATATCACAATTCACAGTTACCATTTGCCATGTCATAATAAAGCAAATTATTTAGAGTTTTCAACCAATGAAATTTAAAGGTATTGGCACTTCTCATCCTAAATCTCTCATTTAAGCAACACGCATGCTTATACAATTATACACTACCATAACAAAGTGATGACTTCTACAGAAACATTAGAACATTATGCAAAGAAATTTCATTGAAATAAACTATCATTGGTGTTCACTATTTACTAATGCTAATTTAAATTAAACAATGGCTTATTGCTTAAACTCAAGTACGTTCCATCTTGGATTACCTTGGCTTCCCAGCTATATTGCAAGGTTACGGGTACACTAATATAATTATTTTTAATATATATAATGAATATAATCAATTATAAACATGATTTACAATGTATATCTTGTAATAAAAACTAGAATATGTAAATTTCAACAAAAAGTACTATAAGACCTAAACATAGCTATGATCTCGTCCTTTAATAGTTTTAATCTCATCATTTCCTTCTCCATCGTCTTTGAAAAGAATTCTATGAATCTGATTCATCAAGAGAAAGACTAGGATATTTCAAAAGCTTCAGGCCCCTTCAATTGTGTGGATCTCATTCATCCCCACCAATTTCTCATATTTTGTGTTTATCCTCTTCAGAATTATTACTCTTTTCTAAGAAGAGATAAAGATTTGTATATATAATGACTAAATCTTTAATTCTTTTAGGATTAGACCTATTTCTTTCCATTGAATGAATAAGTGGACATGTGTTCTAGTTCCTCTCACAACAAGACAATGATAATATCTTCAATGCAATCTATTCGAACCTAGAAATTGCAACACTATACTTGACCCATCATTCCATTGGTTTCATGTTCTGCAAGGAATCAAATTGGCCAAATTCTTCTCCACTATTTGTAAATTTTTATTTACATGCCTTGAGTACGGGTCCAATACGTACACAAAAAGTAGACATTCTCACCCAAGGAAGTACCCAATTTTTTTGTAACATTTCTGGTGCGTATTTGGTTTGTACACGAGTACCCAAAAAGTACCGAAACTGGTACAATAGGACATGGTTTTAGGAATACCCATGCTTTAGGGCTTTCCAGCGTCCCATCCCGACATAACATCACATTTACAACAAGAAATCGGAAATGATTCATCATCCCCGTATGTGAAGAGATCTTCATCTATTTCAGTCCCCAACTGGTGGGTTTGTTTACAACAGGGTCTACCCAAATTCATACTTACTCCTATCCATTATATTTTAGACCATTATAATAGTCAATCTGGGTTAGTGGATGCAGATCCCTATCTATTAAATTTAAGTCTTTTTACTAGGCAGAGAGCAGTGGCATAATTTCTTAATTTAATCGTAGCAGTCAATCTTGAATGCTGGCTCAGAACAGCCAACTCCAATTCAGCTGCTATGGTGATGTAACAGACCAATTCAGCCGCTACACCAAATAGCAAATACTATGCAAACAACTTCTAACATGCATATAAGATGCTAAATAATCAAGAAGTATTGTAACTCGATACATATTCAACATTAATACTCATACATAAATCATATCTCAAAGATAAAATCATCATAGCTAGAAATCGCATTAAGCCTCAATTACGCCACACAAAATAGTTATTTTATAAAGCTGTCTGGTACATGGCATAGTTCATTGCAACAGTTAACAAAGAATCTGTTACCTCCCCACCGGTATTTGAATTGCAAAAAAAGCGGTTGCAAATGTAAAGAGACAATGATGCCACTTTTACTTGTGCTTTTGTACAACCAGCAATTGCAATCACACCCACACTCAATGATTCGCTCCGGCAAGATCAGGGTAGGACTGCCAAGCCAGATAATAGAAGCCGAGGAATTGCCTATCTTTAAAATTCTCTAGAGTTGCCATTTAAGCAGCACTATTTGCCACTATTGAGTTTTGACTATGATTCTAATCTCCTTAAATAATGAAAATGACACGTTTCCCTCTTAAACTACAGTAACTACTCAAATTTACTCTAAACATTTCCTCTGTTAATCTATAAACCCTAAATGCTATCTAGACTCTCTAAAGAAAACCCACATGAAACAAGAGATACTCCCTAGTTTATATTAAACCCTTTTGACACTAAAAATAAAATTAATTGCAAATTATCAACAAAATGATAACAAAAAAATACTAATAATAAGCCCGCATCCTGCAGTGGTAGAGCTGGAATTGAACATTCAAGGGGACCAGGGAAAAAGCTATAACAATTTGTGTTGTGAGAATGCTTGAAGAAAGACCTTAGTGAGAGAAGTGAATTGATTATGAGTTTTCAACCAAATCCCATATTTGATGACACTGAAATCAAAAACAAATCAAAGGAGTGAAAAAAGGGACTTGCAAAAGGTAGTTGAATCAAAATTCAAATAATGAATCACAGGGCTCATAATTGGACCGTAGATTGATGATTAATAAAAAAACATCGCCTCGCATTCATAAACTAAGACATTAAAGCACATATTCATGATCAGTAACTAAAAAATTAATCTAGGAGCATGAACTAGGTTAAAAATTTGTTATAATAGAATAATGTTAAAATTCAAACTAAATATACTGCTATTAAAATTATTACACATTAGAATTTATAATACATACTCTGATATTAAATATTTGTATTTGAAAAACAATAACAAATTTTACTATGTTTTATATAGGATGCTAAACTAACAGTACGTCAAATAAAAATTATCATCTCAAATAAATATGTTTTTATTTGATACTAGACATTTGACAATATTTAAATATCTAGTGCAAAGATATAAAAGTTAAAACTGATGGTCCAAAGTTGAAACACATCATGTCTTGCAACTAAAACACAAAATTTATTGAAATAGAAAAAAATACAATGCACTGTCACATAGGATTGTGGTTGTGAAAAGGGTCATCTCTCTTCCCTATTATCACACTAGATGCAAGTGCGGCCAAGAGCAGAATAGAAGTTAGAACTGTGATCCAATGCAATTTATCCACTCTGGCTGCTCTTTTCAGTTATGAAAAGGGCTGCTCAAGCAAGGTTTGATGGGCGTTGGAAGAGTGGCAAGGTGCCAGGAACACTTAATGCCTCATAGGACCTATGGAATAATCCTTTTATTCTACTCTAAGTTGCAATATTTGCAATTCATGTCTGATTTATGGTGCGATCCAAGCACCAAAACAGTTTGCTCATCAAATTATATTTGGTGGAACAGTATAGAATTGGGCATGGTATCACGAATCACGAATACATATAACCATTGCTATATATATATGTATATATATATATATATATAAACATTACAGGCTTTGAATGAACTCATAAATAATTGATATAAACTACAACTAATAAAAACATTACTTGCTAGTGACGAATAAAAAATTGCAACTGATATAAAACATTACTTGCTATTGATGAATAAAAAACTACAAATGGTATAAACCTGAGATTACTATCCTCACCTTGGCTAGTTTCAGAGAAGACGCACATAGGAACAAAGTCCTTAAACATATTCAATGAATAAGTTTTTGGCATATTCACAGCTTCAGAGCCAGCCATCTCCATTGTAAACTGTCATAGTTAAAGAGCTATAAAATCAAGATATCACATAAAGACAAGCAACAAATATTAATCAGAAACTCTTATCTACACTGTGACAAATCTAGAAGCAGAATCTCCATTCATCTTGCACAATCAATAAATTCATATGGGAAAATAGTACAAAACATATAAAATAAGCCATCATTAGAATATGGAATCTATTTGCTTTAAAATCATTTGTCATGTGGTGGAACTAATTAAAAATGAATGGATCTGCAAATCATATTTTACATTTAGAATAATATATTACTATATTAAATATATGGTATGCAGGGGGTTTACTTAGTTGGTACACTAGGGCATGTTTGTGGTAGAACTCCTAGTTTACAAGCGGATAAGTTATAAGCCCACTCCGCCAAATCGAGCAGAAATGCACAAAACTCATTTTCTGGTGAAATTGAGCAAACTTGCTTGAGATTGGTCAAGCTCACAAGTTCTACATGAAGTGTGGGAGTCCATTAAGGCTCCCATTTCAGAGCAAAACCACAACCTTTTACGCTGTTTTGAGGTACAATAAAGAAAAATTTCTGGAGTTAAGGCTTATGCGAAATGTGTTTTGAAGGTGCTGGTCCAGGCACGATTCTCTCTGTTCTTGTCTTTCATCTATTGGTCTGATCCCATCATCTCATGTTAAGATTTTGGGTTTCGGGCCTAAGTCAAGTCTAACAGATGAAACACAATATTAGTCACAACTGCTGATTTGGCCAGTTGATTAGAGGAGGCAATGTAATTTAGGGAGAGAGCATGACAGGGGGGAATGCATTAGCTCTGCGATTGCAGGGCTCATCTTCTGAAATATTTTGTTGTTTTCCCAATCAATAATATGGTTGCGCTTCTATTGAATCTGATTCCTATCATCTTGTCACGTCTGTTTCCAGGTGTCATTTTGTTGTCTCTTTTCAACAATACTCACATCCCCATCAGTGATGAAATGGAACAAAATCTGTTCCCACCAACCTCATATCCAAGCTCTACCCATTACGTGTCTCAAATACTCACTCCACCTCCATGCGTCGTCTATCCAAGCTCCACACATCATTTTCCAGGAATTGGTAGGCAAATGAACCACAAAGTGGAACAACCAAACCAATTCACTCTACTCTAAGGGGAAACCAAATACCGTTGTAACATTCAATGAAAAAGCATCCGCAATAGCAATTGCGACCACAACACAATTGATGAGTTCTTCACGACCACAATTCAAGGTTTTCCATCATATAAAATCACAGCAAAAACAAAATCCCAACCAAAATCCAAAACTTTGGTTGCATAGATAGAATTCCTATCTAAAGGATTCAAAAAACAAATCGTGTCCCGTTTGACGCCTTCCCAATCAAGTCAATTCCACGAGCGCACACCTTGCAGTCGTTTATTGGTCGAACACACACACCGTAGTAAAAAGTTAAAGTAGCTGCTATTTATTGCATTTTTTCCGAAATAGAAAACCACATAAGATTTTGAGAAACTTAATGAGCAACAACTTGGTATCGAACTTAGATTCAATATCAATTTAAACAGCATCAAACATGTGTTAATCCTTCGGGTCACAAGAAGGAAACAGCAGCAGAATTGGATAAAATTAAGGACATGAAAAAGAAGGAGATGGAGAACCTGAACTGCAGAGGGATCTTCTTCAGGGTGGAGAGGATCGAGGGAGAGGACGACCTTGGCGAGAGGCTGAGAAGGAGGATGAGTCTCCCATGACTTAGAGACTACCAAAGGGCATTTCATCAACCACACAGATCTCTCCGCCTTCAAAGTCTCCAAATTGGAGCTGCTGCTCCCACTGTAACCATTCTCTTCATCCATCTCTCTCTGCAACGAAAACCACGCTCCTGTTCCAGAAACCGACACCTCCCCAAGTCAATTATATTTGACCTCCTTGAGCTTCATGGTCTCTTCTTGGGCCAAATTCTATACTACAGATTTATTCGGTTTATACATGGCGCTCTTGAGACCTTCTTCCTGCACCTCCACAATATCAGGCTGCAACTCATACCATATATGAAAATCCGAAATTACTCTAAAGTTTAAAATCTGAAACTACTCTTCACTCCGCCTCCAATTATAGAATTAAAAAGTCTAAAATTTATCAGATACGCTTGGATAGTAAAATCCATAAAAACCAATTTCCAGTGCTGAATTTTACACTCCAATATTATAAATTTTATTAGAGAATATTTTTGTCTTTTCCTCAAAATTAATTTTATAATTAAGAAAAAATATGGAGGTGCAGGTTGATGGAGGTACAGGAAGAACGGCTCAGCTCTCTTGGGCTGAATGTTAGTATAGCATCTTCTTCGTCCCAAAATAAAACCAGTCCAATTTCGGGTTGTATTTTCCACCTCATGTTTTAAAACTTTTATCTCATATAAGCTAAAATTATAATTTTATCTTTCAGAAATTTATGTTTTAAATTATAACATTTAAAATATATTTTTCCTTTATATTTTAAATTATAAAATTTAAAATATATTTTTTCTTTATATTTTAAATATACATTTTAAAATATATTTTATATTTTATATTTTAGATTATTATACATTGTAAAATATAAAACAAACAATATATTATGAAAATATATTATAATCCAAAAATATATTACCTTAATAAAAATACATTCTAGATCTAAATGTGATTTTAAATATATTAATATATTTTAAATTATACATTTTAAATTATACATTTAAAAAAGTTGAACCTAATAAATTTTTATTTCTCTTCTATTATGTTGGTTATTATGCTTTCATGCCTTAAATTTTAATATTTAGACGAATTTTTATCTATACCTTTTTAAGAAAAATAAATAAATCAATCAAACTTTTATAAAAATAAAATTAATTTATATACAAATAAAAAATAATTTTTTAAAATATTTCTACAAATCAACTTAGGTATAAAACTAACTTTAATTTTACCTTTTCTTCTCAATTTTATTTTCTTAAAAACGAACTCGTGGCAAAAAAATATTGAAACATACTACTGTACTTTGAAATATTAAAACTTTCCATTATATATTTTTCGAAAATCACATATCACTCAACTCTTTTGTTTGTATATTAGAATCTAGTATTCCTGAGTACGTTTTCAACTCACAATTACATGTTTGACATCTGGTTTTTATGCTGATATAATATAAATTTTATACATTACATTTTAAGCAAGACTTTAAGTTATAAAAAAAAATTATTACTTTTATTTTAAAAAGTGAAAATATAAATAAAATAAAACTTTCGTATTAAAATAAAAATTACATATATAAAAATCTTTAAAATAAGGTGGAATAATAAGATCTAAATAAAATAAAATTTCATAATACGATAACGTTGAAGATTACATAAAAAAAAAAACCATAGTTATCTATTTTAAAAGTCATCGTCTTCAACTTACTTCAATAAATAATTAGATCATTAAATAATTAAGTTTATGTTTTTTGGTTCTGCCAGTTCTACTCATATCGGTCCTATATATATAAAGTAAAAAAGTAATATATTTTATATTTACTTTATAAATATAGTATATATAAATAAAGTATATAAAGTAAAAAGTAAATATTATATACATATATATATATATATATATATATATTATATTTGAAAAACAAAAAAACAGAAAATAAAAAAAAATCAAATAGATCAATTTTTATTTCCTATTTTATAAACGTTAAAATAAATTATTTATTTATTTTTTATTTAATTTAAAAAAATATTTTCAGTTTACTATTGATATGCATAATATAAATGAAGCAAATGTACAATATTATTTTATAATTATAATTAAACGTATTTTTGTATTTCTGCTTTGGGCTGTGTACCCAATCCCATATCCTGTGGGGTATGTCCCTAAACCAAAACGCTCAAATTTCAGTCCCACAAAGACAAAAGAAAAATATTAAATTACGAAACAATTGCAAGCATGGATTTCTTTGTGGAAAATTTAAGCTTCACTTTGCTTAGAAGAATTGTTGGAGAATAGCAATGGCATAAAAAAGCAACCATGAAGATAGTTAGCAAAAACATCTCAATAGGGAAAGGAGTTACATGTTATTTTAATATATTTGTACAAATAGTATATTTAAACAAAATAAGAACAAAAAGTAGTTTTTGGCACTTTATTTCTTGTTTACATAAATATTTTGTGTTAATTCATACAATTTAACGATACATTACACTTTTATTAATTATTCAGATATAATTTTAATGTAAGGTACTTAATCTGAACAATTGGAATAATGATCAATGTATACATAAAAAACAAAAACACTTGAAGATTAACAAGTAAAATTGGAGCAAATACACTTATAAGTCTTCAAATATCACATCAGAGCAATTTTAAATTCTCAAACCTAAATTATATTGTTTAAGTTTCTACAGACTGCCTAACCTCTGATACATAGATGAAACCTTTTTTACGAGATAATACATTTTTATCAAGAATTTAAAATATTATATAATTATATATGTTATTTGGATAAATTAATATATTCGTTGGATATATTAATAATATTATTTTTGTAATAGATGTGAGGGTATCTTCAGTTGAGTTATTTTCAATTGTTATTGTTAGTTTTTGTTATATAAGTCATTTATCAACTATGTGAGTAGAGTTATTATTTAACAATAGTTTTCCTTTGTCTTAATCTTCTCTGATTTGCCTCTGCCCCTTTCTCCCAGTATCAAACTGTGAAACATGTCATGACAAAGAAATTGGTCTGAAAGACACCTCCACTGCTGAACAATGCCAACAAGAACCAAAATCACCCACCAAAAATCAAAATCTTCATTTTTTTCTCATTCCATCAACCCAACCAAGAACAATATTCTGTAATGTATTCCTATTTCTTCTTATGTTCCTATTATTTCCTTTTAAGCGTTGACCTTGTATTTTATGATACTATGATTAAGTTCGGAATTCGATTGTGTTCATAATATTTGATTATTTCTAAAAGATATAAATCATTGGCATAATACTATCTTATAAAGTTACTTTATCAATAAAATGATGGATTTAAAGAAAAAATTTAGTTTCCATATAGTATTCATTTATTAGGGTCAGCCTAGCTATAACACTTAATAAAAATAAAATTTTAGAATGAATTGTCCTCGTGGTTATTTCATAAAATAATAATCCATAAATTAATGGTATAATATTAAAAATATCCTGCCAAGAGGATAAGTGGGCCTGAAACTTATGGGCTAAGAAGAATCTTTATCTAAACTTAACAATAGAGAAACCACACGGGTTCGCATCTTATTGGTTACATTGTTTACAAAAATCTGGGAAGGGTGCATAAGATTCTCCAAAGATCAAAATATCCAGTGTTCTTTTTCAGTTTTTTTTTTTCCTCCAATGGCTACTCCCTCACTGTTCTTCCTCTTCAGCCTCCTCCTTTTCTCCGCCACCTTGGTCATCGCCAATCGGATCGACGATGAAGACGATCTACTGATCCGTCAAGTGGTGCCGGACGCGGAGGAGCACCTGCTCAACGCCGAGCACCACTTTTCCGCCTTCAAGACAAAGTTTGGCAGGACCTACGCTACGAAGGAGGAGCACGACTACCGCTTCCGCATCTTCAAGAACAACTTGCTCCGAGCGAAGTCGCACCAGAAGCTGGACCCCTCCGCCGTCCACGGCGTCACGAAGTTCTCCGATCTCACTCCGGCGGAGTTCCGCCGCCAGTTTCTGGGCTTGAAGCCGCTTCGTCTTCCCACTGATGCTCAGAAGGCTCCGATCCTGCCGACCAGCGACCTCCCTGGCGATTTCGATTGGCGCGACCACGGAGCCGTTACCGGCGTCAAGAATCAAGGTTCTTGCGGATCGTGTTGGTCGTTTAGCGCCGTGGGAGCCTTAGAAGGTGCTCATTTTCTTTCGACCGGTGAGCTCGTGAGCCTTAGCGAACAACAACTCGTGGATTGTGATCATGAGGTTAGTCCTCTTTTTACTAATTTGTCCTTCATAATCTTGCGTAGCACTTGATCTGACCATAGTTGTGATATATTGAAACATGATATACCGATGAGTGGAATCTTTTTTGAGAATTTGAACATAACTTCGATAGATAGGTAGATAATAAAAGTAACCACCTCTGGTCTGGTTTGGATTTTGAAAAAATTAATGATGTGCTACAATACAACTTTCTTAGTGTGACCCGGAAGAGCGTGGAGCATGTGACTCTGGTTGTAACGGTGGGTTGATGACCACTGCATTTGAGTACTCACTCAAGGCTGGTGGACTGATGCGAGAACAGGACTATCCTTACACCGGAAGGGACCGTGGCCCCTGCAAATTCGATAAGAGCAAAATTGCTGCTTCTGTAGCTAATTTCAGCGTTGTTTCCCTTGACGAAGAACAAATTGCTGCTAATCTGGTGAAGAACGGTCCTCTTGCAGGTAGCTTATTTATTTTTCCTGATTCACTTGTATTTGAAACCACTTCCCTCAAAGGAAAATGCTAAAATATATGCAAGATATATTGAATCGCTGATTAGGAAACACTGACTTTTGCTTTTCGTGGTACAGTTGGTATCAATGCAGTTTTTATGCAGACATATATTGGTGGTGTCTCATGCCCATACATCTGCGGCAAGCACCTGGATCATGGAGTTCTTCTCGTAGGCTATGGTGCTGGTGCGTATGCTCCCATTCGGTTTAAGGAAAAGCCTTTCTGGATCATAAAGAACTCATGGGGGGAGAGCTGGGGAGAAAACGGATATTACAAGATCTGCCGAGGTCACAATGTATGTGGGGTGGACTCCATGGTCTCAACTGTAGCTGCTATACATATTTCTAACCATTAAGTATGGATGCCTAAAAGTGGTAGCGGGCACCAGTATATTATAGTACGTGTGTAAATAATTTGGATGTAATGGTATGGAGGAAGAAACTACTAAGACCATGTTTATGCTTTACTTTATTCTGCAATTCTCTGTGCGAGCTTGTCTGGCTACAAAACACTATCCACTGTGATCGATAGTTATTGCATGTAACCTGAATGAAATGAATTTGTGCCCGAACATTGCCAGATTCCAATGCCTTGTACACTGCAAGAGATCTTATGGCTTCAGTGATAAATTGTCTATTACAGTAATTTGACGTGTTAATGTGGTCTGGAAACAGCAAGAATTAACGGTTCAAAACAGTTACTTAAAACAAATATTTCTAAAAATAACTTTACACTATACCACTTCATCTTTTCAAAATAACTTTACACTATACCATCTCTTTGTGTAGACAATTTTCTTTCTTTACTCTTAAACTGCATGCTTGCTAGTTTTAATTACAAATGTAATTTAACGGCCTAGAAACAGGAAAGATGGGCCTTCACACACAAGTTAAGCTGTCGTATTTCTATCCATTAGAAAATCATGTAGTATTTCCCAACTTACAGCTCATCCTTGTCCGTGACTAATGTAAATGAAAACGGGAAAGAACTTGTAGCCATCTACCTCGTAGAATTTGTCTGGAACTCCCCCCAGTGCAGTCTCAAAGCATGCAAGAAAGCACTCAAGAGTTTCCAATAACAGTAACACACCAACAGTTGCACAAATAAAAACAAGAATGCCGACAACGAGAATAATAGTGTTATTATACCTGCTTCAGTCACGGAAACATACGGGGTTAGTTCATCAAATAACCTTCTTAATGGCCGCAACTTTTATGTAACACAACTAAAGAACTTACCCTCAGGCCAGAAACAGAACTTTGTCAAAGAAAACACTTGACAGCTCCGAATGAGCTAAAGCTGAACAAGACCAAAATCCAGGGAAAGAATTAAAATAAAAGGATACGATTTATTTAAAATAGAACGGTCTACAATAAAGGGTTGAGGAACATCAAATATGTATGTACTAAATGCTTCTGATTAATTAAACAAACAAGTGTTTCCTTTTCCTAGAAATATCTTCTTAGAAACAATTGAAGCATTATTGGGTACTAAATAAAGAAGTATTTTCTAATGAAAATTCGAACTTTAGTTCACCATATTAAAATAGACTACTGTCTTCTGTTAGATTCAACTTTCATCTAAAAAGTGTTACTGCCTTTTATTATATTTCCAATATATTAAACATTTTCTTATCTGATAAAACTTTTTTCTATTTTTATAGGACACCAGTTACTATTTGTCTGAAATAAAATGGAATGAAAATCGTGTAGAACAAGTAGCTGCAACTAATGCGTGGACGACAATAAAACCGTCTCAGTTTTTGTCATTTAACTACCCTGATTAGAATTTCCAAGCAACCAACCCTTGAAATGACAGAAAAGGGGCTGGATCCTGAAACTTGCTGGTACAATACAAAGGACAAGAAATTAGTCTCGAGGTTTCTTGATCAAAGCTAATGATAACTTAGCTATCAAATCAATAATATCTGTGGACTTACTGACTGGTAAGTTACTAGATATAGGTTTTACTGTCTTTCGTGGTTTCTTTCTTCCATGATACAATGCCTATATTTGCTAAATCAGCAACTGGTCAACCATCCAATCTAACCTACGGTCGATGCATTCAATTCACGAGGTCACTTAGCCTGTGTATCATAAGATGATGGTTTCCTATATACTCCTTCAAAAAGTAATTTTCTGAGGTTCTTCCATTCTTAAGGCGTTAACAGGATTCCAAAGCTCATTGGACCCTGTTCAAAGTTCTTGCATCCACGAGTTGCAAGTTCATAAAAAAGCCAAATTCCATGTCCATGTTGAGTTTTGATTAATTTTAACAAAATTTTACAGACTAGAATCAAAGGCTTTCAACTACCTATCTGAGGGCCCACAAACGTAGATACGAAGCTGTATTAGACACAGCTCCAAGCACAAAATCGATTGTATGTGTAAGTTGGTGCACTAAAAGCTCACTGAAGTCAAACTCATCATGGTCAAGGGGAACACTGTGTGACTCTGAACATGGTAATAAAAATTAGAATGTGATTTAATAAAAATGAGAAGAAAAGAAATAAAATCTTAGTTTCGAGTGTACTTCTTGATGGTGCTTCTTCAGGAGAAAGGGCTTGGGTACTAACATCCATGGTACAGCAACAAGTGCCAACAGTAGTAAGACAAGTTAACATCAATGAAACAGAGGACAGTTCAGATGAGGCATCATCAGTGTCATAAAATTGTTTGCTGTTACCAGGTATTTATGTTGTTTTCGAAAAAAATTGCATTATAGTAACTCATTAAGATTCCAAGATTCATCTGGGATACCCCCAGCAGACTTGAAATCATCATCTTCAGAGAATTAAGAAATGGGTGAGAAAAGTTAAATCTAATATATCAAAAAAATTGTAGTACTAACCACCTGCATGAAGGATCACGAGATTCATGGTCCAAATAGTTCAAATGAAACAGAGAAGCATAAGTTCGATGGAATGGACTATTATGTACATTGAGCTGGAGAATAAATTTAAATAAACAGTTACCAATGTAAGATACAAATAACATTCAGAGAGATGAAGGCATCAAAACACAATTGAAATATGTGAGTATGAGCATAAAAAGTCATAGCAATGTAGGTTTAAGAATTCAGAGTAAAAGAATCTAAAACATGAGCAATAAGAATTGAAGAGGATTCGATTGGAATAATAGATGAGCTGATTCGGGGAGAAAACCACCTTCATTCACCATCAGGATTTCTAAAATGCACACACACAAAATGAATGAACGAAACTGTCAGGCAAATGGTCTTGTATAGAAAAGGAGTTCATTTGTAAATCAAATTTTGCCGCTATGTCCACCACGTGGTTGCTAATGCTTCCTCTTCCTCCTATGGCTCGCGCGCATATAAATAATAATAATAATAATAATAATAATAATAATAATAATAATAATAATAATAATAATAATTATTATTATTATTATTATTATTATTATTATTATTATATCCTACATTAATTTAGGTCATCACCACAATACCAAAAACACCTTGCTTCACCAACCACACCAACCTACAATCACAGAAGCATCAGATTTCTTAGAAAAAAACACCAAAACACTCACATACTATTGCAAATAAGCACCAACAGTAACCTCCCATTTACACATCTCAACATAACGAACAATAATAACAACAAAATAAGAGATCAATAGAATCATTAGAACCTAACTCTCTAATGCATATTTATGGCATTTCAAGTTATGTAATATTGATACTGATATAAATATGGACACTAAATATGGACACTTCGATCAGGTGTACTTTCTAAAATATAAGATAGGAAGACACAAATTTATATATTATATTATTATAAATTATATAAATTAACAACTAAAATTTATTTATTCAAAAATCATTTAAGAACAAGATTAACTATATATAACCAAAAATAAATTTAATTTATTTATCTAAAATTCAAAAAGTAAAAAGAAGCAAATATAATTTAAATATTACTTAGGATGTGTTTCTTATATCTATAATAAATTTATAATTTTTTAGTAAATTTATAATTTTAAAAAATTTACTCTGTTAATTTTTTAAAAAAATTTGTTGAAACCGTATTAGAATAATCAGATATTTAAGAAAATATTTTTGTAATATGTGTTAGGCACCAAACATGCCATTTAAAAAGGACATGTCCAAGCTTTACAACACACAATGATACATCATACACAAAACTTGTGAAAACTCAACACATCTAACATCAACTAGTCATATAATCATATACTATCAATCATTGGGAAAAATCTGCTAACATGCTTATGCCACAAAGTTATTCTTTTCAACCACATCAAGATGCACCTTCATTTGTTTGAAATCATCCTACACAACCATATAAGATCCAGCAAATCCCAACCAAAAATCACAAATCAACGAAAATCAACACAAGGCTATAATCAATCTAGGTTGCATAATCAATTGTATATACTTTTTTACACATAATCCAAAAGAAACACATTTTTTTACACATAATCCAAAAGAAACACTAATAACCGATTGTGTACATGTATTAGGTAATCGATTATGTGCAAACTTACCTTAATATTTTGATCCAATCATCGCTAACAAACACTGTGACAAGGTAGCATCACGCACCAAGAAGAACTAACTTACACATTCTGAATGCACCACAGTAAAATACTCAAACAAGAAGGAAGAACGAAAACAAAGATAGCTCAATATTATCATGTACCGTGTTTAGGAGTTTAGCCCTGCATAGTGTCAGTGACAATGAAATATAATGAAGAATATAAGGATAAAATAACATGTAACATATTGGTTTTTCCATATTTTCATTCGCACTTTATAGGACTCCAAATTCATTCATGCAAACAATAAATCTATAAAAACAAATGGAACATAAAAGAAAAATATTATGTATCAACCAGAACATTAATATTTATAGATTACCAATATAATATTTATAAATTACCAATATAATTATGGTAATTCTATTATGTAAGTAACTCTTTAGAAGGATGAAAGTTAAGTTGTATTTTTATTTACTAATTTGAAAAAAACGTGAATAAAAAAATAAGAGTAATTAATTAAAATTGATTTTTTTTAATTATAACTTCAACTTTCACTAAATAAAATAAAAATGATGTTATCATAGCATGATTTTTTATGATATTTTTTTTTAATTATCATTTTATATTCGAGATTTTTTATTAATTATTTTATGAAAATCCTATTTATAAAAAGTAAAAAATATTAGTTTGTTATTAATAAAAAGTTAAAAAATTAATTATAACAAATATAAGACGCCCTGGTTGATCTTTTAAAAAAGTTAATTGTGCAATCATAATAAAAACAAAATATAGTAGTTGATTTTTAAAAAATTAACAATTATACAATTATAAAAAAAGTAATATATATTAAAAATATGAAAATTAATAAAGTTTGTGATTAAGATTAATACAGGAAAAATTCAGATTTTAAATATATATTATTTTCTTATATTATTAGTTTTAAAAAATTCAACTACTACGCATTATTCTTTTATAATTGTATGATTGTTAATTTTTAAAAAATCAACTAGCATATTTTTATGGGAGATGCAATTTTTGAGTCAATACCTAAAAAGTGATGATACATTAAATAACTGTCAATTTCAATAATTTCTTTCATCTCATGTTATTTTAACCAAATAGTTTCACAAAGTCTAATAATAAAATAATAAAACACTTTCTAATATAAATATTGAAATTAAAAATTCTCCCTCACCTAAGTTTTATTATGTTTACGTAGATATAGTAAAATATTCAATTTTTCAATATAATATAATTAAAAATTATAAATAAAATAAATTAATTTAAATTTATATATTTTGTGAAGTGAGTTATTTTAATATTTAGTAATTAATTTTATAAAAAAATTAAATTCAATCAATTAAATTGTAAATTAAATTTACTATATTTCATTTTTTAAATCAGCATGCTAGAAAAAAGAATATGATTATTTTATCATTTCGATAAATTAATTTTTAATTTTTAAATAACTTTTGATATTATTTACAATTTTATAAATTAAACACTTTATAATTAATCATCTTTTAATTTTACTTTGTGTTACTTTTATTACATGTTTGTTAAGGATATTTTGATAATTCACTATATTGTCCAATTTTTTATTTTTTTTCATACCAATCAAATCTCCTATAATTCTTTTACTTATTTTTACTAACATTATTTTCCACACTTTTTTCTTTTTTTTTTTTTCCTCTTTCCATCTATACTTCAATCTAAACATAAAATATAAGACTAGTCAATTTGAAGGTATTAATAAAATTTGTTGGGTTTTTTTTTTTTTAAATGGAGGGCAATATATTTCGTCTAGTGTCGATTACAATTTTTAGGGTTTTAAAGAACTATTTTTTTAATCTTATTCACCGTTATAAGTATTGGCAAATACATTATCTGCAATTTAAATTTTTCTTCAAACACAGTCTTTGACTATTATATTATTATTGGTTTATGCAACTCCCGAAAATTATAAATTTATCCACACTTTTCAACCCAGGCACATCCTTGATAATCCCAAATATAAATATATAACGACGGTTTAAAAACCACAATTCTAAACAATGAAATTATGCTCGTGTTTAAATGAAAGTTTTGAACCTTCGGTATCTAAGTAGAGTTATAAAAATCTTTTATCACGTTTTTTTTTTTTCATTTTAATTATATATTCTATTTTTTCTTTATACTTTTTAAATTATATATACATATATTATCAACAACAACAAAATATATAAATTTGAAGCACAATGGTTAACCCTTTTACAAAATATCAACCAAAAATCCTAAAATCAAACAAAGAGTTCATCAATTTCTCAACAAAATATACAACTCCTCTTTCTCTTGAAGATTTCTAATGCCCACAAATTTGCAAGCAAGTTACAGACTTTAAATTATATATATGTTTGACAAATTCCTTCTTTAAACTAATCCAATCAAATTATATATTTATCAAAACGGTAAAAAAATGAAAGTTTTATACAATATAGCTTAGACTATAATTATTATATAATAATGTAACCATATAAAATAAATTTAAAATCATATAACATTTTTGGATTTTTTTTATAGTGAAATCATTCAGTAGTTTTACATGCTAGCTATTTTTTTATTTTCACGTCAGTTTTTTTCAGTTGTGTTTTGCATTCAAGGATTAAAAATAAACAGTAAAAAATGTCAGATATCTAATTTTTTTTCATAGAAATGATCATTAAATAAAGTCACGTTTTTAAAACTGATAAAATTAATGTTAATAAAATGCATTTATTCAGTTAGATGCAATGCAGTGATCCATACAAGGCAGTACTGTACTAGAGTCTCTGGATCAGTAAATAATGAAGATTCAAAGCAGTGTTTCTAAAGAACTGTCTGATATGAGAATTCTCCAGTAAATTAAATCAATATGGCATCAGGGAAATCAATTTCACGTTGACAACTGTAAGACATGCATGCTACTGCTATTAAATATTTGTACAGAACTCTTCCAAGTGGCACAAATTTTCTCTGTTAAAAACTGATTTTTTTTTTATTTTAAGAATATATTTAGTACCTTTGATATATTTGTAATTTTCAAATATATATTGTTTTAAAAGTAATTTTCTTTAAGTTACAGTTGGACACGACAGATACTTCTTCAAGTAAATATCTTAACTTTGATTTGTCACATTGTGAAAGCTTAGTTTCTTCGACTAGATTTAATCTTATTGATATTTCTTTGTGACTGTGTGATTAATAATGTAAAGAATCCACGGACTTTTTTTCCGTCGTTCATCTTTGTTGATAAATTTAATTAATCACTTTTGACAAACTTTTATGTTTTGTTTACTTGTTTCCATCAATAAAGTTGGAATCTGAAACATTATTTAAGAGATTGAAAGTGAATTTTACTCATACCAATCTGTATTTAGCAAATAAATACGTCCTTGCAATAGTTGAGTGTAAATTAATTAATGTTGCAGCGAAAACTACTAATCCAGACATTGCCAATGCCCCCAAAATGAAGTTCCGAATTTCGTGCATGCGTAATTTGGGGAAAGAAAGTCGTTGCTGGCATGGTAGATGGAACTATTTATTCGATCACGACACAGGATTTGATCGTCTGAAAATGAAATGATAAAATTCTTCTACTATAATTAGGGACTTAGTTACATGAATTGTCGTCATTTCAACTAGGCTACAATTGTTCGATACAAACAATTTCTCTTGCCCTCGCATGTGAAGTATTTTCCAAGTGACTGAAAACTTCAAAACAACATCTATAGCTTTAAATACGGAGTTTAGTATTATCAATGCTTGAAAAAAGCTTAAAACATAATAAAAACTAAGCCTTTTGGACTTATACCACTGTGTTTCGATCAATCATCAATTTTAGTTCTTAGCAGACGACAAGGATATTTGGACATACTATTTTAATAACAAGGGTTTTGTAATCAATGCAATATCATTGCACATATTACTTTATTTGTGCATGTGTGTCGTGTCCATTGCACCTTATCAGACTAATTTTTCAGGCTTTGAGTTATGTTATTGCGTGATGCTTCAGCGTATGAGCTAACTCAGCAAAAATTAGCGTCTTGTATAGCAATTCTTTTAGCAAGATCGGAATATTTAACGGTTTTATGGGCAACTTTTGTTTTTGTTTGCTTCTCTCTTTCTTTTCTATCGATGCATGTGGCCAACAGAAGTGACTAGACTTTGAGCTACAATTATAGATTTAACTCTTTTTTTCTTTTTCCTGTCTGGACTTTCCTCCAAAAAGCATGAAAATTTAGTCAACTCAAGTGATCTTAATATATAATCATAGAGACCATCCATAAAATCTAAGCAGAAACAACGTTTTAAAGTTGATTTTGTCAATATAGATGACGGGATCGAGAATTAAAAGGGCACAACCATGCAACTTTATTTCAAATACTTTCTCCAGAAGCATGATCAAGAAAAGATCAAAGAATTAGAAACTGGAGGGAGAATATGACAAAGAAAAAGATGTTATTAATCTTAGATGAAAGAGAAAGAGAGTGGCATGTCTCAATCAAGTGAAGGTTCTGTAGCACATGTTATGGGCCAGTTATTACAAAACTAGGGAAATTTTCTCTAGAGTTTCTGATTCTCCCTTGTGCACTAAAACAAGCAGTCTATTAAAGTATTGTTAGCCCTATCATATGGTATGTACCTTGACCTATTTCATTGGGCGCTGTACACACTTATATGTATTAACATACATCACATGCACATACTTTTAGAAGCATTAAACATTATGAGCAAAAGAAGACGTTTGCCAACTCAAGCATATGGAAGTCACATCCCTGGATCATGGATGTCTATTCCACTGGATAAACTTTAATGTTTTTCAGAGACGAAGCTGGTAAATGATGCTTGTAATTCTCCATTTATACGTAATATAATTATATATATGCACATTTCGATCGATTAAAAGGTATAGAAAGTGAGCCATTCAGTGTTTTCGATCGCTATATACTGCTAGTAGAATGCTTAGTTGCCAAATAGGTCGCAATGCATGGGAGACAAGAAAAGACGGACCATGCGTGCCTGTTTCTTTCTCCCAACAAATCGTTTAAATAAATCAAAAAGAAATAAAGAAAAAGGAGAAAAAAGAGGCTCTAAAATTCTATGCTAAACCACACACGAAACCTACTTCATTCTATTTCGATCTGGCAAGCAAACGGATAAACGGGAAAAAGTGGCTTCGAGTTCAGCACCAACCAGAAAGCTCACTCAACATTAACCCAGAAAAAGAAAAATACTATAAAGAAATCAAATCATCCAGCAAAACTATACTTAACATAATAATGCACACACATCCAAATGCTGTCCGTGTCAAGCAAAACTTACCACAGCCCCACACTCACGGCAAAACGAAAATGTATGTGCTCTAGAATTGAAAAGTGACCATGAGTTTACCGATAAAATCAAAATAACAATGAAAATCTGAATTGACATTCGGATAACACAAAACAAAACAACTATCCCCGGCCCCTTTAATTTCATGCACTAGAATCATTGCCATAATCATTTTTTTTAAGTTATTAACTACTTTTTTTTTTCTTCTAGCTAGCTAACTACTTCAGCTTGCATCAGGATCAATGGATGTACCGAGGAGCAACCACAATCAATAATTCCAAGCAGACTCAATTAATGAGAAAAAAATAAGAGAAAGACTCGGTTTCTTCAATTACTGTCCGCATAGATAGAGAAAGAGACGTCTTTAAGACCTTGGGGGTTGGAAGAATTGTGTACCAGACATGAAAGCATTCAGCGGAGCGGGGTAGAGTGAAGGGTCAAATGGGTGGTTTTCACTGGCTGTTGTGGCTATGGCTGCGGCGGTTATTAAGCCAAGCTGTCGGGGATCACCACCGGAAGAACCCTCAGTAACTGCACTGGTGTAAGAAGTTTCAGGACCTTGATCGTAGAGAATTCCCTTGAAAACATGCCCTCCGATGTTGACAGAGGTCTGATACGCGCACTGTTCATCTGAAGCGTCCACTGCGCTGACTCTCACACACCGAAACACTGCCGAAGTGCTCACTTCAGGTGGGAATTGCCCCAGCTCTAACCCTAAGTACAAACAAATCAAGAAAAAGTAATTAAATCAAACAATTAATCATCCAAAAAACAAAACTAGACGAGACTAATCACTTATCTGTGTGTATATGTGCCCTCTACTTTTCCGCTATCATCACAGGGCGAAAAAAGGGAAAAAAAAAAAAAAAAAGGTCTTGCCAACGTCGAGCTCAAATCATTTCGTCAGTTTTACTTAGAAACAGTGATGGAATATGGAAAAAAGAAGAAAGAGAGGGACAGAAAAAACAAGAGCAAAGTGTGATGGATGACCAAGGAGCGGCGTTGCATTTTCATTTTTTCAGTCAAATACTATGGACTAGTTAGGTGTATGTAGTCATAGAATAAAAGACTACATCAGTTACATCGAGATCTCACTGCATCATCTTTATGTAGTAGTAGTAGAAGAAGAAGACTAGTTCCAAAACAAAAGTTACATATACATAGAAGAGAGACAAAATTAATTAAACCATTTCTGTTTATCTGAAGTAAGTATCATATTGCGATGTAATATGAAAGTTAACCTGCGAGGGGTTGTGGAGCGGGGACGAGTTGAGTGTCTCTATGATATCGTTTGGGAGTGTTCTCTGGGCGAAATTGTTGTGGGTTCTGCAACGCAGCGAGTTGTTGTTGGCGTTCGCGGCGTTTGGCTGCGGGAACCCAAGTGCTCTTAACGTGGGTTTGACACTGAAACCCTCGGGTCTTGCAGCAGGTCCTGCATCTGAGATGTGTACAATCTTTCTTGGCTTGGTTACCGCAGTCCTGACAGTTAATGCCGCTGCTTCCTGCACCTCCGGACCTCATGACAGTTAATCCAAATCTCGTAGACTCATCAGACACACAGAGTGAAACCTCCTCCTCGTTCACGCTGGAGCAGTTCCTGCGACTAGGACCCACTCCAAACGCAAAGTAGTTGCTCAAGTTTTGGGGTGCAGCTTGAGGCTGATAAGACTCTGGCCATATCTCGAACCCCTTGTTGTAGATCTCCTCGTTCCTGAACAACAATAGGTTATTCCCGTTGTTGTTGTTGTTATTGTTATCTCCTTTTTCCACCTCTCCCTCTTCCTTGTTTTGTGAGCCTCCCCTCCTACTTCCACCTAGAGAGAAGAACCCAGCCATTTGTTGCACCCCAAAGCTGAAACGATTTTCCCCAATTCAGACACAATATCCATAGCAGAACCTTCGCCCAATCTTAAAATGTTTTACCAAAGATCGGGGCTACAGCTGTAAATTTTGGGTTAATTAAGGCTACCCTTGCACACACACCACACACAAAGAAAAAAACACTGCTAGGTTTGCTTACTGCTTACTACTAGTAATTTTTTACCCAATCCTTTTCTCTCTTCTTTTTTTCTTTGTCTTATTCACGCTCACTATGTGGGTGTGATGTGTTGTGTGGTGGGGCGTCTCAAATATGATCTTCTCTGGGCTGGTTGAGTTTTTGCAGCTTTTGGGGGAAACTGTTCCTCACCAAAAAAAGAAAAAAAAAAACGTAACTTTTAAATAAACACAGGAATTATAAAACGAGTAAAGAAGAGAGGATGCGGAGTTGGTGAAACTGAATTCCCTTTGGAAGCAATTATGGCACGGAATTAGAGCTTCTGCTACGCCGCCACGGTAACTGCACCCATCTACTCTACTGTATAACTCTCATTTATGAATTACGTCTCACCAATCCCACACACTCTCTCTCTCTCTCTCTACCTCTTCGCTTTCTAGTTTAGACCTTAGAGTGCTGTGTCCTAGAGGAATTCAAGCTAGCTTTGTTTCCATGGTGTCTAACTGGGAGTGTTGTACTGTTATGTGATGAGGGTGAGAGAGATAAAGGGTGGTGGTGTGTCATGTGTGCGTGGAGGAACATGAAAATCTATCACTTACCATTTTTCTCTACAGTTCTCTTTCAGTCTCAATAAATCTCGGCCGGGATGAGTGAACCACGACTGTGCTTTGACCATCCAACGGCCCTCACTCTTCCACGTGTCATATCACCAGCTTTTGCTTATTCGTCCTTGCACCGGAAAACCCGCTGGTACTTTCTCTGACCCTCCCCATAAATTAACATTTTTTTTTCTCTTCCCCATTGTAGAACACTACCACTGTGCATCACTCAACCATCAACATGCATCTACGTCCCTCCTTTCGCCATCCAACGGCTCTCATAACTTCTACCCTTTGCAAAATTTAAGACCACATTAATTGTTTTTTCTAAATAATTTACAAAATACATTTGTTATAAAAAGAATTAAGAATTGTTTTTGTAAAAGTATTGGAAATCGAGGTGTGAGTATTTATGATTTGGTTTACTACTGGTGGTGTGTTATCTGTCCAATGCCTCGTATTCCACCTAAAAATTCTTGGCATAATGATTATATGATTGACTGGCAATGTGGCATAATAATATGTTAATGGATGGAAAATTGATTTGGGGCATTAGAAAAAGAGTTTGGTGGTGAGAGGTCAACACCTGTGATGCAAAATTTGGCCAGACATGACCCAGCAAATACATCCCGTGTCGTCTACATGGAAATCGCACACGGGCCATTTCTCGTAACAAGTGGGGTACTCCAACCCTCTAATTTTAACCATAAAACCAAATTAAATGCATTCAATTCTATACTAGTTTTTCTTTTCCTTTCATCTACTTCACCTTTGTTTATTTCCTCTTTCGGTCTCCCTGCATATTTACGTGCATTTGAGGTTTAAATTAAGATTGCACCAACTTTCTGCCAATAATTTTAGCTCTTCCGTGGTTGATCATGCATCACACGAAACCTCACAAATAGTTACACTATTTCACGTTTCATAATAGATTATCTAAAATATATTTAACCTCATACTTTTTTCGATCTTTATTTTCACTTTGGTACTTACGAATTAATGAATATTAAAGAAGGACTTAAATTGTTGACTTGGTGCGATTAGTTTATACACATAATGGTTTTGAGTTGACAAATTTGTCAATAATCATGCACGTTTCCCTTATTTTGCGTGAATATGTTGTCTCTCATGCATCTCGTGCCTCTGAATCGATGATCGTATTTCTTACAGCGTGTGTGGCAAGTCGTTTAGTATATAGTTTTTGTTTGTTTGTATTTTATTCCACCAGCATATAAGTAGTAGAATATGATTGTTGTTTGCTCCTCTTTCCGAATTTATAGCAGCAAATGATGGAATATAAGTGCTGGATTCAGAAGATAACAAAACAAGTTTGGCGTGGGTTAAGGATTAAAGATTCAAAGATTCAGACTCAAATTGAATTTTGTGGATTCTTTTTATCTATACTAGCAATTAAAAGTGATTTTAGTCTAAAAGTTTTGAATTACTTTTTGTTTTCCGTGTCAAGGAGAAATAGATCTACCACACAAATTGACTTAAGGGAAAATATTATAAGATGATCTTTATAAAATGTATTTGATATTGAAAACTTGTAATATATAGCGTAAAATTTGTAAATATAAAAAATAAAAATCTAACGATAATTAAAGGAAAGACAAATTTAAGGTGTTTCAACACAAGAAATGTTAGATAGCGATTGGTATTAACTAAAATTAAATATGCAACAACAAAAAATTCAATTTGAAATAGAGTGGAAGAAATATAAATAATTGCAATAACCTTAAAAAATTTTAAGTAAATGATAGAAGAGATATACCATAAATAAAAATAAATTTGTTAGAAAATAAAAAAACTTTCATAATTAATAGTGTAAGTATTTTTTTTCCCTTGTTCTCATTCTTAGTTTTGGCCAGTATAAAGTATTAGTAGAATATATATTTTTTATCATAAATTGCTAATAAGAAAAAATTATATATAAATAAGTTTTTAGTAGTTTTGTAATTATTTCTTACTAAAACTTATACTACATTTGGTTGATGATCTATTTATTGTTTCTTGTGTATTTAAAAAACTCACCTGAAGTTGTAATATTATTATTAGATAGACACGTTCACTAAAATAATTTTTACGTCTTCATGCCCAACACAACTTCATCTTCAGTCAGTTCTGTGTATATAACCTCCTTCTCAACTTTTTTTTTCTTTTACAAATAATTCTCATTTCAATTTCTTGTACAAATGTCTTTATTTTCTTTTTTTTTAAATAGTAATTCATGTTTTTTTATAAAAGATTTCTGTTCATTTAATTTATAATTTTGACTTGACCTTTCCATAATTTTTACCATTTTGTAATACTATCTTGGTCAATAAGTCAATTTTTCTTTAATAATCTTTACATATATTAATATTAGTTACTGTTGGAGTTGGAATTGGAATTCAAATGTAAAGTCATACGGTAGACAAAACAAAATTAGTCACATAACTAAATGTATAAGCAAACCTAATATAGTAAGTGTCAAATGGAATGAAGTATGATTGATTGTGTAGTTTCCTATCACTTTATTAATAAAAATATTCTCGGTGTTCATCTCCTATAAAATATGCATCTAGACCATACATAAATGGAAAAAACATCAGTAAACTTAATATTAAAAAAGACTTTTACTGTTGACATAAATTAATTTTAATTTATAGAAGAAAAAAATTATTCCAAACAAATCTAAAATTGATTAAGAATCCAAATTTTAAATAGAGAAGCATTAACAGTGAGATTCGATCGATGACCTTAACTTCCACCCACAAAAAGTACATAAATTGATTAATCTTTCATTTATGATTAACTATATAAAATTCTTAATGTCATTGTCTTATTTTTAAAATAAGAAACCTTATCTTCAACCATTCTGAAATTTATGTTTTCAATACCAGTTATTAAAATCAATAATTCAATTTGAGATATAATTTATTTCAGATTTTAATTGACTTGTTATATTTTTATCCTTGTAAAAATGTATCAGTTTTTCAATAAATTTCAAATAATATAAATTATTCTTATTCTTACTTCAATATAGAATTGGGTGACTAATGTCTCAATAAGTTTTAAAAGAATAATGTATTTAGATGGTTTTTTTTATTAGAACGTTAAAAACTTTCTTATTGAGTTATAAACTCTATAATTAATGGGATCTGATAGAGAGTATCTAAGTACTGAATAAGATTTACTTATAAAAGACTCTCTCACATAAAGTTAGTAAGAGTTCAAAAAATAATAATGATAAGTGTTATAGTGAAAAGCAGGAGATTCTAAATTAAACCATTCATAATATATTGAACTTTTATAAACACATGAATAATTCTTTTCGAAGGACTTGCCTTATCAATGAGTCGCATGTTCATTTAGGGTGAAAAGCATTAAAACTGTACTTGTCCTCAGTATTTAAAAACCTCTACATTAGGAGGAACTTTTTTTCAGAATTTTCGCAACCTATTAAAAGTAACTTTTTCTATATAGACATTTCTAAATAAGAATGTGTGGATATTTATCACAGGAAGAAAAGACTCAACCTTTCTAGAATTCGATGATCCAAGTGTATTAATTTTTTTTTTTTCAATTGTAAATAAATAGTAGTAGGAAAGGACTAGTTTGTAGGGAGAAGCAAAATAAAATGTAAAGGTGAATGATTCAGTATCACGTGAAGAAGAAAGTAATTAATTTAAGACAGGTAACAGGTAAATAATTGGCCCCAATAATATAACGGAACCAGGTAACAGAGCTAAGGACACGACCTATGAGTCTTCAAAGTCTAATCTAAGCTAATATTTGCCTTTGACATGCTATAAAATTTTATGTCCAATTAACCAATGCTATGATCCTATCATTCCCAGAACCAAACTTTTGAATTCTAAATTAATTTCTTATTTGGGGCCCGAGGAAGCAAATCATGTTCTTCCTCCCTCGCCTTGCCTTTCAATTTTCATCACTATTTTACTATTACTATGAGACAGATCAAAATGATTCTCTCATGTCTCAATCTTTGATGGACCCTTAGGACCGACAACTCTAGATTAAGAAATGTGTCCCAAAATGAAACTGGTTTTTAGTTAAAGATGAGAGAAGCTGAAGTGATTACACTTGATTAGGCCTTGATAATGAAGTTGGTGGCTAATGGGGTGAGAATGGGAAAGATTAAGATATTGGATGTGCCATGATTGTTAGAAACAGAGACCTAAAGGGATTGAGAAGACGTAACCTTGTTCTTTTCTCTTTTCTTTCATTTATCCATTCCATTCCATGTCATCATTGGATTGTAGACCAATTCTCTGTCCCTAACTATTTTATTTACCTTCCTTAAGTAGCCATCATTACTGCTTGCTCCTGCTTTTTCTTTTAACCCTTAAGAATAAGAATCTTCATTTCAAATATTGCTCATCCCTTCCTTTTATGTTTTTAATACTATTATTCTACTTTTATACACATTCTCTTCTTCTATCCAACACTATGTATATGTACATCTATCTCACTTATTGTGTTGATTGGAATGTAGTAATAGAAGGAGAAAGCAATGAATCACATCCAGTGTGTGAATATTCGGAGCTATTTGAGGGTCATCTAATCACTACCCTACAAATTTCTTTTTAACTTTAGTCAATTTCTTCTAAAAGTGGCATACTATTAATGTGTCACCTAACAAAATTTTGAAATTACAAAAAAATTATTATTCATCTATCTTAAAAGAAATGTTAGATGAAGAAAATCAATTATTTAAAGTTTTAGAAGAACAAAGATAATTTTTCTCTTGTAGAAACTAAAATCAAATTTCACACATTAAGAAAATAATTTTAAAACGCTACGAATATGGAAAAAATATTCTATAAAGTAAAATAAAAAGAAAACTCACGTTGTGTGTGGTATAAATGGGGGATAGAAGGTCCGGATCCTGTTCGGGCTCTAGTTGTCAAACTTTTCCGTGACCCGGAATCCATCTTTGGGCCTACTTTAACCTTAGAGGGACAAAAACTTCGTGCACTTCATCACTTTTGAGCTGCACCCCATTATTTTTATAAAATTTCAAAAACACTCTTTCATTAAAAATACGTTTTAGAAAATATTTTTCGGAAATATAATTTAAAAAGTATTTTTCAAAATAGAAATTTTATATTTCGAAAAATGTTTTTTGAAATGTATTTTTAAAAAATATTTTTCAAAATATAAAATTTGTGTTCTGAAAAAAGTTTTCCAAAATGTATTTTTAAAAAATATTTTTTAAATATAAATTTATGTTAAGGAAAATAATTTTAGAAAACTTTTTGAAAAACATTTTCCAGAAGTTGTTAAAGATTAGAGTGTTTTTTTTTCCTCCCTAATGGGGTGTGTGTCAGATTTGATGGGGGTACAAGAAGCTTTTGTCCCTTAGAGGTCTGAAATTGGATCCATAGGGATTCTTTTTCTTTACAATATAAAAAGTGTGTCCGCAAGTAGTAGCAACGCAAGACGGAATAAACACTTTCACGCCACCAATGATCAAAGGTTGGGAAATTCATTAAAAGAAATATATTTTAATACTAATAATGTTTATAAATTACATCCATTTATCACTAAATTTATTCAATAAAATATCATATAAAAATAAAGTAATAATTTATTTTCGTATCAAGTAGTTGTATTTTAGGTATATTTTATTATGTGGAATGTTAAAATATCAACATTCAATTCATGGTTTTTCTCCGTTATTGTCTACACTTTTAAAAGTTATTTTCCTCTTTTTCTTTTCTCGTTAAAAAAAATAAAAAAATAGACAAATTTTACCATAACTTCATTTTATATATTAAATTCATTGTTTCCCGTCAAACTTTTACAACTTTTACATTAACATCCATCAACATAATATTCTGCAGGTTCTAAGTAATATCGTTAATTACATTCTTCGTCGGTAAGTTATTGCAATATTGTTTTCGTCAAAAGTATGTTTCCAAGTTGCATTTTCGTACTTCTATTATCAGATGTGACACCAAAAATATTCTCCTCTAGAAACGTAGGTCAAGAAACAACAACCACTCTGGTCGAGTTGAACCAAGATTGGTACTTAATGTTAGACTTTCGAGCACTTGAGTGTTCTTGCAATTGCTTGATTCATGAATCATGACACACCCGTGCATATTTATTCCTCGTGCAAAAACACTAATAGTAGGAACACTGGGAGAACCACATTAAAAATATATACACACACATATATTCTGTATTATTATCCAGCTGAAAAGGATTACGTTATTCCCTTGTTTGAATTAAAATAAACAAAAACAAACCTTCTATAATTTATTTTTATTCGCCCACTTGCACATTCCTTGTTTATGATCGAATCTAACCTTCGCCTACAAAACCCTTGCATTGCATGAGGAATGTCCTCATCACAACAACAATTCTTCTACGAGAGAGTTGAACAACCTGGTTATGGAAACCCAAGTTTCGGGATCCGAGATTGAACTTGTGGTAGACACGACCACGACCACCTCAACCGTTTATAGCCACACCGACAGTTTCAGCAACGACCAACGTTCAACCTCTTTCGCAACGCTCCTAATCTCTGTTCTAACCAAATTCCATGCAGGCTACTTCAGAATAAGCCTCTCCCTCGGAAGCCAAGCATTACTGTGGAAGACAGTAATCGCATCAACACACGACACAACCACTCTACCGCGCGTGCTTTCCACGCTTCCTTCCGCCGCTGTCTGTGCACTTTGGTCTCTATCTCTCTTCATTCTACTGTTACTCTCCCTTATCTATATCCTAAGGTGCTTTTTTTTCTTTAAGATGGTAAAAGCCGAGTTCTTGCACCCTGTAGGGGTCAACTACCTCTTCGCGCCCTGGATTTCGTGGCTTCTCTTGCTTCAATCAGCGCCGTTCGTGGCGCCGAAAACAACCCTCTACTTTGTTCTGTGGTGGGTGTTTGCGGCGCCGATGGTGGTGCTTGACGTGAAGATCTACGGGCAGTGGCTGACGAAGGGGAAGAGGGTTTTGTCCTCTGCGGCGGGGAACCCCACGAGCCAGATGTCGGTGATAGGGAACTTGGTGGGGGCGCATGCGGCGGCGCACATGGGGTGGAAAGAGTGTGCGATGTGGTTGTTTTCGGTGGGGATGGTGCATTACCTGGTGCTGTTCGTTACGCTTTATCAGCGATTATCGGGTAGAGATGGGGTTCCGGTGTTGTTAAGGCCAGTTTTGTTCTTGTTCATTGCAGCACCCAGCTTCGCAAGCTTGGCTTGGGAATCCATTGTTGGAACCTTTGATACTGCTTCCAAGATGCTCTTCTTTCTCTCCCTCTTCCTCTTCGCCTCACTGGTAAGATTGACTTCTCTACGTGTTTCATTCAAAAAATATTGTGCCGTAAAATTTTGGTAATTGATATTTTAATAGACATTTGTTGTAATATTACGATATAAATTTTATATTATCAACAGATTAAAATATATTTTGATTTTTTTAATCCGTTTATTAGCATAAAAGTAACTATCCCATTCCATAATGATTGGATGAGTGTATAATAAAATAATTTTATACTATATTTTACTTTATTTAAATTCTATCAAAGGATATTTTATTAACAATAAAGAGGGACATTTAGAGTGTTAAGAGAGACAACAATTAGTATAAGAATGCAGCACAAACACACTATTCTAAAAAATCTCATATATGTAATTTTTATGTCTTGGTATGCACCATCTTATAGTACTTTGTTAAATTGTTTAAAAATATAAATAAAATAAAATGTGTGTTTTTATTTTAGTGGTTGTCTCTTTTCTTGGGTAGTTTACATTTGAAAGAAATGTTACGAACTTCATAAAACTCGATAAACTATTTGATAAAAAATCCAAAACTATAATTTGTTTAATATCTCGAATATCTTTCAGTTACAACCATTTTTTAACACCACACAATTATAAAATTACAAAGCCTGGAAAAATCTTTCAGTACACCATCAAGTTGGTATATTTATTTGACTGTTTGTTTGATTTCAGCTGTTTCAAAGTATATGCCAATTCAAATCCCTTTGTCTTGGAAAACAGGAAAGATGGTTGAACAGAGGAGAACAAACACACCCTGTAAAATTTAAACTCTAGTTGTTTTCACGTATGCAAAAGTCTTTCCCTTTCCTAAAATGAAAAACATGCAGGGGTATGCTATTATAATAGTTTAGAATTAAACAAAGTTTTGCAGTTCTCTGGGGATCTATCTCTCCGATTCATCCTTCAAGTAATGACAAAGCTTACAGCTGGATATTTAGTGGTAGAGATATTTATTTCATTAAATAAATACCAAACAAAATTTCAATATTCATTATTATCTAGTAGCCTGTTGTATGAAACAAAAAGAAACAAGTCATATATATATTGGTCGTAGTCAACATCTACAGTTAATTTCAATTTTCAACGGCGCTGATTTGATTGGATGAAACATATTTACTGGTGTGCGATGCATGGAGGCTCCTTAATTGCCAGCTAATGTTCAATGCTGTTTTAATTTTTCAAACAAATGAAAACAACATTTTCTTTGAGACTGATACAAAAAATGAATTATATTTATGCATTTGTTGAGCAGATTTGCAGGCCAAGCCTGTTCAGGAGATCGATGAGAAGGTTCAACGTTACATGGTGGGCTTACTCCTTTCCCATTACCGCACTTGCTCTTGTTTCAATGGATTATGCTGAACAAGTCAAAGGAACTTTTTCTCACATCCTAATGCTCCTTCTGCTCACTCTTTCAGTTCTTGTCTCCTTTGCTCTTACGTTGTTTACTCTCCTCAACTCTAACATGCTTCTACCGTTGCAACCTTCTTTGTTAGCACCTCCATCTTATGACGCAATCTAAACAGATCAAAGACGTGTAATATGTCAGGGAAAGTTAAAGAAATGAATTTGTAAATATTTCTAATATATTATTTAACTTTTTTATTTTTATTCAATTTAAAAATTATTTAAATTCTTAATTTTGAACAATTTCTTCATAATTTTATAAATATATTAATATCTGTTCAACTATGGATAAAAAATAATTTGTCCCTTTTCATCTTTACTTATTTTTATTACTTTACACATTTATCTTCTTTTCTATATCTTAATTGTATAAATTGTTATCCAAGTAAGGTTTGTACCCGAAGATTTATATGTAGATGAAATTTCTCAACATGTAATTGAAAAAAGTTATTTTAACGCACATTTATTTGTCACTTATTTTCCTTAATAAAATAATAATATATATAGTATTAAATGAGTGTAGGTAATGATTTGATACTTATTTTCTTTAATAAAATATTATATATTAATAAAATAATAATATATATCAATGTTAAATGAGTGTAGATAATGAATAGTAGTGTCAAAATAACATCACTCTACATAATTGTATAAGAGAAAAATAATAATGAAAAAATAAAATTAATTTTCATAAGTTAAGATTTACTTATGCATAAATTACAAGTCAAACCTTAGATAAATTAAGAAAAAAATCATCATCTAACTTTACAAGTAACGTTAGTTAATGAATAAAATTTTATTTTATTTTTTATATGTTTCTCTTTCAAAAAAATACTTATATCCTCCAAACGAGTGTTTGCTTTTGCAATCGGAAAAGAGTGAATTTACTGTTAATAAATAATTAAAAAGAAAGCCCACAACGAGATAGAATAATGTACAAAATGAAAATAATACCGTTTCTAAAATTTTTACATAATATTGAGAGGATTTATTGGAAAAGATGGATATATAATGATTATGAGTAAAATCATAATTGATTATATATTTAATATTTTATTAATAATTACAGGTTTTAGATAATTAATTAAAATAAAAAATTTAACTAATAAATAAAATTGACTAATCTGAATTTTTAATAATATGTAAAGTAATTTATTTTAATATATTATCATTTTAAAATATATTTTTTATAATAATTTTAATTAAATCTAATTTATATTTTTTAAAAATAATTTTAAAATATATTAATATAAAATATTATTTTATTATATCAATCTAATCAACTACGTTATTTTTTCTGTATTTTCCTTCACTTTTAAATCTCTTTTCCTTAACTCAAACATCTACATTTTCTACTCTCATTTCCTTTACTTAGTTTTCTACTTCTCTTCAATACAAACATATTTTAAATAATAAATTTTCCAAATATATTCTACAATCAAAATTTCCATAACTATCTCCATAGAAATAAATACACAGTTAGAGAGGCAATAGTTTAATCTGTATTGTTTGCATAAATATGTGAAAATATAACTGGATTTTTCATATCCGAAATTTGAACTCTGCTACCTGCTCGACCAACTCCACAACCAACGCAAGTTACTGCTACCTCTTACTTCGGAAGTTATAAATATAGACTGTTAATTTCTGCTTCATGTTATGTCAAAAATAGCTACCTCTGCCACTTCAAGTTTTACCTATATCTCGAAACAAGAGAAACATTAATTCACAGCTAACACTATTGAAAATATTATATAGATTAAAAATAAAGTCAATTTATATTTATAACAATTTTCTTATATAATCTGATTTTGTAAAAATAAATTACACTTAAAACTACTATTTAATATTAAATCAAAATTTATTATAATGAGATTTATTAGACTTACTGTATCATTTATTATTAGACCATTCACAAATATCTAATCTCATGACATTTTAAAAAATAAAAAATTATTAAAGATATTTAATAAATACTTTTATAGTTTGTTCTCTCTTCTTCTTCTTTTCATTTTTGTTTTTTGAAGAATATGTACATTGCTTATCCCTTTGTGGAAACGCAAATTAAACACGTATATGGTGATTAAACTACAGAAAACGTAGAGAATTAGGAAGCAAAATATGGATATATACATGAAACTGAGTACAGCTATGCATTACTCGCATAATATACCTTTACATGTACTCCAACCTTTGTTCAGTTTCTTTGAACTAAAGATTATACCCTGTCAGTTATAACAAATTAATATTCCGTATTAGTAATACTTTGTTGAGTACGATAAAATAATAAATAGGAGTTTACTATATATGTATAGAATTTTGAATTATACATGTAAATACGTAATTTTTTTTAGATAACAAAGCCACCATATTTTTCAAATAAACAAGAATTTCTTATAATAAGAATAACTTTATTTTTTGAAAAAGGGATTTTTTAAGAAAAATATCAAAGGTAATATTTTTAAAATATGAGACACGCAAGTCTAAGGAGAGGAGGAAGCGAATTCGCACAAGTAATTATGTTGACAAGAGTGTTAGCTAAGTATAAAGACAACCAAGTTCATGAATTTTCTTCCCACTGTCGAAGTTCTGATATTTTGTTGCAATAAATTAATTAGGTCCTCTTTACCTAATTCCTTAATTTGAATTTAGATGAAAATGTCTTTTCGTTCATTTGTGGGATCAAGCAACGAAAGGTAGGTCCTTAGTTTATAATCAAGCTATGGAAACAATAACCATAGAAGACCACTTATTTAAAATATTATATCTGTTCTTATCACATACTGACCATTTTTATTAAAAAAAAAACAAATAAAGAAAAGCAAATTGTTCAGACAATAAATAAATACCTAGTTTAGTAGCACAAAAGGTGCATGCTATTTGATTATTGTTGCGAAATGTCGATATTGGGGAGTGAAAATACAGCCAAAATGTAAAAATTAGGCATGTCAAAATCAAATGGATTAGGTAGAGGTATGTGTATGACTTTTATGTTTTAATTCAAATGCAGATCTAATTTGGGTTTTTCTATTGTTTTCTTGAAAGCTACATACACAATAGGAGCGACCAAATGCTAAGCAAGGAAAAAACATTAGACAACACAGACAACATATATATGTTCGATCATCAAGTGAATGAAAAAATGTCTTAATAAAAAATAGCAGCGCGGTCAGCCATAACGTACACAGAGTTAGTTTGACCTAGAAGAATGTAAATAATTAATTAGATTTAAAAACTGATTGGTGGAGAAAAATTTACTGAAGATTTTGTGACATGGTCCTAGAAAAATATCTTCAATTGGATAAAATCTACTCTTCACCGGATAATGAATACAAACGGTGAAAATTCAGCTTCAGAATACGTTCATGGAGTGAAATGCTCGTCTCAGCGCTGAAGATTGAAGAATCTATGGTGGACTTAGTATACATAAGCGGGTTCCATCTTATTGAACCAATTATTTAATTGATACAACAATGAAGACAGTTGGCAAATGTATACTATTATTGTTAAATATATTGTTAAATAAATGTAATTTTCTCTCTTTATTTTTTAATAATTTCATTTAAATATTATTTTTATTTTTCTCTTCCTTTAGTTTGGTACATTTTTTACTTTCTTGTTCTCAATTTTTTTTTCGGAGAAAAGAATTAGTATCGGATTCAATAAGTTTATTTCAAAAGTTACCAATCTAATCCAAATCGACCAAATTATTTACATACTTATGTATGCCACAAGTTAGTTAGATAAGTTAAATGAATTCATATTTGATATTTTTATAAAGAAAAAACAGATTACACTAATAATAAATTGGTTAGACTCACATTAAGCTTTAAAATGTAAGAAAAGATCATAATAAGTTAAACTTTCAAGACTTAGTTTATTGACTTGTATCTACGTTCTTCTGTGTTACATTATGGCGTGGTTTAGGAATTATATATGAAAGCTTAGAAAGACAATGTTTAAGATGTATTGGGATAGTTCTTGAAGATTTATGACAGATTCTCAGAAAAATTTAGAGGTTTTATGTGGAAGGGTTGGCAAAAGCATAGGTATGCAAGAACAAGGTTCTTGATTAATGTTTCTTGAGTTTTGATGTTTTAATAATGGGTTTGATTTCATATATAAGGCTAGTTTGAACTATAAAAACTTTTTTGAAGGTTTCGTAAATGACGACCAAATGGTATTTGAGGTTAGCTAAATGAATTGGTGATTTCTTAAAATATTTATTGGAAAAACTTGGTTAGAAGAGGTGAAGGGAGTTTGGCGGAATATGTCTCTTGAATTTTAGGTGGTTCTCCACAAAATTTGGTGGATGAAAAAACAAAAAATGAAAGTTAAACAAAAACATAAAATATATGTAAGAAATAAAATAGAATTTAATAATGGAAGATAGAGAAGATGAGAATGACTGTTGAAAATCCCTTGAGACACTCTCTTGGATATTTTAAGAAAAGAAGAGATTGTTTTGAAAACTCAACCAAACAAACATAACTTTCACACAAAGAACATACAAAAAAGTATTCAAAAACTTCTTATTATATAATAATCCAAAAATGTTTTATACAAACATGTATGGTTTTCTTTTTTAGAATAAGAAATATCATATCTACTCTAAATGGACGTGTGATTTATGAAACTCCATTTTATAAGCATATATTTATTGTTTAGAACAAAATTAACTATCAAAGATATAAATAAATAATGCATGCTATGATTTATCAATTTCTTTGAATGTTGTAATAAAATGATTTAAAATTGTGTATGAAAAATTAAGTACAATTTCATGAGTCCCTTAAAAAAGTAAGAAAATTTGAAGAAAAAAAAAACTAAAACTTGTGAATGAAAAGTTTGAGAAAATAAATGAAATCTTACATGGACTTTTACACAATTTTTAATAAGCTATTTTGTTAACTATAAATATAAATGGAAAAGTTCACATTTTAAATAGATAGATTAAAGAATATATAAGTAAAATTCACTCATATATTTAATGTTTTAAAGATTTAAGTTAACATTTTGGGTTAATTATGATATCTGTTATGATTTTGTAAGGTTGATTCTTGACCTGTTAATAGAGATATTTATAGAATATTTATTCTTTACAAAATAGTAATAAATATTATCAAAACATCACAATAAAACTAATATTTAATATAGACATGGATCGATCTCTTGAGTCCAAAGTCGTCATAATAGTGTATTCATATATGAAAATTGAAAGTTTGGTTTTAAAATATAAATGGTTTTTTTTCTCTCTCAAGTATTTTTAATAATCCTTAATATCTTACTTATTGACTTTTCACTTGACATTAAAAGTAAATATGTTCATAACCTTCACATTTGGAATATTGAACTTGATGTATCTTTATGTTTGTGTCTGGGATCCTTATTTTTGCGTCTCCTACAATTACACGTCTCTTTTTAGCTTTGTAGTCTTGAAATGAATTTTGGTAAAATTCATATATGCTTTTGGAAAAAGGTTAGAGAAACAAAAGACTAAGAATGACTAACACAAATAAAAGTTTATGAACTTCTCATTTCACTGGTGTATGACTGTTGACAGATTATTTACCCTTTCTCTTAAATTTCTCTTTAATTTTTAACAAGAATTCACAATCAATCCATTAAAAAATTACATTTAAAGTGAAGGATATATCACATGTAATTTTAATTCAAAAGAGCAAGAAAAATCAAAACTCTTAAACAGAACCAAATCAAGAAGTAGGTTAACCTAAATGAAAGGATATATATGTCAAAAATAGAAACCAAGATAAAGGGGAAAATACTTTAGAAGCCTATAAATAATTATACACAATGAATTGAAAACCATTAAAAAAAGTTGTAAAACAATTCAAAGAAACTAACACAATTAAAAAAAAATTAAGTTATAAGAATTGAATTACTTAAGTGAATAAAATTAATTTGAACCTCGAATAGAAAACTTATCTAAAAATAACTTTAAGTTTAAAAAAAATATAGAGCATGCACAATTTATAATTTTAATTTACTTATCATACTTAAATAAATGAAAAGTTAGTTACCATTTCAGTCACAATTTATTTAATCTGTGTTTTTAATTTATCAAGAATTAAACTCAAGTTTAAATAAATTATCAAAAACATAGATTGTTAACACTTAACTTCTAATAATATAATTTTAAAATTAAACGTCAAACAATTTATATAATGTATTATAGATAAAATCAAAAGATTAAGACCTAAAGAAATAATAAACATATTACTTGAATTCAAAACTAGGATATTAAAAAAATGAAATAAATAAGAATTTGAAAGAATGATTACAAATTTAGATATGTAAAATTATATCTAACAAAATTTTAACTATAAATTTTGAATCAAGATTCTTTATTACAATTTTCACCACAAGGCAATTCAGTTCACGTGCTGCTTCACTAATAATTGCTTCAACGAAATAGTCCAACCGCTTGGATCCAAATGCTGCTTCACGGAATTCATATAAGTGTTTGATGCAACAGATTGGATTAAGTGATTTCAAAAGCTTCATTGAAATTCTATTTGCCCGCTCACATTGAACCTCTGCCATTTTGATTTTCAAATTCAATAATTCCACAATAACTCGAAACAAGTATTGGAGTTTAAATCCACTAAAGGAACCGAGTTGAATCAAAACATTGAATTGTACATACTGAACACCTCGTTCTTCACTGTTTCAAGCTCAATTCAATTTTAATTGCTCAATAAAACAATTCACTGAACAGAAATTGCGTACAGAACCTGTTTGATGAAATGTTGCAAGAAAGGATATCATGCCAATTCTGTTCCGCTTTGCTGATTGCAAAAGTAAATTGATTCACGATTCCGAATTCATGAATCATACACCTTGTAATGAAACTTCAATAATGAATTTGTTTCGCGCATTTCAAATGGATTGCATTTCACAATGTTACCACCGAACAAGTGCTTAACAATGAATCAATTCTCTTTGGAATTGACTGCCACAAATTTTCACATGCTTGATGTGATTGAATGTTGAGTGACTTCAGTGCCTTGAATTCAAGATAACAAGCTCGAGAATTGTACTCACCAAAACACCGAAAGAAACAGATCAAGAAAACGTGATTCAAATACTAATTAAACCACCAATTTGATGCTTCCTAGAAAGTTCAAGAAATGTTAAACGTTACACGAATGTTGAACTCAAGCTCTCATAACCATGATTGACAAAGGATTAGGAAGAATGACCCTTTCTTTACTGAACAATTGGGAAAAGTAAAATTAAGGAGAAAAATAATAGAGAATCAAAAAACAGATCTCAATCAAAGAATGATTAATAAGTCAAATAATATTCATCATTTTAAATTATCAATTCAAATGTAACGGTTAGAAATAAAAGAAACCTTAATTAATTATTAAAGTTAACATAAAGTTGTTTATATAAAAACACACACACACATATATATATATATATTATATATATATATATATATATATATATATATATATATATATATACTTTTAAATATCATTTATCTATCTACTGGTTATCTTATAGTGAAAATCTCTCTGTTAACAGATCTATATATAAAGATCAAAAGTATTTATGGCAATATGGAAGTCTTATTATAAGTTATTTTATCGGTGAAAAGAAAAATTTATTTTTTTCTTATCAAGATAAAAGAATGAATTAATATAAAAAAATATAAAGAGGTGCTTCAATATGTTTAAAAAAAGTATTCATTCTCAGTCAAACTGATACAAAAAGTACCATGTCCTATCCTCACTTAAGCCTATTACAGCAACTCTAAATATCAGACTACACTTTACTTTTTTTTTTTTTTTATCAAATTTTATATATAAATAGAAAACTTCACGAAAATTTATAAGAAAAATTGCACCTTCACATATTTGACAAAATAGATACGAACACTCACAGTGATAGAAATTGACAAAAGAAATAATATATAACTAAGATAATTCATCATTGTGTGTTATTTTTTAACTTGCAAATATTTACCCACTAAATAAAATGTATTAATTCAAAAGTTTCAAAATGTTATCATTAGTAATTGTAATAGTAAGTATTGGAGTTGAAGTGCACTCTAACCGTAAGTGCTAGAGAAATTATTTGATATCATAGCGTGTAGTAAAAAATTAACACTGTATCATTTATATATGTTATTAAAAATAAAAAGGGATTTTTAAATAGAGTTACTCACAAGTAAGATCGTTTGTCCTATTTCCTCGAAAGGTAGTTACGAAATTAATAGCCTACAGTTGTTCTGACATGATTGTTCTATTCTTCTTTTGATAGAATTCATATTTATGTCTCAAAAAATAATTTTACTCGAATTGAACTACTATCATGAAATTAAGCGACAAACCCTATTAATTATAGTTTTTTTATGTGTTCAAATAAGTCAAGTTTAAAGTAATGCCATACGCATTAAGCAAATATACTTAATACAATCATTTGGATAAAGTTCATATATAACTTCTTAAAAAAATTATTTTCAACTAAATATTTAAAATATTTAAATACGAGAGATTATAAATACTGGAGGATCAGTGGAAAAGTGTCGTCTATTAAATTTCTTGATTTAATTTATTATTTTGAACAGCTTGTGACTCCATTTTATACGTTAATGGCGCAAAACAAATGAAAATACAGTAAAAGGAGATGAGAGAGTTTATTAAATCTTAAAAATTTGGTGATGAGGCTATTGGAAATGACAAGACCAGAAGGCCTGGATGAACAACGTTAACTTTTTTCCAATTTAGTGGGGCGTGACAAGGTAAAGCTTTTGGATGTTTGAACTTTAAATTGGTCCTTCACTTTCATTTAACAGCTAAACCTAGCTACGAGTAACACAACAGGGGTACTTATAACTATATATATCAACATGTAGAGCAATCTGTAATCTCAAGGATATAACGTTGCGTTCAATGAACAGCTAACACGGAACTCGCTTCTTATAGAAATCACAGTTTTTAATGGCATCGCTCACAGAGTTTGTTTGCTTCAGATAGGAGGCATTCAAACGGAAACTCCCATGAAGTGCTTTTTTTATTATAAATTAAAAAAAGATTTATTTGTTAAAAATGGATATAATGAAAGATGAGAAGTGGGTTGCCCTAAAGATGGTGAAGGGTTTACGGTTCCGTGACGGAGAGAGACGGAAAGTAAGGGTCCCCAGTGGGCACATGGGAGCGGCGTTGACGATGAAACGAGAAAGAGCACAGAACGTTTATGACAAAGCCTGCAATAGCTTTCGCTAATTTGGCAAAGAGGCCTCCCATTTGAGGCAATGCAGCTCCCCCCACCTTCCCTTTCTATTTCTCTTTCCCTCATTAACTCATTATCCTATTCCTGTTCCTATGTCACTCAGAATTCGCAGAAGCAGATAGAAAGAAACAGAAGCATAAGCATAAGCATAAGGAAGAAGCAGCAGCAGAAGCAGCAGCCATGGCTCGTGGAAAGATCCAGATCAAGAGGATAGAGAACACCACCAACCGCCAAGTCACCTACTCCAAACGACGCAATGGCCTTTTCAAGAAGGCCAACGAGCTCACCGTTCTCTGCGACGCCAAGGTTTCTATTATTATGTTCTCCAGCACTGGCAAACTCCACGAGTACATTAGCCCCTCCACCTCGTACGTTCGCATTCTCTCTTCTCTTTTCTCTTCTCTTCAATTCAATCCATAGCTCTATTCCCAAACAAACCCTACCTACCTATCTATCTATCTATCTATCTTCTCTCATGTGTCCTTTTCTTTTCCAGAACCAAACACTTCTTCGATCAATACCAGATGACTCTCGGAGTTGATCTCTGGAACTCTCACTACGAGGTTCTCTTCTCTCTCCTCTCTCTTCACTTATTTTTTTTCTCTTTTCTTCAGATTTACTTCTTCTTTATTTCTTCTTGTTCGACAGAATATGCAAGAGAACTTGAAGAAACTCAAAGAGGTGAATAAGAATCTTCGCAAGGGGATTAGGTATATATTTTTCTCAATGTTTTTCTTGTGGATCTATATATGTGAGTTAGCACATGTTTTATATGTTTACTAGTGTTGTTGCTTATGGCTTAGGCAGAGGATGGGAGATTGTCTGATCGATCTGAGCATGGAAGATCTCAAGCTGCTCGAGGAAGAAATGGACAAGGCTGCCAAGGTTGTTCGTGAGCGTAAGGTGAAATTACATGCCCCAATTACCTATATACATTAGTTTTTGCTTTTTCTCTCACAAGTTAATTAATGTATGCACGTATCTTAATTGAAAACTTGGTAGTGTAGGGTAGCTGCCTATATATAGATAGATAGATACATATCATGGAGGTACAGATTTGAGTGTGCTAGCTATTTTAGCATCAGTTTTGGCCGGGATATAGTTCCTTCTTCAAATATCATACAAATATATAGATTATTGGTTCTTAAATTCTTAACTTTTATGATGTTTTTGGTGTATTTTAAGTGTGATCGATCATACCAATCTTAATGCTTTTGGATTACATAAAAATTCTTAAGCTAAGATTAAAAATGAATGATGCAAATAATTTGATAGTTGAGCTTTTTTAACTAAGGTTGGGATTTCGTATGTAGCTTTTAACACCGAGTCGTCGAAAAGTACCATTTTCCTCTATGATCAATAAGATGATTAGTTCCCTGTGAAATAAAAGTCTTAAATACCTCTTGGTTAAAAAAGATAATAACCAGGTGAGTGGTATTAACAAATTATTTTTATTAAGGAAATAAGTTTATAAGTTTTAACCTTGAAATGAATAGTGTTTTAAAACTTTTCAGCAGAACTATTCATATTTGCTTTGCAATGAGCAATGACGCTATATATCCTTGGTGGGAAAGGAGCCCTATGCTATCTGAAGACAAGAGTGAATTTTTTTAAATTAGTTTATTAGTAAATTTCATACTATTTTTTATAACTTGTTTCATTAGTTTTGGAAATCTACCTAACAATTTCAGTTGGTACATATTTTTAGTTTAAGAGTCCATAGGAACAAAGTTTGTTTATGATGTGTGTTCAGTGATGGTTAATTAGATGTCCGATATTGAATTGGTTAGAGATATCAAACTTTGAATTTTGGGGACCCCCCTTCGTTCTTTTGGATTCATTGCCTGTGACACAATATTTGGATCTGAGCAAAACCACATGAGTTGTACTCATTGGAAACCGTATACTTTCAATTAAAAATATAAAGAGTTATCATACAGAATTTGCTTGTTTTCAGGGTAGAATTTCTTTCTATTGGTGAAGGTATATGATGATGCGTGTGTTCTAGTTTTGGGTTCACATACTAATTTGGAGCTAGGTGGAGCAGTTTAATATTTAATCTGAAGATATATATCTATCGATGCTATGGATGACTGAACTTTAATCTGCTTGTTTTGTTCACGTCAACAATTAATAATAATTTTTTCATAAATAAGGGTAGTATGCAACAATTTTGTGAAAAGCCATGCTGTAACAAGGAATTATAAATATACCCACTTTTATTTTATTTTTTTTAAATTAAGTACAGTCTTAAAAAAATTCATTTTTTTCCAAGAATTAATTTTGTAATATTTTTTAAATTTTTATTCATTAATAAAGTTCCCTTAGATCACTTGTTAAGATTTGTTTTTCATGCATGAAAATGTAACTCCTTTCAACAAATTTTCTCAGGCTATAAAACCTATTCTCAATTATTATCTATTTATCCATACAAGGACACACAAGAAATTGTTAGATAGTTTTAGATACCCACTTTTCCATAACTAGATTATCTTAAATCTAAAAACTTAAATACATGTCACTTCAGATGGAATGGAACACTGGTGATGGTTCAAGATCCCTAATAATTTCTTCATACACATCCTTTCTAACATTCTCCGAAAGTTATTTGCACCAAACAAGTGATATTATTGTTTACCAAAGTTAAACTGTTGAATGTGATTAAAATACAAACACTTAAATCAATATTAGTACCAAATTTTATTACAAAACATGTGTACGGGAAAATAATTTTGTTGTTTAAAAGGAAACATATATAGTGGTTGTGGTCCTGTTTGAAGATTTCGAATTTAGTATATCTTACCATGCTAACGAGTTCCTTAATGGTGACAACTGTTGACAGTATAAGGTGATAACAAATCAGATTGACACCCAGAGGAAGAAGGTAAAGTAGTGAACATGATTCGTTAATACTGTTTTCTTCGGTGGTTGCTTCACTTCATCTGATTATTGACATTACTGTATATTTTTAGTTTAATAACGAGAAAGAAGTGCACAACAGACTCTTGCGTGACTTGGTATGTATTTTACCATACTTTCGTTGTTGATTTTAGTATACGTAAACACACTAAGTAAAAACAACAATAGTAGTCTTATGTTTCTTTATTGCTGCTTCCAATGTCCTCCTGTGCATATTTTCAGCTTACCTTAATCAATTTTCAGTTATTTTTTCTTCTATGCAGATCAGATTAATATTTCTTTGTATTGTTTCTCTTAGAGCTTGGTTTCTATTTATCAATAGGCATTTGGTGACAAACTTTTGCTTCATTTGATCATATTCCTGAAAATAAAACATGTAGATTGAATTAGAGAAATATTCTGAATTGTTGGATTTTGTAATGTGTTTGAAGGATGCAAGAGCAGAAGATCCACGTTTTGCATTGATAGAGAATGGAGGAGAGTACGAGTCTGTGATCGGATTCTCAAATTTAGGTCCACGCATGTTTGCCTTGAGCCTACAGCCAAGCCATCCTAGTGCTCATAGCGGACCAACTTCTGATCTCACCACTTATCCCTTACTTTTCTAGTACGCACTGGAAATACCACCTTCACTCACTTTTCAATAAGTAATACCACCTTCACTTCTAAGTATACTATGCATCCCTCAGCTTCCCTTATATCCACAAAACAATCTCACGTAATCGTCTGCATGTGTGAATTCAATTGCAAATCATCTGCTGTTATTTCTACTGATATTTATTATCCTAGTCATACCTCATAAACTATTATCTGTGTTACTTACTACTCTTTACCTAATCACAGAAATGTGTCCTTTTAGTCACAGAATGCTTAATTAGCATGATCGTTTCACACCCACTTTATAACTCTTTTAATAATAAAATATTATATTTAACAAATAAAAATAAATATAACCAAAATTTTGAAATAAAATAATAATATGTCTGGTTTTCAAATGGAAGTATAAAATAATGACACTGTCAAACAATCATCTCCCATTCAATGTATCTCCTTTTCAGTGATATTCGAGTTTACGAGATTAGTCAAATCACTGTCAACTATGAAAATAAAATTGATTTTTCACCATTAAAAAAATGGATATTTATTTATTTATTTATTCTGATTTCTTAAGTTACTTAACTCTCCTGTAACTCTAATTTTAAACTATAAATTAACTTTATTAAATTAATAAAAAGGCCATTGCGTTTTTTTCTTAACTTTTTTACAAGACACTTGTCTCTTTCATATTTCTAATAAAATGACAGATTCATCTTCCATAGATTTCTAATTTTATTTTATTTTAAAAATACATATTGATTAAAATTTAATTAAAAGTCTGAAAATTAAAACTTAAAACTTAAAATCTAAATATCAAAATATATTTTTATAAATAAAAACTTGAGTTATTTCATCATGGAAAAGTTACATCCATCCTTCTTGAGTTTTTTAAAATGATTTCATACTTTTTCTAGTTTTTAAATAGTAATTTTTATCCATTATATTATTAATAAAACAATATTCACACTTTCTATTTTATTTATATTTATACTTATACTTTTTTTATAACATAGCTATCATTGTAATAAAATCACATTTAAATATAATGATTAGGTAATGAATTTACTCACGTATATGATAACTATTTGATCATTTATATTCAAATAATATTTCTTAAAAAATATAAATTTCATATTTAATAAGACAACTTATAATTAAAATATATATAATGTCTAAATCATTCAATTCTTTTTACAAATTTTATATTTTTAAAAACTTGACTTTTTTTTAGTTAAGATTTAGTCAATATTTTATTTTTATTAAATTAAAAAAAGGTACTACTTTATTAAAAACATGAAAAAGATTATATCATTTATTAAAAATACAAAAGATAAATATTTTAAAAATAGATATAGTATAATTATTATTTTATTAAATTTTTGGGGAATTATGTGTAATTTATCATAAAAAATATATATAGTGTCTGGTAAGTCTTGTGCTTAACTATTTTTATGATGTACTTTCTATCTTAAATTCCATGTCCTTTCATTTGAACTTGAAATGAAAATATTCACGTAAAAAAAATCAACTGTTTGTGTTTGAGTTATGCTCACTTTTTAAATAACTATATCTCTTTAACTATGTGAGAGACTTGTATGCAAATAGTACTTATAAATGATGTCAGGATTAGATAATTAAAAAAATTCTTACGAGGTAAGTATTTTGAAAAACATAAAGAGATTAGTCTCCATAATCGCCAAAGATGAAACTTAAGGTGACACAAAGATGTTTCAATTTGTTTAACGAATGCAGTTTGAATTTTACCGATAGATATAATCTTCAATATCGACATGGAAACCATATAAAACAAGAAAAAAAAAATAATATGAATTAATAAGTAAAAATTATTTTATTTTGTTTTACATACTTAAATGATCGCATAGTAAACTTCTTAATTATTATAATAATCAACTTAAAAAAGTGTTTAGAGCAACTTATTTTCATACTAAAAATCATTACTGTTGAAAATTACCGTTCTTGAAAATTATGGTTTGATATTTATAAATTTATAAAACTGGAAGAAGTTCTTTTCGAAAGTGGGTGAAATAAGTGATAATTAAATTTAATTTATATTTAAACTTTAATTTATCTAATTCTGTGTTAAGATATGCATCTAATGTATTTTATATTTAAAATAAGTGTGGTATATGTTTAAGTTAAAGGGAGAGAATAGTATTGTTTTTAAGGAAGTCTGCATAGTTTTGGGCTTTTAGAACGTGGATTGACGCTGAAATTAACTTAAAACAAAAATGAGTGAGCTTAGTAAATGTGTGGGGTGTGATTAGTTATTTGAAACTTTCCTACTTAGTTTCCCAACATTGAAACTTTCCTCAGAGAATAAAACAAAATAACTGTTACTTATTTATTTTGTATTATATACATTAAATATATATATATATATATATATATATATAAAAAAATGGACAAGATAATCTCATAATTCTATTAACCTTAATTTTAATAAAATAATATTAAATAAATAATATCAATCTAAAATAAAAATATATACATAATTAAAATCTCAATAAATATCAAATTAAAATTAATAGGACAGAATTAAAATTATTTAAATATATCAAAAAATTTCCTAAAATAATTCAACAATTATATTCACTCTTCTTAAATTATTCTTTTTCAACTTTTATTGGTTTTCTCCATTAACAAAATCTAAACTTTATTCTCAATCCATTTGTCTTCTATTCTGCATTCTAACTACAAGCGTGGAGTCTTGTTCTTGAGTTTGTCTTGACTAAGCTTTTTTTCCCTCTTAAGTTTAGAGTTGTTGGTAAAAATTCTCTTGTGAGTTTAAGCTTATTTGTAAAGTGTTTGATGTATAGGATTTGAAATTTTATAGTCACGAAAGAGTTTTTACTGTATTTTTTTTTTTTTTTTTTTTTTTTTTTTCATATTCTTCTCCAACTATTGTTTTTCCTAGGAAGCAAGGAAAATCAAAATAAGAGGATCCAATTTAATTTTAAATTTCAATTTAAATTATAAGTGACTATATTATGGTATTTTGAATTTGGATGCTTGAATGTACAAAAACAGTGGATGTAATTAATAAATTATTGAGAAATTTGTATTAAGAAGTTTTTATAGGTCAAATGTCAAATTTAAACTCAATTTTTTTTCAAGTTATAAAATTTTATAAAGTTAACGATCACCAGCTTTGTCATATTCGTTTGAAATTGTTATATGACTCTAATAATAACACTTTTGTGACATAAGCATTTATCAATCCATATAAGTGGGTATAAAGTGAGCAACAACACTAAAATAGAGTTTCAAAATTGTATTTGAAAAACTTTTGGTTATCTTGGAAGTGTAAAATTGAATATTATGTCTATTTGTTCTTAAAAATATTTTATACTTAAACATAGCTGAATTTAGTCGGAAATATGATTCTATAAAATATAATTATCATCATACCCAGACCTTGGACTTATTAAATAAAACAAGGACCATGATCTTATTAAATGAAACAAGAACCTGTACATCAAAGTTTTTCCAAAAATATATCAAAATAACCTTTAGTTGACATTAAAAAATATTTTGTGATGCAAGTCAAAAAAAAGTTGGGTAAAACATATTCTCAATAATTTTTTTTTTTAAAACTATCCAATACAGGAATTAATTGGTACAAACTTAATTAACCATCTCAAAGTTAAACTTCAATATTTCTAATTGCTATATTTATAATATAATTTATAGGTCAAATATTTTTAGTTAAATTCTAAACATATGGACGTGGAGATCTAGATAAAGATTAATATTCAAAAGCTGTGATGTTATTTACATGTAGAAAACAATGATCCTCTGATATTTCATTTTTCAAATACTTCATAATATTAATTATTTTAATAATTAATACAAATATATAATGAGACAATATCAAATTATATATATATATATTTATTTATTTATAGAATGTTTTTATCATTAATTATATTTTAAAATTTTAAATCTCAAAATTATTATTTGTTTACCTATGCAATAATAAAAAATGATTATATTTGTCCATTTAAAATACCCGGATACATTATTATTTCATAATATAATTACATTTTATTTTTCTTTTTTTTTCACCCGAATATATTATTTATGTTGCATTTTCAATATTAATTTGATTTAAATAACAGACAATTCATTAAATATAAAAATAGTAAAACATATATTTATATATATATATATATATTCAGATAAAATTAATATAAATATTAATCATATTAATTAACTAATTAAGACAGTATAATAAAAAATAATAATAACAACATGGCTAAATTTCACTATACAAATAGAAGAATTAAAATTTAAAAATTTAAACTATAACGAGATTAAATAATTCAATACTTTAAAAATGTCTCATAATTAAAACGAATATCGTTAAAATTATGAATTTGAAATACATTATGTTTTTTACAATAAATAAATTTTAAAATAATTACACACAAAACTCAAGATTAAAGTAATGCAAACATAAGCTCACAAATAAAAGTAGTACTCAAATTAAAATAACTATATAGGTATTATACATCAGTCTTATTGTTTGATAAAATTATACCATTTTCAGTAGGTCGCATTATTTTTTAAAACAATATTTTTTAAACTAAAAATAGAATTAATTTTCTTATTTAATTTCCATCTATTTATATTTAGTACGTTATTGAACATTCTACAAACTGATAAATTTATTTAGACATGTATTTCTAAAAGCATTGAATACAAGTATAAAAAATATATATTATTTCCATCCAAAAATAACTTGAATTTAATGTTTTCATTTATATTAAGAAAAAAATAAATATGTTATTTGCTAAAACAATTTTACTAAAATAATATGATTATTGAATAAGTATATTATTTTTATTGTTTACTGATATAAATAAATTGTTTTCATGTTTAATAAAGACCAAATTTGATTTAATTTAAGAAAAAAATCAATAACTTATTATTTTTTCACATGTATTAATAAATAAAATACTTTTACCTTTTATGAATACAAATATGTAATTTACTTAAATGTAAATTAATAAAAATTAAATTTTTGATTAAAAACTAATAAATTAAATCAATTTTATTTCTTGAAGGCATTAATTCCAAGAGTGAATGTTTTAAGTGGAATGTATCAATATTGTAGCATTTTGTGACTATAACTGAAAGTAATTTATAATTTTATTTTTATTTTTCTGAAAACGGAAAGTCTAACGAGCGAGGACAAAAGAAAAAGAAATGCCGGTAAATTTTAACAAACATACGCGGTTTCTTTCTTGCGCCTTAAAAGGCTAAAACCCTTGTTTTCTAGAGTCTCTTGAGAGTTACACGAAAAGTGTGACACACATAGGGGTTTTGGGTTCAGAGTGAGACACACAACACTCCCAAGACGAGGTGGAGGTGGAGGTGGAGACTGTGCTCGACGGAGACGGAGACGGTGCTCAGCGGCGATGGGAGCTCTGGCTACATTAGCCCCTTGGATTCCCGAGGACGATCTTTTGCTCAAGAACGCCGTTGAGGTTTTCCATTTCTCCTTCTATTCGCTTTCAATTTCCGATTCATATCCATTTCCTTTCTCTTTGTCTTTCCCTCTCTCATTCTCTTGTATTGTGCTACATTTTTATCAGAATCATTTCCCTCTAATTTCAATTTAAACCCTCTCTTTTGCTTATACCTTTTTGTTGTCTGTATATATACCAATACACTCGCTATTTCTCTGGCGCCTACATTATTTTTAGTTTAGGCATAAAAGGTTAGTTCGGATAGAAAAGTTGCTGACAGATAGATCTGTATGTTGTTCTGGTTTTCATTTTGGAGAATAGTCCAGGATTTGTGTTTTAGTGTTTGAGTTAATGTTTAGCTTTTAATTTGTAGGCTGGTGCTTCACTAGAGTCACTTGCCAAAGGTGCAGTGCAATTTTCTCGAAAATATAGTATCAGGGAGATACAAGATAGGTGGTATTCTCTCCTCTATGATCCTGTCATTTCTGCGGAAGCTTCTGCGGGTATGACAAACTTTGAGCTTTCAGCTTCGCCTCTCCCGTCTAAGTTTTACAGGTTTGGACATTCCAAAGAACAGAAAGTTGTTTCGGCTAAGAGAAAGTCTGGAAGTGTTCGCAATTTGTATTATGCAAGGCTCAAAAGAATTCGCAATAGCATGTTAACTTCCATGGACTTAAGTTTTCTAGTCGATCCGGGAAATGGTAATTATGTAGAGCATGGAAGTGACCCCTTATATGGAAACTGCATGCCTGAAGCAGGAACTTTTAATCTCCCTGCTCAGTATGATTTTCCTCCTGAAAATGTGATGGATGATAATGTAGCTTCCGATGGAGTTACTGCCAGTGTGTTTTTCCCTGGAGTTGACAGTGCAGTTGAAGAGAATTTGCCTGCCAAGATAAATAATGTACTTAAGGAAGAACCTCAATTTATTGGAGGCAACGTGCCTTTGGATGAAGCTGTTGAGGATTTGGATGTTCCTGGAGAATTGACTCTTGATGGGTGGATTGGTGACGATAATTTAGGGAGAATACCTTTGCCCACATTGGATCACATCAACAATGACCCTGAAAACATGTGTCCTGATTTTGATGAAAAAAATGCATTTGATTCAACCGAGTTAGAGTGTGGAACTTCATTTAACTTGGCTTCACTTCCTGAAATACCAGTCTGGAGTACAGATGAGGGCATCAGAGAACCTGATATGCCATGTGATGGTTTTAATGATTCGATTGCATGTGGGGAGGCTTATTTGGAAGAACTGTCCAATTCTCTCCTCAACTTCAGTAGTGAGGAAGAGCTCTTTCTGATGGATGTTGATGGAGAAGAAGGGATTGACAAATCTTACTTTGATGGTCTGAGTTCGCTCCTACTAAATTCTACAAATGATGTTAATCCAAGTCAAGTCCCTGAAAAGGATGAAACAGAGTCGCAGGTCCCTAAAACGGATGGATCAGACTCATTAATGGTCTCACAGGCACATGTTCTAAACCAGTCAGTTTCATGTCACAAAGAGGTAGAAGACAACCCAGGGTCAACCTCTAGCAGTGTACAAGTAGTTCACAAATTAAACTTCCAAATTTCATCTTCTCCCTTGACTAAAGATCCCCTCTTTCACGAACTAACTAATGAAGTTCCTTCCTGTTCCCTAAATACTGAGGAACAAGAAATTCCAGATAACGAAGATGTTTTCCTACCGTTTGACGTGCCTCCTGTCATATTTCCCGCTTCATCTAAACTGATTTTTAAAGCATCCAAGAAACCGATTTCATCGTGTGTTCAGGATTATGGATTTAATAAGCATAGAGCTAGTGAAAGAGGTAAGACTTTGATGCATGTTGAGAAGAAAATCCGTTTAGAATCTCAATCATCTTCTCAGATGATGGGATCTCCTTGCTTACTGGGACCTGATGGTGGCTCTAAGGTAAAATGCGAGTTGCCTGCTAATTATGCGTCACATATGGTATCTACTAGTTCTGTTGCTGTTTCTGGTGGCTTAGGTGGAAATGATGCTGCAAACACTACAAATGCTCTTCTGCGTGCAAATAAAAATGAAGAAGCTACCAATCCTGACTTGGCAAAGGATCAAAGCAATCATATGGAAAATCCTTTCATTAAGAAATCAGCCGCTAGTTCTAATGACTTACGAAATCATCCCCAACTTCATGGTTCTGGCATGAAGAATGAACAAGATTTAGGTTTGCCACTTCAAGAGCACCAGTTGAAATGTGCTGAAGTTGGATCCTCAGATGTTCTTGAGTCAGAGCTGGTGGCAGATCCTCTAACATTAGATGAGGAAGAGCAATATATAGAGAGTGACGATGAACTTCCTTCTTATTCTGACGTAGAAGCAATGGTAAGTCGTATGGCAGCCATCTTTCCGTCAGTCAACAGTTGGCCTTTTTCATACTCATTCTCTGACTCACTCATTCTTCCCTCCTACAGGTACTTGATATGGACTTGGATCCTGATGATTATCAGGATTCCTCTTATAATGAGGAAGGTATGGGCAGCCCTGATTTTTATTTTCTGTACTCTGTTATTTGTTATTCTTTTTATTTGGAGAAGAGATATGGAGAACATACCTAAAGTAAAGTGAATGGTATGGGAGCATGCATCAGTGGGTTGTTGACAGCTTCTAGGGGATTCTTTCTGGTTGCCCATATTTTTACGTGTCTTTACAAATTACTAAATAAAGATAAAATAAAAAGCATTTTGGGGAGAGGGGGTTGAGGTATTTTTCTTTGAAGATGTTACAATCCTTTAATGCTCTTTCTAATGATTTCCAGTTCGCTGATAAAATAATAATGGATCTGCAAGTCAGTTGCATAAGATAGGGAATTTGTTGAACCTTATCAAACATGTCCATAATGTCTCCACGGATTTGTGTTTGTATATTTGCCTTGATCGTCATATATATGCACTGAATATGCTTGTGGAACTTGTTGAGTATTGTTTTGATTCTTTTGATTACAATATTCACACAGTGATACCATATTAATTTTTAATTGTTACTTCCGTTATCTACTTTCTTTCAGTATAGCCTAACTATATATCTTATTATTACAATTTAGTATTAAGATATCAACATGTGGAAAGTAAGCGAGCTATCATGAGGCTGGAACAGGGTGCGCATTCTTGTATTCAGAGAGCCATTGATGCACATGGAGCATTTGCCATTTTATATGGTCGCCACTCAAAGCATTATATTAAGAAACCTGAGGTATTTGAGCCTGTAAACTGCTTGCTTGGTCAACTTGTCATTTGAAAGATCTTTTTCATTGATTCCTTTTCAAACACTCAAAGCGTAATGAGGTTGTTATCTTTTTTTACTAGAAAAAATTCTCACATGCATTATATATGGTTTACACACATATTGGGTTGTTTAGTTCAGATTGTGCTCCAGACTTCTGGCAGCAATCTGCTTGTAAATTGAATGAGTTTTGTGATGAAAGACAAAGAATGAAGGAAGTAGTAGTACAGACTTATTCTGCAATTATAAGCATAAATGTCCTTTGAAAACAGCCTTTCACTCGAATATTTTTTTTTTCAATATTTAAGATGGCTCAATTCATCCTGCAGGTTCTACTTGGACGAGCGACCGAAAGTTTTCCTGTAGACATTGACTTGAGCAAAGGAGGGTATAGCAATTCAATATCTCGACGTCAGGTTAGTTATATTTACTTACTTACCCTTGAATGTCAAGGCTGCAGCAACTTTTTGCTGCATTTGATACATGTTGATAAAAGCATGCAGAATGTACATCTCATTTTCAATTCAGAAAACTGTGTTTGCATCATAAAATAAGCTACACTGTATTAATAACCCAAATATACCTTTTCTCCTAATTTTAACTTCAAAGAAAATCAATGTCATGCTAGGAATTTAATGGAGGAAGAGTTGTGATTGGATATAATTTATGTTTGTTTATGAAGGATTTATGTAATGCTTTAATGTTTCATAAGGGGCAAACTGTTTCATCCACAGTCTTGCTGTAATGGTCATTTTTACTTATGATGTGATGTTGACATGATGTAAATTGAAATAGTAGGGATGCAGAATTATAAATTATTTTCATGTGTAGTTTAATATATTATAAGTTCAGCCTAGATAGGTACTGTCTTCATTACCAAATAAGGTTGACTTTAATATATTATGTTTTCCCGTTGCTAACTTGTAGGCAATTATCAAGATGGATAAAGAGGGGTCATTCTACATCAAAAACTTCGGCAAGAGTTCAATCCTGGTAAATAGCAAAGAAGTTCACACTGGTCAGTCTCAAAGACTGCATACCAATTATCTAATTGAGGTATGATCATATGGCTCCTTTCATTTACCACACTTCTCTTTTATATACTGTCATTTCTTGTCCAGCTGAGTTCTTACCTCCTGCGACTCAGTTGTGCACTCGGCATTCAATTATGTTCCAAAACAAAATCTTTATTTCCTACATATCATATTCAGTCCTCCCCACCCCTGTGTTATCAGTATATCCTTTTATTTTTCTTCCTTGTTTTCCTTTTAGCATTCAACTAATAGGGGTCTATCATTATCCTTATTAAGTTTTGTTATTTTCATCTTTGTATGTTCCTTGCCCATGTGTTGTCGAATCCTTTTGATTTATGCTGCTAGAATAATAGTCTTTTCATGCCAATTATCCCAGATAATGCCCAACGTCCCGGTTTCTGTACTTTGCATTACAACATCTTTGTTTTGTTTAAGCAGAAAGCAAAGCAAGTGTTAAGGTTTCCCAGAATTTAATTTTGGGAGTTCGGTATGCTGAAAACTTGGGTGTTGTCTTCATTACTCAATGTTTTCTTCTGTTTATTAGTTGAATTAAATACGTAGAATCATGAATTTCTTCGTACTTTTTACTTCAATGCCACCATATTCTTTAATAAAGGGTATAAAAATATAGCTGGTGTTATACTAAGAATGACACGTTATGGTTTCGTTATTCCAATTCCATATCTGCTCTGTTGTAGCAAGTCTATTTTGGTTCATAAAATGGTTTAATTTATATATGAGCTGAACGTAGAATTTTATTTCACTAATTTTTTTTTGGGGAATTGGGGTTGGCTGTGTTCAAAACTTAAACGATGTTGTTTGGATACCTGTATTAGTAGGAAACGTGAATTCTTCTTAGCGTTTCTTTAGTTAACTTCCCACAAGTCTCAAAATTAGTGGTCTATTTTGTAGGTGAGGGGCATACCTTTGATATTTGAGATAAATCAAAATCGTGTGAAGCGGTACCTGGATCACATTTCTGATAATTCACAAACCTTTTAGTGTTGGTTGTAAATGAAGCAAGAGGTCCACTAACAAAGAAGGTGCTTTTTTTACTGCACTTTCTGATTTTTGGTAAATGGTAAGCAGTGACCCAATTGTTGTATGTCATTGCATTTATTGGTGAACTCGTGTTTCCCCCGGAATGGATTTGTTTTGCCCGCAAAAGTAGATCATTCAACCCGAAAGTTCTGTTATATTACATGGTAAATTTATCCAACCCTGAAAGTGAAAATTGAATCTCATGGCCTCCCTGCATTCATTTTGTAAGGTAAAGAGGACGCATGATCTTTATTTTGGCCCCCGGTTCATAGGATTCATAATCTTTGAAGCAGCAATTCTATTCATTTATTTATTACGGTTTACCCTTGAACCTTTTACTTCACTGGCTTGTGAAGTATGAACAACGATCAGTTATTTCAAAAAATAGCATTTTAATTTGAGGATGGGTAGACTTGGACAGGTAATAAAGTTATCATTTCATTTAAATTTCGTCGACCTTGTCATTTGTTTATTATTCATATTCAGATAATGTTTCCATAGACATTTCAATTTTCACTTCAGAAAATGAATGTTTTTTCCACCCAAATAATCTCTTATGGGATGTTTAATCGGAGAGGACATTTTAGCTGTTTTGTTGATGAGAACTTTAGTTTTCATCCTTGAAATCTAAAACTTGGAACACTGACTTCTCATGTTAGCCATCAATTAAGAAAATAATTCCAGGATATATTGTTTCGGAAGAATTTGTTTTCATTGTTATTATTTTAGTTTCTTGCAAACTTGTTCCTTGAGTCTAACTTTCCTTATTTGAGAGGGAAGCTTTAATTATGTAAAAAGGTCATAATATTCCTTTTTTTAAATTTTTAATCAAAATTCATCGAAATTATTTATTATCTATCATTCTTAACAGACAGTAACAATATCCTCTTGTCTCACTTATTATGTAAGTCCGCTTTCGTTTTTAAATATTTGTACCTATGAGTGTTGGAACTAAAAAGTTATCTGATTGATTCTGTATCCATTGTTCTCTTTTTTGTATGATCGATTGTACTTTGACATTGGTTGTTAAAATATGATTGCAGGTTTAGGGTCTATTTTAACAAGCTTTTATAGATTGAAAAAATGAATAAATAAAATTTAATTGTTAGCTTTTATAGAAAAAATTAAAAAATGAATAAATACATTTACAACTTACATATGAATTTCTGAAGAATTACTAATGTTGAATAAAGAATAATTATAACTATTAAATCAGTTGTATGGTTACGAATTATACGTTATTTTTAGATAGTGTTCCCATTATAATATAATTTTTAGGTAGTGCTACAGATAGCGATTTTAATTTTACCACTAAGTGCGTATAATTCTCGTTATGATTTTTAGTTTAAAGTGCAGCAAATAATGTCGTTATTCTTTTCCTTTTTCAAGTGTTAGTATACTTTAATGTCGAAATTGTTAATTTTTAATATCATTTATATTTTAATTGTTATTTAATTTGTATTTATATTTAAATCTTCGTTGTCAAGTAATTATTATATATATTTAAAAAAATCTTTAACTTATAGTTGAATGTCATTGGTAATGTGATTCAAATCGAGAAATATATCTAATGAATAGATTTAATATTTGTAGAAAAAATACTTACAGACACAAGAAAGTTTTATTATAGCCAATCATAAAACTTCTAATCCCTAATGTTCAACTTCTTGAGTTTTAAAATAAAAACGTGATAAGAAAAGAAAAACACATGTAAATGTATCTAAATATCGCCTTTATTGTCTTATTGGACTTTATTTGTGAGATCCTATAAGTGTAAACTGAAATGTGTTTCTCTGAATTTTTTACCGTTCTACATAAAACAAAAGCAGCACTGTTAAATGTAAATGGCATTTCCTTTTTTCTGCGGTGAAGAGCTTGTATCTTAGAATTTTACAAACTTTAACCTCGGTTAGCTTATCTTGCCTGGACCACAATGCTTCGGAAGCATAAATTATCATCGGAATTAATGTATTATATTATATTAGATTATAATATACTAGCATTTTTACAACTATAATAAAGGTACATTCTTTATATTCAAAGATTCGTTATTAGAATTTCTAAAATTTTAAAATTTGTTAGTAAAATTAAGTATTCCATCTTTCTTGTTCGTCATATGATCATCACAATTGACTATATCTGACAGATTGGTCCAATATATATAGGTTTTATGTACGAATAAAGACGTACATGAGCTAACGTTGAACTTTGATTTTTCTTGTTTTTTGTTTTGTCTTGTTTTATTTTGTTTTGTTTAATTGTATTAATTGGAAAAACAATAATTAAAGGCACCATAAATTCCAATTCCCACGTTCTTCCCAACAAATAGCAGTGAATAAGAGAGATGAAAACATGAAATATTAGAATATGGAGTTTAACTATATTCCTGGTTAGGGCTAGAGATCCACCAAATAAGGGGTTATGGGCGAAGATGTTGGATCGGGTTCATATTCCAACCATCCATTTCCATTATCCATATGAATCATCTTTACACCTATATTCTAACGGTGATATATTTAAATTCAGTTTCATTTATTAATTGTATAAATGGTAACTTATGTCTATTAAGTAATTTAAGCTTTGAATCTTAATAATAGAATCATTTTTTTTTCTTGAATCCTGGTTCAATTTCATTTGACCTCTATTAAATTTAAATTTAAAATAACATTTTTTTCATGTATATGATTCACGTAATAACATAAAGCTAACAATTAAAGAGGAATATCTATTTATAGTTTCTGTCATCTAAACATTATTTTAACATTGTAGGAGAAAATACATTTACATAACATAGACACACGATTTAAAATTAATATAATAACTCTGTTGACTTTCATAATATTTATTTTGAAGTAATTGTAAAACAATTTCATTTTAACAAAATTATAATCAAAAAATAAAATTTACAGACAAAATTAATGAAGACCGTAGTAAAAAGTCGTTAATGATTTTAAATATGTTTTTGATCATTAATAAATCTCTGAAAATTGTCAACCACTTTCCTTTCAATTATTTCATGGCTTTCTTTTATTCTGTTCAATTTGTTCTGTTTCTTAGCTTTTGTTTCACTTCATTTGAGATCAAAACCGAGGTTGATCTCCTTTTATTTTTATTATTATTTTGATTAACGTGGATATTGATTAATAAAATATTCATTTGGAATCAATTTTTGTATAATTCTTAAGGAAAGTGGGATCTTTTTTCTAAATCGATATGTGAAGAGGTTAGGCTCCCGTAAAGTTGGAAATTATTACTCTAATATTGATTGAGGTAGGTGCTTACATCAGTCTCTGCTTTGATTAAGAAAATACTTATCGACAAAAAAAAAGTCAAATAAAAAGACGTATAAATAACAAGATAACATATTAATAATCAATGTTTACTTGCCTGTAAAGAAAGACACGTTTTTAATTTAAACCATAAATTAGGAAAATAGCTTCTAGTAAAGTAAAAAAAAAAAAAAACTCAAACAAAATCTATAGTAAAAATTATAGTACATATTAACAATAATATTATTAAAAATAATGAGTAATATTATGAATATAATTGGAATAAGTTATGATGTGTTCCACACATGAGACTCTTAACATAACATGGCATCATAATAAATATACCTTTAAAAATAAAATATTGATTCCTTAGACTTTGCGTCCCCACTTTTGTTTCCCCCAAATATGAAATGGGAATCCACTCACCATACCATTCTGGACTCTCTTCTTTTTAAAATGGTAGTAACGAGGTTTGACCAATATATATATATATATATATATATATATATATATATATATATATATATATATATTATTGGGGAAAATACAAAGATAAAAAACTAGAGCACAGAGAAAAAAAAAACCTCGTTACAGCTACTCTGTTTCAAGCTATGGAAGAGCGAATATGCACTCTGCAACAGTGATTGAAGGAGGAAGTGTGGAAAACGAAAAGAAAAGAAAAATGTTATTATTTTTCATTCGAATTAGAAAAAAAATCTGAAAGAGTTTATTCGATTATACGTAATAATAGAATCTATGTATATAAATATAATATAATATTTAGATATATAATCGAAATTATTATGTTTTTAAATATTATATTATATTGATATATTATACATTTTATTAATAAATCATTTTTTAATAAAATTAATATTATTAATAGTTATATTTATAAAAAATAAAATTAATATTAAAATAATAAATAAATAGAACTAAATAATTTAAATTTAATATAAAATAAAATAATTTATTCTAATATATTATTATTATTTCAAAATGTAATTATTTTCATATTAAAATATTTTAAAAAATATTTTATAAATTATTTTCTAAATATTAATACATAACCAAATTTATTATACTACATCAACCAAATCAACTACAAATTTTGTACTCATTTTTTACTTTCCTTTTCTCAATTTAAATAATTTCATTTTTTATTATTTTTTCCTTCTTTACTTACCTTTTTCTACCCTCTCATTAATCCAAAAAAAGATTTGATAAAATACATTTTCATCTCTCTAAATTATTGAAGACTAGTTTTACTCTTTTTCTAAAAATCAAATAGTCTAAAAATGTATCAATTTATGTTTTGGTACTTCAAATAATTTAGATAACACTAATCAGCGTGGATTAACATGATTGGAACTAATTGTTAATCGCCTTTAAGTTTGTGTCACTTTAATTTTAAAATTTTAAAAAATATTAAAAAGTTCTTATTTTGGGTAATACATTAACTCGTGTTCGTAAAATGCTATTGGTGAGTAGAACTGGAAATGGTTTGTTGAATAAAAAAAATTATTTTATGTATAATCAATTCAATTTGTTCATTCAAATTTTTAATAATATTTGATTTTAGTCCATCTTTACTTAATATGTGAGACCCCAAAACATATTTAAATGTTACAATATTATATATATATATATAAAACTTAAGCAATTGACATTTTCTAGTTCTGTCACTTTTTTATAACTAATTCCTTCCATATTAAAATGTAGTAATAATAAAATTAAAAGTATTAACATAATTTAAATAGTGAACTAGGATTTAATTAAATATACCGTAGAACTAATAGATGAATAATTTCACATAAATGTTTATTAAATATAACATAAAATTTCACATTATAAATACAACAACTCAATTTTTATACAAAAGATTGATAATAAGTTTAAATTTAGAGATTAACGTGTTATCAACTTGTTATGTTTAACAATCTAATTATTTGAGTATATATTTCATCAAATAATTTTTTTGGACAAGATGATTTTTAACTGTTATTGTAGAGCATTACGGCTTTTCCTTATCTTAATACTTATATAACATCTAAACAGTATTTTCTTGATAATTATTTACTCATACTAATTATCATTAAAATAATATGATTTTAGTAATTACTAAAAGTATCATAAACAAGTATTAACTAATCAATCACACTTAAGATTCATACATATAATCTATCAACTAATCAATCACACTTAAGATTCATACATATAATATATACACTATCATTTATCATCATAACATCTTGATTCAGTCACATAATCAAAACAATAATAAATCATTATATTTACTCAACCTTGAATCATTTAATATCCGGAAAAGCTTCATTCAGAGGATTAGAGCTCGCTAAGCAAATTTATATGATTAAATTTTTAATTTGTTATTGGGTTAAGATTCATCAGGTGAGATCTCATCCACTGGAATTTATAAAAATTGTTGGACTAATCATTATTTAGTGAGTAAATTTAATTGATTAAATTTTGAATTTTCTTTTTGTTGAGATTCCTTTGACAAAATCTTATCTATGGGGTAAATCACCTTCATGTTGAGTTAATTAAAATTTGAGACATATTCCCACTATAAGAAAAAGTTAAATTACTAATAAAATTTTATTGATAAAATTTTATCCGTTGGTAAAATATCATTATCGATGATTTTTCGACAGATTTCTGAGTCTATCGGTAATTACCGACAGATTTGTAAATCCGTCGGTAAATTTACATACAATCAATCTACCGATAGATTTCGAATATTTCCGATTAATTTGTCTCTTTGGTAATTTTTTTTTAGTGCTCTTTGTATAATATTTATTAAACAAATTCTCATCCCAAACAAATTATACAAAATTATATTTTTAATTTACCCAAAATAGGATTTCAAACAGAAACTATCAATCTTAACAAATTTTATGCTCATATAAAACTTTCATTGATTAGATCAACTACATCAAATGATTATATACATACTCAACACTCAAATTCATTCAAAATAACATTATCCAGAATGTTAATCATACACATTACATTATCTCTTTTTTCAAACATTCAAGTATAATCACTTATATCTTTTTAAACTTTTTCAAACATACTCAACACTCAAATTCATTTAAAATAACATTATCCAAAATGTTAATCATACACATTACATTATCTCATTTTTCAAACATTCAAGCATAATCACTTATATCTTTTTAAATTTTTTCAAATGTTGAATGGAATTTGTTTTATATCCAATCTTACGAAATAATCAAATTTCTTAATATAGTTACACCCAACATCCTAACAAGTGGCAATAACAATATGTGTACATATATATACTTAAAATCAATTTCAAAACTATATAAGTAACCAATGTATTTAAAAATTGGAGATTTTTGGTCTAAATCTAAACATTTTCAAAGTATAATTTAGTTACCTTGTTTTAAAGTTGTCTGTCTTCTTAACCAAAGAGATGTCACAAAATAGAATAGATATAAAATTACAATTAAGAACTATGATGACTGAAAAAACATCCACGACATCAAAATCAAAAGTTAATATTGATAAAATATCATTTTCTTATCTCATAAGTCTTTAATAATAAAAAATATACATAAATTTAGAAAAGACTAGATAAACAGTCTATAAAGCAAAAAAATAAAAAAATTCTAAAAAAATTTGATTGATCATAATTGATTTACACTCCAACACCATTATTTGGTTGATAAAAAGATGAGAAATAATTTCATAAATGATTAAATAGTTAAGATTTCATTTTAAAAATTTAACATAATTTAAAATTTTAATTTTTATTATTTAAAAAACCTTCTCTACTGAAAAACAAATGTCACATAATTTAGATTGACTAATACCTTAATGGATTCATTTAAAATTAGAACTATTTCATGTCCCTTATTGTTTTATACAAAAATAGAGTTAATACACATATATATATATATATATATATATTAATATAAAATATATTACTTAATATACATGGACGTCCATAAATAAATGAAATAAAATTGTGCACAGCAGAATTTTATTTATTTAACGAACTCAATTTTTATTTTAAGTTTGATTCATAAAAAAAAATTAAAGAATTATCAGATTTGAGTTTGGAATTACAATTTAAGATGGTTGATTTGATTGATTACCAACCCTGATGACGAATGAGTAATTTAATTGAAGAGAAGTGTGATATAAGAAGATGAAGCTACCAGTACCTATAATATGGCTAAAATATCTCATAACTTGAGTTGAAAAAAGAAAAACCGAGACCGTGTGTCATATTCTTCGATTCTCGAAACAAGTTAAAAAGCGTTCCAACGTGTATCAGATTTCTTCACTTTATGCAAAGCAACAACGACCATACTTCATAACACAGAACACATATATCTCATAAGAAAAGCTAATAAATATCTTAAGTTATGTTATTTGAGCCTAGTATTGGTGGTCCAGGAGAAATTCAGTGTATGAACATAAAATTAACATAAAAACTCACATATAAGGTCTTCCTTCTGTTTTCCTCAGAAGAAGACTGTTTATTTCAAAGGACAAGAAAAATGGTTATATTTTTCAAACAAAAAAAAGAACATGTTTGTCTTATTGTCTCTAACTAACTCATTGTCCAATTCTACCTTAACTAATAATAATAATAATAATACTATAAATAATATATTAGTTGTTTCTTCTCTTATTTTATAAATTTTCAATTTAATTATCACAACATGTGTTATATATTTTATTTGTTAATAAATTACTTTTTAAATAAAATTAACGTGTTAATGTTATGTACGCATTTTTCTTCTTTACAAATTTTATATATAAATTAATAATTTTAAAGAAATTTTACTTTTTATTTTTGAATTAATAGCAAACGCTTGCGTAAGAGATGATGTGGTTACTGTGATTGTTAAAAGCTTAGAAACATGTGAATTTGGAATAGATTTACTTTTATGGTCGTAGATCTCATCAAGACTAATAACTATTTTAAATGGTTATTTAACATGACTTGTTGATATGATTAAATGCATGATGTAATGGATAGAGTGCGAAACGAATCATAAAACATTACAATAACATGTCGGCTTATTCAATCCAAAGTTCTGTATTTTATTAATATACTTATATTAAATTAGTGTCTCTTTATAATATTTATAAATTATAATTTAATTGTATATATATATTTATTAAATATTTATCCTATACACTTCCTCATTGTAATATTTAAAAATTTAAAGTTATCAATTCATTAATTGGTTCATTTATCTGTGAAATTGAAACTGTGAAATAAAGTAACGTTGATTGTATAGACATGGTTAAGTTAACTTTTATTTATAAGGTAACTATTGATGTGAAGAGTTGTATTGTTGAAAGACACTTCGTATACTTAATAGAAGTATAAACTTCAACTCATTGAAATGTGAAAATCTATATTTTTTATGCTTTTGGGTTAATATTGTTTAAATGATGAGCCATCCTTATATCCTTATATGTTATTAAATGTTATTCAGATTAAATGTTAGTATAGATAATTTTTTTTATTTAAAATAAGTGACGTTCAAGTGACAATCACTAAAGTAATAAGGTGTCATGGTATCACTAAAGTAATAAGGTGTCATGGTAGTGCATAAAATTTTTGGAACATGTTAGATCAGATAATTGTGTGTGTTTGATATTTTTTAAAATTGTTGAAATTTACTAGGAGTTTCCTCCTCAAACATTGATACGGTAATTGAATAAGAAAAAATAATGATAATTACTCAAGTCATATATAAAAGGTCGAATAACAGAAAAATAAATAAATTATCTCTTCTAGTAAAACTGTAAGGTGGCTCAAACCATATGCATTTGATGATGTTGACTTTTATGTGTGTAATGTGAATTGATATGAAAGAAGCAATCGTACAGTTAAAAAAATAAAAAAGGTTTTTTTTCCATTTTGATATATTTTTCAATTTTAATTTTTAAAATAGATAAAAAAAATTATTTACCAAAATAGATAAATTCTTAGCTAGATAGACATAATTTTAAACTGGTCAAAATAAATTGACATGCTGACGAATTGAAATCATTTCTCTCTCGAATCATTTTTTAATTATTTGATATTATGTTTCTTAAGTTTAACAATTAACAAAATAACTAATAATAATAATTAACAAACTATAACATGAATATTAAGAGATATAAATTTATTTTAAATTAAATAAAATAACATAATGATAATAATAATAAGAATAATTTTAATTAAATTCATATGAATTTAATTTAAATAATAATAATAATAAGAATAATTTTGTAAGGCACAAAAACCTTATAAAAGTAAAAGCCGTGTGTCTGCACCTCCAGTTCCTTTTCTTTTTTCTATCTCGTTCTCTCAACTCTCCCTTTTCTCTAATTTTCCTCCTCATATCTCATCTATTTTAGATTCTGATCATACCCTACAGTAGCTAGGGAGTTAGGGATCATTTCTAACCGATCAAAATTTCAAACAGAATAAGTTCATATTTGCTCTAAAGATCCCTTATTCTCTATTTTTTCTTAGGTTATTGTCATCAATCTTAGTAGGGACAGTTGAGAAAAGTACTTCTCTCAACTTAATTAAGATTATACTAAAATTTGGTTTTATTCTGATAACTTTTTCTAGATTCCTAGATTTTGAGATTAACATCTTTATCTGGTGGATGAATTGTTGTAGAGATCTTCATCAGGTAAGGGAAGCTAGTAACTTGTTTTATACTAATTAGTTACTTTCAAATATAACTTTAGGATAAAGTACTTGAATATGTGATTGTTAGTGCTCAAGTCTTTCTTGCAGATCTGACTGATCCTTGAGCACTGAATATGTTTGATTATTTATCTTGATTTGATGTGATTTGACCTGATTTGAGTAATGATGTTCGAAAGTAATATGTGAGAACTTTTGATTGTTGTTTACTAGATTGAATATGACTTGTGATAAGACTTTGATATA
>Ga0209489_100335_pt1 | contig 82832 bp, 40 predicted proteins | sample SiratrowhiteBW_FD_187527 | JGI IMG/M metagenome (GOLD analysis project Ga0209489, IMG submission 187527) | Root nodule microbial communities of legume samples collected from California, USA - Siratro white BW (SPAdes) (version 2) | ecosystem: Host-associated > Plants > Roots > Nodule | place...
ACAGAAAAAAATATATATATATATATATATATATATATATATATATATATATATATATATATATATAATTATTAATGATTTAATTTGTATTTACATATTAAACTACTTCATAATAATTAATAATTAAAATTTAATTTATAAATAATAATAATTTAAGTTTATATTTTATATTTGCATCTTATGTTTCTAGACATATCATAATATTCTATATTTCTAGATATAAATATCGGTAAATTATGATCAAATCTTCGACCATGAAAAGAAATACAAACAACTGAATATAAAAATATATTGAATACAAGAAACCTACATTATAGTTATTCTAGGTACAATTTCAACAACATCAAACAAATTGATTTTGGACCTTAAGAAAGCTTATATAATTCAAACTTGATCATATAACATGAATTCATTTTGGCCTTCTAGTAAAAATGTGTTGGATAGTTGGCAGCTTAGTCCCAATGGTTTGGGATTTGGACCTAGGAGGTGATCTTGTTGTAGGAGCAAGAACATTCTCATGTAAACTCATTGTGCCAAACCAATTTCTAAGTATCATTTTTTATATATAAAATTATCAAATCAATATTGATGCCTCGATACTGCAAGTAAATTTTTATTAATTTTACCTTAAAAAAACTTTTTATAGTTGATGCTACAGTAATATGCTTTAATAAAATTTTATAAAAAATTAAAATATATAGAAGAAAATATGTATTTAGATAAATTAAACATTTTTTAATAATTTTCCTTGAGTGGTCATGTATTTTCAAATTTTTTAATTTAAAGAAGAAAAATCTAAATTAATGTGATAAATGACTACGAAAAAAAATTAGAGTGAGCTTTAAAAGGACTTTTTTTCAACCACGAATATAAATATTTTAACTTTTTTATAAAAAAATTTCCGTTCAAACCGTGCAAGCCCTTAAATACTTTAACTTCTATGAAAATTCGATTTCCATCAAATTATTATGATTTTATTATGAAACAAGAAACGTAAGACTGAAAGAAAAAAAACACAAATAACTTATACATTCTCAAAATTGTATTGAAAAGAATGAAAGTAAGAGAAGTACAAAGATTACAAAAATCAAAGTATCTCTAAACCGTAGATAACACCTGCATGTTTTGCTAAGTCAAACTCTGAATGAAAATAGAGACTTTTAACCTTATTGAAAACACGTAGAGTGACTAAACTATCGGACCTTGCATAATGGCTTTTTCTAGCAGTATTATCCAAATTTAGGGACTGAGAAACTCTATCTAAACCGCCATAAAGGTTGGGACAAAATCTGATGAGATGTTTAACGTCATATACTCTATATCCAAAGAAGAATTTAACGAGTTGCAGAAAGTCATACAAGTTGGGAGGTAAAACTGGTTGCACATACAAAAAACGTTGGCTCAATACCTTCACCATGTATCCAAAATCATATGTGCTATGAAAAGCAATCCAGTGAATATTATTGTTGCAAAGGAGTCCTGAGAACATCATGAGCTCAGCGAATCGCAGAATGCTGACTCCAAACTTTCAATTCTTATGAAAATCCATACCTTGACTTTGGAGGAGGGCGATAGAGTGAGGAGCATGAGGATGACGCGTGACATCGAACTCACAAAAGTTGAATTCCCAAATGAAGCGGTTAGAGGTTCCAAAGGTTGGAAGGTTGCCGTGACGGTCTGAAAGGGTGAGGCCGACTTGGATGAGGTGCATACTATCGACGTTAGCTTTCATGATTGCATAATTATTTTGCGGTTGTCGGAACGCTAGTTGTGATTGAAAGATGATACCGGGAAACTCCGTGTCCATTGAGATGAAAGAATATGAGGCAATGATGGAACGAATCAACTCGAACTCTGATTCAACGTTACAAGACCATACTAATCGTGTCATCACAGAACCACTAACAAGGGCCATCTTGGTGCTTTATCTTTCTCTTCTCTCTTTCGAACCTCACTACACAACTTTTATAGGTGAAATCTCACCTCCATTATAAAAGATAATTAAAACATAAGATAGAGTTGGTTTGTAAAAATATATACCATTATATTTGTAAAATCTAATCTTATCTATTTTTCAAGCCACTTTTAGATTTAAATGATAAATAATTATCTAAGTTATCTTTTGAGTTAGATATATTCAAAATCTAATAATATTTATCTTATATTTTTTTATATATGATCATGCTTAATTCATGCATGTAGTCTTATCTAACCTTCATTTACAAAATTTTATCTTTTTTAAGTTAGTTATACTTGACAGATTTTTATTTATTTTCTGACATGCATATATTTGAAATTTCGATATTTATCTCATCTTGAGATATTAGATATGATGGTACTTAAATCCTAAACACTTACATGATTTCACTCTAGTCCTATATTCACCGTCTTATATTCACTTACAAAGTTTTATCCTTTTAGTCTACAATTAAATTTAAATGATAGATAACTGTTTATTTTTGGATATATTTGAAGTTTTAATATTTATCTCATCTTTTTGAGATATGATTATGCTTGAATCATGTATGTAATTTATCTATTTTAGGAGATTGTTAAATTTAAATTGCGGATAATTAATTTATATATTTCATGCTCCAATTTTTGTCAATTTTGCAAATTTTAGAAACTAAAACAAGTTTTTGAGTTGTATTATAAAATAAAATAAAAATTACGTACAAATCACGGCAAGAAAAATTGTTTTTAAAAACTAATTTATTGGTCTCTAAAATGATAAAATTGGTTTAATTAAAGACTAATTTAGAGTCTAATAATAATAATAGGTAGCTAAAACTTTGATAACTAATTTAAAAACTAATTTAGATTCAAAAACTAATTTAGTAATTAATAAATCAAATACTCTCACATAATACAGTTTGTATTGGATAATGCTACAATTATAAACTTAACTTGTCTCTTATTATTATTATTTAATTTTGACTACAAACTCCATAACAGAATAAATAAATGTCATTACTTTTGCATGAGTAAATGTTTAAAAAGTAACATAATGAATAGGTAAGAAGTAAAATTATTATGTAAATAATATTAAAAATAAAATATTAAAACTAACAATGAATTATGAGAGTCCCGGCTGGGAAGAGAGTATTGTTAGCATAAAAAGAATATTAAAAAAAATCTAAGTGAGATCGAGATAATATAGGCCCAATATATTTTAAGATTTTGGTAACTAAAAAGAAAATCAAATATTTTAAATAACTAATGTTTAAATGTACGGATTTAAATCTTTGAACAATTATCTATTAGATGCAATAAGTAAAATATTAATATGTTATTGTATAATTTGGATATCATGTTAGTATCAAAATCAATTATTTTAAAAAATAAGTAAATTAATAAATAGAACAAGCCTATAAGACTAAAAATTTTTATTTGAACTAATTTAGCGAGCTAGCAAGTATTTCTCTAGCTCGGACAAAGTTGATATCAAACTTTCTTTTGTTATTAGCATCAACCTTTTTTCATTTGCATCATCTTTTAATACATGTGCATCAACTTTCCCTTTTTAATATTTTTATCTTTGTCACCCACACAACCATTGTAATGACTCTATGAACAAATCACATAATACAACATAGTCAATGGTTTGATGTACCTCCAACAATAAATAGGGAGCGCCAAATTATCAACAAGTAAAAGCTCCCCGTAAACTTTCTTCTCAACACACAATGTGCGAATAAAATAATAACATATATAAACAATACCAAAAGTGATACTTATGCAATGTATATATAAAGAGAATATGTCTCCAATAACTCTGGGAAAAGGTATAGACTCAGCCATAAATTTTCAGATGTATTAAGGAACTTTTTTTGTAATGTATAATATATATTTATGAAATATTACTTCCATTATTAATGACATAGCTAAAATAACTGTTATATTATAATATATAAATATAATAATTTATCTAAGCTATTATATTTTATTACTTATTATTAAATTATAAAAAGTAGGTTTACAAAAATTTTCAACCCTTTTTCCTTTACAAATTCACATTATTTATTATCTTTTCTCTTTTTTCTTGTTAGGTTATAAGTTAAAGTTTTTTCTTATTTGTTTCTTTTTATATTATACTTGTTACTTTCATATATTATATATTATTTTTATATTTCTTATTTAGAAAAAATATTATTCTTATATGGTATTAATATTGTATAAGAAGTATGGACAACGGAAATATTTGAAGATTGAAAGTACACCCAACACAACCACCTTATACAATCTTGTTGCAAGATATTCTAATTCCCGTCATTCATCCATATCTTTTTTATCTTATTTGTGCCAGCCAATCTTATCTTTTACATCATATATATTCATCATAAAAATATGTTCATAATCATGTATCATTTATACTTTTTACTTTTTTAAGGTTTTCAAATATATAAAATAAATTATATCCTCTCATTTTAAGTATTTGTTAATTATATCTTCTATATGATATAATATATGGATAGATTTGAATTCTTATTGTGGTTGGTTTCTTATCAAAATAAATAGCTTTAAGAAAGATAAGATATATTCAGAACATTCCATATTTTTATCTTACGTGTTTATGAGATCTTCAAGAATGCAATCTAACATCTTCTATTAGTTATATTTTGTATATTAATTATATTTATACCTCTTTTAAGAAACTATATTTATATGTTGAAATTATTGTTAAAAATAAATTTAATTTATATTAAATTATTTTGGTGATGATAAAAATATTACAGTGCAAGTATTTAAATTTACTTCACACGTCAAAATTACTTTAATTAATACAAATTTATTTTATTGACAATTTATAAATAATATATTTGAATTAAAATGATAAAATATTTAAGATATTATATATTATTGACCAATAATATCTTTAAACCAAATCAGGAAAAAAGTTCATTTAGATATAAATAAATAACATTAACAAATAACAATAGTTGATTCCATTACTCCTGTTAGTTCCTTATCAACAATATATATTTTAATAAAAGTCTCACAAATATACATTCTTTAAAAGCAGGACTAATTTAAGGTGAAGTAAGTAAAACAAATCTTAAACAAAATAATACTATTATATTATTATAAAATTAAAAAAAAATTATATTAAAATTATATTTAAAAATATATTTTATTAAAAATTTAAAATACCTTAAATTACTATTAAGTTTGTATAGATATTATAAATATCATTTAGTAAATAATAATTTTTGGAGATTAATAATAGTTTTCGAACATTCTCCTAATAAATAATAAATTAATAATATTTGTATTTTTTAAAAATAGATATTGAATAGTATGACGTATTAAAGGTTAATGTTTTCTATTCTTTCCATTATTCTATTAAAACGAACGTTAGGGTGATATTTATCTCTATTTCCTTTGTTTTTTACTCTTTCATGGTTCTTGTATATTATTATTTCAATAATTTGTTTTTTATTGTCATTAGCCTATTATACAATTTCAAATATTTCATAATCATTTTATATTATTGTTGTGTGTATATATATATATATATATATATATATATATATATATATATATTTCTGTTTAAAAGTTTGGAGTTGTAGGTTGAAGAATTATGATTTATTTTGATTTTTTTCTCGTTTTGAATGTATTAACATCATGTTAAAATAAAAATAAATTAAAAATGTTTTATTATTTTTGTCTGGTCAATGTTTGGTTGCCTGTTAGATGTACCTTTATTAAGTTATATGTTAGTTTTTCTATTAAGAAGTTGTTAATTTAAAATTTTGAAACCTAACAAAATAATAGCCTCTTAATTTATTAACATAACAAATTAATAAGTTTCTCGTAAGAATATGTAGGCATATATCATTAAATTTTGACAATTCAAGTTTTCTATCCTAATACTTAATTACAAGAGTTATGTCTCAAAATAAATTTTTTATTTATTGTTTCATAAATCTCAAAATAATTTATGCAGTCTCAATAAAAATAATTAAAAGTTTAGAATTTAAAATTAATTTCAAACACTTACTAAATGATAGAACATGATAAAGACAAAAGAAGATTTAGGACTTTGAGAAAATATACTGTGATCGAGTTAATTTTCTTTACAATAAAATTTTATTTTTTAACTTAGTCTCATTTCACATACTTATATTCAATATTATATTTATATATTATATATTAGGTATTTATACCTCTTTAAAAAAACTATATTTATATAATGAAATTATTATTAAAAATAAATTTAATTTGTATTAAATTATTTTGGTGATGATAGAAATAGTACGGTGCAAGTATTTAAATTTACTTTACATGTCAAAATTACTTTAATTAATACAATTTTATTTTATTGACAATTTATAAATAATATATTTGAATTAAAATGGAAAAATATTTAAGAAACCATATAGTATTTATATATTATTGATCAATAATATCTTTAATCAAATCATATTTAGATATAAATAAATAATATTAAAATCTTGATGACAAATACATAATTTATGTTATCTATTTTATGAAATGAGAATTGTACTGTAAGGAGAATCGACTACGTAAAGCAAGGTATAATTCCACAATCTGGATATATTAGCCGACCGAGAGTGGTCGGATAACATGTGCCGACCGAGAACTAATCGGTCCAAACGACCTTATGCGCATAAGATTGACACGTGACATGCACCAAGACACGTGACATCCATCAATTAGGAAGTCATAATGGGCCATGGGCCCATTCACCCAAGGCCCATCCAAACACTATAAAAGGCGAGTTGGTCCTACGAAATAAGGTACTCTTACTTTATCCAATTTTACTCTGCTTTACTCAACCCAAACTGACTTGAGAGTTGGAGTGCATGCAGGACCCCCTCTCGAGATTGGGTAATACCGAAGACTTGGAGGACTACAAGAGTTATTAGGGCTGCTAAGGAAGGAAGCTTGAAGATACTGTTGCTTGTTAGAGTTAACCGACCTCTTGCAAGAACATTTTGGCGCTCACCGTGGGGCCGAGATTAGCCTGACAAAGCGATGGTGATGACTAGAAATCAGTGAAGCCAACAGAATCATTTCGGAGAAGATCGACCATGCTAGCCAAAATGAAGCAAGAGTTGGAGACAATCAGGAAGCTGCACGAGAAGGACTGGATGCATTACGCCGACGCCCTCGACATCCACCGCGAGGAAAATGAAAGACTTAGACAAAGAATTGACAGAGTGGAACGAGAGCGAGTCCACGTTGGAAATCGTACTAAAGAGGGCTCTCGGCATGAGACCCGAAGAGAATAAGGTATCGGCGCGAGAGCCGAAGAGAGAGCTCCCGACACGAGACACGAAGAGAAGAAGACTCTCAGCTCAAGGGCCGAAGGGAAGAAAGTAGTCGACATGAAGACTGTAAAGGAGCGCGGGAGGAAACATCTCGGATGACAGTGCCTAATACGTCTGGGCAATACCCTTTCACGGATGAGATAATGACTACCAGGCTGCCCAAAAGTTGGAAAAACCATATATTAGACAAGTACGACGATCTACTGATCCAGATGAACACATGCATATGTTGCACAACTATCCATTTACAAACAGATACTCATGTGTATTGCAAGGTTTTCCCGCCCTCCTGCACTTAGCTAGTTTACTCAGTTGCCTCCCTAGTCAATAGACTCCTTTGAGAGCCTTAAGGCTAAGTTTGCAGCGCAGTTTGCGACCAGCAAACCGCACCACCTGACGCCATTGCACTGATTAATGTTCGCTAGGAAAAGGAGGAATCGCTTTGAGCGTTCATGCACAGATTTAGTCAAGGCGCCTTACATATCCGCGGGCTTATGTCAGAAGTAGCAATGGCCTATTTGACCACTGCTCTCAGGTCGGGACCATTATCTAACGGCTTGGCCATGCAACCAACAACTAGTATGGACGAACTCCGTCGAAGGGCCACCCAATTTATACACATTGAAGAACTTAGAGAATTCAAAGCCCAGGATAGGGCCGAACAAAACCAAGGGAGGCGGAACGATTGAGACCGCAACGTGCCAAAGATGAGAGAAGTCCCTCAAACCTCAAGATTTATGAAGTATACACCTGTCAATACGGGTCGGGCATACATCCTAGAGGAAGCACTTAACACCGAGATCATCACGGCTCCTCACAAGTTTCCCTGACCCCCTTGGGCGGATCAGACCAAACACTGCCGATACCACCGTAACCACAACCACAGTAGGGAGGAGTGCATTGCCCTGAGGGATAAAATAGAAGAGTTAATACAAGTAGGACTCTTGCAATGCTACGTGAAGAGGGGTGAAAGAAGACGGTATGATCGGCAGAGGGCAAGAACCCCCGAATGCAGAAGTCCTAGGGTAAGAATCGATGACCGGCCGAGGCGTGATCGGTCTCGGGATAGAAGCCCGAGACCACGCAACGATGACAACCGAACGGTAATCAATACCGTCTCAGGAGGGTTCAGAGGTAGAGGACCGTCGCATTCGGTAAGGAAAAAGCACTTAAGGCCAATCAAAACTGTACACATGATCAACTGTAGGCCGAAGAGAAGTATGCCAGAGATTATCTTTATCGACCGGGATTTCAAAAACATTGATACCCGACAGAATGATCCAATGGTTATAACCATTGAGGTAGCCAACTGTGAAATCAGAAAGACATTGGTAGACCAGGAGATTTATGTGCATGTCCTATACTGGAAGACTTTCAAAAAGATGAACCTGGACGAGGATTCTATTATCCCACTAGATGAGCAGATAGTGGGTTTCTCTGGAGAAAGAGTGAACACCAGGGGCTATGTTGATCTACACACCAAATTTGGCAGGGTCGACCGAGGCTGCCGAACAATACTGGTAAGATACTTAATAGTAGATGTCAACACGTCATATAACGTACTTTTGGGCCGACCATCTTTGAACAAGTTGGTAGCCATCGTCTCGACGACCATCTTTGAACAAGGTGGATAGATTCAAATGGGGCGACAAGTGTGAGGAAGCCTTCAATGAGATAAAAACATTTGTATCCTCAACACCAATCCTTGAAAAGCCGAAACAGGAGGCCGATTGTTGCTCTACTTATCTGTCTTTGAGGACGCCATCAGTTTGGCCTTGGTACAGGAAGAAGAATCCTGTCTACTTTACCGGCTGAACACTTCATGATGCAGAAACCAGCTATCAAGTGATTGAAAAAGCATCCCTAGCGTTGGTGTACACAGCGAGAAGGTTAAGGTCGTATTTCCAAGGACACCCTATAATCGTAAAGACAGATTACCCGGTAGGAAAGGTTTTCTTAAGGCTCGACGTGGCCGGATGAATGATCTCATGGTCCATTGAGTTGTCGGAGTTCGACCTAGCCTTTGAAGCAAGAGGACCTATAAGGGCCCAGTGCTTGGCTGACTTCATATCAGAACTACAAGGATCGATCGGGGATATACTAGTAAATGACCGAGATGTGTGGAGGTTGTATGCAGACGGCTCTTCAAACCGAAAGGGTTGTGGAGCGGGGATAGTCCTGGAAAGCCCTAGGGGAGTGCGACTCGAACAGTCACTGCGGTTTGCTTTCAAAGATTCGAACAATCAGGCAGATTATGAAGCCCTTATTACCGGCCTCTCACTGGCTGAAAACATGGGCGTAAAGCACTTAATTTGTCTAAGTGATTCACAGTAGACGATTGGTCAAGTAAATGGTAACTTCCAGGTAAAAGATTCATTATTGACCGCCTACTACCAGAAGGTATTGGCAATGTTGTCTTGTTTCAAGACTATCAAGATAGAGCACATGCTCAGAAATAGCAACTCAAGAGCCGATATGACTCAGTAATATAGCTCACCCTAAGTCAACCATCAGTTTCCATCACTGCGTGTGTTGATGATGAACCGAAAAAGGCTGAAAAATGTCTGGAATAGGAAACCTCCAAGGGGAAGACAGTGATGACGGCTGAGACCCAACCGGAAGAAAATGACTGGAGAGTACCCATCCAAGAAGCAATAAAAAGTCTAGTCGACGAAGATCACATGCAAGATAAGGCATTGGAGAAAAAGGCCGCTTGATATGTAATCATAGGCGAAGACTTATACAAAAGAGGATTCTCAACTCCTTTGCTGAAATGCCTTAACTGTGAACAAGTCGAGTACATAATGAATGAACTTCACAATAGCATGTGCGGAATGCACTGTGGGCAGAGAACTCTAGCAACTAGAGTGATAAGAGCAGGCTACAATTTGCCGACCGTCCGCCAGGATTGCTTAGAATACGTAAATAGGTGCAAAGGTTACCAGGAAAACGGCCCCCTCATTCGTTAACCATCAAGTTAGTTATACAGTATTCGGTCTCCTTGGCCATTCGCCAAATGGGGAATGAACATAGTCGGACCATTCCCAACAACATCCGGGCAGAGAAGATTCCTGATTGTGGCTATAGATTATTTTACTAAGTGGATTGAGGCCGAACCCTTAGCTAAAATCACTGTCGCCAATGTGCAAGGATTTATGTGGAAGGTGATCTACAGGTTTGGGATACCCCACACAATCATAATTGATAACGATCGACAGTTTATCGACCAAAAGCTGGAAGCTTTCCGGTAGGAGTTGGGTACCAAGCATATAACTAGTTCAGTAGAGCACCTGCAGACAAATGGCCAATCAGAAGCCGCCAACAAGGTCATACTTGGCCAACTCAAAAAAAGGCTTGGAACGGCAAAGGAAAATGCGCGGATGAGTTGCTCGAGGTGCTTTAGGCTTATAGGTGCAGTCCCCCAATCCTCAACAGAAGAAACCCCATACAACTTAACCTACGGAACTGCCACTATGTTACCGGTCGAAGTAGGTGAAATCACTATGCGTCGACAGTTGAATGACATAAAGATCAATGAGGAATGCATGAAGACTAAACTAGACTTGATGGAAGAGTTGCTGAGAAGGCCTGGATACGGGAAGAAGCCGACAAGCAGCAAACCGCCCGGCTATACAATTCAAAAGTCAAGCTGCGCACTTTCCAACTGGGAAACCTGGTGTGGCGTATGACAGGCGACGCCCGAAAAGATCCAGCTGAAGGAAAATTCGCTCCAAAATGTGAGGGACTCGACAGAGTACTTAAAACGTTGAAGAATGGAGCTTTCTGGTTGGAACATCTGAACGGCGATCCTATTCTCCGAACCTGGAACATCGATCATCTGATGTTTTACTACAGTTAAGTTGTTGTAATATGGTGCACTCTTTCCTACCTGTGATCTTTTTTGCCTAAAGAGGGTTTTGGCCGAGGAGGTTTTAATGAGACATCCTTTTAAATCAATGAAGTTCTTTCTTATCCATTCGGGTAACAATTTGACAAATTGTCCCACTCACAGAACTGACCGTGTAGTATGTCTATCACTTGACAGGCGACGCCCGAAAAGATCCAGCTGAAGGAAAATTCGCTCCAAAATGTGAGGGACTCGACAGAGTACTTAAAACGTTGAAGAATGGAGCTTTCCGGTTGGAACATCTGAACGGCGATCCTATTCCCCGAACCTGGAACATCGATCATCTGATGTTTTACTACAGTTAAGTTGTTGTAATATGGTGCACTCTTTCCTACCTGTGATCTTTTTTGCCTAAAGAGGGTTTTGGCCGAGGAGGTTTTAATGAGACATCCTTTTAAATCAATGAAGTTCTTTCTTATCCATTTGGGTAACAATTTGACAAATTGTCCCACTCACGGAACTGACCGTGTAGTATGTCTATCGCTTGACCAAAGTCAAGTTAAACCGCGAAACCGACCGCGACTCCACCCACAGACCCGACCATGTAACATGTCTGTCAATTCACCAAAGTCAAGTTAAACTCACGGAACCTGTACTAACATTATTAGTATAAGAAGAATCATACAAAGTTTTATAAAAAGAAAGAATATGTTCCTCAATATCATTAGGTTCCTTAAAAACTAAATCCCTATCCATGAGCTTGTGTATCCCATTAGCATTGACACAATTTTTAAACATGGCATAAAAAATAGAAAAATTATGATATCCAACTTTAAATCATAGCATCTTAGATTTATCTTTCCAAAAAAAGGGGTTGACAATCTAGTGTCATATCAAGATTTTGCATAGCTTATTATTATTAAACCATAAGCATATCCATCAGTAGGGTCAACTCTCTCCATCTGATGTTGTAAATAATTTTTTTTTTGTTTCTCAATCACAACTATATGAACATGTCTAAAACATTATTGTTCCGGTCTTTAAGAGAAAGCTTGAACCTCTAGAGCTTTTGTTGAGGAGGAATATAAGACAACCAACCACATTTTCATCCAAATAATGTATTTGTCTAATGACAAAACCCCTATTTTAGTTACATAATCCTTAGGATCTTATAATCATTATCTTTGTAAGCATGCCTTGGCCAAGAGTAATTGTTTGTGTAAAAAGATACTTGGTCTTAACCAAAAGTGGCTGCTTGTTCAAACAATACTCAAATTAGTTAAGAGTGATTGTTTGTCTAAATAATGCTCTATTTTAGCTAAAAGTGACTAAGATCTAAGAAATATTGAATATTGGATTTTTATCTTGCAACGTGAGTATACATAATATAATATAATATGACCGAATTGATCAAGAATTAAACATATTATTATTTAGTGATAAAATAATATAAAAATCTAAAGTGTAAATCTTTCTTATTTTAAATTTTGTGTAATTCTTTCTTATTTTTAAATTTTGTGTAATTGCATTTATTCTTTAACGGGTTAGGGTTAGAGAAGTAGATTCTTTTTACAATAGTTGGAAATAACGTTTTTTACAATAATTCTATCAACGAAAACTATGTCTAACAATGATTATATTTAAAGTTCTCTTTTTATCGTCTTACTAAATACTATCAAAATTTTAATACACAATTTAAATATTTATTTGACTTGTTTTCACAATTTCTATTCAATTTATTTTTAATGAAACAAAATATTAGCGCTAAGAAATGGACACTAACTTCAAATTTATTAAGTAAACAAATATAAAATATTATAACACCAACCAATATTTACTTACTTATCTTCCCGTCTGTAACTTTTTAAAAGGTTAAATATTATCTATATGATTATTCATATTCAATTAATTCAAATATTTCTTTTCAATATTTAAACAAGTTCAAATAATTTCCGCACATACATGTTTATTTCGGATTCTTGCCCTTATAAAGATTTTAAGAAATAAAATCACTAATAATAATAATAATAATAATAAAACTATCAAACCAATTTCTAAGTATCATTTTTTATATATAAAATTATCAGATCAATATTGATGCCTCGATACTGCAAGTAATTTTTTATTAATTTTACCTTAAAAAACTTTTTATAGTTGATGCTACAGTAATATGCATTAATAAAATTTTATAAGAAATTAAAATATATAGATGAAAATATGTATTTAGATAAATTAAAAATTTTCAATAATTTTCCTTGAGTGGTCAAGCAATGTATTTTCAAAATTTTTAATTTTAAAAAAAAAGTCTAAATTAATGTGGTAAATGACCACGAAGAAAAAAAATTAGAGTGAGCTTTAAAAAGACTTTCTTTTCAACCAAGAATATAAATATTTTAACTTTTATAAAAAGAAATTTCCGTTCAACTGTGCAAGCCATGAAAATTCGGTTTCTATCAAATTATTATTATATTAGTATTAAACAAGAAACATACAGATCACTTGTACATTTATCTTTTAGTAAGTCATGATATGAGTATTCGGGTTTCATTTTAAAAGTTTTGACAAATATGATTGATTTTGTCAATGTTGTGACCTGAGGATACTTTTATCTCGTTTTAGCACCTATTTTAATGTGTATCTTAATGTTAAGTGAATTGTATGATTATAAATTAATGAAAAAGTTAAAATAAGAGTTTAAAATAAATTTCATTTATGATTTATTTCATATATCCTCATGTTTTATGGAATGTCAAATAGTATATATATTGGTAATATGGAATGTCAAATAGTATATATATTGGTAATTGTAAGTTCAATATTTTCCTAGTATAATAAAGGGTGAATTTTTTTGTTTTGATAAACAAGATGGAATATTAATTAGAGGCAAGGAGAATTAATGATTCTATTGAGGTTTTGTATATTCATTTATTTTCATTTGAATAATCCACTTTTTTTTTCTCTAATGAGTAAATGAAGATTGTAAAGCGGGATTCATTTTTTTTACTGAATTTGAAATTTGAAAGCAAATAATAAAAAGAACCAAAAAGAAGAGTATATTAAGGTCATGATGGGAGTGTGCAGGTTTGATTGTAAGGATTTTGACTAATATGATTGATTTTGTCAATGTTATGATTTGAGGATGTTTTTATCTTGTTTTAGCACGTATTTTAACGTGTATGTTAATGTTAAGTGAATTTTATGATTATAAATTCATAAAAGTTAAAAAAATAGAGTTTAAAGTAAATTTTATCTATAATTTACTTTACATATACTCATGTTTTATGGAATCTCAATTGTCTGTCAAATATTTTCCTGGTATAATAAAGGGTGAATTCCAATTTTTTGTTTTGATAAACCAGATGGAACATTAATTAAAGGCAAGGAGAATTAATGATTGTATTGAAGTTTTGTATATTGATTTATTTTTATTTTGAATAATCCATGTTTTTTGTTTTCTCTATTGAGTAAATGTAGAAAAAAAAGAAGAGAAAAAAAGAAGGGTTTGTATAGGTCATGATGACAGCACTTTAATGATTTTGACAAATATGATTGATTTTGTCAATATTGTGATCTGAGCATGCTTATCTTGTTTTAACACATATTTTAATGTGCATATTAATCTTAAGTGAATTGTATGATTATAAATTCACAAAAAAGAGTTTAAAATAAAGTTTAGCTATAATTTATTTTATATATCCTCATGTTTTGTATGATGCAAATAGTACATGTTGGTACAAATGAGGGTAAGGAAAACTTAAGATGGAAATTTAGGTGGAGAAGGGATATATTTATTTGGGAAGAGCAGTTGGAACAAGAGATGTACACCTCATAATTCTTTGAGTGATGTTGTAGTGTGGAGTTCTAAGATTTTCCAGCAGCTATAGAGCCTTAAAGTAGCACCCCGCAACACAAGTTTGTACTTGGAGAACAATATTGGATAGACTTCCAACTAAGGTTAATTTGGAAAGGAGAGGGGTGGTTTTAGTGAGTCGTTTATGCCTTTTGTGTCTTGATAAAGAGGAATCAACCCATCACCTATTCGTTACCTGTAAAGTAGTACAAAGGGATCAACTAACCCCTATTTTAGTTAGAAAATCCTTAGGATCTTTTAATCACTATCTTTGTAATCATGCCTTGACCAAGAGTAATTGTTTGTGTAAAAAGATACTTGGTGTTTAACCAAAAATAGCTGCTTGTTCAAACAATACTTAAATTAGTTAAGAGTGATTGTTTGTCCAAACAATGTTCTATTTTAGTTAAAAACAACCAAGATATAAGAAATACTGGATTTCTATTTTACAGCGATGAGTCTATATAATATATATGACTGAGTTGATGAAGAATTGAACATATTATTATTTAATGATAAAATAATATGAAAGTTTAAAGCGTAAATCTTTCTTATTTTTAAATTCTTTATAATTACATATTATCAAGTTCTTTAACGTATTAGAGAAGTAGATTCTTTTTTACAATATTTGGAAATAACGTTTTCTACAATAATTTTATAAACGAAAACTATGTCATTATATTTAAAGTTCTCTTTTTATCGTATTAGATATTGTTCTTACTAAAACTATAAAATATTTTAATACACAATTTAAATATTTATTTAACTTGTTTTCACAATTTCTATTCTATTTATTTTTAATGAAACAAAATATTAGCGCTAAGAGAAATGCACACTAACTTCAAATTTATTAAGTAAATAAATATAAAAAAATATAACACCAACCAATATTTACATACTTATCTTCCCGTCATTAACTTTTTAAAAAGTTAAATATTATCTATATTATTATTCATATTCAATTAAATCAAATATTTTTTTTCAATATTTAATTAAGTTTAAATAATTTCCAGACATACTTTATTTCGGATTCTTGTTCTTATAAAGAATTTAAGAAATAAAATCACTAAGAACAATAATAATAATAAACTATCAAACCAATTTCTAAATATCATATTTGATATATAAAATTATTAAATCAATTTGTGGTGCCTCGATACTTCAAGTAATTTTTATTAATTTTACCTTAAAAAAACTTTTTTTAGTTGATGCTACAGTAATATGCATTAATAAACTTTTATAAGAAATTAAATTATATAGATAAAAGTATGTGTTTAGATAAATTAAAAATTTTCAATAATTTTCATTGACCAATCAATGTATTTTTAAATTTTTTAATTTAAAGAAAAAAAATCTAAATAAATGTGGTAAATGATCACGAAAAAAAATTAGAATGAACTTTAAAAGAACTTTTTTTTTCAACCACGAATATAAATATTTTAACTTTTATAAAAAGAAATTTCCCTTCAACTGTGCAAGCCATTAAATACTTTAATTCGGTTTCTATTAAATTATTATTAATTTTATATAAAAATATATAAATATATCAAATAAAAAATATAAAACATAGGTTATTCAAAAATTAAAAAAAAAAAAGAGTTAAAGCTTTAAATGAATCATAAAAGAGAGTTATGAATAAATTTACAAAATATAAAATTAAAAATTAAAAATGCAAATAAGTATTTTTTAAATAAATAAAATAACAATATAAATATAAGTGATAACCAGAATAAAAATTTATCATTTTATTTTATTTTTTTTGAATTTACAATATATATCAAATAAAAAATTAAAAACATAGGTCGAACCCCTTGTCGTGTTGCTCAATGACATGGTCTTAGAGGTTGCCCAACTTTTCCAAATTCGTCACGCGATAACGATCATTTTCTCGGCCTGACCTCAAGGAAGCTACTTCCTCTTCCAGCTATCCCAGTTCCTGGTGAAGGTCGATTACTCGCTGGTTTGCCTGCTCCACTTTCTGCTCAGCGACTGAACACCTCTCCTAGAGCATCCCAATCTTAGCACTCGCCTACTCAAGCTTCTTCTCTAAGTCTTTGTTGTGGCCGACCAAGTTGATGTTGGCTGACAATGCAGACTTAAGCGAGGCCGCGAAACTCTCCAAATCTGCCTTCAACTTCTCGACGTCCTCACTCTCCCTTCTCATGAGTTTGTCGCCCATGATGCGACCGACAAGTAATCCGCAGGAGATGAGCTCCAAGAAAGCAGTATGTAGGTTTAGAGATTGGCCGAATAGGGATCGACTACATAGTTGTCAAACTGAACGCTGATGCGACTAGACACCATCAGGTCATACTTGAGGAAATCCATAGCCACGACCCGGTATGCAGAAGTGGTTGGCGGTCGAATGTTTAGTGGGAGAGCAACGAGATTTATCCTTTTTATGTTCCTTGTCCTTTCTTTTCTTGTGGCGATGAGTTTCCGGGACAAGAGCGGTTTGTTGCTGAGGAGGGAGGAGAATCGTGATCGGCTCTACATTCTCCGGGACTTGTTCAGCCCTCGAAGGTGGCTCGGTTCGAGGCCGTTTACCCTTGTCAATCGGTGTGCAGTTGGTGGGCGGGCGTTGGGCCACCAACTCCTTCAACAATGGATTGCCACCAGGATGAGCCATTGATAATATGATATTTGCAAAACGCAAGTCAAGTCAAATGAAGGAAGGAAGTGATCGGTCATAAAAGGAATCTCTTACCGACAACAGTACCGGCCAGATCGTTGGTTGAATAACACTCAATGAGTCTTCGAGTGGATATCTGGTGGGGCAGCTGCTCCAAAGTCCCGACGGCCAAGAAGTCATCGGCCGTAAAATCTAATCGCGGCTACAATGTAAATTTTGTGGGAGTGCTCATTCAGTACAAAGGAAATTTGGGGACATTGCCATCAAACACATACTGACAACCCTTCCCCTTAACTATCACTTTGAAAAATGTCTCTTTGAAGTGTTTGTAGGAAGAAGAAAAAGGGCTAAGCAAACGGTTTTTACTTTGACTGACTAGGGATAACAAGCCTACCTTCGTACCCGGTCGAGTGCAACAATGGTGGAGAAAGAGCGCTCGGGTAGTGGTCAAACCCAACCCAAAACATAACACCCGGAACCCCCAGATATAGGCCCAACTGTTTGGATAAAGCTACGTAGGAGCCACATTCAGCACCCTCAACACCTCCATACTGAACTCGTTAAAAGGTAGTCGGAGGCGGGAATCCTTAACCACTTTGGCATACAAAAAGAAAAAATCTACTGAGGAAAACCCTCGACCGTGAAATACTCGATCGGTAGGAAGACTCCGACGCAAACTGAAAACATTATCAGGGAGGGAAGCATTTAGTATATCTACCCTATCTACGAATGACTGAATGGAAGAAGAAGTATATACAGAGACAACTTTCACTACCTCAAAATCTAGCCAATCGACCTCAAAGGGAGACAACTCAGAGCCCCCTTTGGAGCCCTCCCGACTGATTGGCTCCCCATCACCCATATCATCAGAAGACCAGCTAGTTCTCCGCCTCTTTGCACCCCCAACTCTCACCGACTGGGCTCTCGAAGCGTGAGATGGGCTTGTCCCCAAAGAACCCTTGATGGCACTGACCTTGCGTACTTCGCTACCCAGCAGAGAAGACTCCTCAGATCCACTCGAAGATCTTGAGCGCTACAAGGATGAATACGAAGTAATAGAAAAGGAAACCATTTTTACCTTGAACGAAGACCGACAGAAAGCTTGGTAAACTAGAGAAGGCCGAGTACGCAAAAGCAGAAGGAGCAAAAGAAGCAACTCTAACAATTAATCGTGAGCCATATTTATAGAGATGAAAGTCCAACTGTCACAAAATTAGAACCGTCTGATCCAAGCCAGATCAAGGGCCCACAACGACTAAGTTATCATGTCACTGCATGCCTACCAAGAAGGCGCTAAAACCAACTTGAAACACGTCCCTTTCCCGCTAAAGACATCACGGTGAAGCTGACCGATATAATTACTTCACACTATAACATCAATAGTCTTTCTCAGTCACTGCGTTCTCTCAAGGACATGGGGGGCCTATGTATTATATGGAGAACCAACTACCTAAACCAAGGCATAATTGCACAATCTGGATATATTAGTTGACTAAGAAGTCGTCGGATAACAAGTGTCGACCGAGAACTAATCGGTCCAAACGACCTTATACGCATAAGATTGACACGTGACATGCACCAAAACACGTGACATCCATTAATTAGGAAGTCACAATGGGCCATAAGCCCATTCACCCAAGACCCATCCAAACACTATAAAAGGCGAACTGGTCCTATGAAATAAGGTACTGTCACTTTATCTAATTTTACTTTGTTTTACTAAGACCCAAACTAACTTGAGCGTCGGAGTATATGCAGGACCCCCTCCCAAGATTAGATAAGACCGAAGGAAGTAAGCTTGAAGATACTGTTGTTTGTTGGAGTTAACCAACCGACCTTTTGCAAGAATAAAAATATATAAATTTTTGATAAGTTTTGGTATGTTACCATAGAACATGTTTAATTACAATTTATTCGATTACCCAAATGGTGGAAAAAAGAAAAAGAGAAATAAAAATGATAATATTTTAAATTGATTCGTGTGTAAAATTTCAAACTATAACGTTCAAAATGATAGATTTTAGGAATGAGATAAGTTTAGATCCATTAATTTGTAAAGAAAAAAAAATTGCGGGAAACTAGAGAGACATTTTTCTCATATCTAATAAATTTAAAAGAAAAATTATATCATTTTTTTACCAAATATATATGTGACATATTTTATATATTGTTAACTTATTTTTATATAAATATATTTATATTATTATTTTTTATTTTAATATTATTGTTATGTATTATATTATATAATTATAATTAATCGATTATGTACGTTTACATCGTAATCAATTAATTATAATTATATAATATAAAACAATAATAAAATAATAATAATAATAATAATAAAATTAAGATTAATAATATTTAAAAATAATTTATAAAACAATATTAGCGAATTACAAATAGTTATAATAAGAATATTATTATTAATAATAATGATAGTAATATAAATAATAATTTATTTCTTATTTTAAAATAATTGATAATTTTATAATTTTATCCATTAAAAAATAATAATATAAAAAATAATAATAAAATTATAAATAATAATTCTGATAATAATATTAAAAATAATAATAATTAAAATTAATTTATAAATTAAAAATAATATATGAAAGTAATAATAAATTAAAAATTAAACTTATCGTCAGATAAATTAATAATATTTATTATAAACTAATTTTACTCAATGACTTAAAATTGTAATTACACATTTTCATGAATTTAACTAAAAAATATATCAATATCATCCAACAATTTAATTATATTTTACTTTGTATTATTTTTAATTATAAAAACAAATTTATAATCTTACAATTTTATCAATTAAAAAAATTAAAATAAATTATACGTATTTTTCACAAAATTTTTACTTAAATCTCATATTTTTTTTAATCCAATCAATAAAATCTACTTCTTCAAATTTTTATAAATTCACACAAATTTACTCATTCAAGTTAGTTCAAATACGTTCAAATTCATCCATACATCTAAACATTAAAGCATAAAAAAAAATTAGAAAAGTTCTAAGCCCTACAAAACATCCTTTTAGTTTTGACTGTGGGAATGAGAGTTTTCCTAAAGAATATATATTCTTAATTTTGTTGAAAGAATGAAGAGTGAGTAAACTATCGGAGTCTCTGGATGCGTTTTACCAACAGTACCCTCCAAAAGGTAAAAGTCACAAACTCGATCCAGACCACTGTAAAGATTGGGAGAAAATTTGATCAAATGTTTAACAGTCATATATTGATCCTTTAAAGAAAAATTTAACCAACTGCAGAAAGTGTGACAAGTTGATAGCCAAAAGCTGTTATGTAGGCAAAAATCGATGAATCAATGCTTTCAAAAGATACCCAAAGTCATAGGTGGAAAGTAATCCATTCAATGCCATTGTTACAAAGCATTCCAGAGGTTTTATGAAAGTGTCAGACCTACTTGAAGTGCAGGCAGTCCTCATTAGCTTTCAGTACGGCATAATTATTTTCAGGTTGTTAGGAGATTGAGGATAAGAGACTATCATCAAACGAATTAGCTCGAACTCTGCTTCAAGATTGAAGGTCCACACTGATTGCGTCACTATCGAAGTACCAAGAAGCGCCGTGTTTTTCTCTTATTCTTCTTCTCTTTCAATGCAAAATCTCATAACCAAACAAACAAACCAATATCCATCCATTAGCACCGTTTAACCAACTTTTATAGCCTCTACTTATTGTCAAATAACATACAATTTTGTTACAAAATATTTTAATTCCCGGTATTCATCCTTATCATTTTAATTTTATTTTCTCAACTAATCTTATCTTTTACATCATATTCATGATAAAAATATATTCATAATTACGTATTATTTTTATTTTTATTTTTTTTAAGGTTTTCAAATATAAAAAATAAATTATATCTATGATATAATATATTGATAGATTTGAATTCTTATTATGGTTGGTTTGTCAAAATACATAGCTTTAAGAAAGATAATATATATGCAGGACATTCCATTTTTATCTTTCGAGTTTATGAGATTTTCAAAAATGCAATCTAATATTTTCTATTAGTTATATTTTGTAAATTAAATATATTTATACCTCTTTTAGAAAACTGTATTTATATAATTAAATTATTGTTAAAACAAATTAAACTTATATTAAATTATTTTGGTGATGATAAAAATATTACGGTGCAAGTATTTTAATTTACTTTACATGTCAAAATTACTTTAATTAATACAATTTTGTTTTATTGACAATTTATAAATAATATATTTGAATTGAAATGATAAAATATTTGTGATATTATATGTGGTTGATTAATAATATCTTTCACCAAAATGGGGAAAAATTATTTAAATATAAATTAATAAAATTAAAATGTTTGATGACAAATAAAAGTAGTTACTTCCTTATCGATAAATATATTTTAATAAAAATCTCACAAATACACATTCTTTAAAATCAGAGCTAGCTTAAAAGGGGAAGCAAGTAAAAAAATCTTAAAAAAAATTTAACAAAATATATATTATTACAAAATTAAAAATATTTAATTTTAAATTATATTTAAAATTATTTTTTATTAAAATTTTAAATATCTTAAATTACTGGTAAGTTTATGGACCTTATAAATATTACTTAATAAACAATAATTTTAGAAAATTAATAATAGGTTTAGAAACTTCTCCTAATAAATAATAAATTAATAATATTTTTATTTTTGTAAAACAGATATTGGATAGTCAATGCATCTTTTTATTATTCCATTAGAACATTGAGTGTGATTTTTATTTTTAAGTCCTTCATCTTTTTAACTCTTATTTTATATTATTATTTCAATTTGAGTGTTTGATTGTCCTTAGTCTATTATTTAATTTCAATTTATTTGATCTTTATATATTATTATTGTGCAATTATGTATGTATCTCTATTTAAAAGCATGGAACTCTACATTAAGAAATTGAGATTTATGTTGACTTTTAATTCTTTTGAGTGTATCAATATTAAGTCAAGATAAAAAATTAGAAAGATTGTATTATTTCTCTCATGTCAATGTTTTATTACTTGTTAAATGTTCCTTTATTAAATTTATCATGTTAATTTTTCTATTGAAAAGTTGTTCATTTAAAACTTTGAAACTTAACAAAATAGTAGTCTCTTAATTTATTAACTTAACAAATTAAGAAGTTTATCATATAAGACTACATAAGTATATATTGTTAAGTTTTTACAATTCAAGGATCTATCCTTATCCTTAATTACAAAATTGATAAATTGATGTCAAATTTTTTTTTATTTATTGTTTAATTAATTCTAGAATAATTTGTACAGATTTAAAAAAAATATTAAAAATTAAAAATTTATAAATTAAATTTAAACATTTACTAAAGATTAAAACTATATAAATGACAAGAGAGATTAGAGATTTTGGTACAACATATTTTGATCAAGTTAATTTTTTTACAATCAGAATTTATTTTTTAACTTAATCTTATTTTATATATTTATATTCAATGTATTTATATAAGTACATTTAATTTAACTTTGTAAATTTTGATTTAAATTTTATTTGATAGGAATGTTTTTGGTTTTCAGGTATACAACATGTTCGATTTCTATTCAATTTTTTTAAATCCTACTTTCCATCGGTTTTTGCACTGATTAGGATCATTTTAATTTTTTTTATACATTATATCAAAACGTTGGTCAGGCCAACACTAATAGCTATGTTTATTTCTTTTATTTTTTTTATTTGTTGTGACAGTTTAGTTAACTAAATAAATAAATATTATTATATAATTACGGACTTAGCTGATATAATTTTTTTATTTTTTATTTTTGGCTTAAGTGACTCAAGCTATATATTTTAGCATCGGTCTAGCTGACATTACTGGAGTCAGGTTGACGTTATGGTCAACACTACTCCGACATATAAATATTAGTTTTTATACATTTATGTCGGTTTTTCATTGATACTATTTTCTTGTTTTCTAGTGTGTTTAGGTATCTTCTATTATAAGAAGTTATCTGTAAATATTTCAAAAGTGATTAGGCAACTCCTTTTGCATACTTTAATAGACTTTGTATTAAAATAAATTCAAAACGTTTTTATTAGCTTTATTCAATAATTCTTTAGAAGTGACTTTTTTATTTCAATTTTTGACTGTAACAAGAAAATATATTGTTGAAAGATTGAAAAAAACTTTAAAAAGAGAGAATATTAATGTAAACACTACTTGTGAGAATTAAAATAAAAAATAAAAAATTTACAAATATAAATACTGAAGTCATTTCTTTTTTAATTATATTAATTAACAATTTCATTTCTTAATGTTAAACTAACTATGGTTAATAATAATTGAAACAATTTTAAAATATAAAGGATTTAAAATTAATAAATATATTCAGAAGGACTAATAATATATGAAATTATATTTTACAAAATAAAAGTATATTTCAATTTTTTAATAGTGACCAGATAAATGGAATGGTTAAAGCAAAGGCTAGGCGGGTAGAAGTCTCACCATGGGATCAAATTGATGACATCAATGCTGGCTTCCTCGAGTGTATGTTTGATGCTATTATATCGATATGGCCCGTCAAATTCATTTGTTCATTGAGAAGAGGCAGCAGAAGCAGCAGTAAGAACACATTTACATATTTAGAAGGAGCTGATATTGGAGTTTGTGTTTTAATAGAAAGTAAAAAGCAATTAGAGGTAGCTAATGATAAAGTTTTTCCACTAAACCGGAGAAAGACATTAGTTTGCTAAAAATGTTTGCAAAGGTAGTGCAATTCAAACATACAATTTTGAAAATGGTTCCTCCACATTTGAAAGGGTTTTTTTGTATTTAAAGTGGTTGATTTCGATTGTAGGCAATAGTAACGCATTTTTTGTTTTCATAGATCTTCTCTTTATTTTTAAAGTACTATGTTTTCAAATGAAATCATTACATTTAATTCAAACGTACTTACATCATCACTCGTTCTTTGGCTTTTGGTATTTTAGTTTGAGCAATAAACTATGTGGATTGTTTCATTTGCTATTTTTGTTGTATTTATTCAGTTCATAAATAAAAAAATATTTTCACTTTCATATTCTTTATTTTTTTAATTTTTATTCATATTTTTATTTTACACGTCAAAATTACTTTAATTAATACAATTTTATTTTATTAACAGTTTATAAATAATATATATAAAATAAAATGGTAAAATATTTAAGATATTATATATAATTATAAATAAATAATATTAAAATGCTTGATGACAAATAAATATAGTTATTCAGTCTCGATGACAAAATAAACATAGTTACTTACGCTTGGTCCTTATCAATAACATAATATTTCAATATAAGTTTCACAAATATACCTTCTTTAAAATAATATTTCAATATAAGTCTCACAAATATACCTTCTTTAGAATTAAGGTAATTTAAGGCGAAAGTAAAACAAATTTAAAAAAATTAATACTAATATATTATTATAAAATTAAAAAAATATATTTAATTTAAAAATTATATATATTCTTTAGTTTATATCAATATTATAAATATTATTTAATAAATAAAAATTTTGAAATTTTCTATAATAAATAATAAATTAATAATATTTTTATTTCTTAAAAAAAATATTGGATAGTCAAGGAATTGTAAAGGTTAACATTTTCTAATTATTTATCTCTTATTTTTCACTAGTAGAAAAAACACATTCCATGACAAGATATCATTGGAGTTAAGAGGGAACCACAATTAAAAACAATGTGGTGACATTTTTGAAATTAAATGCAACGATACCATCGCGGTTGTTTCCAGAACCACGATGGTAGAAACTAAATAATTTTTAAATTATTTTGCAGGGAGGATACCATCGTCGTTGTTTCCAAAACCACGATGGTATATGGGATACAAGCGTGGTTTTGGAAACAACCGCAATTGTATCCTCCTACAAAATAATCGCGGTTATTTCCAGAATCGTGCTTGTATCTCACATACCACCGCGGTTCTGGAAACAACCGCGATGTTATCCCCTCTCTAACCCTTCAACCCTCTCTATCTCCTTTTGCTTCCACCACACGTTTAAACCTCTAGGTGTGGCAAGTTTAGGTCTCTCACCCATTTCCAGGACCCGTTCACATGGCCATTCTCTCCCATCCTCCCCATCCCTCATCCTCACCCAAGATGACCTCAAGAAGATAGCTACCTACAAGGCCGTCGAGTATGTCAAATCCGGCATGGTCTTCGACCTCGGCACTAGCTCAATTGCTAAGCACATCGTCGACCGCATCGGCAAACTTCTCCGCCAGGGAAAACTCAAAGACATTGTCGGAATCCCCACCTCCAAGATGACCCACAAACAGACACTCTCCCTTGGCATCCCCCTGTCCAATCTCGACTCACACCCTGTCGTGGATCTGGCCATCGACGGTGCTGACGAGGTTGACCCTTTCCTCAACCTCGTAAAGGGTCGTGGAGGCTCCCTCCATAGGGAGAAGATGGTGGTGAGCGTGTGCAAGACGTTTATTGTTATTGTTGACGAGTCGAAGCTCGTGAAGTATTTAGGGGGGAGTGGATTGGCCATGTCCGTTGAGGTTATTCAATTTTGTTGAGGTTATTCTATATTATTTTTGCATTGTCCTTGCCGCAAACACCGAAACCCATCTGAAGAGTAGATTCACCGACGGCCAATAACTCACCAGAATGATTGCAAGAACCACCGACCGATTTTAGTATTTTCGAAAAAGAAATCCGTTGCAGGAACCTCCAATGGCTTGGACTTAGCAGAGAGTGTGAAAAATATATTGAATTTCACAACGTAGAGTAAAGTTAGGGTTGAAATTTTTGGGGTTTAAATGATGTTGAACAGTGACTACGATGAATGCAGAAGGTTTTGATCTAGAAAAAATAGGAGGAAATTTGGATTAGAAATTAAAAATCACAAATTGGGGAAGTGGGTTTTTGGAGGTTAGGGTTTTGATAGAAGAAGAAGAGGGAAGGTGAAAAACTTTTTGAAATAAGAGGGAAAAGGGATTAAATGTTTTGAGAGTTTTGGGACCAAAATCATTGAAAAAAAGTGGCTAAATCTCTTTAATATTGTGCGGAACACAAGATATAATCTAAACTAACAATTTTCTTAATCTTAATACTAATCCTGACTCTCTCAGTTATTTATGTATAATAACATAATTAATAATTAACTATCTGTCATTATGTTGTGAAATAAAACTAAATGAATTATTAAATTAAATGATAAAAAAATGTTAACTCTTTTTGTATATTAATATACTAAATATTTTTAAGAAAGGCTATTTTACATTATATAAAATATCATGATAAAATTATTTTTTTAATAAGAATATAATTAATAAATGTTTATTTAATGTGTATAAATTAATAATGATCATAAAACATAAAATATTATATAATAATATTTTTAATTATTAATATATTGCTAATAGTTCTTTAAAAAAAGTATTAAATTTGTCTTACTTTAGACTTGAACTCATAACCTTTTCTTGAAAAAAACAACTGTAGTTGCATTGTGCCATTTTACTATTATAACATTTGTTTTGATCTTTTTATTTATCTATTTATACTTTTATACTTTTTATTATGATATTAATAAATAATATATTCACTTCAGGTTTAAATTTATTATTTAAATTTAACATATAAAATTTAAATTATCTAAATTATTCTATATATATACATATAAATATAAAAGTAAATAATAGTTATATATATATATATATATATATATATATATATATATATAAAAAAAAAAAATATATATATATATATATATATATATATATATATATATATAGATTGAAATAAAAAAGAATAGATACGATTAATTTAAATCTAGATTTTTGAAAAAAAAAATAAATGTAACTAATAACAAAGTTTGTTTTACAAAATAATATAAAACAATAATCAATTTTCATTACTATCATCTTCATCAATACTTTTTAATGACACAATTTTATTCTCACTACACTCTAAAATTAAAATAATATTTTTGTCTCAAATTCATTTGAATTTATGATTTTCTTTTCAATACTCACTATTATTATTAATATTTATATTAATATTAATAAAAGTACCATTGATTTTTCTTTTCATTAATCTGGTTAGACTCATAATTGTTTGCACCGGCTAAAGCCTAAAAGGTCAATGTATGATATAGTTATACATGTAGGTCCTGTTTATGCCTACTTAAGAATTATATACTAGTGTAGACATGTCATTGTCTATGCTTTCTCGAGTCTAGTCAACATACTGATAGGATGCTAAGATCTACATTCCCCACATTGCTTATTTATAAATGAATGAGTACACATCAACATCTACAACTCATACTAACTATTAGATTATTTTCATCCAATTGTTGTAAGTATGTGCCTTTTTCGCTCCTTGTAAACTACCAAACTCCATTCACCTATGCCTACTTGAGCTTAAGATGTTAGTGAAAGGTATAGTCTCTCATGTCGTCGGTCAAAGAGATAAATTTTTCTTTCCGTTAATCTTTTTAGATTCATAATTGTCCACACCTGCTAAAGTCTAAAAGGTTAATATATGATATAGCTAGATATTTTCTTAACTATATAAATGAGTTTTTGTTCTCATAAATCCTTTCAGAATCATATTTTTTATCCTACTTAAGTATTATAAATAAACTAGTGTATGGTATTACCTCACACGTTGTAAGCGAAAAAAATGATTTATTTATTTATTTTTTACTCATCATCATCTATGCTTTATCAACTCTATGATGTACGAAAAAGATATTAAGATCACATCAATAGTCACCATAAAATACCCTAATTTATTTTGATTAACTTTTAAAAGTGTTATTATGTCATTAATAAAAATTCATACAAGTAAAAATGTGTTAAAATAATATAAATAAACATCAAAACATACAATATTTACTTATTAACTCAACTATTAATTGGGTATATTTAGGGTTCAATACAACGTCGGTTCTAGGCTTCTAACTGACGTTGTGGTGCATCAAAAATTGAAATTGGGGGTTTCAAGTCCTGCACCGCGTCGGTTGGGACTTAGGCTTAGGCTTTGTGGGTATGTGTGTGAGTTCTTAATTTGTGTCATAAAATCATTTGTGATATATTTCATAAGTAAAAATTGTTTAATCAAATTAATCAGTGTTTTCAATTAAATGTGTTTTGGAAAGAAAATTTAATAAACTGGTTTTATTATAAATTTGATAAATATTTTGTACGGAAAAGTTTAATTGATTGAACAATTTTATCAATCGATTGAAGTTTTAACATATTTTTAAAACAATTTGCCTATATAAAGGGAAGACACGTGTTTTGACATAAATAGAAAATCATTCTAAGAAACTTTGTGAAATCCTTTGAGAGAGAATCATGCGAAACACCTTGAAAGCTTTTTCTAACTCATTTCTTCTCAAGAATCGTAATCTTGGAGCATTACTTTGATTCTGAATCAGTGCAATAGTGATTTTATGCAGAGCTAAGTGTTTCTACTCTGATCTTGATATACATGTAATCTGTTTTGAGTAGAATCATTGTGCGGTTTGATCTGATCATTGTATTTTTGAATACTATTGGTGTGGTTACATATTGCATAGGGGGTGTGATTGTAACTTGAGTGTACAGAGGGTTCTGTACAGTTTGTATAGCTACTGAAGGGTTCAGTAGGCTGTTTTACTGCTGGGAGCAGGGTGTGCTTGTAGGGTGTAAGTGTTGTATTGTTTGATATTGATCTTGGAGATCTTTTCTAGTGAAAATCTTTGCTAGTTTGTAAGGGACTGGACGTAGCCCTTGAGGAAGGGTCAACCAGGATAAAAACTTGTGTTCTTGATTTTTCTTTCCCTATTCTTAAACACTTATCTTGTTTCTGCTATTTGCGCAATTAACTATTTCTCGTGTGCAATTAATTGTTTTGGTCTAAGTGCATTTGAAAATTCTTTCTGAAACTGTTTGATAAATATTTAGGTTTTTAGACATTTCTTATCTTGATTTTTCAGTTAAGCAAGTTTTCAGTTTAATTGATTATATTTCTTTTAACTAATTTTTCTTGAATCTTGATTTGTATTAACTAGTCATTCTTTTTCCTGAAAGTGTTTACTCAATTGTGTTCTGAGTTTACTGATATACTTTTCTAAAATACTTTTTTGACTTAGTTTATTGCTTTCGCACTTGATCTGATTAAATATAACCAGTATAGTTGATTGATTGTTTTCAAGAATATATTGAACATTAACTGTACATTTTACAGAAATCATCTTTTAATAGTTTGAATAAATAATCTTCATCCAGTTTTGTAAAATTGATCATAGTTTGCGAAAAGTTTTCTAAGTTTAATTCACCCCCCTCTTGAACTCAGCCTAAACTTATTTAACAGAGGGAATGGGTACAACATATGTCTATGAAATTGGGCCTTCTAACATGGTTGTGGTCATTGTTTTCTTTAGCTTTATTCTTCTAGTGATTTTTTCTCTAAATTTTTATATTGATGATATTATGTACCGTTTAACATGAAGCAGGGCTTTGGAATCTTGGCAATACATGTTTTCTTAATGCTATTCTACAATGCTTTACACACTAAAAAAAACTAGTTTTAATGTCATAAATATTCATCACTATAAATTATAAAAATTATTTCATCTATAAATATTTTTAATACATTAGAGTAGTTCTAAAGTCAATTTCTATTCAAATGTTTAGTACATATTAGCCTTCTTGTAGTGTCATTTTGTGATGGCAGATTGTTGTTGTAACTCTATTATAGGTTGTTGTTGTATATTTTATAGATGAAATAATTTTTATAATTTATAGTGATGAATATTTATGTCACTAAAACTAGTTTTTTTTAGTGTGTAAAGCATTGCAGAATAGCATTAAGAAAACATATATTGCCCAAATTCCAAAGCCCTACTTCCTGTTAAACGGAACATAATATCATCAATATAAAGATTTAGAGAAAAAATCACTAAAAAAATAAAGCCAAAGAAAACAACAACCACTACCACGTTAGAAGGCCCAATTTCATAGACAGATGATGCACCCATTTAACCCTCGTTCTCGTCTAAGAGCCAGTTCCCTTAGGTAGGGATCCATAATTTTGACGCCACCGCCGAGATGGCTGACACAAGGCCAACAACAAAGTTGAATCGTTGTTGAGCTGTCGGAACTATGAGGCCCTATTAGAATCCTCTTTCGCACCTTCCTTGCCGCAAACACCGAAACCCATTGAAAGAGTAGATTCACCAACGGTCGATAACTCACCAGAATCATTACAAGAACCACTAATCGATTCTAATAGTTTGGAAAAAGAAATCTGTTGCAGGAACCTCCAATGGCCCGGACTTAGCGTGTGAAGAGTGTGAAAAATATATTGAATTTCACAACATAGAGTAAAGTTAGGGTTGAAAAGTTTGGGGTTTAAATGATGTTGAACAATGACTACGAATGAATGTGGATGGTTTTGAACTGGAAAAAAATAGGAGGAAATTTGGATTAGAAATTAAACAATCACAAATTGGGGAAGTGGGTTTTGGAGGTTAGGGTTTCGATAAAGGAAGAAGAAGATGAAAGGTGAAAAGCTTTTTGAAATAAGAGGGAAAAGGGATTCAATGTTTTGAGTGTTTTTGGGACTAAAATCATTAAAAAAAGTAGCTAAATCTCTATAATATTGTGCGGAAGACAAGATATAATCTAAACTAACAATTTTCTTAATCTTGATACTAATCCTGACTCTCTCTGTTATTTATGTATAATAATATAATTAATAATTAATTATCTGTCATTATGTTGTGAAATAAAACTAAATGAATTATTAAATTAAATGACAAAAAACTGTTAACTGTTTTTGTATATTAATATACGAAATATTTTTAAGAAAGGTTATTTTACATTCTCTATCTTTATACAGAAGAAAATTTTCAATATTATTATGACTTTGAACAATTAATTATTTAATATTTATAAATAATTTAATTATGCATGTTTTTCTTATTAGAGATTAAAATATAAATTCTTAGATTTGAAAAAGATAAAGTCATTTAATTTTACTTAGAAGGGGTTTAAGAAACACTTTACATGGGTTTAGGAAGGATGGAGGGATTTAATTTTTTTGGGAGGGAGTTTGAAAAACATAGAGAGAGAGAGAGAGACAAACTAATATTTGAATTTAATAATATGACTTCTATTTTATTTAAAAAATCATAAGTAATAATTTTAAATTATTTATTGTGTAACCTTTTGGTCTTCAGTATTTTATATTACTTTACTTATATAAATTTTTTAGAGAATATTTTTATTTAACTATTTTCTATAAAAGCCAAAAATAAATCAAAAATTGTATTTATAGTATTGAGAGCTTTTATAGATATAGAAAATCACTCTAAAATATTGAAAAAATATATTTTTGTTTGTTCTTGAGGTTTATTTTCTATTAATAGTTGAGTTAATAAGTAAATATTGTATGTTTTGATGTTTATTTATATTATTTTAACACATTTTTACTTGTATGAGTTTTTATTAATGACATAATAACACTTTTAAAAGTTAATCAAAATAAATTAGGGTATTTTATGGTGACTATTGATGTGATCTTAATATCTTTTTCGTACATCATAGAGTTGATAAAGCATAGATGATGATGAGTAAAAAATAAATAAATAAATCATTTTTTTCGCTTACAACGTGTGAGGTAATACCATACACTAGTTTATTTATAATACTTAAGTAGGATAAAAAATATGATTCTGAAAGGATTTATGAGAACAAAAACTCATTTATATAGTTAAGAAAATATCTAGCTATATCATATATTAACCTTTTAGACTTTAGCAGGTGTGGACAATTATGAATCTAAAAAGATTAACGGAAAGAAAAACTTATCTCTTTGACCGACGACATGTGAGACTATACCTTTCACTAACATCTTAAGCTCAAGTAGGCATAGGTGAATGAAGTTTGGTAGTTTACAAGGAGCGAAAAAGGCACATGATTACAACAATTGGATGAAAATAATCTAATAGTTAGTATGAGTTGTAGATGTTGATGTGTACTCATTCATTTATAAATAAGCAATGTGGGGAATGTAGATCTTAGTGTCCTATCCGTATGTTGACTAGACTCGAGAAAGCATAGACGATGACATGTCTACACTAGTATATAATTCTTAAGTAGGCATAAACAACACCTAAATGTATAACTATATCATACATTGACCTTTTAGGCTTTAGCCAGTGCAAACAATTATGAGTCTAACGAGATTAATGAAAAGAAAAATCAATGGTATAAATATTAATAATAATAGTGAGTAATGAAAAGAAAATCATAAATTCAAATGAATTTGTGACATAAATATTATTGTAATTTTAGAGTGTAGTGAGAATAGAGTTGTGTCATTAAAAAGTATTGATTTAATAGATAATGAAGAAAATAATATTATTGATGAAGATGATAGTAATGAAAATTGATTATTGTTTTATATTATTTTGCAAAACAAACTTTTTTATTAGTTACATTTATTTTTTTCAAAAATCTAGATTTAAATTAATCGTATCTATTCTTTTTACTTCAATCCATCCATATATATATATATATATATATATAACTATTATTTACTTTTATATTTATATGCATATATATATAGAATAATTTAGATAATTTAAATTTTATATGTTAAATTTAAATAATAAATTTAAACCTGAAGTGAATATATTATTTATTAATGTCATAATAAAAAGTTTAAATGTATAAATAGATAGATAAAAAGATCAAAACAAATGTTATAATAGTAAAATGGCACAATACAACTACAGTTGTTTTTTTCAAGAAATTGATATGAGTTCAAGTCTAAAGTAAGACAAATTTAATACTTTTTTTTAAAGAATTATTAGCAATATATTAATAATTAAAAATATTATTATATAATATTTTATGTTATACGATCGTTATTAATTTATACACATTAAATAAACTTTTATTAATTATATTCTTATTAAAAAATAATTTTATCATATGATATTTTATATTAATAAATAATTATTTGTAACTTATAATTTTGTATTTTTAATGAATCTTTTGTGCCAAATTAAAAAAAATAGTCACAACTAATATATAAAATAATAATAAATTTAACATCTTGCATTATTACAAAAATAATAGTGACTAATGAAAGGAAAATAATAAATTCAAATGAATTTGTGACATAAATATTATTGTAATTTTAGAGTGTAGTGAGAATAAAGTTGTGTCATAAAAAAAGTTTAAATATAAAATAAAATAAATTTAATATTTCTTAATAATTACTAGTAATATATTAATAATAATAATAATAATAATAATAGTTAATATTTGATCGAAGCCGTATCCGGTTAAATAAATACAATTAAATGTAATACTAGGAAGTGACTCTTAGGTCATCTCCTAAAGACCTACTTTTCTGTCAAAGGATTCAACATACAGAAAAATGGGGGGTTTGATGTGGAATAATTAGATTTAATAAATTAAAAAAACAATAACCGAATTATATTTTCTTAACCAAAATTTAAATTACCCTCTTGATTAGATTGCAATTCGCTTATGATGGGATAAAAAAATAACACAATAGGAACCTCAAAGCTTCATTGCAATCTGAATCAAAAGGATAACCTTATAAATTAGCATTCCATTAAATTTGAATAAAGCAAAGATTAAACACAAATAGAGATTAAATGCAAAAACAGAATTGAAACAAAAATGAAATTAAATTAAAATGGGAACGAAATTAAATTAAAATGGGAATGAAATTAAATTAAAACAGGAACAAAATTAAATTAAAACAGGAACGAAACTGGTGAAGTATTGGGCCTATCCTTGCTTACCCCTTACTTCAAACCTTTGTTGCGCGATAGATTCTATGGGACACTTAACTCCCACTACTCTTTCTTCAAAATGAGCGAACATCCATACATATAGCATGGACAATCAACAGACCAAAGACCTATTCCTTCTGTTATGGCAGGAGTCGAGTGCTAGGTAAACATCAGCCAAGACCGTCGTGACAGGGTTTTCGGATCAGGCCTTTGAAAGCAATAAAGGCATCTATGGAAACACAGTCCACAAAGCATTCAACTTTACGGAACAACATAACCCCATAGAGGGTTAGAGCAAGGATACCCATAAACGTCTCCCAATCTTCTTTTTCACTTAAATGGTGCAAGTGACTCTCTAAGAACCCTTGAGTGAATCCTTTCATGTCATTCATCATGATAAAATGGCCTTTTAATTCTTTCACAGACATCTTCATTATCTTAGCTAAGGTGGAGATATGGGTAGGTTGCTCCACATGCTGGTAGGGTACCCTCTTCTCCATGGGTATGACCAAGATCTGCGCAAATTCTTCAACAGTGGGCACCAATTGGAAATCTGGGAAGGTGCAGCATCTAAGAGGGGGATCATAGTATTGGCCCAGGGCAGTCACCGCAGCGCCTGAACCTCCACTTCTAGCAAACCCAAAAAATTTTAATATTTGCCCCTAAAAATAACTTTTTATACCCCTCGAAGCTTCTGTCCTAGCTCCTTAAGAACAGTTAGGTTAGTCCTCCATTCTAAATTCTCTTTTAATTTTAGACTGCATTTTGAATTCCACAGTGGTGTACTACTCATCTTTATACCTTTACTTTTTTTTTTTTTTGAAAAAATAGAACGTAAATCCTTAAGAAAAAGGCATGTAATGCACCCAATATGAAAAAAAAAAGAGCTTAAAAACATCTTGTGGAAAAAGGTGACATCAATATTTTTAGAGAAAAAAATTAATTTCCAAATCCACCCTCTTTACGTGGACAATTAATGCATACAACCTCCACTGTTTGTAGTTATGAATGGCAGGTGGACCGCTGAGCTACAAAATTTCTCCCATAGTCCTAATTGTTGAAAAATAAGATGGCCAATGTTCAAGAGGGGGGTGAATTGAACAATTTACTCTTTTTAAAAACTTAAAAGTTTGAATGAGATCTTCGTTGAATCTATGATTATAATGAGAATGCCACACAAAATAACAAATTGAATTCACAAACAGCTTGTTAAAAATACATTTCAGTGTATAACACCAGTAAAAACAACTTGTTAAAATCAGAAACAGCTTGTTAAAACCAATTCTGGCAGTTCTGGAAAATTACAATTAACAAGTTAAAAAAATTCAACAAGTTGAATTTTTAGTACTGTAGTTGTGTTAAAACCAGTAAAACAATATGATCAATTTGAATATACCAAGTGCTGAAAAATGTCCCGAAATAGTTTTTGAAATCACTAAATGGTATTATATGATTCTAAGCAAAGGTTAAAGCCAATATGAAATAGAAATGATCAAGCCAAGTGATAAACTGCACTGCACCAGAGAATTATTAAACCAATATAAGAGCTAATTCAAGAAATTGAATGATGCAGTAGTATTGAAACTCAAAATTGCAGAATCAGTTATGAGAAGAATGAATATAGCATATCACACTCAAGATGCAACCAAATGTTCAATCACAACAACCTTATAACACACACAGATTCAATTGATTCAAATTTTACAGAACAGTATAACCATAGACTAAGAACAACTCCACTTGATTCAAAAATTCCCAATTAAACAGTTAAAAGAAATTTCAGCAGCCTTTATTCATAGAAACAGATCCAATAAATCCAATATCTTCAATGCAAACTAGTTAAGAACCTAAGTGATTAATACTGCAGTAAAATATAAAGGAATTCAGCATAACAGAATAGTTTTTGATCAATTAAAACGCTGCAGAGAAGATGATTTTAAAACTATTAAGAATTTAACAGGTTGTTCTTTAGAATCAACAGGTTGTCCTTGACTGCAGAATTAAGTATGACACAAATGCAATTCGAAAAATTAAAAGAGAGAGGGAAAAGAATATTGCACAGGTGTTTTTATACTGGTTCACCCAACCACTTGGGCTATGTCCAGTCCCTTTGCTACCACTTGCAAGGATTTTCACTAATTCAATCAAAGTTTACAAGCAAATCACTCTAGAACCCTTCTTGAACCCTATAAGAAGAGCTTCTACCCCCTTGTGCAACCCCCACCGCACAAGATGAACACCTACTGTGTCAATGCAGTACACCACTATAGATTTGAATGCAAACACACCAATACAACAATTCAATTTTACAATTCTCTCAATAGCAATGCTTAAAATTGCCTATTAAGCACAAATCATCCAAGAAACTATTCAAGAATTCAATACAACTCAAAAATTCAATTAGGCAGCAACCAAGCACAATCAAAAGCTCAAGGAAGAACACTTATCTTCATAAGAAAGTTGCTGTTTTGCCAATTTAATCAAATCCAAGCAAAGCTCCTCTTCAAGTCTTTGAAATCATGATGAGTTTCGAAATCAAAAGCATTTTGTTCTCACAATTGAATTTCCCTCCAAGAAACTCCCTTGAAAACTCTTGAAAACTCGTTAAAACCTTTTTGAAGTCGAAGAAGTTCTAACAAAACGAGCGCAACACCCTTTTAAACACGTGACAACTTAAACTGTTAAAAATTTAACATGTCGATTTTGAAATTTAACATGTTAAATTTGGGTCTGCAACACTAATTTTTCTAAAACGTTTTTGAAATGCTATTTTCACTTAACCATGAGTAAGAGCTATGCTAATACTTGATTGATTGACACAAACTAATGCATGAAAGTCCTAATCCAAGTAAGAACTACCCCAAAACTAAAATCTAGTGTCTTCAAGTGATTTCTTCATCAAATTAGCACTTTAGGATGACCTTCACTAGCTCCAACACTAATTAGGATTGGACCTAGTGAGGTTTAAGTTCTAAGCCTATGCATGCGCTCACCAAAGAGGTTTTATCCTAATTTCCTAATAAAGGCCACTAGAGCTATGACTCACTCTACCCACACTCATAGCAGTCAGTAATGAAATATTTATGCATATGTAAATAAAGCTAACAGACTCTAATTCGAGTTCTCACAACGACCAAAAAAGGAAGTGCTTCCTTTCGGGGCCTTTATTACATAACTCCTCCATTTCTAAGCTTCACAGACCCGAGTATAGGGCCCCACTCATGACATGTAAAAGTGTATGTGTGAAGGGAGAAATATGCATACCCAACCCCCACCTGCAAAACAACCAGAAAATTCCCATGTAGATATATATAGCATGTCGTCTACCCTAGGGTTTAATATTCCAACAATACAAAACATACAAACAAATAAACAATTAAAAATATATGTGAAAATAAACAATCCTAACAAAATGATAAACCTTATATACAAACAAACATTATTTACCAAAAAAATAAATAATCAAATAAAGGAAAAAGGGAAAGATAAACATTAGAAAACCACACAAGTTTTACTCATCTAATTAAATTATCCTGATTCTCAAAAATGTCCCCAACGGAGTCGTCATCTGTCACAATCGGAATCGTGGTAGGGCGATAAAAAAATAATTTTTAAGAATATTTGGATAGAGATTAGAGTCGCCACCATAGTTTATCACGGAAAATTATAGAAAAACCGAAAAAGATAAAATGTCTACGAACTAGATTTAAGATTCAGAAGTCGGTTACACGTGAGGATGGTATTAGCATTCTACAACGCTCGTCCTAAGACGATACCTTTATTCAAATAAGAAAAATGAGTGTGGTTTTACAAAATGTTATTTTTCCTAAAAATAGTAATAATACAAATGCAATTATAGAAAATAAAAGATGCAAATAATAGATCAAAAAAATATTAATAAACAAGAAAAAAATAAAAACAAAAAAACAAAAATGACAATAAAACAAAATATATACAAAATATAAATAAAAAAACCAGTAAAATATGAATAATAAGTACAAATAAAGGGGTAAATAAAATAAAAACAAATACATAAAAAATAATAAAAATGCAAATAAAATAAACATAATAAGTAAAAATAAACAAAGAAAATATATTTTTTATTTTTTTGGGCCCGACAAGAATTGACCTTGGTTCTACGTATTTCTATAAAGAAAAATCATGGTTCACGTAGTTCTAGTTTGAAAATTTAATGTTTAAAATTTTATATTTTTTTATATATTTTCACACATTTATTTGAAATATAACATTATTTATTGATTTGTTAAGAAAATAAAGAAAAACAAGTAATGGTAATAATAATAATAATAATAAATAATAATAATAATGGAGTGCAGTTTCTTTTGAGTGCTATAATGGGTTCTGATGGAGTTTAGGGTTCCTGTTAGGCTTTTTTTTTATTTGAGAGGATTTTGAGAGGGTTTAGGGTTTCTTTTGAGTGCTCTGATGGGTTGTGATGAGGGTTAAGGTTCTTGTTGAGTGCTATGATGTTCTTGCTTCCATGGTTCACTGAGATTTTTAGTTCTGGAACAGTGTTGTTTAGGGGGTTTATTTATGGCTGATATGAAGATTGTGACAGGAGCAACAATCTCTTGATTTGGTTGGGAAGCTGAGAAAGTGCAAAAAGCAGCAATCCCCAAGCAGAGAAACTTTTTCTCCAGTGGCTAAAATCACTACTGTCAAGCTCTTACTGGTCATTGGAACTATTAAAAATTGTCTCCTTAAACAAATTGATGCCAACAATGCTTTCTTGCATGGAGATCTTCATGAAGAAGTATATATGGAGGTTCCTAAACGTGTTGTTCTCCCAAAATCTGTTCAGGTCTGCAAGTTGAGAAAATCTCTTTATGGTCTTAGACAAGCTAGTAGCCAGTGGTATGGAAAGTTGTCTACAGTCCTTATAGCTTCGGGTTATACCCCAATCACAATCTGATTTTTCTTTATTCACTAATCAGTCTGCTACTGGTGCATTCACAACCATCCTTGTCTATGTTGATGATATGATTTTGACAGGGAATGATACTCAAGATATTGCTTCAGTCAAGTCTCAACTTGATTACTTATTCATAATTAAGGATCTTGGTTAATTGAAATTTTCCTTGGATTAGAAGTTGCTAGATCAAGCTACTAAAGTTCTTTTTTGTGACAACAAATCTGCCTTACATTTAACTGTCAATCCTGTGTTTCATGAGCGTAGCAAACACATTAAAATTCATTGTCATGTGGTTAGAGAAAATTTTCGTGATGTCGTTCTTCGTTTTCTCCCTATCAACACTAAGTCATAGGTTGCTGACATCTGTACAAAACGTTGTTCTTACATCTATTGTCCAAGATGGGTTTAGTTGACCTCTATGCTCCATCTTGAGGGAGGATATTAATAAATGATAAATAATTATTATATGAGAATAATTAGCGATTCTATTAGAATATATTAAAGAACGATAAATAATTATTATGTGATGATTATTAGCGATTATGTAACTATTTTGTTATGATCTAGTTATTCCATGTACTCTATTATAGAGTAGCTTTCTTTCATCAAGATGAAAAAGAAGAAAAAGAATATTTTGAGTCTCATCATTTATTCCTTTTCCATTTTTGTTCATGTTTCTATTTTCATAATTGATACAAAGTATATGAATTTAAACATCTCATCACATTTTGTCCCAACCTTTATGGCAGTTTACACAGAGTTTCTAAGTCTCTAAGTTTGAATAGTAATGCTAGAAAAAACCATAGGTCGGATAGTTTAATTACTCTGCATGTTTTTAATAAGGTTAAAAGTCTCTATTTTCATTCAGAATTCGACTTGGAAAATATACGAGTATTATCTTGGTACTTCTCTTACTTTCATTGTTTTCAATATAATTTGAAGAATATACAAGTTATGTGTGATCTTTTTTTCAATCCTATGTTTCTGTTTAATAATAATAATAATAATAATAATAATAATAATAATAATAATAATAATAATAATAATAATAAAACAATAATAATAATTTAATGGAAACCGAATTTTCATAGAAGTTAAAATATTTAATGCTTGCACGGTCGAGGGGAAATTTTATTTTATAAAAGTTAAAATATTTATATCCGTGGTTGAAAAAAATATGTTCGCAAAGCTCACTCTAACTTTTTTTTTCATGGTCATTTATCACATTCATTTAGATTTTTTTGTTTAAATTAAAAATTTTATCCGTCAATAACAATTATTGAAAATTTTTAATTTATCTAAACACATATTTTTATTATATATTTTAATTTTTTATAAAATTTTATTAATGCCTATTACTGTAGCATCAACTAAAAAATTTTTTTTAAGATAAAATGAATAAAAATTTAGTTGAAGTATCAACGACACCGCAAATTAATTCGATAATTTTATATATAAAGAATTATACTTAGAAATTGGTTTGATAGTTTTATTGTTATTATTAGTGATTTTACTTCTCAAAATCTTTGTAAGAACCAGAATCCGAAGTGAACATGTATGTGCGGAAATTATTTTAATTTGTTTAAATATTGAAAAAAAACTATATTTAAATAATTGAATATCAAGAATGATATAGATAATATTTAAATTTTAAAAAGTTACTGACGGAAAGATAAGTATATAAATATTGGTTGATGTTATAATCTTTTATATTTTTGTTTACTTAGTTGTGATAAATAAATTTGAAATTAGTGTGAATTTCTTGTAAGTATGTAAATATTGGTTGGTGTTATAATTTTTTATATTTTTATTTACTTAGTTGTGATAAATAAATTTGATATTATTGTAAAAAGGTTATTTAAAAAAATATTGTAAAAAGAATCTACTTCCATAATACGTTAAAGAACAACCTGATAATATGTAATTATAAAATGTCTAAAAATATTTTTATATGATATTTGTAACTATTATGAAAATAATAAGATAAATAGAAATGAAAAAATAAAAAAATATGAAAATGAAAATATTTTTTTATTTATCAATTCATAAATTAAAAAAAAAATAGAAGATGAAACAATCCACAAATTTTATTGTATCAATCTCAAATGAAAATACCAAAAACGAAGTTCTTCAAATACCAAGAACGAATAACTTTGCCCTTTATTTCACTTGAAAACATAATACTTTAAGATTGGAAAGTAAAGAGCATATCTATGGAAATAAAAATATGTCCTTCCAACCACTTTGAATACAACAACTAGTTATGATGACGAGTCATTTTCAAAATTGTAGTGAATTGCATTACATGTAGATTCTTCTTTCCATATATTTTCAGCAATTTGTGCAGTCACGACCGAGGAAAGACTACTTTATTCTTTAAAACTCTGAATAGTTAATGCCTTTTGTCGGTTCTTCATCACCTTGTGGAAAAACTTGATCATCAGCGACATCTGATTACTTTCTATTGTCTATTAAAACACGAACTCCAATATTAATACCTCTTTATATATAGTTATTTCCAAATCTCTTAACATGTAATCTCATAATTACTTTCTTAGACATATTACTGGTAATAACTATTTTCTTTTAGCACCACACTACAAAAAAAACAAAAATTACTGATGAGACAAATCTATCAAAAACATTCAAAATCTATCGGTAAATTGATTGTATATAAATTTACTGACGGATTTCTAGGTCCGTCAGTAATTACCAACAAATTTCTAAGTCCGTCGATAATTACCGACAGATTTAAGGTAAATTCATTCGTAAATCCGTCGATAATGATATTTTACCAACAAATAAAGTTTCATCGATAAAATTTCGTCCGTAATTTAACTTTTTTCTTATAGTGCCAGTAGCTATTGAATATGATTTGATGAAATCAGCACAAGAGTGAAAGTCTACAATGGATCCTAGCTACAATAAGAAGTGCATGAGAACTTGAAGAGCTTGAGAGTGTTTGGTCCTAGACTAGGAGGGATGTGTTGCTATGAGTTGTGTCTCTGATTTAAAATCATATGATTGTATGATTGATTATTCAAAAGTAAGCTCCAAAAATAAATTTAATTTATAATATTTTTTGAAATATTTTAAGAACAAAGAAAATCATATTTTGTTAATCAAATTCAGATAAATAATCAGTAAACTATTTTCAAAATCTGGAACTGATATATTTACTGTTAAGTAACAGGATTCTATCAATTGATTGAATGGTAACTCAATCAATTGAAGCCTTAACGGTCAAAAATAACAGTTTTTCTATATAAAGGGACTTGTACGAGTTTTTTGCATAACAATAATTAAAGAAATCATATTTAGCGAATTCTTGTGACTACTCTTGAGAGAAAAATGCGCGCAAACCTTGTGATCAACTCAGCAATTGTTTTACAACATGAAAACTGTTCTTGGAGCTTTACTGCTGAATTGATCTACTGCAAACTGTGATATTGAATCAGAGCTAAGTGTTCCACTCTATTCTTAATACATTTGTATAATCTATTGAGTGGAATTACTGTGTATTGTTTGTATTCTTGATACATTTCTTGTATTGGAACTGGAGGTTACAAGTTACCGAGGGTTGTAATTGTAACAGGTTGTGTAGTGGGTTTCTACACTAGTTCACACTTGCTGAAGGGTTAAGTAAAGTGTGAGTGATGCGGGGAGCAGTGATAACTTGCTGGGAGCAAGGCTGCGAGTAAGGGTTGTAAAATGATCTTGTGATCTTTTTAGTGAAAATCTTTGCTAGTTTGCAAAGGACTGGACGTAGCCCTTGAGGAAGGGTGAACTAGGATAAATCTTTGTGTTCTTGATTCCTTCTTCTCTCTTCTTGAAAGTTTTCTTTTGTTTAATTGTGTTGTCATACTTAACTAATCATTAAGTGTTTTCTCAATTGAAAACTAGTTGCTCTCTGGACTTGTTGTATTGCTTCTGATTCAATTAAAATCCAAAATATTCATTACGGGCATTCTTGAAACTCATTGGACTATCTTTGAAACTTCTTGATATTGGATACTGAATCTTGGAGTGGTATTTTAGATTTTATAATCTAAATTATATTCTAACAACTTTCGCTGTGCTTACAATCAAATATATCTCATTAAATTGATTTGCATATTTCTGTGACAATTCTGGACTGAATCTAAGTGTATTCATATTTCTGCATTCATTCAATTGATTGAATATGTGCTTCAGTAAATTGAATTGTTTAGTGGACATTCCAGAATTGCGTATTAATTGTTTTAATAAAGATATTTCATTCTCCAATCTAAACCACTTTCCTTTTTTGCGAAAATTTTTCAAGAGCTCAATTCACCCCCCTCTTGAACTCGGCCAAAACTTTTTTTTTCAATTGGCATCAGAGCTAGGACTTAAATCCTAGTCAAGCATTTCGATCCATGGTCGAGAACAAGTTACCTTTCGCTAAAGGTGCTTTTATTAATATACCACCTATGTTTTCAGGTGTAAACTATCAATTTTGGAAAATGAGAATGAAAATCTTCATTGAATCCGTGGTATTTGGAATGCCATAGTAAATGGTCCATTCATTCCCATGCATATTGTTGATGGTGTGCTAACTACTAAGCCCTTTGATGAGTTAACTGATGTTGGAAATAAAAAAATGTAGTATGATTGTGTTGCAAAGAATATAATAACATCTGCATTAAATCTGGATGAATTCTTTAGGGTCTCACAATGCAATTCTGCCAAAGAAACATACTAGAAATCACACATGAAGGAACCACTGATGTGAAGAGAGCACGCAAACATGCATTAATACAAGAATATGAGTTGTTTAGGATGTAGTAGGGAGAAATAATTGCAGATGTCCAGAAGAGGTTTACGCACATAGTCAATCATCTAATTGGACTAGGAAAGCAGTTTGACAAAGAGGGACTGAATATTAAGATACTAAAGTGTCTGGATCGGAGCTGGCAGCCTAAAGTCACTACAATATCAGAAACTAGAGACTTGACAACACTCACAATTGCAGTGCTATTGCAAACTAAGGGAATATGAATTGGAGATGACCAGGCTTAAGGAAATGGAAACAATGGAGAAGAAGACAAAGAGCCTAGCTCTCAAAACTAGAAGTGCAGTTGAGGAATGAAGTGATGAAAGTTCAGCCGAGTGCAGTGAATCTGAAAACCTCAATCTATTGACAAGAAAGTTTCAGAAATTCATAAAGATGAAGGGGAAATTGAAGAATCAGCAAGGAAAAAGAGTTAAAGGTAAATCAGATCCTGGTTCTACTAAATTTGTTTGCTTTGGCTGTGGAAAACAGAGACACATGAAAGTAGACAGTCCAAGCATTGCAAATAAAGATAAAGCACCAGAAAAGAAAAAGAACAAAGCTGGAAAAACTAGACGAGCCTATATAGCTTGGGAGGACAATGCTACATCGTCTAGTAGTTCTTCACATGAAGAGATTGAAGCAAATCTATGTCTAATGGATGGAAAGAGCTCTAAAGTAAGTAGCATGGAATCCAATGCATCTTTTAATAGCACTAACTACAACACACTTCTTCATGCATTTCAAGAAAATCGTGAAGAAGATAACAGATTAGGTCTTTCCAACAATAGACTGAAAGGTATGAACAATTGGTTGGAAAGTAGAGTTAAATAGCTGGAGGATGAGTTATCTAAAGCAAAAATTGATTTTGAAACTTTAGAAAAGAATTACAAATCTGCAAACTCCAGTGGGTTTAACTCCAGCAAACCAGTTGATTGTGAAAAATGTGCAGTATTACAGAACAAAGTGAATTATTTGATAACTACTGCATCTAGACTTTCTATGGGAACAAATAACTTGAATGCAATTTTAGGACCTCAAAATTTTGTTTTTGAAAAAGCTGACATTGGTTATCAAGTTGGTCCCAAAGGAAAGTAAAAATTGTTTAACAGTTTTTTTAAGGGTTCTGGATCACAGTCTTCACAATCCATTACTTGTTTCTATTGTATGAGAAAGGGTCATTCAGTTAGAAACTGTAGAATAAGAAAATTTGATTTGCCCAAAGGACTAGTTAGGTGGGTGCCCAAAAGCACATCTAACACCACTAGACCCAAGATTAACAGGGTACCAAATCTTTAAATTCAATCTGTGTTGCAGGATTAGTTAGCATCCAGTAAACTGATGTGGTGTCTGGATAGTGGATGCTCAAAACATATGACAGGAGAGGCTTCACAATTTATTAACTTGAAATGGAAACCAACAGGATTTGTTACTTATGGGGACAACAACCGAGGAAGGTGTTGGCGATATAGGAAGCGAGAATAAAGTGATCATCAAAGATGTATTGCTTTTAGAAGGTTTGAAACACAGTTTACTGAGCATTAGTCAATTGTCTGATCGTGGATAGCAGATTTAGAAATTGCTGAAATAGTTCTAATAGGTAACAGAGTGAGTAATGTTTACACGCTTAATGTCTTATGTATCATACCTAGCATGAATTGTTTGCTATCTAGAGATGATGAATCTTGGTTGTGGCATAGGCGACTTGCACATGTTCACATGCATCATCTAAATAGGATTGCATCTAAGGATCTAGTAATTGGTCTTCCTAAGCTTGAGTTTGAGAGGAACAAACTATGTGAAACATGCCAAAAAGGTAAACAAACTAAAAGCACTTTTAAACCAATTAATGTTGTTTCAACATCTAGACCACTTGAGCTGCTTCACATGGATTTATTTGGTCCCTCAAGAACCATGAGCCTAGGAGGTAATTACTATGGTCTAGTAATTGTAGATGACTATTCACTCTTTACATGGACATTATTCATAGTCACAAATGATACTGTTTATTTTGCATTTAAGAAATTTTCCAAGATGATCCAGAATGAAAAAGGATGTAGGATTTCTACAATTAAATCAGATCATGGGGCGAATTTTAGAATGAGAGGTTTGATAAATTCTATGAAAAACATGGAATCAAGCATAATTTCTTCAATTGAATTGTTTACTGGACATTCCAGAATTGCACATTGATTGTTTTAATCAAGATATTTCATTCTCTAATCTAAACCACTTTCCTTTTTTGCGAAAATTTTTCAAGAGTTCAATTCACCCCCTTCTTGAACTCGGCCTAAACTTGTTTTCAATTTCTAAATACAATGAAATTTGTATGAAAAGAGTCTAGTTACGGTACTGTATGCATTTTTTTAATTCATAAGACTTTATCTAAATTATTTTATCAGTAGTATAGAACCTCTCATAATTGGATGCCTCATGATACTATGATGGTAATAATGAAGTTATGGATCACACATCTAAGAGAAACTACAAAAATAAAATGTTAATAAAGAATTTTTATAATTTATTGATGACTTTTGTATCTATTTTGTTATATTGTCTCAATATTCAATACCTCCTTATATATAGTAATTGCCAATTTTTTTACATGATTCATAATAAAAATGAATTTTGCATGATTTACAATAACAATAAAAATTTCATGAAAAAAGTAGTTCATAATCATAATGAAATTTACATAAAAAAAAAGTGATTGATAATAACATGATTTTATAGTAAATATTACAAATTATGCTTTATAATAATATGATTTTATTGAATGATTCTATCACCAACAAATATAATAATGATTTTTTATATAATTGTTTGGTCTGTATCTATGAATACAAAAATCTATAAAGAGAAATGTTTTTTAAAGTAAAAAATGTTCACTAATTGAAAATCTTTAACGTCTGTGTATAAAGACAATTAAAAGCGAAAGTGACGATGTTGTCAAAAAGGCAGTGATATTTTTGTAAATAAATGAACATTCATCACGTCAGTTAAATACCAAAATCGACCTTGTGAGGGCAGTAAAAAATAAAAATTCAAAATTTTAAAATTTTAAATTGGCAGGTGAGCCACCACGTCGGTTATGGGCTTCTAACTGACGTGGTGTGTATCAACATGACGTCGGTTTTGGGAGTCTAACCGACATCATGGTCACTCTGGTAATTTTATAAAAAATTGGGTATATTTAGGATTCAACACAACGTCGACTCTAGGCTTCTATCCGACATTGTGGTGCATCAAAAATTGAAATTGGGGGTTTCAGGTCATGCACCACGTCGGTTGGAACTTAGACTTAGGCTTTAGGGGTGTGTATGTGGGTTCTTAATTTGTGTCATAAAATCATTTGTTACATGTTTCATATATCTTAGTAAGCTCTAAAGTAAAAATTGTTTAATCAAATTTTTCAAATAAATGTGTTTGGAAAAGAAAATTTAATAAACTAGTTTTATTCTAAATTTGATAAATTTTCTATTACAGAAAAATTCAATTGATTGAACAATTATATCAATCAATTGAAGTTTTAACAGATTCTTAAAACATTTTGCCTATATAAAGGGAAGGCACGTGTTTTGACATACATAGAAAATCATTCTAAGAAACTTTGTAAATTCCTTTGAGAGAGAATCGTGCAAAACACCTTGAAAGCTTTTTCTAACTCATTTCTTCTCAAGAATCATAATCTTGGAGCATTACTTTGATTCTGAATCATTGCAACAGTGATTTTATGCAGAGCTAAGTGTTTCTACTCTGATCTTGATATACATGTAATATGTTTTGAGTAGAATCATTGTGTGGTTTGATCTGATCATTGTATTTTTTAATACTGTTCATGCGGTTACATATTGGATAGGGTGTGTGATTGTAACTTGAGTGTACAGAGGGTTCTGTACAGTTTGTATAGCTACTGAAGGGTTCAATAGGTTGTTTTACTGCTAGGAGAAGGGTGTGCTTGTAGGGTGCAAGTGTTTTATTGTTTGATACTGATCTTGCAGATCTTTTCTAGTGAAAATCTTTGCTAGTTTGCAAGGTACTGGACATAGCCCTTGAAGAAGGGTGAACTAGGATAAAAACTTGCGTTCTTGATCTTTCTTTCCCTATTCTTGAACACTTATCTTGTTTCTGCTATTTGCGCAATTAACTGTTTCTCGCGTGCAATTAATTGTTTCGGTCTAAGTGCATTTGAAAATTCTTTCTAAAACAGCTTGATAAATATTCAGGTTTCTGGACATTTCTTATCTTGATTTTTTAGTTAATCAAGTTTTCAGTTTAATTGATTATATTTCTTTTAACTAGTTTTTCTTGAATCTTGACTTGTAATAACCAGTCATTGTTTTTCCTGAAACTGTTTACTCAATTGTGTTCTGAGCTTTCTGAAATACTTTTCTAAAATACTTTTTTTGACTTCAGTTTATTGCTTTCGCACTTGATCTGATTAAATATAACTGGTATAGTTGATTGATTGTTTTCAAGAATATATTGATCATTAACTGTACATTTTACAAAAATCATCTTTTAATAGTTTGAATAAAGAATCTTCATCCAGTTTTGTAAAATTGATCACAATTTTGTGAAAAGTTTTTTAAGTTTAATTCACCCCTCTTGAACTCAGCCTAAACTTATTTTATAGAGGGTTCAATGCGTGCAACATATGTCTATGAAATTGGGCCTTCTAACATGGTTGTGGTCATTGTTTTCTTTGGCTTTATTCTTTTAGTGATTTTTTCTCTAAATTTTTATATTGATGATATTATGTTCCGTTTAATAGGAAGCAGGGCTTTGGAATCTTGGCAATACATGTTTTCTTAATGCTATTCTGCAATGCTTTACACACTAAAAAAACTAGTTTTAGTGTCATAAATATTCATTAATATAAATTATAAAAAAATTTCATCTATAAATATTTTTAATACATTAGAGTAGTTCTAAAGTCAATTTCTATTCGAAGGTTTAGTACATATTAGCCTGCTTGTAGTGTCATTTTGTGATGGAGGCAGATTGTTGTTGTAACTCTATTATAGGTTACTGTTGTTGTATATTTTATAGATGAAATAATTTTTATAATTTATAGTGATGAATATTTATGTCTCTAAAACTAGTATTTTTAGTGTGGAAATCATTGCAGAATAGCATTTAGAGATTCCAAAGCCCTACTTCCTATTAAATGGAACGTAATATCATCAATATAAACATTTAGAGAAAAAATCACTAAAAGAATAAAGCCAAAGAAAACAACAACCACTACCACGTTAGAAGGCCCAATTTCATAGACAGATGATGCACCCATTGAACCTTCGTTCTCATCTAAGAGCCAGTTCCCTTAGGTAGGGATCCATGATTCTGACGCCACCGCCGAGATGGCTGACACAAGGCCAACAGCAAAGTTGAATCTTTGTTGAGCTGTCGGAATTGCGAGGCCTTATTAGAATCCTCTTTCGCACTATCCTTGCCGCAAACACCGAAACCCATCGAAAGAGTAGATTCACCGACAGCCGATAACTCACCAGAATCATCGCAAGAACCACCGATCGATTCTAATTGTTTTGGAAAAGAAATCTGTTGCAGGAACCTCCAATGGCCTGGACTTAGCTGGTGAATAGTGTGAAAAATATATTGAATTTCACAACGTAGAGTAAAGTTAGGGTTTAAAAGTTTGGGGTTTAAATGATGTTGAACAATGACTACGAATGAATGTGGATGGTTTTGAACTGGAAAAAAATAGGAGGAAATTTGGATTAGAAATTAAACAATCACAAATTGGGAAAGTGGGTTTTGGAGGTTAGGGTTTCGATAAAGGAAGAAGAAGAGGGAGGGTGAAAAGCTTTTTGAAATAAGAGGGAAAAGAGATTCAATGTTTTGAGTGTTTTTAAGACCAAAATCATTAAAAAAAGTAGCTAAATCTCTATAATACTGTGCGGAAGACAAGATATAATCTAAACTAACAATTTTCTTAATCTTGATACTAATCCTGACTCTCTAAGTTATTTATGTATAATAATATGATTAATAATTAATTATCTGTCATTATGTTGTGAAATAAAACTAAATGAATTATTAAATTAAATGACAAAAAAATGTTAACTGTTTTTGTATATTAATATATTAAATATTTTTAAGAAAGGCTATTTTACATTCTATATCTTTATACAGAAGAGATCTTTCAATATTATTATGACTTTGAACAATTAATTATTTAATATTTATAAATAATTTAATTATGCGTGTTTTTCATACTAGAGATTAAAATATAAATTCTTAGATTTGAAAAAGATAGAGTCATTTAATTTTATTTAGAAGGGGTTTAAGAAACACTTTACATGTGTTTAGGAAAGATGGAGGGATTTAATTTTATTTGGGAGGGAGTTTGAAAAACATAGAGAGAGAGACAAACTAATATTTGAATTTAATAATATGACTTCTATTTTATTTAAAAAATCATAAGTAATAATTTTAAATTATTTATTGTGTAACCTTTTGGTATTTAGTATTTTATATTACTTTACTTATATAAATTTTTTAGAGAATAATTTTATTTAACTATTTTCTATAAAAGCCAAAAATCAATCAAAAATTGTGTTTATAGTATTGAGAGCTTTTATAGATATAGAAAATCACTCTAAAATATTGAAAATATATTTTTGTTTGTTCTTGAGGTTTATTTTCTATTAATAGTTGAGTTAATAAGTAAATATTGTATGTTTTGATGTTTATTTATATTATTTTATCACATTTTTATTTGTATGAGTTTTTATTAATGACATAATAACATTTTTAAAATTTAATCAAAATAAATTAGGATGTTTTATGGTGACTATTGATGTGATCTTAATATCTTGTTTGTACATCATAGAGTTGATAAAGCATAGACGATGATGAGTAAAAAATAAATAAATAAATCATTTTTTTCACTTACAACATGTGAGGTAATACCATATACTAGTTTATAATACTTAAGTAGGATAAAAAATATGATTCTGAAAAGATTTATGAGAACAAAAACTCATTTATATAGTTAAGAAAATATCTAGCTATATCATATATTAACCTTTTAGACTTTAGCAAGTGTAGAGAATTATGAATTTAAAAAGATTAACGAAAAGAAAATTTTATCTCTTTGACCGACGACATGTGAGACTATACCTTTCACTAACATCTTAAGCCCAAGTAGGCATAGGTGAATGGATTTGGTAGTTTACAGGGAGTGAAAAAGGCTCATGCTTACAACAATTGGATGAAAATAATCTAATAGTTAGTATGAGTTGTAGATGTTGATGTGTACTCATTCATTTATAAATAAGGAATGTGGGGAATGTAGATCTTAGTATCCTATCCGTATGTTGACCAGACTCGAGAAAAATGACATGTCTACACTAGTATCTAATTCTTAAGTAGGCATAAAGAGGACCTAAATGTATAACTATATCATACATTGACCTTTTAGGCTTTAGCTGGTGCAAACAATTATGAGTCTAACAAGATTAATGAAAAGAAAAATCAATGGTAGTTTTGTTAATATTAATATAAATGTTAATAATAATAGTGAGTAATGAAAAGAAAATCATAAATTCAAATGAATTTGTGACATAAATATTATTGTAATTTTAGAGTGTAGTGAGAATAAAGTTATGTCATTAAAAAGTATTGATTTAATAGATAACGAAGAAACTAATATTATTGATGAAGATGATAGTTTTGAAAATTGATTATTGTTTTATATTATTTTGCAAAACAAACTTTGTTATTAGTTGCATTTATCTTTTTCAAAAATCTAGATTTAAATGAATCATATCTATTCTTTTTACTATATATCTATATAACTATTATTTACTTTTATATTTATATATATATAGAATAATTTAGATAATTTAAATTGTATATGTTAAATTTAAATAATAAATTTAAATTTGAAGTGAATATATTATTTATTAATGTCATGATAAAAAGTATAATAAAGGTATAAATAGACAGATAAAAATATTAAAACAAATGTTATAATAGTAAAATGGCACAATGAAACTACAGTTAATTTATACACATTAAATAAACTTTTATTAATTATATTCTTATTAAAAAATAATTTTATGATATATATACTAATAAATAATTATTTGTAACTTGTATATTTTGTATTTTTAATGAATCTTTTGTGCCAAATTAAAAAAAAATAGTCACAACTAATATATAAAATAATAATAAATTTAATATGTTGCACTATTACAAAAATAATAGTGACTAATGAAAAAAAAATCATAAATTCAAATGAATTTGAGATAAATATTATTGTAATTTTAGAGTGTAATGAGAATAAAGTTATGTCTTTAAAAAAGTTTAAATATAAAGTAAAATAAATTTAATATTTCTTAATAATTACTAGTTAAATAATAATAATAATAATAATTAATATTATATAATTATTGTTACAATTTATAAACACTTAAAAAAATTATTAATTATATTCGTGTCAAAAGAAAACTAATTTTATTATATAATATTTTATATTAATGAATAATTATTTATGACATCTATGTTTATTATTTTTAGCGAATTGTTTGTAGAAAAGTGTCACAAATAGTATATATCAATAGTGATAAGTTTTATATTTATCACTATTAATTATATTATCATCACAAAATGAAAAAAATAAAGTTAATTTGTGAGAAAAAATGGTAAATTTAAATTTAAAATAATATAAATTTAATATTTTTCCTTAAAAATATATGTATTTAAGTATATAAATTTATAATATTGTTATTTTCGAAAAAAATTTAACAAGCTAATTAATAATTAATAATGTTATTAATAACAAATAATTAAAAATAAATAACTTTTTATCTATAAATATTTAATAAATTTTATATTAATTATATTATAATTATAAAAAACTAATTTTATTATATACTTCTTTTTAGTAATTATTTATGATGTGTAATTTTTTAATATAAGTATTGTGACATTTTTTTAATTTTGTCACTATTATAAATAATATCTGTGACATTTTCTTAAATTTATCACTATTATGATAATAATTGTGATAAATAAAAATATTGTCACAAATGATATATTAATAATCACAAAATTTATTTTTATCACTAATATTACTTGTAGGGTTTCAATTTATCAATCACAGCGAAAAACAAAAAATACATATTAGTCATTTTTAAAAACAGGGGTGGCTCGAGGCCTAAGTAGGTAAAACAACCGCTTTAGACCCCAAGGCCTTAAAGGCCTAAAAATAAATTTAATATGCTTTAGGTCTCAAGACTTTAAAGGTCTCAAAAAAATGTAATACTTACATATTATTATAAAATAAAATATATTTAATTTTAAAATTATATTAACAAAAGTTTAATTAAAAATTTAAATATTTTAACTGACTTTAAGTTTACATTGGGGCTATAAATATTATTTAACAATTTATATTGGTACTATAAATACTATTTAATGAATAATATTCTTGAAACTTTCTTATAATAAATTAATAATATTTAAAAAAAATAACACTCAAGGAATCTTTCTCAAAACATTCTAATTTATCTCTTCCCTATATTCCAACGGATTGATATTATCTCTTTATATGTCATATCATTGTTTAACTCTTCCACTTATCTCCTTTATTTCTTTGTCTCTTTGTTCCTTTCATAATATTATTTTAACTTGTTTTTAATTTCAAATTTCTTTCATTTCATAATTCATCATTCTATATTGTGCATTTATACGCGTGTGTTTCATTGGAGACTGAGCAGTAGATTGATTGAGGAAGAGTTTGTGTTCACTTTGGCTCCTCCATCAATATTAGATAAAAATAATATGAAATTGATCAGTTGATCTCAATTTTTTTTTATTTTTTATTATTGTTTAATTAATCTTAAAATAAAGGTATAAATAGATAGATAAAAAAAAGTTGTGTAGCGAGGAGAATTATTGTGGTTGTTTTATTGTTCTTGGAAAAAGGGAAGAGAAAGATAGAGCAGCAAGATGGCCTTTCCTTGTGGTTCTGTGATGACACGATTAGTATGGTCTTATAACCTTGAATCAGAGTTTGAGTTAATTTGTTCCATCATCGCCTCCTACTCTTTCATCTCAATGGACACGGAGTTTCCCGGTATCATCTTTCAATCACATCCATCATTCCGAAAACCACAGAATAACTATGCAATTATGAAAGCTTACGTCGATAGTATGCACCTCATCCAAGTCGGCCTCACCCTTTCAGATCGCCACGACAACCTTTCAACCTTTGGAACTTGCAACTGCTTCATTTGGGAATTCAACTTTCGTGAGTTCGATATCACGTGTCATCGTCATGCTCCTCACTCCATCGCCCTTCTCCAACGTCAAGGTATGGATTTTCATAAGAATCAAAAAGTTGGAGTCAGTATTCTGCGATTCGCTGAGCTCATGATGTTCTCAGGACTCTTTTGCAAAAATAATATTCACTGGATTGCTTTTCATTGCACATATGATTTTGGATACATGGTGAAGGTATTGAGCCAACATTTTTTGTATATGCAACCATTTTTACCTCCCAACTTGTGTGACTTTCTGCAACTCGTTAAATTCTTCTTTGGATATAGAGTATACGACATTAAACATCTCATCACATTTTGTCCCAAACTTTTTGGCGGTTTAGACAGAGTTTCTCAGTCCCTAAATTTGGATAATAGTGCTAGAAAAAGCCATCATACAGGGTCTGATAGTTTAGTTACTCTACATGTTTTTAATAAGATTAAAAATATTTATTTTCATTCAGAGTTTGACTTGGGAAAACATGAAGGTGTTATCTACGGTTTAGAGATGCTTTGATTTTTGTAATGTTTGTACTTCTCTTACTTTCATTGTTTTCAATACAATTTTGAGAACGTACAAGTTTATCTGTGTTTTTTTTTCAGTACTATGTTTCTTGTTTGATAATAAAATAATAATAATTTCATGGAAACCGAATTTTTATAAAAGTTAAAATATTTAATGGCTTGCACGGTTGAACGAAAATTTCTTTTTATAAAAGTTAAAATATTTATATTCGTGGTTGAAAAAAAACGTATTTTAAAGCTCACTCTAATTTTTTTTTCATGGTCATTTATCACATTCATTTAGATTTTTTCTTTGAATTAAAAATTTTTAAAAATACATTGCTCTACCAGTCAATGAAAACTATTGAAAATTGTTAATTTATCTAAACACATATTTTCATCTATATATTTTAATTTCCTATAAAATTTTATTAATGCATATTTCTGTAGCAACAACTTGAAAAAGGTACTTTAAGGTAAAATTAATAAAAATTTACTCGAAGTATCGAGGCACCACAAATTCATTTAATAATTTTATATGTAAAAAATGATACTTAGAAATTGGTTTGATAGTTTTATTATTATTATTATTAGTGATTTTATTTCTTAAAATCTTTATAAGAGCAAGAATCCGATATAAACATGTATGTGCAGAAATTGTTTAAACTTGTTTAAATATTGAAAGAAGATCCACAAACCCAATGTCTTAAGGTTTTGGGTTGAAGTTGGAGTCATTTCCTTGTGTGGGTTTAACTTCTGTCTCATTCTTGTTTAATCTCCTCGGTATTTCCTTTCTTGATTTTCCCCACAAAAGTTTCATTTCAAACCATTTCGTGTTGTTTTACAAGTGCATACTTTTGAATGTAGTGAATTGTACTTTCATTTTATGGAATTTGAAAACTAATGTGAAATGAAGTTGTAATTTTTCAAATTCAAGATAAATTTTATAGAAAGAAACTATAGCTCTGATTTCAAATCCGACCAGTCCAAAGTGAATTAACGTGGTTGATAAGACTCTAGTAAATATTTCAGAGCAATTGGAGAAGATTTCACCGTTGAATTTTTAAAACAACCGAGATTGACGGTAACAGGTACTTTTTGCATACAACAACTCTTCACAAAATTTCTGGCACTTCTACAGACCTCCTGTGGACAATCTCACAATCTCACCGTTCAGATTAAACAAATATGAGTGAGAACTCTTCATTAAAAATTGAAGCTCGTTCAGACAAGGTTTCACCGTTGGATCTTCAAAATAACCAACATAGGTTGTTGTCAAAAGTAGCTGCAAATTGTGTTTGTCTCTCTCTCTCTCTTGCAAAGTGGTTGTTCACACACTTCTCTACACATACCAATTCTCTCATGGTTGCACACACTTAGGGTTAGCTTTTTACCCTAATTATAATGTGGATGTATTATATTGGACCCTGTCATTTGTCATGGACACACTAAAAATGGGTTTGGGCCTCACAAGGAGAGAACCAACCCAACACATGTAACAAGCAATGAAACATTGGCAAGGGGGAAACTGATTGAAAAACAATACAACTAGTTACAATCTTTTATTTTTACTTGATATTGATATATTCAAATGGAGACAAGTCAGATCTAAATTGCCCTCTTGGAAAGGAAAATCTCTTACTGTGATGGGGGGAGTGGAGCTTGTTAACTTTGTGATTTTTGGTTCTTTATCGTACAACTTTCAGGTTTATAGGTGGTCCTCCAGCCTTCTTAAGCTTGTGGATAAATGGGTTAGAAACTTCATTTGGATAGGTGATATTAATGAACAGGGTTCTGTGATTATTAATTGGGGTACAATTTGTAATCCTAAGTCTGAGGGTGGGCTTGAAGTTGTTAATTTTCAACTTGAAAATAAAGCTTATCTTCTAAGACTTGCTTGGGACTTCACTTACAATTATCCCCCTTGGATTTCTTTAATGAAGGCTTGGTTTCTTAAATCTAAATATCAAAGAGTTGGGTCCTTATTTTCTTCCTCCATCTGGCCTGGTATTAATGACTAGTACAACATCATTTTAGAGCACACTTTTTGGACTATTGAGAAAGGTGATAATATTAATTTCTGGAATGATCTCTGGTGCTTTGAGAAATGCATATCTCTGATTGCAGGTGTTCCTTATGCCGAAATGATTAAATTGAAAGCTACGTGGCTCAAGGATGGAAGGAAAGTGATTCTTAGGATCTTTCTCCTTCTCTTTTAAATATTCAAGGTCTGTATAATTTACATTATATTTCTCTAACCTCTTGGGAAGATACTCCTAATTGGATGCTAGAAGATTCTGGTTCTCTCACCCAAAAGATGGCTAGAAAGTTTTTTAAGGATTCTAATCCTACTTGTCAATGGGGTAAACTGATTTGGACTAGTTCTATTCCTCATGCAAAGACTTTAGTGCTTTGGAAGGTTTTACATAAGAGGTTACCGGTAGACAAAGATATTCAAGTTAGAGGTCTTTTTTGTGTTGTATGTGCTCTTTGTGTAGGAAACAAGAAGATTCTCTTTCTCATCTTTTCTTTGATTTCTTTGTCACCTCCTAGATTCAGAATTATACCAAGCAGGTTTTTCCTGAGTTCTCTCCTCTTTCTATTAATGATATTATTGATTCCTTAATTCTTGCAAGGAGTCCCTTAGTTAATATTGTCAGGCTAGCAACTATTACATACTCTATTTGAATGATATGGACGATGAGAAACCATGCTAAGTTTCAAGAAAACATTTTTGGCTATCCAAATTGTTAAAGGTTTCATCAGAATGATAGGTAATGCTTCTAGGAAACATATGCGCAATGACATTGTTTACTTCCCTTATTTGAAGTTTTTGATATCACCATGCGTTGTCGGAAAGAGATCTCTCCTATTTTGGTTATTTGGGAATTCCCTCATGTCAATTAGGTGAAGGTCAACATTGATGGTGCTACTAGAGGGTGTCTGGGTTTTTTGCATGTGTAGGTGTTTTTCGTGGTAGTAGGGGTGAATATATAGGTAGTTTCTCCTCTTTCCTTTGGGTACAGAAGTCTTTATAGATGAGGTTATGAGAGTCATTTTGGCTATTGAGTTTGCTTAGAGGAAAGGATTCATACGTATTTGGCTTGAGTGTGACTCTTCCCTACTTTGTCAAGTATTTAGTTCGTTTAATCTCATTCCATGGTCTTTGAGAGGGAGACGGAGAAAGTGTATAAAATTACGTCAAGAAATTAAGTTCAGAGTTTTTCATATATTCCGTGAGAGAAACCATTGTGCTGACAAGCTGGCTTCGCTGGGTCTCAAGAATAAGTTAGATTTTAAATGGTATGATGTTTTACCTGCTGCTATTAAATTAGACTTTTTTTATAATAGGTATCAACTCCCTCTATTTCGTTTGTTTAGCTTGGTTGGGGAGTGTTTGTCTTCTTTTTTTACTTTGTGTTTAGCCTAGTCCGCCCATGGTTTTGTATCTTTTCTTTTTCCTTTTAATTATATGTTTCATGTCATGGCAAATGATTGTTGATCTTTGAGGTGTCAGCCTAGTTGAGATGTCAAAGTTCGTAATAATGTCTAACATGAATTTATAAAAAAAAAATAAAGACAAACCTCAATTTCTCAACCTAACGCTCCAAGCGTGAATTTATAAAAAAAAATAAAGACAAACCTCAATTTCTCAACCTATTGCTCCAAGCGTGAGTCCAAATACACATAAATATACAATAATAGTATATAATGATGAAATAAGTTTAAAATTAGATAATGAGTTAAAAGACAATTAAACACTCAAATTGAAGTAATAATTCAAAAGAAAAAGTGAGACCAAAAAAGAACATTGATATATATATGTCACTCTAATGAAATAAAAGGAAAAAATATAAAATTAAAGAACTTTAACCTTTGTTTTACTGGCTTAGCCTCAAACAAGCTTGATTTTAAAGAATGCATATTTGTGAGACTTGTATTAAAATATTGTTATTGATAAGAAACTAGCGTAAGTAACTATGTTTATTTGTGAGTGTAAGTAACTATATTTATTTGTCATCAAGCATTTTAATATTATTTATTTATATCTAATTGATCAATAATATATAAATAATATATGGTTTCTTAAATATTTTACCATTTTAATTCAAATATATTATTTATAAATTGTCAATAAAATAAAATTGTATTAATTAAAGTAATTTTAACGTGTAAAGTAAATTTAAATATTTGCACTGTAATATTTTTATCATCACCAAAATAATTTAATACAAATTAATTTTTTTTAACAATAATTTCATTATATAAATATAGTTTTTTAAAGAGGTATAAATATACCTAATATATAACATATAACATATAACATATAATATATAATATCTCCTTTTGTCTTTATAGTGTTCTATCATTTGGTAAGTGTTTGAAATTAATTTTAAGTTCTAATTTTTTACTTATTTTTTCTTAAGTTTGCACAAATTATTTTAAAATTTATGAAATAATAAATAAAAAATTAATTTTTAGATCAACTCATCAATCTTGTAATTAAATATTAAAATAGAATTCTTGAATTGTCAAAACTTAATAATATATGTCCATATAGTCTTATGAAAAACTTGTTAATTTGTTATCTTAATAAATTGAAACACTACTATTATTTTGTTAGTTTTCAAAATTTCAAATTAACAACTTCTTAATAAAAAAAAACTAATATGATAATTTAATAAAGGTACATGTAACAAGCAACCAAACATTGACAAAAGAAAAATAGTATACAATTTTTTTTATATTTTGACTTGATGTTAATACATTTAAAAGGAGCAAAAATCAAAATAAATCTTAATTCTTCAATCTACAGTTTCAAACCTCTAAATAAAGATATACGCACAATAATAATATAAAATGGTTATGAAACATTTGAAATTGTACAACATAGTAATGACAATTAAAAATAAATTGTAATAATATATAAGAACCATGAAAGAATAAAAAACATGAAAGAATAAAAAAAATAAAAGAAATAGAGATAGACGCAACTCTAGCATTTTCTCTAATAAAATAATAAAAAGTGATAGAAAATAAAAAACTTTAAACCTTTAATATGCCGTATTATTCAATATCTATTTTTAAAAAATAAAAATATTAATAATTTATTATTTATTAGGAAAATATTCCAAAACTATTATTAATCTTTAAAAATTATTATTTATTAAATAATATTTATAATATCGATATAAACTTAATATTAATTTAAGATATTTTAAATTTTTAATAAAAAATATTTTTAAATATAATTTTAATATAAATATTTTTTTTATTTTATTATATTATATCAGTATTAATTTTTTTAAAGATTTGTTTTACTTACTTCGCCTTAAATTAGTCCTGCTTTTGAGAAGGTATATTTGTGAGACTTTTATTAAAATATATATTGTTTATAAGGAACTAACACGTTTGTTAATGTTATTTATTTATATCTAAATGAACTGTTTCCTGATTTAGTTTAAAGATATTATTGGTTTAAATATTTTATCTCCCGCAACTAGAATATAACTATGCCATATACTTAAAAGCTAACGTGGACCGTCTGTACTTAATCCAAGTAAGTCGGACCCTTTCAGACTTTGAAGACAACCTTCCAAGCTTTCAATCCCTTCAGCACTTCATATAAAAAGAAACAAATAAGAAAAAACTTTAACTTGTAACCTAACAAGAAAAAAGAGAAAAGATAATAAATAATGTGAATTTGTAAAGGAAAAAGGTTTGAAAATTTTTGTAAACCTCTTACTTTTTTATAATTTAATAATAATTAAGTGATTTCTTCATAGAGTCATTATAATTGTGTTGTGTGGGTGACACAGATAAAAATCTTAAAAAAAAAAAAAAAGGTTGATATAGATGTACTAAAAGATGACGCAAATGAGAAAAAAGAAATTGATGCTAATGACAAAAGATTGATATTAACTTTCCGAGATTTTTACATTAATAATCTAACATTTAATGAAATCTAATTGTGCTTAGAAAAGATAAAAATTAAAATTTTGTAAATGAATGTCAAATAAGACTACAGTGCGCACCATGTAAGTCTATGTATGATTTATGCATAATCATACATAAAAAAAATATTAAATAAATATTGAGATTTTGAATATATTTAATTCAAAAGATAAATTACATAATTATTTATTATTTAAATCTAATAGTGACTTGAAATAGATAAGATTAGATTTAAAAAATATAATGGTATATATTTTTTTTTTAAAACCTCTCGTTACTTTTTTTAAAGAGGTAAAACTCAATATTTTTATATGTTTAATACCATTAACAATTAGTGTTATTAAAATAAATTATCTTTAGAATAAATTTAACTACAATAAGCATAGATTGAAGAATATAAAAGAAGTATGATTTCCAGAAACCAATTCTATCTTATCTTTTATCTTTTATAACGGAGGTGTGATTTGGCCTATAAAAGTTGTGTAGTGTTATTCTTGGAAAGAGAGAAGAGAAAGATAGAGTAGCAAGATGGTCCTTCCTTGTGGTTCTATAATGACACGATCAGTATGGTCTTATAACCTTGAATCAGAGTTCGAGTTGATTCGTTCCATCATCGCCTCCTACTCTTTCATCTCAATGGACACGGAGTTTTCCGGTATCATCTTTCAATCACATCCATCGTTCCGAAAACCACAAAATAACTATGCAATCATGAAAGCTAACGTAGAAAATATACACCTCATCCAAGTCGGCCTCACCCTTTCAGACTGCCACGACAACCTTCCAACCTTCGGAACCTCCAATCGCTTCATTTGGGAATTCAACTTTTGTGAATTCGAAGGATATTTAACTTTTGAAGATGTATTAGAAACATTGAGATTACAATGATAATCCTTTAGATACTTATGTTGTCTTTTTGTTCAGGTACTCATTCAAATTGTTCAGGTACTCAACTGTTTCATGAGATTCATTAAGATTTTGGTCACTATGGAAGCAAATTTCTACTAAAACCTCAATGTCTGATTCATGGTTATTATTACTATTGTTTTCTACATTATCATAGGGTGCAATGGATACAAAAATGGCTTGTGAAGGTTGACTCAACACATGTTGATCTTCGGTAAAAGGATTTTGATGAAAATGTTAGGATTGTCAGTTTTATTACTAGTATCCTCAACCTTTTGATGTGAAAAAATATGTTCATAAAATACAACATCCCTAGACACAAAAATATCTCTAGATTAAATATTGAACAAAACATATCCTTTTGTTCCTCTTTTAAAACCAATGAAAACACATTTTGATGCCCGTAGATCAAACTTTTTTCTATTTGTTGGCAAAGTGCTAGAATAGCATATAGATCCAAACACCTTTAATTGATTAAAATCCAATGCAATTTTGTAAAGCATCTCATGAGGAGAAAAATCATTTAAAACAAGTGTGGAAAACATGTTTATAATATGTGCAACATGTATCACAGAGTATAACTAATAAATTTTTGGTAAATGAGATTGTATCATGAGAGCTCTTACTATATTTACATAATGACCATGTTTCCTTTCAACTATACTATTTTGTTATAGAGTATTAACATAAGACGTTTGATGTACTATTCCTTTTTTTGCAAAGAAATTAGTCATAAAAAATTCATCCCCTTATCACTTCTTATTATTTTTATTATTGCCTCAAATTGTGTTTAAACAAAAGTGACAAAAATTTCCAAAAATATTGACTACTTCAGAGTGTACTTGCTCAAGAGTAAAACCAATTTGCTGAGAATGTACTTCTGAACTTGAACCTTCATGATTCTGCTGGTTAGTATTACAATCTGCTTTCTGATTTTTCAAACTAACGTGGAAAACCATGCTTCTAATCAATGCTTTGAAATCAGTGCTCGGATACCATATTATGAAATAAATATCATATTATAAAATGAAGAGATGAATAAAAATAAACAAAAGATATGAGAATAAAAATATTCTCTTACTTTTCTATGTTGATCAAAAGCAGAGGTCTAAATATATACAAATAACATACTCATTATGGGTATAGTTAAAAAAAGAAAACAAATAAAAACATTACAATCCAATAATGTCATAAAAACAAATAAACAGAATTAATGGTAGTAACAGACATAATTTATGGTAATTTGATTCTGTCATAGTGTTACTTTCCTTCTAGAAGTCTTGTATTCATATCTTTTGAAACTAACTGACACAACAAGAAAACAGGAAATAATCGACGGCCAAAAACACGTTACACATCCGTCAGTAACAACATATTATTGACGGATCCCCGATAGACAATGAAATCATCGATTATTGAGTTGTAGAAAAACTAACCGACAAACTATGACTTGCCGTCTAAATACCGATGAAAATAATCAATCAAAAAACCAAGTATCGGTAAACGCCGTCGACTACATGATCAACAATATATAATCTTAAATATTTATCATTTTAATTCAAATATATTATTTATAAATTGTCAATAAAATACAATTGTATTAATTAAAGTAATTTTGACGTGTAAAGTAATTAAAATACTTGCACAGTAATATTTTTATCATGACCAAAATACTTTAATATAAATTATATTTATTTTTAACAATAATTTCATTATATGGATATAGTTTTTAAAAAGAGTTATAGATATAGTTAATATACAAAATATAACTAATAGAAAATGTTAGATTGCATTCTTGAAAATCTCATAAACTCGAAAGATAAAAATGGAATGTTCTGAATATATTTTATCTTTCTTAATTTTGATAAGAAACCAACCTTATCAATATATTATATAATATACAATTTATATTTAACAAGTACTTGAAATAAAGAAAAACCTTAAAACATATAATAAAAAGTATAAATAATACATAATCATGAATATATTTTTATGATAAATATAACGTAAAAGATAAGATTGGTTTTGAAAAATAAGATTAAAAGGGAATGGATGAATGAACTATTTCGCTGGGTGATCCCCTTCTATATATCCTTTGAATTGTCCAGTATGGTCTTTTACTCAAATTCTGAATTCTTGCAACCAGAAAATAACTAAGCCACAATGAAAGCTAACTTGAACGTTCTGCGTGGGTCTGACCTTTTTAGATTGTGAGGACAACTTTTCAGGTTTGAAATCCTGCTATCACTTCATCTTGAATTTCAACTTCCGAGAGTTCAATGTTACACGTGATTTTCACGCGCCTGACTTCCTTATATTCTTCCAAAATCAAGGCATTATTTTTTAAAAAGAATAAAATAAATAAAAATGTAAAAAGAAAAAGAAAGTATAATTTAAAAACAAAAATAAAGAAAATAAAATAAAATGATGCGTGTAAAAAAGAGTTTTCCATACTTTTTATAAAATAATAATAACATATATAAGACTAATGAATTCAAGAACAATATTTTGAAGAATATAAAACAAGTATGATTATAAGATTATATTCAGAAATTAACTTTATCTTATCTTTTATCTTTTATAACTCTATAAAAGTTGTGTTGTGTTGTTCTTAGAAAGAGAGAAGAGAAGGATAGAGCATCAAGATGGTCCTTCCTTGATGACACGATCAGTATGGTCTTATAATCTTGAATCAGAGTTCGAGTTGATTCGCTCCATCATCGCCTCCTACTCTTTCATCTCAATGGATAGAGAGTTTCCTGGTATCATCTTTCAATCACATCCATCGTTCCAAAATCCACAAAATAACTATGCAATCATGGAAGCTAACGTCGATAGTATGCACCTCATCCAAGTTGGCCTCACCCTTTTAGACTGCCACGGCAACCTTCCAACCTTTGGAACCTCCAACCGCTTCATTTGGGAATTCAACTTTTGTGAGTTCGATGTCACGTGTCATCCTCATGCTCCTCACTCCATCGCCCTCTCCAACATTAAGGTATGGATTTTCATAAGAATCGAAAGTTTGGAGTCAGCATTCTGCGATTCGTTGAGCTCATGATGTTCTCAGGACTCCTTTGCAACAATAATATTCACTGGATTTCTTTTCATAGCACATATGATTTTGGATACATGGTGAAGGTATTGAGCCAACGTTTTTGTATATGCAACCATTTTTACCTCCCAACTTGTGTGACTTTCTGCAACTCGTTAAATTCTTCTTTGGATATAGAGTTTACGACGTTAAACATCTCATCACATTTTGTCCCAACCTTTATGGCGGGTTAGACAGAGTTTCTCAGTCCCTAAATTTGGATAATAGTGCTAGAAAAAGCCATCATGCAGGGTCTGATAGTTTAGTTACTCTACATGTTTTTAATAAGGTTAAAAGTCTCTATTTTCATTCAAAACATGAAGGTGTTATCTACGGTTTAGAAATGTTTTGATTTTTGTAATGTTTCTACTTCTCTTACTTTCATTATTTTCAATACAATTTTGAGAATGTACAAGTTATTTGTGCTCTTTTTTCCAATCTTATTCTTATGTTTCTTGTTTAATAATAAAATAATAATAATTTGATGGAAACCGAATTTTCATAGAAGTTAAAGTATTTAATGGCTTTTGCACGGTTGAACGAAAATTTCCTTTTATAAAAGTTTAAATATTTATATTCATGGTTGAAAAAAAAAACGTCTTTTTAAAACTCACTCTAATTTTTTTTTCATGGTCATTTATCACATTCATTTAGATTTCTTTCTTTGAATTAAAAATTTTGAAAAAGACATTGCTTCACCAGTCAATGAAAATTATTGAAAATTGTTAATTTATCTATTACTGTAGCAATAACTAAATAAAGTATTTTAAGGTAAAATTAATAAAAATTTACTCCAAGTATCGAGGCACCACAAATTGATTTGATAATTTTATATATAAAAAATGATACTTAGAAATTGATTTGATAATTTTATTACTATTATTATTATTAGTGATTTTATTTCTTAAAATCTTTATAAGAGCAAGAATCCGATACAAACATGTATATGTGGAAATTATTTGAACTTGTTTAAATATTGAAAAAAATATTTAAATTAATTGAATATGAATAATCATATAGATAATATTTAACTTTTTAAAAAGTTAGACGGGAAGATAAGTATGTAAATATTGGTTGGTGTTATAATCTTTTATGTTTATTTACTTAATAAATTTTAAGTTAGTGTCCATTTCTCTTAGCGTTAATATTTTGTTTCATTAAAAATAAATAGAATAGAAATTGTGAAAACAAGTTAAATAAATATTTAAATTGTGTATTCAAATTTTTGATAGTTTTAGTAAGAAAAATATCTAATACGATAAAAAGAAAAGTTTAAATATAATAATTGTTAGACATAGTTTTCGTTTATAGAATTATTGTAAAAAACGTTATTTTTAAATATTGTAAAAAGAATCTACTTCTCTAACACGTTAAAGAACAAATTAATAATATGTAATTATACGAGTTTAAAAATAAGAAAGATTTACGCTATAGACTTTTATATTATTTTATTACTAAAGAATAATATGTTCCATTCTTGATTAATTCGATGATGTTATATTAGATAGACTCATCGTTGTAAAACAGAAATCAGTATTTCTTAGATCTAGGTTACTTTTGATTAAAATAGAGTATTATTTGGACAAACAACCACTCTTAACTAATTTGAGTATTGTTTTAATAAGCAGCTACTTTTGGTTAAATACCAAATATCTTTTTATACAAACAATTACTCTTTGTCAAGGCATAATTACAAAAATAGTGATTAAAAGATCCTAAGGATTTTTTAACTAAAATAAAGGTTAATTAATCCCTTTGTACGACTTTACAGGTAACAAATAGGTGATGGATTGATTCCTCTTTATCAAGGCACAAAGGGCATAAACGACTCACTAGAACCACCCATCTCCTTTCCAAATTAACTTTAGTTGGAAGTCTATCCAATATTGTTTTCCAAGTACAAACTTGTGTTGTGGGTACTACTTTAAGGCTCTATAGATGCTGGAAAATCTTAGAACTCGACACACTACAACATCATTCAAAGCATTGTACCCGAACCTAACTGTATACATCTCTTGGCCATCCTCAACCCATACCCTCCTGTTCCTATAATCCCTATGCCATTGAACAATCGATATGAGGTGTACATCTCCTGTTCCAACTGCTTTTCCCAAATAAATATATCCCTTCTCCACCTAAATTTCCATCTTAAGTTTTCCCTACCCTCATCCTACACCCACTCCCCTATGTCACTAACTACACTATCCTTAAACATAGATAAAAAGTATAATATTGAGAACTTATCCCTAAGCGGTTCTACCACAATCCACCTATCCTCCCAAACCTAACCGTTATCCCATCACCCAAAACCCACGAGGTTCTACACACAAACCAATTATGTTGGTCTCCTGAACCACACAATTTCCATAAGTCAAGCCACCATCATGATTATTTGCCTTCTGCCAGTTTTGCATCCTTATCTCTCCTAGAACCATACCTCGAATCTATTACCTCACTCCACATACCATCTTCACCATACTAAAGCCTAGATTTCTAGTTAGCTAACAAAGCAACATTAAACCTACCAACGTCTTTAATATCGAGTCCTCCTACTTGTAACAATTAATATTAAATAGACAATTACCAACATGTACTATTTACATCATACAAAACATGAGGATATATAAAATAAATTATAGCTGAAATTTGTTTTAAACTAGCTTTTGTGAATTTATAATCATACAATTCACTTAAGATTAAGATGCACATTAAAATATGTGCTAAAACGAGATAAAGCATGCTTTCATATCACAAAATTGACAAAATCAATCATATTTGTCAAAATCATTAAATTCAAACCTGCGCTTCCATCATGACCTGCATAAACCCTTCTTTTCTTCTCTTTTTTTTTCTACATTTACTCAATAGAGAAAACAAAAAAAATGGATTATTCAAAATGAAAATAAATCAATATAGAAAACTTCAATACAATCATTAATTCTCCTTGCCTCTAATTAATGTTCCATCTAGTTTATCAAAACAAAAAATTGGAATTCACCCTTTATTATACCAGGAAAATATTTAAAAGACAATTGAGATCCCATAAAACATGAGTATATGTAAAGTAAATTATAAATAAAATTTTCTTTAAACTCTGTTTTTTAACTCTTATGAATTTATAATCATAAAATTCACTAAACATTAACATACACGTTAAAATACGTGCTAAAATAAGATAAAAACATCCTCAGATCATAACATTGACAAAATCAATCATATTCGTCAAAATCCTTAAAATCAAACCTGCACACTCCCATCATGACCTTAACACACTCTTCTATTTTGTTCTTCTTTCTATTTGCTTTTCAATAAAAAATGGATCCCGCTTTACAATCTTCATTTACTCATTAGAGAAAACAAAAAAAAACGTGGATTATTCAAATGAATATAAATCAATATACAAAACCTCAATACAATCATTAATACTCCTTGCCTCTAATTAATGTTCCATCTCGTTTATCAAAATAAAAAATTTCACCCTTTATTATACTGGGAAAATATTGAACATACAATTACCAATATATATATTATTTGACATTGCATAAAACATAAGGATATATGAAATAAATCATAAATGAAATTTATTTTAAACTCTTATTTTAACTTTTTTTTCATTAATTTATAATCATACAATTCACTTAACATTAAGATACACGTTAAAATACGCGCTAAAAAGAGATAAAAGTAAAAGTATCCTCATATCACAACATTGACAAAATCAATCATATTCATCAAAATCTTTAAAATGAAACCCACACGCTCGTATCATGACCTACTCGAAGCCTTATTTTTTTCTATTCTTTTTCTTTGCTTTTCAATTTCGAATGTGGTAAAAAAGATTGACCCAGGTTTACATTCTGCACTTACTCATTAGAGTAAACCAAAAACATGGATTATTCAAAATAAAAATATATCAATATACAAAACCTCAATACAATCATTAATTCTCCTTGCCTTCAATTAATGTTCCATCTGGTTTATCAAAACAAAAAAAAATAATGAAATTCCTCCCTTTATTATACCGGGGAAATATTGAGCAGACAATTACCAATATCTATTATTTGACATTGCATAAAACATAAAGATATATAAAATAAATAGTCAAAGCGCCACAATTCGATTGTGAATTTGCCCATCTGGCCTTCTCCACAGGACAATTGATGACCTACCTGGCCTACGCAACAGGACAATTATGCAACATGCAACAATCTCCCCTTGAACAATCGTCCCTTTGTGAATCGAACTCGTGACCTTACCTTTGATACAAATTGTTGGATCGAGATCATACCACTAGACCAGAGGCTATACTCATTAGTCAGGACACAACTCTTTCTACCTAACAATGTAGCAGCCCAAGCGCCACGATTTGGTCAGGACTTAGCCCGCCTAACCTCCGTCACAAGACAATTAATGTCATCCACAACATAAATTATAGATGAAATTTATTTCAAACTCTTTTTTTTTAACTTTTTATCAATTTTTAATCATACAATTCACTTAACATTACTATACACGTTAAAACATGCTAAAACAAGACAACAACATCCTCATTTCACAATAGTGACAAAATCAATCATATTTGTCAGAATCTTTAAAATCAATCATATTTGTCAGAATCTTTAAAATCAAACCTGTAGGCTCCCATCACGACATACATAAACTCTTCTTCTTTTCTCTTCTTTGTCTTTTCTTTTCAATTTAAGAAATGGTAAAAAAAAAAAAAAAAAAGTGGACCCCATTTTATTGTATTCACTAATTAGAGAAAACCAAAATCATGGATTAATCAAAATAAGAATAAATAAATATACAAAACCTCAATATAATCATTAATTCTCCTTGCCTCTAATTAATGTTCCATCTAGTTTATCAAAACAAAAAAGTGGAATTCCACCCATTATATGGGTAAAATATTAAACAGACAATTACCAATATATATTATTTGACATCACATAAAACATGAGGATATATAAAATAATTTATAGATTAAATTTATTTTAAATTCTTTCATTAACTTTTTTATGAATTTATAATCATACAATTCACTTAACAATAAGATACACGATAAAATACGTGCTAAAATGAGATAAAAGCGTCCTCATATCACAACATTGAGAAAATCAATCATTCGTCAGAATCTTTAAAATCAAACTTGTCTGCTCCCATCATGACATGCATAAAACCTTCTCTTTTTTTCTCTTCTTTTCTTTGCTGTTCAATTTCAATTGGGGTAAAAAAATGAGGAACCCACTTTACAATCTACATTTACTCATTAGAGAAAACCAAAAGCATGGATTATTCAAAATTAAAAAAAAATAATATATAGAACTTCAATATAGTTATTAATTCTACTTGCCTCTAATTAATATTCATATCTGTTTATCAAAACAAAAAAATGGGATTCCACCCTTTATTATACCAGGAAAATAAACAGACAATTACCAATATGTACTATTTGACATGGCATAAAACATGTGGATATATAAAAGAAATTATAAACAAAATTTAGTTTAAACTCTTTTCTTAAATATTTTATGAATTTATGATTATTAACATTAAGATACATGTTAAAATACACGCTAAAACGAGATAAAAACATCCTCATATTACAACATTGACAAAATCAATCATATTCATTAGTATCTTTAAAATCAAACTCGTGCGCTCCTATCATGACATGCATAAACCCTTCTTTTTTTTTTTTCTTCATTTAAAGAATTTTGGGATGACATGGGTTTGTATCCATTAATTTATAAAATAAAGAATGGAAAGAAATGGAAAGTGTGGAAGAGACATTATTTTCATAACTTTAAGAGATTTAAAAGGAAAGTCATCTCACTCTTATCAAATAATAAATATACTCTTCCTTTTACCTTATTTTCATGTACAATTAACATATATATATATATATATATATATATATATATAAAATATATTATATATTTTTTATTTATTTTTTTTTTTATATATATATATATATATATATATATATATATATAACATATATTATATATTATTAATTTATTATTCTTATTATACAAATATATTTAAATTATTATTTATTATTTTAATATTATTATTATATCATATTATATTATGTAATTATAATCAATTATATAATCTACCACGTTTATATCATAATCGATTAATTATAATTACATAATATAATAGAGTAATAAAATAATAAATAATAATATAAATATATTTTTGTAATAATAATAAACTCATAATATAAATAATAATAAAATTAAAATTAATAATATTTGAATATGATTTATAAAATAATATTAACAAATTACAAATAGTTATAATAATAATGATAATGATATTAATATGAGTAATAATTTATTTTTTATTTTAAAGTAATTGATAATTTTGTAATTTTATCAATTAAAAAATAATAATATTAAAATAATAAAAAATTATAATTAATAATTATGATAATAATATTAAAATTACTAATAATTGAAATTAATTTATAAAATAAAAATACTATATTAAAATAATAATAAATTAAAAAAATTAAACTTGTCGTCCAAGAAATTAATAATAATTTATTATAAATTAATTGTACTCTGTGACTCAAAATTGTAATGACATATTTTTATGAATTTAACAAAAAAAATATCAATACCACCCAACAAATTAATTATATTTTATTTTGTATTATTTTTAATTATAGGGACAAATTTATAATTTTACAAATTTCATCAATTAAAAAAATTAAAATCAATTACACTTATGATATTACTCAAACTTTTTACTCAAATCAAATCTCATTATTTTTTTCTTTAATCCAAATAACTAAATCTACTTCTTCAAATCCTCCTTAGTCCATACAAAAAATCAACTCCTTCAAATATATTCAGATTTATCTATCCATCCAAACAAAAATTAAAAAAAAGAAATCAGAAAAAGGTCTAAGGAGTACAAAACATCCTTGTAGTTTTGAATTTGAGAATGAGAGTGTTTGGAAAAATAAATATTTTTAATTTTATTGAAAGCATGGAGAGTGAGTAAACTATCGGAGCCTGTTTGATGTGTTTTACCAACAGTAGGATTCAAATGCAGAAAGTCACAAACTCGATAAGACCATCATAAAGATTGGGACGGAACTTGATTAGATGTTTAAAGTCGTATATTGGTCCTTTAAAACAAAATTTAACCACCAATTGTAGAAAGTGTGACAAGTTGATAGGCAAAAGTTGTTGTGCATGCAAAAATCGATGAATCAATGCCTTAAAAAGGAAATTTTTAATACAGTGATATCATTTTCAACATTAATTACTTAAATAACATTGTTTCATCTTTACTTAAATAACATTTCCTGTACACACTGCGAAATAAGCTCCCGGGCCCGAATTTTCAAATTAAAAATTTATAATTCTGAACTTGTAAACCAATCAAAATTCGTGTTTTCGGAAACCGAATTCTGAAAGTTTTTTTTTAAGTTTTATAATTTTCTTTTATTATTTTAAAATAAAATGACGTAAGATTTTATAATTTGTATTATTTATTTATTTGAAAGATATGAAAGTAAATAAAAAGAATTTATAAAAACTATTTTTGTAAAAAAGTTGTGATAATAAACATACATAGAAAAAAATTTACTTATAGATATTTTAATTATTTTATAAGAAACTAAACGATAAATTATTTTATTTTTGTATTTTATAATAAATAATAATTGGGTACAATAGTTTTTAAATGTATTTTATATTAAAATTAAAACTGGAAGAAAAATTATAATGTTATAACATTGGAATGATAATTAAATTTTGTATTTTAAGTTTGTTAAAAAACATATTTGTAATAACAAAAATGAAGTAAAATTGTTGGGTATTTTTGTAATAAATATTAATTAAATGGTTGAAAGATTTGAAATAAAAGTTAATTTACATATAATGATAAAGAAAATAAGTGAATAAGTATATCATTTGGTTTAATGAAAATAAATAAGTTCATTTTATACAACTTTGTCTATCAATGTTGATTGTGTGCTCATAATTCCCAGAGGTTACCCCTACTTTAATACGAGGACACCTTAGGTCAAGTTTTGGCATCTCAAGCCATATGTCTTCATGAGAACCAATTTTAGAAATTAAGCTATTCTTTTCTCATATAATACCCATAACAAGAATTACTCAGTGTTAAATCACAAAAATAAGTTCATTTTATATAAGTGTGTCTATTAATAGTGATTGTGTACTCATAAAACCCCAAAGGTTACCCCTACTTTAATACGGGGACACTTTACTTGAAGTTTTGGCATCTTAAGCGAGATGTCTTCATGAGAACCAATTTCAAAAATTAAGCTATTCTCTTATCATATAATACCCATAACAAGGATTACTTAGTGTTAACTCACAAAAATAAGTTCATTTTATATAACCGTGTCTATTAATAATGATTGTGTACTCATAAAACCCCAGAGGTTACCCCTACTTTAATACGGAGACACCTTAGGTGAAGTTTTGGCATCTCAAGCCAAATGTCTTCATGTGAACCAATTTCAGAAATTAAGCTATTCTTTTCTCATATAATACCCATAACAAAGATTACTCAGTGTTAACTCACAAAAAGAAGTTCATTTTATATAACTGTGTCTATTAATAGTGATTGTGTACTCATAAAACCCCAAAGGTTACCTGTACTTTAATACGAGGACACCTTTGGTGATGTTTTGGCATCTCAAGTCAGATCTCCCTCCCTGACACAAGTAGGTAATATGATTGCATATTCTCCACCATTCTCTTCGCCACAATTGTGCCTTGGTTTAGCAGGAAACAACTCACCCAATTTCTAGGTCAAAATCCTCATTGCACATTTATGTATTTAAGTGTGTGTATGTAAGTGATTAACTGCTCAACACTTTATAAAAGCTTAAGACAGGGAACAAAGAAACGACCATAATTGAACCAAATGTCTCCCTCCCTCAGCCACGTAGATAGTATCGTTGCATAATCTACACCATTCTCTTCACCACAACTCAGCCTCGGTTCAGCAGGAAACAACTCACATTTTCTAGGTCAAAATCCTCACTTACATATATCTGTTTAACTGTGTGTATATAAGTGATTAACTGCTCAATACTTTTTGAACACTTAAGACGGGAAACAATGAAAACACCAAACTTGAACCAAATGTCTCCCTCCCTGACCTACGTATGTGGTATCATTGCATGTTCTCGATCATTGTCTTCACCAGAACTCTGCCTTTGTTCAGCATGAAACAACTCACATTTTCTAGGTCAAAATCCTCATTGCAAATTTATGTGTTTAACTGCGTGCATATAAGTGATTAACTGCTCAACGTTTTGTGAAAACTCAAGACATGGAACAAATAAATTACAATATTTTTTTAACTGTATTTTATATTAAAATTGAAATTGAAAGAAAAAATTATAATAAGTTATAATATCATAATTATAATTAAATTTTATATTTTAAGTTTGTTAAAAAAATATTTGTATTAACAAAAATAAAATAAAATATTTATCGTGCTTAAAAAATTAGGAAATATATGTATTGAAGAAAGAAATAACTATTTAGAAAACAAATATAAAATAAATAATTAAAGTTGGTTAGTTCAAAATGTTATTTATTTGTGAGAATGAAGAAAATAAAAAACAAATACTATTAATGCTATTATTAAAAAATAAATAAAATTAATGGTATTATTGTAGTAAATAATTTTAAAATAGTAAAATCAATTATTAAATTTATATTAAATTCAAAAATAAATGAGAAATTTTACGTTAATGTTGTTAGTAAAATTAAGGTGACTTTTTAAAATTTAAAATTTTGTTTTGAATAAGTATTGAACACATGGATAATGTTAGAAAAAATAGGCGAACTTCTTTTTTAATAACTTGATTTTTTGTTAACAACATCTTTAATGACATGAGAATATGTTAGTCTCCATAATGGTGATCGGTTCCACAGTGGCGACGACGTCTATTACATGATCGGTTGTGTCGTGGTGATTGTGGCTGTTGTGGTTGTGGTTCGTCATTGGATTCAAATTGTGGGAGTCTTGCATTCATTTGCATTATAGCAGATGAACTTCCTGGTTCATTGTCAAAGTGTGTTGGATGTATATATTGCATGTGATCATTAGCAAAATGTGGTGTATTTAGATATGCTCCAAACAGGTTATAGAAGAAATCAGTTGAACTGGACACAAATGATTATCTTCTATCGTCTATTATAGGTTATCGTTGAGGTGTGTTGAATTGTTCAGATGCAAATGAATGTCGATAAGGTTCTTGTTGTGGCGGATAATAATCTGTTCCAGCTGCAAATGAATGTCGACAATGATCTTTTTGTGGATGATTATAATTACTTGTAGCTGGGAATATGGGCACCGATGGCGGATTTTGTTATGTCCGTGGATCATTTAGTAGATGCGGGACTGACAAAAAAATATATTGAATTTGTCATATACCATTTCACGTACTCTTATTGTGGAACAAAGGTCCACAAATTGGATGACCTATTAATGTTAGTTCGCGACGATTGTTCCACATGTTTATCCACCTTGCATGCTTAGTTTGCCAGTTTTCGTCATGTCGTCCCTGCATATCAATTTTGTGTAGTTTTTTCAAGTTGTTAGCTAGGGCAGGGACTTCTTAGAACATACCAAATTGTAATTGACCTCTATTGAATTGGTTCCATTCCACTATTGCAAAGCAAATGATGGGAGTGCATGTTGTCCAAATTTCAGCATCCCTGTACGCTTCTAGCAGGATCGATGCCTCGATGTCCTTATACTGATTCCATTTAAACTGCAGTAAGTCATTGTTTTTAGAAAATTTGTGTTAAAGTTTAAACTTTTCAAATAAAATTCAAGAAAATACATTTTGCCCATTACTTGATCAACTTGTATGTGGTCAATCATAGACCTGTACCCCACTATGTTATTGTGAGGGACGTTTTTGAAGTTAAGAACCCTGCCACCACTCCATCTACAAACCAGGGGGTGCGAAGGTTGTTATCTGAAAAGGGGCCCAATGTATGGCATGTCATACCATGCCCATGATTGTAGAAGTGATGCACACCCACCCATTGTTTTTGCTTTGGTATCTGTTGACCTGCACAATTCCCTGTACAACACAACCAAACAAGCAGAACCCCAATTATATTGCCGACGCTCAAGTACGTATTCGGTTATCAGACCCAAATGTTTTCTTATTTAGATTACACATACCTTTGACCTTCGCTATCAACTTATTTATAGGATTCAAAGTTGACTTAAATCTTACATTATGTCAAATTTTGCAGACTGTCTCGCTAGAGCGACAAGTGGTCGTCCTGAGCCGGATGGTACACTTGCCCCCCAAGCTTGAGCGATATCATATGAGCGAAAAGGTTCTATATAGATTTTTGGTGATTTCATCTTTTCGGACGATGGTAGACGACAAGGTATTCGGTTGTTTTTCATTTTGATTTTTTTTTTAAATTGCTTTAAGGCGGCAAATAGATGAGACATTTTTTCAATTTTTTTCTAACAATGTGACAATCTATTTCTATATGTTTCGTACGCTCGTGAAACATTGGGTTTTTTGCAATGTATCATGTTAAATCATTGTCACAATATAAAAGAGATGGTTTTTAAAAGGAACTTTGCAATCTTGAAGAAGATAAACTAGTCATTGAATTTCACATGTAACAATGGTCATTGCCCTTTATTCAGCTTCACAGAAACTCTTTGATATTGTTCATTGCTTCTTTGATTTCTAGGATATAAGGGAATTTCCAAGATACATACTAAAACTAGTCACTGATTGCCTTGAATCACTGCATGTGCCCCAATCACTATCACAAAAGGCTTTTATATGGGCAACACTACTGGAAGAAAAAAAATAAACCAAGACTTGGAGCTCCTTTAATATATATGAGAAGTCTAATTGCTACATTATAGTGAGCAATTGTAGGCTTATCAAGAATCCGAGAATGTTGTTAAACAGAAAGGGTTATATCAGGTCGGGTATTAGTGAGATACATAAGCCTTCTAATCAACCTTCTATAAGCATGAACATCTGTGAAAGGCACACCTTCAGTAGAAGACAATTTAACAAGATTATTCATAGGAGTGATTGTAGGTTTGCAGGCTAAAAGACTTGCATCTTTTAACAATTCCAGTTCATATTTTTTTTGATTCATCATTATCCCTTTCTTACTTCTTGCTACTTCAAGACCAAGAAAATAGCTTAAATCTCCAAGATCCTTGATCTTGAATGTTTTATTCAAAGTTTGTTTGATTCAATCAATCTCTTCTTTATCATTTCCTACCAAGATTATATCATCCACATACACCAATATTGTTGTAAAAGATCTTTTAGAAGAACTAATAAATAAGGAATGATCATTCATAGATTGAGTATATCCCGTAAAAAAAATAAAATTGATAATTTATCAAACCACTCCCTACTAGCTTGCTTCAGGCCATATAAAGTCTTTTTTTAATTTACAAACTTGTCCTAGTTAAATAGAAGTCAAACCAAGAGGAGCAACCATGTATACATCTTCTTTCAAATCTCCATGCAAGAAGACATTATTTATATCTAACTGTTTCAATTCCCAGTTATAAATAGAAGCTAGAGAAAGAAACAACCTTATAGTGGTCATTTTTGCTATTGGAGAGAAAGTTTTAAGGTAGTCAATGCCCTCTGTTTGTGTGTACCCATTTGCCACAAACTTTGCTTTCTACCTTTCAATAGTTCCATCAACCTTATACTTTATTTTGTATACCCATTTACAACCTATGGCAGTTTTGTCCTTAGGCAGAAGAGCAGTCTCCCATGTTTGATTTGACTCCAAAGCAGATATCTCACACTATATAGCCTCTCTCTAGCAATCATGCTTCACAATTTCAGTATAAGTGTTTGGCTCAACATGTGAAGAAATAGACATAACAAAAGATGTGTAAGACGGTGATAACTTATTATAAGACAAAACTGAATTCAAAGGATATTTAACATTTGAAGATGTATTAGAAACATTGAGATTACAATGATAATCCTTTAGATACTCATGTGGTCTTTTTGTTCAGGTACTTATTTGAATTGACTGTATTGTTTCATGAGATTCGTTAAGGTTTTGGTCACTGTGGGAGCAAATTTCTACTGAAACCTCAATGTCTGATTCATAGTTATTATTACTATTGTTTTCTACATTATCATAGGGTGCAATGGATACAAAAATGGCTTGTGAAGGTTGACTCAACCCATGTTGATCTTCGGTAAATGGATTTTGATGAAAATGTTAGGATTGTCAGTTTTATTACTAGTATCCTCAACCTTTTGATGTGAAAAAATATGTTCATAAAATAAAACATCCCTAGACACAAAAATTTCTCTAAACTGAATATTGAACAAAACATATCCTTTTGTTCCTTTTTTAAAACCAATGAAAACACATTTTGATGCCCTTGGATCAAACTTTTTTCTATTTGTTGGCAAAGTGCTAGAATAGCATATAAAGACCCAAACACCTTTAATTGATTAAAATCTAATGCAATTTTGTAAAGCATCTCATAAGGAGAAAAATCATTTAAAATGGGTGTGGGAAGCATGTTTATAATATATGCAACATGTATCACAGAGTATAACCAATAAATTTTTGGTAAATGAGACTGTATCATGAGAGCTCTTACTACATTTAAATAATGACCATGTTTCCTTTCAACTATACTATTTTGTTGTAGAGTATCAACACTAGACGTTTGATGTACTATTCCTTTTTTTGCAAAGAAATTAGTTATAACAAATTCAGTCCCGTTATCACTTCTTATTATTTTTATTATTTCCTCAAATTGTGTTTGAACAAAAGTGACAAAATTTTCCAAAATATTGACTATTTCAGATTTTTGTTTTAAAAGAGAAATTCATGCGTACCTCGAATAATCATCAACTATGGTCAAGAAATATTTATGACCGAGAATTGATGGTATTGAGTATGGTCTCCATAGATCAACATGAATCAAATCAAAACATTTTTTAGATTTAGATATACTAGAGGAAAGGGAAGTCATTTTTGCATTTCAAAATGACAAACATCACAAACAAAATATTTTTTATATTTAACAAAAGGAAATTTATTTTTGATAACATCAATAGATTTGTTTGAAACACGCCCTAACTAAAAATGCCAAAGGTTTTTGAGATCACTAGTAGTAAAATTAATAGTATTGGTGATATGTGGGGATTTGACAAGTTTGATTTGAAGGTTTTGATAAGAAGGGATCCTAAGTATATAAAGTCTGTCTTTCATCTCATCTGAACCAATCATTTTCAAAGATTTCTTATCTTGAATGTGACAACCACTAGAGTCAAATGTAATCACACATGATAAATTATCAATCAATTTTGCTATTGAAAGAAAATTAAAAGTGAAATTAGGAATATACAAAGCATTATCTATGACATGATTTTTATTGAGAAAAACACTTCTAGAATAATTAGCAATGACTTGATTTCCATTTGATAATTTGACATCGATAGGATTAATTTGATGATATAAAGTGAAATGACTCAAGGATGGACCAATGTAGTCAGTAGCACCACTATCAATAATCCAAGAACTAAAACAAGGAAGACATTTGTTACCAATGTGTGTTGTCATGTTGGAAGGAATAAAAGACATTTGATTAAAAGCATTGTCACTGGATTTAGACAGTTGTAGAGAGGGGCTAACAATGTTTGATATTGTTCAAGAGTAAAACCAATTTGCTGAGAATGTACTTTTGAACTTGAATCTTCATGATTCTGCTGGTTAGTATTACAATTTGCTTCCTGATTTTTGAAACTAAGATGGAAAACCATGCTTCTAATCAGTGCTCTGAAATCAGTGCTCTGATACCATATTATGAAATAAATATCATATTATAAAATGAAGAGATGAATAAAAATGGACAAAAGATATGAGAATAAAAATATTCTCTTACTTTTGTATGTTGATTAAAAGCAGAGGTCTGAATATATACAAGTAACGTACTCATTATAGTTATAGTTAAAAAAAGAAAACAAATAAAAATATTACAATCTAATAATGTCATAAATTGATGGTAGTAATAAACGTAATTGATGGTAATTTGATTTTGTCATAAATATCATAAAAACAAAATCACAGAATTAGTGTTAGTTTCTTTCTAGAAGAAGTCTTGTATTCATATCTTCTGAAACTAACTGACACAACAAGAAAATAGGAAATAATTGACGGCCAAAAACTGTCGGTAACGTTACACATCCGTCAGTAACAAAATATTATCGACGGATCTCCGATGGACAATGAAATCGTCGGTTATTGAGTTGTAGAAAAACTAACCGACGAACTATGACTTGCCGTCTAAATACCGACGAAACTAATCAATCAAAAACCAAGTGTCGGTAAACGCCGTCGGCTACATGATCAACAATATATAATCTTAAATATTTATCATTTTAATTCAAATATATTATTTATAAATTGTCAATAAAATACAATTGTATTAATTAAAGTAATTTTGACGTGTAAAGTAATTAAAATACTTGCACAGTAATATTTTTATCATGACCAAAATACTTTAATATAAATTATATTTATTTTTAACAATAATTTCATTATATGGATATAGTTTTTAAAAAGAGTTATAGATATAGTTAATATACAAAATATAACTAATAGAAAATGTTAGATTGCATTCTTGAAAATCTCATAAACTCGAAAGATAAAAATGGAATGTTCTGAATATATTTTATCTTTCTTAATTTTGATAAGAAACCAACCTTATCAATATATTATATAATATACAATTTATATTTAACAAGTACTTGAAATAAAGAAAAACCTTAAAACATATAATAAAAAGTATAAATAATACATAATCATGAATATATTTTTATGATAAATATAACGTAAAAGATAAGATTGGTTTTGAAAAATAAGATTAAAAGGGAATGGATGAATGAACTATTTCGCTGGGTGATCCCCTTCTATATATCCTTTGAATTGTCCAGTATGGTCTTTTACTCAAATTCTGAATTCTTGCAACTAGAAAATAACTAAGCCACAATGAAAGCTAACTTGAACGGTCTGCGTGGGTCTGACCTTTTTAGACTGTGAGGACAACTTTTTCAGGTTTGAAATCCTGCTATCACTTCATCTTGAATTTCAACTTCCGAGAGTTCAATGTTACACGTGATTTTCACGCGCCTGACTTCCTTATATTTTTCCAAAATCAAGGCATATTTAAAAAGAATAAAATAAATAAAAATGTAAAAAGAAAAAGGAAGTATAATTTAAAAACAAAAATAAAGAAAATAAAATAAAAAGATGTGTGTAAAAAAGAGGACATAAAATATTTCCGTTTTCCATACTTTTTATAGAATAATAATAACATATATAAGACTAATAAATTCAAGAACAATATTTTAAAGAATATAAAGCAAGTATGATTATAAGATTATATTCATAAACTAACTTTATCTTATCTTTTATCTTTTATAACTCTATAAAAGTTGTGTTGTGTTGTTCTTGGAAAGAGAGAAGAGAAAGATAGAGCATCAAGATGACCCTTCCTTGTAGTTCTGTGATGACACGATTAATATAGTCTTATAACCTTGAATCAGAGTTCTAGTTGATTCGCTCCATCATCGCCTCCTACTCTTTCGTCTCAATGGACAAAGAGTTTCCCGGTATCATCTTTCAACCACATCCATCATTCCGAAATCCACAAAATAACTATGCAATCATGAAAGCTAACGTCGATAGTATGCACCTCATCCAAGTTGGCCTCACCCTTTTAGACCGCCACGACAACCTTCCAACCTTCGGAACCTCCAACCGCTTCATTTGGGAATTCAACTTTTGTGAGTTCGATGTCACGTGTCATCCTCATGCTCCTCACTCCATCGCCCTCCTCCAACGTCAAGGTATGGATTTTCATAAGAATCGAAAGTTTGGAGTCAGCATTCTGCAATTCGCTGAGCTCATGATGTTCTCAGGACTCCTTTGCAACAATAATATTCACTAGATTGCTTTTCATAGCACATATGATTTTGGATACATGGTGAAGGTATTGAGCCAACGTTTTTTGTATATGCAACCATTTTTACCTCCCAACTTGTGTGACTTTCTGCAACTCGTTAAATTCTTCTTTGGATATAGAGTTTACGACGTTAAACATCTCATCACATTTTGTCCCAACCTTTATGGCGGGTTAGACAGAGTTTCTCAGTCCCTAAATTTGGATAATAGTGCTAGAAAAAGCCATCATGCAGGATCTGATAGTTTAGTTACTCTACATGTTTTTAATAAGGTTAAAAGTCTCTATTTTCATTCAGAGTTTGACTTAGCAAAACATGAAGGTGTTATCTACGGTTTAGAGATCGCTTTGATTTTTGTAACGTTTGTACTTCTCTTACTTTCATTGTTTTCAATACAATTTTGAGAATGTACAAGTTATCTGTGTTTTTTTTTCAATCTTACGTTTCTTGTTTAATAATAATTTGATGGAAACCGAATTTTCATAGAAGTTAAAGTATTTAATGGCTTTTGCACGGTTGAACGAAAATTTCTTTTTATAAAAGTTAAAATATTTATATTCGTGGTTGAAAAAACAAACGTCTTTTTAAAACTCACTCTAATTTTTTTTTTCATGGTCATTTATCACATTCATTTAGATTTCTTTCTTTGAATTAAAAATTTTGAAAAATACATTACTTCACCAGTCAATGAAAATTATTGAAAATTGTTAATTTATCAATTACAGTAGCAATAACTAAAAAAAAGTATTTTAAGGTAAAATTAATAAAAAATTACTCCAAGTATCGAGGCACCACAAATTGATTTGATAATTTTATATATAAAAAATGATACTTAGAAATTGATTTGATAGTTGTATTATTAT
>Ga0209489_100337_pt1 | contig 82710 bp, 52 predicted proteins | sample SiratrowhiteBW_FD_187527 | JGI IMG/M metagenome (GOLD analysis project Ga0209489, IMG submission 187527) | Root nodule microbial communities of legume samples collected from California, USA - Siratro white BW (SPAdes) (version 2) | ecosystem: Host-associated > Plants > Roots > Nodule | place...
TACTTTGTGTTACAAAAAAAATTATTTATTGAAATATACAAATCTGAAAAATACCAGTTTTAAGAAGGGAAAATCTAGTTTTGCTTATTATGGAAATTACAGAATAGATAGAAGAAGACTTAAAAAATAAAACAGTTGATAAATTTTAATAGTTATATCCTTACAACTGTGAAGTAGTCACCAACTTTATTGATGACTAATCATTATTTAAATTTTTTTTTTTTGACTATTTCTTAATAGAATTTTTTTATCATCTACAAGCCTCATCTTAAGATTTTACTCAAAACTATAATCTCTATCGAAAAACCTAACTAGTTATTTTTAATAAAAAAAATTGGATAAGTTTCTCCAATTAAAAAAGTGAATTTATCTATAAAAATCAAATAAAATTATATATAAACTAATTTATAAAAGTTCTCTTATATATGTAGTCTTTTTATTTTTATTTCAACTATACATAATTTATAGAAAAACTTGCTTCATTTTATTTTCTGTAAAATTTATTTTTGATGAATTTTTCCAAGTGATTTTTTCTTTTTTACCTACAAACTCGAACTCATACTTAAAGAAATTGGATAATATTTGTTGTTATCAGTTATTAATGAGCATGAGATTTCTTAAAAAGGGTGTTCTGAATGGTCCAAAGTTTGCATAAGCTTAAGAAATGTCCATGATTCATGCATTAAGATTCCAATTCCCTTAAAAGAAGAAGAGTGTAGCAACACTGCATTACCTGGTTCCTTTACTTGGAAATGTTGTTGATTCCTTTCTTAAACGTTAAAGGCTTGAAAAGATGAACATAACATGGAATTAGTGGCTAGAAAACTGTTGGACTTTGGAGTGTCTACTTTATTTAGGGTTCTTAATTACCACTCACATGTCACAAACTAAAGATATTTCAAAAGATATTACTCAAGGATCCCTCCAAACCACTCATATTTTGTGGCTAATAACCTCCTTAATTACTCATCAATAGTGGTAGCTAGGTCACATGGTGTGGATTACAAAACTAAGTTAGCTACAGTGTCATATTTTCCTTCACCTTAAATTTAGAAGAGAAAATAGATGTTAAAATAAAAATAATTTTATTTCAAATTTATAAAAAATTTATGAAAGTGTGTGTAATCTATTGTTGAGTTATAAATTTAAGCACTTAAAAACAATGAGTCTCTCAGTCTCACTGTTTTCAGTATTCACAGATAACTTTGACAACTATTTTAAATTATAGAAATTGTTATTATTTTGAAATTGACTTGAAATATATTTTTAATTTGATATAACATATCTTTTAAAAGTTAAATCAATTTTAAATTAATTAAAAACAGGTAATAATATTCTAAAACATTTTAGTTTTTTTAACATTATAAGTCGTATGTTAGTTAAATTCTTAAAGGAATTACCATTAAATTACTATTAAATATTTTATTTAAAGTTATTATCTATAATGTGTGTGTGGCAAGGAACGGTGATAGTAAGAAAATGTAGTGCGTATCACTTTTGCAAAACTCTAAATTATTTACTATATCATTCTCTTAAAATTTAAAATTTGATGTGAATGTTTACTTCTTCCTTGTGGTGCTAGATTGGAAAATTTTATTATTAAGTTGTTGTCATAAAAAATTGCGTTGTTTCTTTTTGTTGCTTGAATTTCAACTCTCTCAAAATTCTTCTTACCCAAATGGCTTCACAATCATAAGGTTGTTCTTACGTCAAATTAAGCTTTTGTGTTTGATAGAGTAACTATTGATGATCAAGAAATTACACATGGTTAAGCCTATATTTGAGAATAATTATATTTTTCCTCTATGATAGATTATTTTGTTGTTGTATATAGATAGTTATTAATTCTTTTTTGGATGTTATAGTTTGTACATAAATTTCCAACTCTCTTGAATAATATTTTCCACTTAGACTTTAAAATATTTCCTACAAAATATGAACTCATGTTTTTTTTATGAATGAAAGTAATAAAATATATTTTACATATTATAATATATTGGTAATGGATCACCTTAAAGTATTGTTTTCTCTTTGTAACTTATTTTAAGAAAACTAATAAAAATGATGTTTGTGAACAACACATTCTTCACAATTTTAAATTATTATTAGAGGAAGAACAATTATCATATTTTTTTTAATAAAAGACCTTTAATCCATAATAATTTAAGTGGACAAAGTGATAGTACCAAAATTATGATTTTGCTTTGTCTTTCACCATCAAGCAAGGTCGAATATGTTCAATCTTCAATTGAAGTAATATGTATGGACTCATACGAACAATTGCAATGACTATCCTAATTAAAATAATCAAATATTTAACTTCTTTTAAATACTTATTACATAACTATTTTCCACTAATTGTCAATACTTAATAAATTATTTTTTAAATTTATAACGCAAAAGACATTCATAATTATTTCTTTAAAACTATTCATGACTTTTATGATAATCTCACATTTTCTTATGAGTGTGTGAGAAGATAAAGAAGAAAATGAACAAAAATACACTCAAATAATTACAAAGAGAGTGTCAAGATGATAAAGTTCAACCTTGTGATTCAGAAGTTGTATCTATCAAACATAATTAGAAGTTTAAACTTGTGTTCTTATTTTGATTTGATTTCTATTTGGTAAAACAACATTTAGCGAAAAGTAATATGAATTTGAACCGATTAGATGTTGATTTATGTGAAAAATAAATAGAAAAAAGCTTAAGAACAATTCAAAAAAATGAAAGGAAATGAATAAAAATCATGAACATGATTTGACACTTAGGAAAACATGATCAAACAAAGTTCTTAGATTTTTTTCATTAAACACGAATTTAATCAAGTGATTATTCAAGTATGATGATTTGATTCTAAGAACAAACAAAGAAAACAAAATAATGGAGAATATAGAAGATGAAGATCACTTTCAAAATAGAAAGATAAGTGCAAGAAAGAAAAACACTACTTGAATTTGAAAAACTCAAGGTAAGGATCTAGAAAAGATTAACTAAACTCTTAAACTCACAAATGAAAGAAAAGTTCACATATATTTGATTAAACGCACAAATTGATGGATACATGCTTATATAGAACTTGTTTGGTTGGTGCATCTACCTTTCCAAACAAGGTTTTTACAAAAATATAAAGAGTTTAGGCCTTGTTTGGTTGATACTCATAATTTGTCATCCAAAACTCTTGTTTTTGAGAGCTAATCTTATATTCAAACTAAGTGTCTTGAATTTTTATTCTAAATAAAGAAACTATATTTTCTATATTTTTATTTACAAGGAAATTATAAGAAATATTAAAATAAAATATTTCTTATATCTTCTTCTAGTTTCTTGTGTATTCCTTTTGTAACTCTTCTTCGGTCTTGAATTTGTTTTGTAAGTTTATTCTCTTATCTCTTGAGTTTTTTATAGTAACTCTATCTCTTTGTGGCATATTATCTTTTTGAATTAGCATACATAATTATACATCACTTGAGTGAGTTCTTCTCACTTGAGTGAGTTTGTCTTGCTTTAATAATTAATACTTTCTTATTTGAACGGTCTCGTATCTTTTTATTACCATCTCAATACTAGGGTGATGTCACTTGTTATATAATCTAACAACAATCTTAAAAACACTAAAATGACTGTCTCCTTAGTGCTTGAGCAACTACATTATTGCTTGAGTAACTACATTGTCATTCAATCAATATCACATACATATTTCAGAACCTCAGGCACCATTATCACACTTTAACATTTTAAGTTCAATTATTTCATATAAAAGATAGTTGTCTTGACATTTCTCTTACTCAAATCTTAACTCATAGCTTAAACAATATACTTTATTATTTAAATATACATTTTGATACTTGATCGATATTGAGTATACATGCAATGATGACTCAATACTCTTCACTTGAATGATAATTCACTGTTTGAGTAATGTCAACTCAAAAACACAAATTTCATAAATAATAATACAACATTTCTATTTTAACACCTATAATATGTTTACACCTACTCTAAACCAATTTAAGCACATGAGTATCTTATCTTGTTTTTCAAATTTAAAATTTTCAACAATTATACAAATTCAAAATAGTTATATTCATACAATAGTATATTTTCATTCTATTTCGTTATTCAAATTGAAATAGAGACTAAAATTAAACCTTTCTTAATTACAATTACTATGTCTAGTAACTAACTATTTATGTATATTTTCAAACAACAATTGTGTTTCGAGAAACTTAAATCCCTTAGAAGCATCTTCGTTTAATCTGAAACCAAGAGAGAAAAAAAAGTTAAATTCATAATAAGGAACAAAACGTTTACCTTAATAAAAAAAATTTAATTGATTATCTTGATATACCAGCTGTCACCTTTTTAATAATATAATCTATTTATAAAACATATAATTTGAACCTTCTTAATTCTAAAAATAGTTTAGAGATGATGATGTTTTAAAGAAATAAAATATTAAATAAAATAAAAAAATGACTGTAGTTTAAATATAATTTTTTTTTATTTTTATCTATTTTAAAATTTATCCCTAGAAAAACTCTACTTTATATAATTCTTTCTGTAAAACATAAAAGTTCAAACTTCACACTTCTATTATAATTCTTAGATCAAAATTTGAATATAGTAATATCATAATTTATTTTTGGACCACTTACATTGTCATGTTCTAGGTGGGTAGTCCTAATTGACAAGGTCTATTAAGCCATCTTAATTGCTGACACCCTTGTTTGATTCACACTAATTTGTGGCCCCATGCACTTTCAATGTAATTGCTGTGAAATAGATATTCCTCCACCTCAATCAGAAAAAGACTTAACAGTACTTATAAGACTGGATAATTCTCCTCTTATTGCAGTCATAAATGATTCTTGTATTTTAATTCTAGGTTTGGTATAAGTATCAATGAACTCCAATAACAATTTGTTTTTGAATTCAAAATTCAACCCAAATTGTTTAAAACTTAAAAAAAAAAAAAAAATTAGCATAATTGAGTCTTTGTGTTATTTAGATTTAAATTAGGTTTAAATGAAATATTATAATTCCTCTATTTTGCTTAACCCCACTTCTAATTCCTTTATTTTAAATAAAGACATTTGTTTTTTATTTTAAAAAATATACAAAATTTTAATTCAATATTCAATTCTGTGTAAATATTTTTAGTAGTTCCTAAATCAATTCGAATATGATATATGAGAGAAAAAACAATTGAAAAAGAATTCATACTATAATTTTTATTCTATTTTATTTATATACAGATGCATTGTTCTTAAATATTTTACTTTAATAAATTGGGAGTTAAATAAAAAAATTTATAAATCAAGAAGATTAAATATCTTCATCTGCTTTGGTTGATGCGTGTTCACCCCAAAATTTAAAATAATGGAAAATACATCTTGTCTATTAGTTGAGATTGTAATTAAAGAAAAAATTCTACTTGTGTCTTCGTATCATGTTTAAATAATTATTTAAGAACCAACATAAAACAGTATATAAACATTAGTGTTGATTTAAGGGATTGGTTAAATTCAAACTCAAATTGTAATAACATTTTTATATTTATTCATAGATTAATATCGATGAAAAGAATATGAGAGTAATTGAATATTTTAAAAATAAAAAAATAAACACACATGGGTTTATACTTTAAAGAAAATTATCCTTAAGATAATATTTGTGCGTTATACGTTAAAATAAAATATAATTACAAAGTTATAATATTAAAAAAAAGTATATTATCTTTATTTAGTTAGAGATAAACTAAAAAGAATTCGTTCTGAAGTTTTCTTAAGAGTTATATTCTTTTAGATAAAATATGCTGTTTTTTTTTTTAATTTAAAGAAATGTGTTGAATTTTTTTCACATCTTAAAATTTTCTTTTTGTTCCTTAGGTAGTTTGTTTTTCTCATCTTTTATTTTAACTGCATACCAATATTTTGTTACTTTGGTAAAAAAAAAATGTATTGGTTTTAATATTTTTACTTGTATTATTAAATTGGGGGTTCAGTTGTCTGATTTTATTTAAAATAAAGAGCCAATGAAACAAAACTGAACAGAACTACGTATAGAATAATTTGATTACCACATAACTTAAGATTATTCTCTCTCTCTCTAATGAGCAACTGTGCTAGTAAATATTTTCAGTTTATATGAATTTCATTTTTTGTTTAATTTTTTATATAAACTCTTTTTAGTGTACATTTAAGTTGGATAAGTTTATAAATCATGGCATATTTAATAATTATTTAATATGAAATTTCGTTCCAATTTAATAAGACAATTTTATTCCATTTAGATATTATTCCACAGTTAAGTAAATTTTAATTTATATTTAATATAAACATTTTATAAGAAAATTCAAACATGAAATTAAAATTAATATTGGAATTAGATTTTTAACGTTTTTATATTTGTTAATGTTTCTTGTACAAAATTTATATCTTATATATATTATGTGATTAAAAAGAGTTTTAAAAAAAAATTGCTTAGTTGTAAGACAGCGTATTAAGAATCAATAGAAAATTACGTGTTAAAATATATCACATATACATAAACTAAAACCTTCCGACGTAAACAAATAAAAGAACAAAAATCTTTATATACATACACATATGTGGTTGTTGTTTTTATTATCTGTTTATATGTGATGGTTTTATCATCATATTTTTATGGTTAGTTTATGAATCATGTTTTCTGAAAGTAAATTAAGTTTTTCTAACTTTTCTAAGTCACGGAGATTCTTTGAGAAATACATAAATTAAATTAAAGAAAGCTAACTTAGTTTACTACTTTAGAAAGTATTATTCCTTTTATCAACACTTTGGAAACTAATAATAATGAAACTTTAAAAAAACTTAATCTTAGGATTAGTACTTAAGGATTTTGATAATAAAATGAGAAATAAACTACTAGTAAAGATTGTTTAATTATGAGAATAAATTCTATTGGAACATATATAAATATATAATAATTTTATTGAGTTTAAGTAGACCCGTAACATTGTTAGATTGCATTTGAATTAAGTTGGTGAATGTTGTTTTAATCTATAGTTTTTATTAGTGTGATATATGCATTTAGTTATTGGGTAATCTATATTAATAGATGGTTTACTTTGAATTATATTAAATTAAAACAAATATAATTAGAGTATTATACGAAGAAAAGCTTGTTTTAGATTATAAAAGTATATGCTTTAGTTAAATTAGAAACAAATAATTAATTTGTGAAGTTTTTTTATTTCATTCAAGTAAGTAACTAAGTGATCCTTCTCTTATTCCATAAAACTTAAATTATATCAATCATTGTTCATCCTATAAAAACAATTGATCAAAAGTTGAATTGATTTTATATTGTACTTATTGCTAAATTTTAGATAAACATTGAAACAATTAATTTGTATTGGTTAAATATTAGTTTAGTAAAAATATTTCATCACATTTAGATATTACTTTACCATAAGAGTGATTAACATTAACTATAGATCACATTAGTTTAAAAATAGTAAATGTCCATACATGTTGAAGTTCAAAAGGCAGTGGAGAGCTATTGAAGTTTGCAAATCATGCTTGAAAAATTTAGGAGTAGTTTCAAATCATGAACTAGTTCAACTTGCTATGATAAACTTGAATTGATGTAAAATTACTTGAGCAAATATTTAAGATCAAATTTTAGATGGTGAATATATATAGAACATACAAATTCCTAACAATTTAAATAGACCTTGTTACTAATTTCATGTAAATTCAAACAAAATCAAATATATTTTAACTTGAATTTGTTTCCTTTATAACCTCTCATTTTCAGTTTTCAACATTTTTATTTTTCATGGAAATTTCTATGTTGTTTTTCCATCTTTTTTAATTACCTATTGTTGAAGTAGATTAAAACTCTTTCACTTTCCTTCTTGGTATAAGTCACTTGATCATTGCTAAAAGCAAGGTTAGGAAAATTATGAGACTAAAATTACTCATGCAAAGTAATTTAAAATAAAAACAATAATTGCAAAATGAAACATGTCATGTGCAAAAACACTCTTAAATTTATTCAAATCCCTACTAATATGAACAAAAGAATAAAGATGTGTTAATAGGCTAGGGTCTTTCATTTCTTGATCTTAAATTTCTTTGTCAGAATTATGCTTTTGAGGGAAAGAGACAAATCATATTCATCCAGAATAGATTGCCTTATCTGTATGGTTCTGTTTTCCACTTGGTAGGTCAAAATTATCATGCTAAAGAAATTAGCACAACTATTTATGCAAACTTGAGCAATTTGACATGACTAAATTTTGTGGTTTATGCAATATAATTATTTTAAGCTATATTTGAAAAAAAAATAGGGGAAGTATATTTTTAGGCAAAAAATAAAGCTGCTGAATTAAAAAAAAAAATCTAAGTAAAAATAATTTTATATTAAACTATTTCTATAAAATTGAATGGATATTCCATATTGAATTAATTAGCATTTTAAATGAATTTTTTATTATGTCCGTAAATAAATTAACATTTGTTATTTAATTTCATTTTGATTGTTTCCATTTGAAATAGAATTATTTCCGAGCAATAAATCCTTAAATAACTTAATATGTCGTTTAGTATTTTAATTAATCACTCATTTGGAATAAATTATTCCTTCAAAGTTTAGTCTATTAAAATGCTATTAAATCATATGGAATTGTCAGCATTCAAAACTCATATTGATTATAAGTTAATAAAAAAAACTATATTATTTATGGAAGAAACAAGACTTCGGTATCCTTTTCTTATATTTCACCGAGTTAATCAAGAACCAAATTAAAATTTCAATTCTTATTAAATTTAATCCAACTTAGCATCAACTGACCAGCTGAAAAAATGTCAAAATAACTTGGGAATTTTTGACTGTTTGATTGGATCATAAATGTAATTGACTAAATTTGATATTACATTACCAAGAATGAATTAAATTTGATCAAGTGAATTCAAATTCGATTGCACGACATTGCCGAATATTAAAATTATTTTTCGAGTGATTAACTTCTTAAAAATGGTAAATGTTTATTCTCAGTGAAAATTAATTTCATAAACGTATATTTGAAAAAAAAAATTACAGTCTCACCATTTGAATTTGAAATTAATTTATTCAAACAAAACATTAAAAAAAATAGTGGAATCATATCGTATTACATGTAGGAGTTTAGATGAATGTGTGTCCCTGTGTCATTCCTTTTACGATTAAATGATCTTACACCTGAAAAGTGGCTTAATTGGAGTCATTATCTTTTTCTTAAGTCCAAATCCAAGGGTACCCATTTAGATAACATGTAAAATCAATTTTTTACACTTTAATATGTTTTATTATCAAATTTATTACTAAAACTAATTTAAACACAAATCTCCAATCCTTAATCACATTTAATAATTTAAAACCACTTCTATCAAGATTAATTCCATTCTACTTTCAAACAAAGGCACCAAGACACTATTTATAGCCAAAGTTTTGCAAAGATAATACTAGATCAAGTGACTCTTGGCCCAAGAGAAAAAACTGGTGCAATTTTGTAATCCTGATTCAATAATATAACCCACAGCAATACCATAGGACAAAACGCAATGAAAATATTCAATCCATAATCAAACTAACAAAATGAACACGAATGAAGGTTCCAATTATTATAGCTAAAAGTATTAGCTAATTTAAGCAATCATACAAACTGAAGCTGCTAAAAGTATTAGCTAATTTAAGCAATCATACAAAGCCAAGCTAACACAAAAGAGAATGCTTTTGAGAAGTGTTCAGCTATTACAACCTTAACTATATAAAACATATGCATCTTTCTCCAAGAACCGCCATACTCGCATGAAATTCCCAGACACCAAAATTGTTTCAAATGTTTCATGCCTAAGAAAACAGGAAAAATTGGTTAGTTCCTAAATGTAAAATATAAGATGACACACATCACTCTATTAACGATTTAACAAGAGCTTCTCCACCTTAAAAGCAATCAAAGACAGTTTTGTAGCAAAACAGATTTCGCGATTTACACACACTTTAGTTTTACTTGGATCAATATTGTTCGATTTAGAAGTTAATTTTGTGTTTCAAAAAAATTTAAATCTAAAACCAGTTTTCAGATAGTTTCAAACTTAACGACCCAATATATGTATTCATTTTTTCCCTTTCAATCATTTACACACTTAAACATCAATAATGTTCTAAAAATAACCACAGGAGGGAAAGCAATTATAAAAGACAACAAACCAAATCATGCAAATGGTATCAACCTAAAAACAATATTTTAATTAGAGCTACAGCATTGAGACTTACCTTGCTGGCAATGTTGTTAGAAAGCCATTCCAGACCCTCATAGAGACCCTCTCCAGAAGTTGCACAAGTGCTCTGGATATACCTGAAATGAAGCAAGCCATTGAATGAAAAGGGGTTGCTCACACATGCAAATCTCTTTGGTCAAAGTAAATATACTGAAGTTACAGACTAATCAACGAATGTTCCTCTCACATATATGCAAGAAAATTCAAAAAAATTCAAATCATCAGTATTATCAATGGAAAGCTTTTAGATAAGGATCGTATCTTCATACCAGTGGCGTTGACGGAGCGAATGAAGGCCAAGCTTGTCGGTTATTTCTGCAGCATTCATTGCATTAGGAAGATCTTGCTTGTTGGCAAAAACAAGCAAAACAGCATCTCTAAGTTCATCCTGAAACAAATCAACATAAGATTCAAACACCACCCTAATAAATTTCCTATATACTGCCACGTCCTTTAATCCCAAAATCCATTACTTTCATTATCTTCAATTTGGGTTGGGCCATTCAACCCTAAAAACTAGCTCATAAGGCCTTGCTCAACTTTTTATAAGCTCTATTTCAACATATCTATAGTTGATGTGGGATCCCAAGGCCCTATTCCTCACCTCTAGAATTGGACATTTAGAAATCACCTCTAGAATTGGACATTTAGAATGTAGTGATTGTAGGACTGATTTTTTATTTTATATTATTGCACTAAGAAAGCTGCAGGGATATATAGCTTCCTTTATATTTATATTGCACTTGAAAAGCAACTGGGCAGGTAAATTTTTGGACAACGGATGGTTGTTGAGTCATAACAACAAGTAATATAAGGTGAATAAGTCAGTATGGGAACAAAGTACTCTAATTACATCCATCAAATATACAGAGTTTATTGTTTAATATAATAAGTAAAACACCTTTCATTCCTTCTCTTATTTGTCTGTTTTCTCTTTTTGGCAGTAAAAGAAAAACATAAACACTCCTGAAGAAAATTAAAAAAAGATAATATGTTAGCAAACAAGGAGATGTCACTGCAACAAATTGTCAGACTTCGCAGCAAAATTGAGAAGAAATGTTAATTTGTAGATGGTAAACACTCAAGAGTCAAGACTAAAACACTTTTAATAAGAGGTAGTGTGGCTAATCTTAGGACTTTAGATAGAGATTGGGGAAAACTGAAAATATTGAAAAGCAATCAATAAAAAAATAAAGAAAACTAAGAACCCTTGGTACCGGGAACACATTCAAATTCTTATGAATGGGAACCACTATCACATCGTCAAAGGGGAATTATTCCTTTGTGCAGCTCACCATGGACAAAAATTATATCTTAGTTTAACCCAAAAAAAATAAAAATAGAAAAGTATGAACCAATTTCAAGATAATACACTTAGCGATAAGACTTTCTCTTCTTCTAAAACGATTGTCAAAAAACTTAAACATCATAAAAAGAAAATCAGTAAGAATATTATTAAAAATAGATTTTAAACCTAACTCAACGTTATAAAATCAGCTTGTGAGGTGAGATTTACATTCATTTATAAACTATTGAAAAATCTCATCTCTAGTGATATTGCATCTCCAACACATTTTACTCACACTGAGAACTCTCAACTTCAACGTGAAACTTATATATATTTTTTCTTAAATCGCGTCAAACTTTTATATATATATATATATAAAGATGGTCTGATAGCAGACCGATAACGAAGACCAATATGCCTAACAATGTTGTTAAGATAGACTCTGATATTATATTAGAAACCAACTTTAGATCTCACTTAATCTTATAAACCAGTTTAATAAGGTTGAGTTAAACTTAAAATTAAATATAAAATACTAAAATTATATAAAAATATAAAAAAATAAATAATGTAATAAAACGTCATTTAGGAGGAGTTATGCCCCTGACGGCTATTTTATGCAAATAGTTATATATTAATAAAATTTCTATAAGGTTTATCACAGGTGCTCTATCAGGAATCGGGATATGTGAATGAAAGTAGCATTCCCATAAAATATACCTCATTCAGCATCCTGTGCAACTCATCCCTGGCCTCAACCACTCTATCTCTATCATTGCTATCAACTACAAAAATGAGACCCTGAGTGTTCTGGAAATAATGCCTCCATAGTGGACGAATCTGCAAATAGCAACCAAAATTATTACAAAATTGCATAAACCCTTATAATAGAAAAATTAAACAAATGAATAAACAACATGATGAGGCACTAACAGAACATCATCCCACAGATGTAAATGATGTTTGAACTTGCTTAGAGAATACTAAATATCAACCAAAAGAAGACAGGTCCATCAGTGATTCCAGAATAATATAGCAGTAAATTCATCACATTAATCAACTGATATAGCAATATACAGAAGAGAGAGGCATAAGCAAAGCTAATCCACTTCCCCAACCAAATCTTCTAAGAAATATAAAATCCAGCTGCAAATTCACATACAGTCCTCAACTTTACAGATCAATCAAACCAGGTGTAGAGATCATGCAAATAAAAATCTTGAATAGAGTCAGGAAGCATTACATGAAAGAAACTTTAAGATTGAGAGTCATAGCCATGCATGACTCTACTAGCTCTTGTTACAATTACAATAGGAACAAACAAACATAAAAAGACAGGAAGAGCAGTTTTACCTTGTCCTGACCACCAACATCCCACACAGTGAAGCTGATGTTCTTGTACTCCACAGTCTCAACATTAAATCCTACAAAGAAAAATGTGGCTCATTAATTTACCAATTTATACTCAGTACTATCTTACACCTTTAGCAAACCCAATTCATAATGTTTAAATTTCCAAATTAATAATATCATTGCAAAATTGCCAGAAATACCAAAGTATATAAATTAATAAGTGAAAATTAATTCAGTAAGTTAGGATCACCAAGACCCCCTCACAGAGACAATAGGGTTCCAAACACTAAGTGTGCACATCTGTTCAGCATGATTCAAACATTGATTCACATTAAATAATAATAATAATAAAGAAAAAAAGCTTAAAAGAAAGAAAATGGACAAAAAGTAAAAAAAGCATGTTAGATGGAGCATTTATTAAAAATGGAAAACTAATATTTACCAAAAAAAGGTGAAAGTGAGATTACCAATGGTGGGGATAGTGGTAACTATTTCTCCAAGCTTGAGCTTGTACAAGATGGTTGTCTTACCAGCAGCATCCAGACCTACCATCAGAATCCTCATTTCCTTCTTTGCAAACAACCTGCTGAACAGCTTCGTGAAAGACAACCCCATCCTCTCTCACTCCAATTCGCTATTCCAACACACAAATTCAAATCAGATACAGAAATAGTGATTATTATAATAAATTGAAAAAGGATTGAATCGGAGAGGGATGAACTTGTTTACCTCTTCTCGATTTTTGTTCTCGATTTTGAAGAGAAGAGCGAATTGAGATTTTTTTTTTGTTCTTGGAGAATGTGACAGAAACAGAGAGGGAGTTCAGTTTCTCTTGGCAGTGTTATTTCATGACAAGTCTTGAAGGCGGCGTGACAGAGAATCTAGCTAAACGGCGTCGTTACTAGCACTTGATAGATATTTTCTCATTGAGTATGGTCAGTTGTTGGAAGTTATAATAGTCTTAGCTGTTTAGTCAAGTCCTATTACTTTAGAATTTTGAAGTAAAAGTAATGATAATTTTAACATGAAAATTATTATTATGTAACAAGATAATCAGAAGATAACCCGTAAAATTTTAAAACTCTAAAAACTAAAATAAGTGAAAAGAAAGTAAGAGAGAACAAAGAAAAGAGAAAACATTAAAAGAAAAAGAAAAAATGGTGAAGGAAGATAACATTTAGATTATTCACTTCAAGAAATAGCACGAAGTGTGTAAATATATACATTGACCAAAAAAAACTAACATACAAACAATATCACTTTACCAATAATATTTAAAGAGAATACAATAATTAAATAGTGTTTAAAGAAATGTAAAGACTAAATGATCTAATATTTAAAAATTAGACGGTCTAGTTAAAAAATGTCTACTAAAAACTAAATGACTTTTCAAAAAATTATTTATCAAAAGCTAAACAATCTAGTAAAGGATAGTCTACTAAACGAGTAAACGATCTAACGAGTAACCGTCTACTAAAAAAATAAAAAATTAAACAATTTATCAAATCTCTTATGTAATTTGATTTAGGTTTTAAATTTTTTGATTTACTTCCGATAAAAAATACTAATTTTTCATGATTCTAAACATACTAGTCTATAAAAGTTATTTTATTATTCAAGTAAAATAATTATATTAAATTATTTTATACATTTAATAAAATTTTAATTTATTATATATTTTGTTAAATATGTCTCTTTTTTTTATTTCTTTCTCGTAAGGGTGGTATTAATTCATCATGACGTCAAACAAACACATAGAAAACATTGACTCGAGAAATTTAAGTAGTAAGAAAGCTAAATGGATGGATCAATAATCATTTTTGTTACTGTGGATTCAAACTATCTTATTAACACAAAAAGTAAAAGGAATAATGAGAATCATTCCTATACATGCATTTACCTAAGTAATTTTATATGATTTTGTAATTTTTGTCTAGAATTATAATGTGCAAATCTAATATCCTTATTTTTTTAATTATTTTATTAAAAATATAATGCGGGTATTTCAATTTTGATGATTTATTGTATATGATCAAGAATATATATGCACCTCAACATGATTAATCGATAACAATACAACAGACTTAAACAAGATATTCTTATAATCAATGTCGATAATAATACAATAGACTTAAACAAGATATTCTCATAATCAATATCAAAAACATCTTGGAAGATGAAATATATAAGAAAAAATAATAAAATTAGTTCAGTTTATCATATCACCTACTATTAAATCTCATATATTTTCACATTTAATATCTTTCATCTCATAAAATATATTAAAGATTCTATGTCAACTAAATTATATATATCTCATTTGACTAAATCATCAACTTTGTAATAGTAAAAACTTAAAGTCTACTTTCTTAAATACGAGCACTAAGTAAAATATAAACATAATTAAAAATTTATGTATATAATTGATACATGACTAAAACAATTTTTCTTCAATCTAAATATATATTGACTTGTAAATCTTCACCCTAATTTACATATGATACAAGAATATGAACTATAAAAGATATCATGATAACAAACCACTAGCAACAACTTTCTATGATGTATTATATTAATCTATATGTAACCCTAACATAGTATAGTGTTGATAAATTCAGCAAGAATCAATGTTGGAAGCAAATCCTGCTTTTGATGGGTTTCCACTCTGAAGGCATTCAACAGGTGGAACTGTTTTGGTCTTTAATTCTCCAAATGCCTCCCAACAAAAGGGCACATTATCAGGATTTTTAGATGATTGCAGCTGAATGGTGTCAAGAGTTATGCCAGTGCATGGCAAGCTATCACTGCATGCAAAATAAATTGGCTCCTTAGTGTATGTTCCTTTTATGTTCACATAGTGTATGCCTGACACTGCCACTGCTGATGACTCATTCTTGCACCTCCCACCATCACAATAGTATTGGTCAATGGTGATTGGAGTTTCTACTCCAGAAACTTGAATGTTTGAGAACATGATGTTTTGGACTGAGCCAGAGCCACCCTGTGAAGAAACATCAACAACTTTTGGTTAAGCTATTATCAATGCAAAATGTTCTTTAAACACACAAAAAGTAATAGGAAATGGACTTTAAATTTAATTTTATAGAATTAGTTTGTAAGATTTGTTGGATAATTTGAGAGGGTAAAATTGGAAAGATCTCATAAGAATGAAAACTGAATCAAACTCACATAAAGGAATGACATCACCTTCAATCCGAAACTGTAAAATATTGAGTTTGTGGATCTTTTTCTTATATGTTAATCAACTTTTTTATTCTTACTTAATATGAAACTTAGACTCATATCTCACACTGTTTATGTACTAAAATCTGAATATGAGAAAGAAGAAAGATAAACGACTGATATGAATTTTCACCTGCCATGTTTTGATTCTGACACCAGTGAGAGTATTTTGGATAGTAACATCTCGAACAGTGATGTTTCTAACACAGGCTTTGGTATTATCTTTGCCGAGACTTCCAATGCTGATTCCATGACCAGGTCCACAATTCACATTATGAACATATACTTCGGAACAACCAGTTTGTATCGATATGCAATCATCGCCTGCAAAATTAAATTAATCAGTATTCTTGATCAGAATGAAATTAAGTGTTTTTATTCATATTTAAGTTAAAAAGAATTACTCCATAGTATAATGCTATTTTACATTGTTATCTAATAAAAGTGAACTATAAACAAAGAATTAAGTATAAATAAGTTGAATTATTATTATTGATTCTTGACATAAACAATTCTTTGTCACGCTTTACTTAATTTCGACAAATTGTTGTAATATAAAACTTTAAAACAATAGACAAAAAATAATAATTAATTATCATGTATGTTAAAATTTAAATTATTCATGAGATGGTTTTTAATTGCTTGATGTTAAAAAAAATACTAAAAATATGTCAAAATCAAACTGAATTAAATATCAATAACTTATATCGAAACAATTTATTTATGATTCTATTGTTTACGTAAAGAATGCTAGCAACGCATCCTGGTTTAAAAAATGAAAAAAAAAAAGTTTTTTGATTTCTTCAACACATTTTTTATGCATGAAATTCACCTTTAGAACAATTACAGGACATGGATTTCACTCTCTATTTAGTGTATCCCCATTATATATTATTAGCATTTGTCTTTATTTTATTTTGCTGGTCCATAGCATGAACAATTGGAAATTTATAATGTTTACTTTTTTGTCATTCACGAGAAGAGATAGTGTTTGCAAGATCACTATTCATTTCTCTTTATTTTATTTTGTTGGTATCAATGGTAGTTAGAAACTATACCATTGGATTGTGACTAATACAAGTTGAGACTATGGACCCATTTTAGGATTAAAAGATGCATTCATCACGAGAGGGAACATTGTTTGTGACATCAGTGTTAATATAAGATATGATGAAAATGATGGTTTTTTGAGATTTTGATTATGTTTTAGAACTATGTGCATGCTTACCACAAGCAAGTGTGGTGCTGTATATGACCACATTCTGTGAGTTCTGCAGATGAATTCCATCAGTGTTAGGGCTATCACCAGGTGATGAAACGGTTATATCAAACACTTGAATGTTTGTGCTTGAATCAAACTTCAGATGAGTCTGTTGGCTGTTCTGAATTGTTATGCCTGTCACTGTTACTCCGTCACTTCCATAGAACCTCAGTGCCTAAATGTACAGAAGCAATATCAGAATCCGTGAGAACTTTAGTTTGGAAAAATCGAAGACGAGATTAAACAAGAACAAGAGTGACGACCACACAATACTTTCGTCCTAAAATTTTAAAACATTAGATTTGAAAGTATTTTTTCATATATATTATTTTTATTCAATTTAAAACATTAATTTTAAAAATATTTTTTTTTATATATTGTTTAAATTACTTATTTTTATTTAATGTGAGACTTATATTTAAATATTTAAATATCATAATAATATAATATTGCTTTATCAAAAATTTCACGTCGATTAGAGATGAACTTTTGAATAGGTTATAAAATGAATGTAAACATCACCTTACAAGTCTGCTTGTAAAGTTAAGTTAAGTTTAAAATTCATTTTTAATATAGTATCAGAGTGTGTTTTAGTAAGATAATTGAACTTATCGGATTATCTGTTATCGGACCATTATCAGATCACCCTAACATATAAATTTTACATTCAGGTTGAGAATGTATATTGGAGATGCCACGATAACTAAATTAAATTTAAAGTTCAATTCTAACTGCTTTGTTATCCTAAAGTGAGATTGAATTTGATTTTCTTAACCAATACTTCTAATTTGAGTTTTCTAGCAAACTTGAGTAATCTTACTGTTGGTTTTGTGCTTGGGAGTCTTCCACCGTTGGAAGTTGGTGAGTCATTCCACCAAACAGAGCCTTGGCCATCAATCACACCTTTACCTCTTATTGTAATCTTCTTAAGCTTTGAAAATTCAAGCCATTGCAGGGTACCAGAGCCCCAAGCTGCAGAGCTTGTTGGTGCAATGATTTTTCCATCCAACTGCATGTGGTTTTGTGATCAATTGCCATTAGTAAATACATAAGGTGTATCCTAATAATCCAGAAAGGTGACATGAAATGAAACTTTTCAACACTCTTAGACAAAAAAATATTCACATATCATAATGAGACAACATTTTAAAGAGTGACTTTTCTGTCAAATAGTTTCATCTCAATGCAAATGTTTTCACCATTTTGTCTTTTTATGGCTATTATAGTAAAGAAATGATAAAAGAACAAACATTTTCTCAAAAAATTGAAAAGGGTCTTCACCTGAAAGACAATGTTTGGCTCACAGTTAGGACCTGAGAAAGACACTGGTTTCACCAAAAACACAGAACCAGATGGAACAACCATTGTTGAACCCTCCACCTTACAAGCAGCTTCCCATGCTCCTTCAAAAGCCTACATAAATTCATCACAAAATTAACACATTCATGGATTCAAAATCCAATCTTTATCACAAAAATCTAACATGGTATTCTAACACACCACCATGTCACCACATTCATTCATGCAGATTTTGTCGTCATCTTAATACTATAAATGATAGAAAGTGTAGACTTTTTTTTCCATTCATTAGACATAATTAACATCAGATAATCATGGATATACGTCATAACACCTTCTTAATTATAATGTATAACACATTCTTAATTATAATGTATACATATATCTGTCATTAATTATTTCATCAGAAATAATTTTTGATGAATGAGAAAGAGTCTGCAGAAAGCAAAAATGAAGTTGAACCCATTTGGAAAAACAAAGAATTGAAGTGAAAAAAATCACCTTTGTATCATCCGCATGACCATCACCCTTGGCACCATAGTCCAACACATTGAAAGTAGCAGAAGTTGCTTTGAGTTTTCTCCAGTGGCTGACACGTGTGGCACTGCAGCTTGAAGACCACACAGAAAATGCCACTGCAATGATCACTGCAATGCTCTTTAGATTCATATTCATGTTCATGTTCTTCATTTTGAAAGAGAAAGAAAGATGCAAAGTAAGAAGAAGGAGAAGAAAAGATTTTGTGCTGCACATAGCGGGAAATTGAAGCTCTATTTATAGGGAAAAAATTTGTGACACTTGCAATGGACACGAGACAAACAGTATCAAATCGTGACCAGTTCACAGGTTATGGACAATACTACAATTTAATTTCAATAATTTTTATTTTATTTTATAATTTGATTTACAATTCATTAAATTTCATTTTTTTTATATGTGTTGAATTTGATTATACGTATTTATGGTTTAACTATTTGAAATTTAAAAAAAAAAATACTTATTAAGCTAAAGCATTTTTGTATGGTTTATTTACACTATTCACGTTAAAGTCGTTAGTAGTTATCAGAATCAATCTTTTGACCTAATCACATATGTTGATTAATTAATTAATTAATTAATTAATTAATTATATTTTTTTTTTCTTACACCCATTAACACGATATGTGGAGGTTCACGAACTTGAGCTTAGAACATGAATGAATTTTAACCCTAACATTAGGGTTGAATCATTGTAGCACGTTGTGGAGGGCCATAGCAAAGACTCAAATTTAAAAAAAAAATCCTTATTTCTTGTTTTTGTAATTAAAAAATAACACATCAAAAACGGAAGAAGAGAAAAAATGCTTAAGACACAAAAAATCTGAATTCAATCCTGTGACATATGATATGACGCAACTTAAGAAGTTTAATCAATGATGTTTTTTTTTATATATTTCAATGACTGCACTCACGGGCTCATCTTACAAATTTTTTATTACATATGTTATTTTTAAAGTTTGAATATAGTCATATTTTTGTTCTGTTTTTAAAAAATTATTTGATGTTTATTCCTGTGAAAGAACAACTTTTGTACTTGTTGTTTTATTTAAATCCTTCTAGGTGTTTTTTAATCCTTGCAAGATTTTGTATATGCTGATTGGAACTAAAAGCCGATTATTACCTATTATAGACTAAAAAATACGTTTAAAGGACTAAAATAAAAACAAAATATTTTAGGACCAAAAGCTAAGTAAAAAAATTAAGGATGAGAAATAAAATGCAACGATATTTTAAAAAGAAAAACATATTTAAATCTTCTTTTTTTTTTTCAAGTATTCACAAATTTGGGGTATGAAGAAAAATCTAAATAATTAGTTTTTCACTCAAAATCTAAATAATAATAAAACAATAATAAAAATAATAAATCAATTGTTGTTCCTTATTTGACCTACCAACACTAGATTTCAAGCAAAATTTTTCTCTTATTCTAGTTAATTTAATTGACAATAATAGAAATTTTTATTCTAGTTAATTTAGTTGACAATAACACAAATTTATTCTCATCTTATAGTGTTTATTGGTTGTTGAAGTTATGATTCACCATTTTCTTTTTATTTTATTTTTTTTTTTTTTTTTTTTTTTTTTTTTTTTTGGTTGGTTAAATGGAAAGGAACGTTGCAATGAGAATATGGTTTAGGTCAAAGATTTGTTATCTTGTGATTAGGCCATTAAGAGTTCAACAAATACTTCAATTATAAAACAACATTTCATGCGACAATATCGCTATAAAGTAAATGTTTTGCACGAATCACAACAAGCCAATTTCTAAAATAAAATAAAAATGGATATAATGTTTTTTTTAAATGTGGTATCTTTAATTTTATTAAAATAGAACAATGGGATAAACATGATTTTGTATTCCTTTCCATCTAAATCCTATTATAATTTAATTCATTTGTAGTGGATGTTGAAACATGTTTATGATTCACGAAGTTTTAAATAAATGGAGGAAAGAATCAGATTAATTAATCATGGTACTTTAGGTGAAGTATTTATGACGTTTAAAGTGATCATTATCATAGATGTTTCATTTTTGTTTTTATTCGTGAATTGCATGGTTTTTAGTTCAAATTATGATATTTTTTATTCTGATTTTAAAAAATATACTGTTTTCTTTTAAAAGATAAAAATATGCCACATGTAATTTATTTCAATGTAAATAAAGTTTTTTATTACATGAAGTAATAAAAAATTAGCTTCACTTGTTTTTCTTTCTAAAAATCTTAAGGTTGCTAGACATCAATATATGTATATAAGTAAATAGACTCCAAACTAAACTAATTATTAAACTTGTGATTTAATCCCAATTTTAGTTACTTATTTGTATAATTTCTATCCAACTTATGTATTTAATTCTTTCATTCAATGTAAGCATGTTAACATGTTATATTTAATGAATATAACATTTATCCATAGTTAATTTGATTATATATCATAATATTTAAGAGATATAACATTTAAAAAGTTATAACTATTAAAATTAACTCGTTTGAAAAATACAATATATTTAATAAAATATTAATATATATATATATATATATATATATATGATATTTAAGATTGAATTAATTTATGATTATTTAAAGTGATTATTCAATATCATACACTATTTATAAATATATTTTAAAAATATAAAACTTATATTATATTATATATATATATATATATATATATATATATATATATATATATATATATATATATATATGTGTGTGTATGTGTGTATGCGTTAATATAATTTTCCTTGGTATATGTATAATAGTTCTTCAATTAATTTCTTATGCTAAATAATTTGACTAAATATAATGCTTAATATTCTTGCACAGTCAATTTAATATGTGCATAGTCAATTGAATATGAAAAGATGTTCTCATTTCAAAAGTAAATAGGGTAAATTGCACTTAATTTTGACTTTATATTATTTTATTTTGGATTAACTGGTGAATTGAATTAGATAATAAGTATAATTGGATTCTCTGCCATTAAAACAATAACATCTCACTTGTGAAATATAACAAATAATTCTTAATACTTTAAATTTTTGTAACGAAGTTATATTAAAAATCAAATAATAATATTAATGAATAATACTTCTAAAATATCTAAGTAAAAAATAATATAATAATAACTTTTATTATTTATTATACAATTATCTATTAAAAACTAATTATTATTTTAAAACGCTAAAATTAAAATTAAAAAAATTATTTGAAATATAAATAAATATTGCAAAATGTTAATAAATTTGATAAACTAATCAAATTAAATAAAAACTTTCATATTTAATTATCGTAAATAATATCATTTCTATGTTATCAATAAGCATATCCAAAAATATAACTAATGATAATATAATTATAATTAAATCTTAAAATAATTATAAATTATATGAAATTAAACTGTATATATCTTGAAAAAACAATTAGAGTACAAATATTTCAATAAAAAATATTTTCATATTAAAACAGCTATTAAAAATATATTAATGAAGAGAAAAAAATTATTGTACTCACATTTTACTAAAGAGACTGTATTATTCTTTTACTTAAAAATTAAAATGCACCTATTGCATTATTAATCTTGAGATGAATGGTTAATCTAAAATAAAATAAAAGATTGAAATTAAGACCAAAGACCTTCACTCAATTTTATTTATTTTTTAATATTAGAAGATAAAATGAAGACATAAGTTTGGAAAAAATTACTCACGAAATTGGTGTTTAGAAAGCCATAGAAGACGGCTACCAAAACGGGAAGGGAAGTCTGTGAAAGTGACAGCCATGTGAGTTAATAAATATTTATTTATTAAATATTATTTACTTCAACACATTTAAACATATTATTTCATTTTTTTTAATCTCAAATATGTTACATTTCGTTTGGATGTAGGAAAATAAGTAACGGTAAAGAAAGTGGGTGATATGATAAATAAGTGGAAAAATGAATTATTTGGTTAAAAATAAATAAATTGATTTAATTTTATTTTTTTAAATCATGTTAAATATAAACTTTGACATCTTCCTGATCATCTCAAAATTCAACTATTATACATCATCATATAAACTACACTATAAAAGATGAAAAATATAAAAAATAAAAAAAAAACACATCAGATAATATAGAGAAACATACAAAATAAATTTCCACCTACTGAAATAAGGAGAATTAAAACCTACAATAAAAAAAAATACTTTCATCATTAATTATGAATAAAATTAAGTATGATGCATGATTAATTATATCTTTGGATTTAACATAAGACTTATATATAATAAACAAAATCACATATTACCAAGTTTTTCATGCATTTTTTTTTCGTGTCAAAAATTTCAGTTGTGGAATTCAACTCCTCTGTTCACATTTTTTTTCCTTTTTTTTATTATTCCAAATTAATTAATTGATGTTACTCTCTTATCTACACATCTTAAGCAAAATGGTGCATACAAACATTGCAAATCTGATTAGTCTTTAAGGGTTGGTTCAACATTAACTATAATCTAAAGTTGAATTTGTCAACATTAATTATAACCTTAAGTTAGAATTTTGTGTGACACAATGCGTGGATAGTAAATTACTTTATAACTACGGATACGTTTGAATGTAATCACATTTTAATTATGGTTAATCACATAAATATTTATATTCTTAATGTTCTTCTATAAACAGAGATACAAAGTCAAGATGCTTGAGGGTTTGCAAATTTTGCAAAATGCGGAACTCATGAACAAAATGTGATTAATGTTTAATAATGCCACTTTTGAGGATTGACCATGAAACAACTTTAGATAATTCAGGAAGTTTTTTCTTACTAAATTGGTTGCAATTATCTTGCTAAATTTGTCAAATATTCATACTTTTTTATATTTATCGTTCTTTATAATTTTTATGCTTAATTTCACAAAAGTTTGTTTTAATTTTTAGGAATATCAATATAAGGGTGATGACTTTTTATATTTATTAGAACATTATCAAAATATTTTAAGATATATTTTATTTAAGGGTGGCAATGGCTTTTTATATTTATTCAAAGATTGTGAAAAATAACTTAAGATATATATTTTATAAAATCATTATAAAGATCTCTATTGGAAGTAACTCAACTTTATATATAAATGTGAATAATGAATTTTTTTGTTGTATACTTAATATCGAATGTATATTGCATTTGGTCAATAATATAAGAAAATCAAGATTACATGTTTATGTCAACTATAAAAAAAAATATACAACATTATTTTAAAATGTCTTATTAAATCAAAATTTTATTTCTATTGTCTTTATTTTTAATATCAAGTTCAAAAGGAAAACTTTCTTAATTGGTGTAAATCAATTATGTTATTAGATCTGATGCACCCTGCAACACTTTCTAGTTTCAAAGTAGCAACTTCACATACTAATAAATGACTTTTTAACTTGGTGAAATTAATATTTCAATGAAAATTTGAAAGTCAAGTCAAGTAAAATGTTGCAGAAAAATATTATAATGAATCCTCCAGAAAAAGAAACTCAGTGGAGACGCCATGTTTGAAAAAAAAATAGAAAAAAACCAATTTTTCATCACAAAGAGAAGTTATCACGCCACCATCCATGTTGTAACATCAAATCAATGCCATATGTTTAGGCTTTTTTATCCATCATATTCTAGTAATTAGGGTTACATTATTTGACATTTATGTGTAATAATTAACTTTATTAAACTAAAATTCGAATGAATTAATTTGTGAATTTCTTAATCATGATTTATATCAAACTATAACCATTAAGAGGTGGTGAAAGATTACTTTACAACATGATATAAACAATAGAGAGTGTTTAGTGTAAGATATTTAAACTAAAAATAGATAAAATAATACAAGATTGTGATAAGTATGTTGAAGAGTATAAAATAAGTTACACAAAAATAAGTGTCTTAAATAAATTATAATATTGTGTTAATTCTAAACTTATGAGGATTGTGGTTGTTTCTTGGCTTTGAAGTTATGTTATATACACATAAATGCAAATTCATTTAATGTGGAAATAATTGTCATGCTTCAAATGAGGGCAAAATGGTGTTTCATTCATCCTTTAAACTAATAGGTTTGAAATTGTACATTTTTAAATTTGAATTTTTATTTAACTTAATCTTGGTGTTCCCTTCTTCTTAATCTTGTTAGTTCACATGATTAACATCATTAACATAATTATGGTTGATTTTAAAAAATTTATGGGTTATCCTATTTCTAAGTATATCAAACCACATTGATTTCTAAAATTGAAATGATCTTTCAAGATTTATCATGTTTATGACTAATCTCTTCTCCAAAATTTACTCAACCATTTTATCTAACTAATATTTAGATTCTAACCATGAGTATAATCAGAATAAATATTATAAATTGGAATAGAAATGAATTAACATCTGATGCAATGTTTGAATGACGGAAAATCATATAAAAACTTTGACAAAAACAGATAGATAAATATTGTCTTATCTCTACAAATATATGAAAAATGTATTGTAACAACTCAGAGACTAAGTAATAATCTATTTTATAAATAAATATAAAACTATCATGAAAAAATATACAACAAATACATAATAATTTACTTAGAATTTTTTTTTTTATTACTTTGGCTTGAACCATCATAATTTTATTATAAATATGTATTTTAGTAGACTAAGACAAGAAAATATCTTTATATTATTAGAATATCAATAGATTTGATTGTCAACTTACAACTGTTCATAGAGAATAGAATGTTTTTAAGAATAAGTAAATTGTACTAATTTTTATGTGCTTTTTTTTATTGTTTGATCTTCATGTGTATTTATCAAAATAATTTACATAAAGACTAATTATTTAGTATTAGTATTTCTATCATTATTTTGATGTGCACGAATACTCCAGTGTGTTATTATATTAGTTTTGTAATTTGTTGTTTAAGATACTAATTAACTTCTAATAAACCTCTATCACTTCTGATATGAACAAAATCTGGAAGTTTGTCTGCTTCAGGTCAAATCCTTCAAGTAGAAGATTCTAACAATAAAATAAAGACAAAAATAAACAATTAATGTCAAAATCAAAAGCACTTAATCTTAACTTTTACACAACAATCTAAGGGTCGGCTGAAGGACTTTATGCCCTGAACTTTATAATATTATTTAAATTTTACTATTTGAGAAATACCATTAATTAGTTAATTTTATAAATTAACTATTAATTATTACCTTAAACCAAAATTATCTAATTTCTTTATAATTATGTTATAGGTATAAATATTGATTATGAAATTTTTATTACAAATATTTTCTTATAATTACATTTTTGTATAAAGAAATAAAAACCTAAAATAGTATTTGAGAAAATTGAATCATGCACTACTCATGGAATGACATATCTCAATAAATTTCATCTAAAATATTTAACCACAAAAACTAATGTATTAATTCTGTCATTTAATATTTTTACTTCAAGATTAATTTAACAACATTAGTTTTAAAATATTGCTTTGATTTCACACCTAAGTTTTTGCAAGAAAAAGAAAACTTGTGCTAACAGTGTATATGCAGGTCCCCTTATCATCACATGTGTCATCTTCTATTCTTGACATATCCCACATGCACATGATTTACTTAATTTTTTTTTATTTTAAATAATTTTTTATTTTACTAATTTCCTTATTGTTAACTGCACCTGCACCAATGGCCAAAACACACCACATCAATGTATGCTTCTACGGAACAAGTCTCTGTTTATAAAAAATAAAAAATAAAAATGATTGTGCAAATTCAAATATTAAAAGTTTTCCAAATTTCAAATGCTCCTTTTAACTTATACGACATGTGAAGTACATACGTAAGCCAAACCGTCACATGTTTTCACGTTATCATACTTTGTAACAAAGTGTTTCATTAATTCAGTTTACTAAATTAGGGTTATGTACACACTGACATGGGAGATACATTAATATTGTAATGGGCTAAATAACTTTTTCTTTACTCTAATATTTCAGAATTTAACTTTTAGTTTAATTGGAAATTTTTTTTGTACTTCTTAATTCCTCCTTTATTTTCTATCAATATTTTTAGTGTCCAGTGATTGATTGGCTTATTAACTGTTAACTCAGTGTAATTGAAATATATATTAAATTAACATGTTACATGTTACGTAGTTATGTGAATAATAAAATCACATGAAATTCCAGAGACACTACTTAAAGATATCTGGTGTACCAAAAACCATATGTTTATATTAATGATGCATTTATCTAGTTATATAAAAAATTATCAATAAAAATGAAATTTATATATAGTATTCTAAAAACTTTTAACTTATATATATATATATATATATATATATATATATATATATATATTTTATTTTTATTTATATTTTATATATATATATATATATATATATATATATATATATATATAATTATTATTTTTAGTTATGCCTTATATATATTTATCCAGCATAACAAGTATGATAATAACAGTTATAGTTTAGGTGTGAGCAAATTGTAACAATTATATTATAATAATATACAATTTCAAATATACATATAATATTCACAACATCACATATTTTTGATAAAAAAAAATTATAATAGCAACTTATGTTTGAGTTGGTATTTATGTTATGATAAGAATCTTCAATAATATTATAATAATTTGTCATACTTATTGTCTTTCAAAATATTTATATTAAATATGTTTCATAAATATTATTAAAAATTATACATGATTTAAAATAGTAACATTTCCATAGGAGCTTTTAGTGTTTTACCTCCTAGATGTTTACTTGTTCTAAGAAAGAGTAGTATATTTTGAATTTGTTTGCCATGCTCTGTTTTAAAACAGCAAATCCCTTTTATCTGTATCTATAGTATCAAACTCTTATACCCTCAAGTAATATACTTTTTTATATTTCTGATTGTTACTTTTGATATTCATCATAATTAGTTTATATATAATTAAATTTGTTAACCATAAACGTTGAATAATTTTGTTTGTTTTTGTTTTGAAAGGTTAATGAATTCAAATCAAAAGTAGTAACAAATATGCAAATGGCTGAAAAAAAAAAGCAAAATAAATTATTAAAAGCAATAATGATTTTTTTTACACAAAATTATCAAAATCAAGTTCTTCTTATGTAACATTTCAAACTTCACTCGAAATAATTTAAATTTTAATTAATTTCATATTCTTTAAAATATATTTTATTACTAATTTTCTTTTATATTTTAGGGTTTTGATTAAAGAATTACACAATGAACTCAAGACTTTGATCAATCTTAAAATGATTTTAAAAAATTACTATATTTTACTTTATTTATATATGTTTTTTTATCACATATTGGAAGTTGACTTCTTAATAAAAAGTTGAATACTCATATCACTTTTATTGATTATAGGTCAATGACTTTTAACATATTATTTGTTTTAGTTTATTTTAGTTTTGAAAATATTGATATAACTTTTGTTCATTTTAGATGTAAACATAATATACAAAGCTCATGGTAATCAAATTTTATAAATTTAAGGTAATCTTATTTTAAAATGTTTTGTAATATTTAATAAAATTTATAAATAGATTATAAATATTTTTTTATTTTATTAAAATTATATCTCTTTAAAAAATTTTATAGATTTTAATGATAATTCGAGAAAATTCATCTAAGAGTTTTTACAATAATAAAATCTGAGTTAAATCTATTTAAAGAATTGACACCAGTCCAAATAAATTTTAAAACAATAAATTTATAAATTTTCTTTTCTTTTATGTTGTTTAATTTTCTTAATATAAAAATTAAGAAAACCTTCGAGTACTTGAACATGAAAAACATTATGTAAACTTTTAAGTGAAAAAAATTCACTTAAGTCACATCTAACTAATGATAAAATAATGATTAATTAAATATAAAATTCATAACAAATAATTAATATTTCTGATATCAAATGAAAAAATACTTAAATAAGTTTTTGTTCTTATTATTACAAATTTTTACTTTAAACACATATTATTATTATTTTTCAAATTAATTTTGTAGTAAATTATATATTTTTATTCATGTCCATTATATACATGTATCAGGTCAATGTAGTTAAATAATATATATCACTATAGAATGTTAAATAGTGTAGGGATTATCCATGTACAAATTTTGATGGTCTTTAAGTGGAAAAAGAAACATAACTAATTAATATAATTTTATAATTAATTAATTATTATAATTGACAGATTTTTAAAAAATATTTTGAAAGTGTTAAACTTTTTTTTATAGAGATACAAAAATTTAGAGTGCTAAATATAAATATATATATATATATATATATATATATATATATATATATATATATATATGTGTGTGTGTGTGTGTAAAAGTAAAATTAGGAGCCAAAATACTGCTAAGAACGTCACTATATAATTATAATTAATAATATGCTTTATATGTTTGAATTATCTGCACTGTTTTTTTTTCTCTTGATTACATTATAAAATAGAGAAGAAAACAACGGAAGAAAAATAATATAATAAAATAGTAAATATTTTATATTTTATAAATAACAGTTATCAGTAATAAAACAATGTGTTGAATTGTAAAAATAACCAAAGTACTTTAATTAAATGTAATATTTCCTGACAAATTCATTGTAAAATAACAAAATCATGCATAAGAAATATATTAAATTTAAGAGAAACGAAAAATAAAAAATATTATTAAAAAAATACAGATAACTTTAAAAAAAGTACATAAAATTGATTATTTTATGAAGTGGGGGCGGGTGGGGGGTTCCAACATTAAATATTACTTTTATTATCAAATCAGTTCAATATGAGTGAAAATATATTTTTCCAAAATTTTAAACAATTATAATATTAATAATTTAAATGATAAATTTAAAATATTTAGTATAAACATATTTAAAGAATATTTCACCAATACGGATAATAGAGAACTTATTTTTAATTGTAAACAATATCTTATTATTCAAATTTTGTTATAAAATACTTTTACAATATATATATTTTTAATACAAGAACAGATTTGTGAATATATTTTATATTAATTAATTATTAAATTAAATAATAATATATTTTTTTAACTTATGTATAAAAGTAAAGTTTCTTCTTAACCTTAAGTATTACTTTTATTAATAAATCAGTTTAACATGATTATATATACATGAAATTGATAAACTCGAATAATAAATTTAAAACATTTAATCTAAATATATCTAAAGACATTAATATGAAGATAAGAAAATTTAACTTAAAAAAAATATAAAAACTCATGAACTACTTTCATATATAAAATACAACACCCTCAAAAAATAAATAAATAAATAAGTAATTAAAACATTACCTGTTTTATTTTAATAATAAAATTAATAATTAATATTACATCATTAATATAGTAAAAAAAAACATTCCAAGTGTTGTATTGAATAAGTGAAAAAAAAATATTTATCTTTTTTACATATTTCAGAAAAAAAAAGATATTCTTGTTTATCACTTATTCCACAGAAAATATTCTTCTTTCTCACCTACTTCACGCTCTCGAGTATGAATATAAACCAATATACTTTTAATATTATAAAACTCCTTTTTTATCATCTTTAAATTTTCTTTAAATTTTCTTTAACGTGTTATTTCTATCTTTTTATTTGTATAATGGATAATTTTTCCACACAAACAAACTTAGTAAAAATAAAAATGTCTATTTTGCAAATAAAGTTTAACAGTCATATAAATTCCTATAATAATATAAAAAATGTAGGAATAACATATTTATAAGCATATATTTGTTTCTATTAAAATATAATTATTAAGATATTTATAATAGTTTCCTATAACATATTCCTAAAGCCTAAATTTATATATTGTATTTTGTGTTATCTTCTTCTTCTTTTTTCACACTATTATTGTCGTTATTCTTTTAACATTTAAATCTTCACTTGACAACAAAACAATATGAATAATATGTTTAATAATTCTAAAATACAAATCATATCTAATTTTACAGTAAAAGAAGAAATGAAAGATGTGTAATCTCTCTTCAAAAGTTTTCCTTCAACAAAAAGATATGACTTGGATTCATTTTCTTCTTTTCATCTACGTTGGTATCTTTTTTGAGCTTACGTTAAGTCTTCTATTTTTCTTCTCTAAGATGCTATTGGTTTTCAACTTTAAAATAGTAATAGTAAGTTATTGATTTGTGTTTTTATTTTTTTTGTTCTCATATGTTTTTTTTTTATTTTTAGTTTTTCTTGTTAACTTAGTGTTAGAGATTATTGTATCATTTAGAGTTTTGATGGAGTGGATTTAAAGAAGTAGATTTAAGAAGATTTGAGAGGAAAGTTTGGTTATTTGGATGGAAGGATGAATGGCGAAAAAAAGAAAAAATTTATAGAAGTTTGTGAATGATGTGATAGATATAGTTGATAAAATAATTTTTTAATAAAGAAAATTATAATTAAATTTAATTTAGATTAAATATAATTAATTTTTTAAATATAATTAATAAATTATTATTTTAATTAATAAAATTATAGAAAATATCAATTATTTTAAAATAAAAATAAAAATAAAAAATTAAGTTATTATTATTAATAATATCATTATATTATAATTTTAATTTTATTATTATACTTTTATTATCATTTTAATAATTTTTTTATTTTTATTATTATATTATTATTTTTGATTTTATTATTATTAATTTATAATTTTATTAAATTTATTATTATTTATTAATAATTATAATATATTATATAATTAATAATATTTATTTTATTATAATATAAATATTAGTATTAATAAATTAAATATATAAAACATTTGATCAAAATTCGTTATTTTTCCCAAATCTTCTCAAAAACAACAAAGAAATACTATTCACGGGATATGTTATCAAATTCTGTTTTTAAGTAATATTTTATTTGTTAAAATGTAAATTTTTCTTACAAAACAGTAAACTTTTTTTATAAACAGTAAATTAGTAAATTAGCGTAAATCCGTCGTCAAACTCAAACAACACCTTAAAGATTTATAATACGATGTTTTTCAGATACAATATATTAAAAATATATTATTTATAATTATTTATTATTTTCTCATATTCATAAATATTTTGGAATACAAATATTATAATATTTATGAATTATAAATATAACATATTTATAAATATTTAATAATAATAAATTAAAAAATATAAATAATTTTTTTATTTTCTTTTTTATTTATCTTTTTATGTATTAAATATTTTATAGTTTGAAATTATACTTTATTTATTTATAAGAATTGAATGGTAAATGTTATAAAACTTTTAAACTATTACATAATCTCTTTTTAAATGGTTTTTTATTACGATTCATATTCTTCTCTTCATCTATTTTGTTATATTCTTTTGAAATCATGTAAGTCTTTTTCTTTTATTCCTTTGGTTTTCACTCTTAAAACTCGTTCAGTTTTTTTTATTGTTTATTTTCACTTATTTTTAATAACTTTTTTTAGTATTAAAAGTTCTTGTATCATCTAAAGATTTATAATGTAATATTTTAAAAAATTATATATTAAAATCATATTATTTATAAATATTTATTATTTTTATATTTATGAATATTTTCAAATAAAAATATTATAATATTTATGAATATAAAATATTTTAAGAATATTTAATAATAATAAAAAAAATTAAAAAGATGAAGACTTATTTTTTAAAAGGGAGAAATAAACATTTGGATGAAAATATCTCTAAAATATTTTTATAAAAATAAAATTAAAAAGGTAAAAAGAGATAGTATAAAAGTGTGAGTTGATGGAAAAGGAAAAAAAAAAAGTCTAAGAAAATATAAGACAAAGAAAGAAAGAAAAGACAAAGAAAGAAAGAAAAAAAGGAAAGGAAAAGTGAAAATTGTATTGTAATTGAGAAAGTAAAGAAAAGAAGATAAGGCATTTACCATTTTATACTAGATAAGACATTTTATCATTTTATATATTGATATAATACATATAGTGATATGTATGTTACAATGTTACATAATAGAATGTATGTCATATATTACTCTTTCAAAGATGTATGATGAATACATTTAAATAATATTAGACTAAAGTAATTATAATATTAGATATAAAAATCATTAATAAAGTATATATCCGACATTTTACTTTGAATAGTAAGAACTTAAGAAATTTAAGTATTAATATTTTATAAAACATATTTAACAAAAATTTTATAAAAAAATTCAAGTTTTTGATTTATTTAAACTATTTAATATTGCTTGAAGAACTAGAATGAAAAACAATATAAAAATGTTTCATGCATCCTTTCTTAAAGACAGTGAAAATCATAAAAAGATTCTTAAATAAGTATCTACTTCTTACTAGTACAAATTTTTACTTTGAATACTTATTATTACTTTTTCAAATTAAATTGTTAATAAATTACATACTTTTATTCATGTCCCTTATATATATATATATATATATATATATATATATATATATATATATATATATATATATATATATATATATGTATATATATATATATGTATCAGGTCAATGTAGTTAAAACATATTAATATGGAATTTTGAATAGAGCAGGGATTATGCATGTGCAAACTTTGATGGTCTTAAGTAAAAAAATCACAACTGATTAATAGAACTTAATAATGAATTAATTATTATAATTGACAAATCTTTGGAAAATATTTTGAAAGTGTTAAACCTAGGTACAAAAATTTAGAAAGTACTAAATATATATAATATACTAAATTTTTAAAAAATATTTTTATTTATATGTTAATATTAATATATATATATATATATATATATAAACAAAATTAGGAGCCAAAGTAGGTTTACACTCCACTACCAAGGGTTTAGGACTTTAAAAAGAAAATAAAATAAAAGAAACATTGCTGCCTCTTTCTCTAAAAAAAATCTTAAAATTCCTTTTTCAGGTTTTTTCTTTCTCTCTCGAAAATTTTAGATTATTTCTGAGTTTTCTCTTCTCTTTATTTCTTTCTTGAATCATATTAGAAATTTAAAAGTTTCATCCAATTCCTTATATAGGGTACAACAAGTTTAGTGAATCACCATTTTAGTTTAAGTAAGTATTAATTTTACTCCTGCTATTGAACAGTTTAGGATTTTTATAAAAAAAAAATTGTGTGTACTTTTTTACATGTAGTCAAGAATGATCCTTGTTCGTTTTGGATCTCAAGGGTAAGTTCAGATCACGAATCACAATTATACGTTACAGGTTGAGTATCCTTGCAAATGATAGCTTTGAGTCTTTTATAGGTGATTCTCTACCTTATACAGGTAAGGGAAGCAACTAGTTCAAATGTTTTTAACAAATATTGTAATTACTTTTTTTATTAAGTACGAATTCATAGGGAAAGTTAGTCTTAGAAGTTTGTCATAGTACACTAGGTTAGAGTACTTAATTGTAGAATGAGATGTGGTTTAAAATTTGAAATATTTTCTAACAGTGATAATTAAATTTTGTATAGTTTGATGAAATGACTGATTTTATGTTAATTGAACTTGTGGGAACAATAGACATTCGAATGCTTAGTAAATAACTACTGCCTTGATGTGAGATGTATCATTGTATGTTTTGATGTTATGGATTGAATGAATTGTTGTGAATGTTATGTTCATGGAGATCGAGATAGTATATTTAAAAAAGGAGATACCCGTGTTGAGATTGTTAGGATATGCATTAGTTGAGGATTTGTCGAGAAGGAGGTATCCAAACTACTAGTATATTAGAATCACATAAATAAAGATTACTAGGTGGTGAGAACAGACTGAGTAACTGCAGTTTGAAATATAACTGGTCATAAAAGTCCCAAAAGAACTAACATTATCATACAAGATTGATGATTGATTTGGGGATTGTGTGGATTCACAATTTAGTTTGGAGTTGTGTGAAATGTGCAAACCTCTGAGTCTAACTCAATGCACGATTGTTCTTGAAATAGAGTCAATTGTCTTTGTATATGAGTCAATGTATGTATAACATGTGTTATTGTATAGAAATGAAAATGACAGTGTGATGTATGAGAAGATTGACGAGTGTTTGAGTTGTGGTGTTTTGGTTAATATAAAAGGTTTAAACTTTATGATTATATATTTTAAACTCTCTAACTTACCATTTTCTTTAGTATGTTGTCTGTTTTGTTTTTAAATTTACGATGATCGTGTGTTATACGTGAACAGAGAGGATTTGACAGGTGGTGTGACTCCTAATGAACTGATGGACAAGTTTAATTTAATTTTATGATTGTATGAAGACATTTTTATTAAATTTCATATAGAGAAGTATATTTTGAAATACTCTTATGAATATATGTAGATTTGTATTTAGGCTTATTATAGAATTTATATGCAATAAAGTTTCTATTATGTGAAAAAATAAAAAATATTATATTTGGTATTGGAACAGTTCGTCCTTAGGATGGACCTGACTGTAGTGGGTCTATTGTGTTTCTTTTGCTATATTTTGTTGAAATTTAATCTCAAGAAATAGGCAAAATATTTCTAATTGTATGTTTGACAGAGTGATCTTTCAAATTATGGTTGTATTTGAGTTAAGAAGATTGTTATGAATGAATATGAAAGTATTAAAGAAAGAAAAAGAATCTTGATAGAGATGAAGGTGTACACTCATAATTAGATCAAGATGGATTTCTATCTTAATTCTGTGTGTTTATAGTACGTTTAAAAGTCATGTTTTAGATGATTAGTTATATTTTGTGCATAACTTGATGTTAGACATGTGTTGGATTTTAATGTGAAATATTTTCTTATATTAAATGTTTGAGGAGAACTTGAATGCTTATATATGAGACATTTTCTTTTAAAAATAAAAATAAATAAATAGTGAATGTACGTTGTGTTCTTTATTTTTGATTATTGATTGTTTGGGTGAAATATTTGATTTATTCGAATTTTGTGTAAAATAAAAAATAAACATGAATCTAAATCTTGGTTTATAATTTTATGTAATGTGATAGAGTGACAATTTGAAAATAATATTATTGAAAAGCTATTTATAAAGGGGACTTGTAAAATTTCATGTATACTTGTAGCTTAATTATTGGTTAGAACAAATTACTTTGCTATCATTAATAAGTATATTTAATTATATCTATTGTTGAGTTAGTTGAATATGAAAATTTGACAATGATTTTAAATCTGACAAATTCACTATAAAATAACAAATTATGCATATGAAATATATTAAATTTTAAGAGAAATGGAAAATAAAAAAATATTATTAAAACACAAATCAACATTGAAAAAAAAAATAATAAAAATAAAGAAAAACTTAACTAATTTGTACTTAGAACAAAAGTGCATAAATTTTATTATTTTTTGAGGTCAGCGGACAGAATATAATAGAAAAAGAACATAGACATTAAAGAACAGAAACATTAAAAAAATTAAATATGATGTTTGGACAATCACTATAATTTATTATAACCTTAAATTCACAGCACAAGACTAAATTAATTTATTTCGAACTCTCTTCCTCACAGTTATGCATAACACAATGTTTACATTTTTCAATTCTTTGCTATGGAAGTAGAAGTAACATTTATTATATTAATTAATTATCAAATTAAATTAAGATTCTTTTAACTTTTGTATAAAAGTTTCTTCCAAACATTAAGTATTACTTTTATTAACAAATTAAACTTTTGTTTAAAATTTTCAACAAATATATATATATATATATATATATATATATATATATATATATAAAAGAAAGATTAATAATTTTGAATAATAAATTTAAAATATTTAATATAAATATATTTAAAAACATAAATACAAGTATAATATAGTTTAAGTCGAAAAAATATAAAAACACATACACTATCTTCGTAATTTTCATATGTTTTAAGTAAATATAAGATCATCTCATATTTCGGATAATAAAGAACTTATTTTTAATTATAAACAACATCTTATTATTTAAGATATATTATAAATTACTTTTATAATTTATATTATTTTTAAAACATGAATGGATTTATGAATATAATTTATATTAATTAATTATCAAATTAAATATTAAGAGTTTTTTAACTTATGTACAAAAGTAAAGGTTTATATTAACATTAAGTATTAGTTTTATTAATAAATCAATTAAATGTGATTATATATATATATATAAAATTAATAAACTTAAATAATAAATTTAAAATATTTAATCTAAATATATTTAAAAATATAATCATAAAAATAAGATAATGACAAAAGTTATATCAATATAAACATATAAAACACTACACCACTAAGAAATAAATATTTTTTAAATATTTCAATCTAAAATTTATTTAAAATATTATACTTTTAATATAAAATTTATTTATTATATTTAAATAACAAAAATAATATTTAATATTATATCATAAATAAAGTTAATCAATAATTAATATTTGAATTAAATAAATTAAAAAAGATATTTTTCTTTTTCATCTATTCCACGCTCTCGAGTATGATTCTTTAATCACACTCGCGCATCACAACTTTCTTCTTCCATCTCACTGACGATGTAAGATAAAACTATGAAAATAAAGTGAATATCAAAAAATCAAACGGATAATATAAGGACACGTGTAATTTTCTTTACAGAAATTTCAGTGTCCTTTACCGTTTGATTCCTGATTAACATGTTCGGAGGGAAAGTGAAACATCGAAGAAAATGTGCGAGTGGAGAAGAGTTTTTCGTGTTGGTGCTGTTGGCTTGTTCATGATGATTCTGTATCGTAAGTCTCATTCAGAACCTGACTCAATTTGTGTTCTTTAAAAAGCCCTCTTTCTTTCTCTGTCTTTGTTCTCTCCTTGTTCTCTCTTTCTTGCAAGAAGAATGGTTTTGAAATTTCTCTTTTTCCTTTTTCCTTTCTGTGTTTGATTTTGTGGAAGTTGAATTTGTTTTGACGTTTTTTGTTTGTTTGTTTGTTTTGTGCAGAGGTGAAGCCCTGGAAGTGCATTCTGGGTTCTGCATTTTCCGACCGGTAGTGCTTCTGTAACTGTGTCTTGTGTTGAATCGGTGATGAAAAAAACTTGTTTTCTAGGGTTTTACGTGTGGGTTTTTTTTTTATGGGTGTGTTTGTTTAACTTAGTTAAGAAGAGTGATTGATTTCCTCGTAAAGTGTGTGTTTTGCATGGGAGAATTGGGGGAAATTCGTTTCCCCTGTTTTTCCAGAGGTTTGTTTTTATGTTTTTCTTTTAGCTTTTGTGATTTTGTGGTACCAAGATCCACCTTCTGGTACCATTAAATGTGGGCATTTTTTTCATAGACCACACAATTCCTCCACTGAAGTCAGTTTTATTTGAGGTGGGTAAGATCATTATCACTATGAGTGACAAAGTGATTTAACTATTAAAGGGGTTAACATTGCTTTGTGGTGCATGCTGTGGAGGGGCATGGTTTTCTGTGAACATAGTCTGAAATTGGCTCTTAAAGACGCTGAAATGGACCACCCTGCTCGACCCTACGGCTTGTGGATTTTCAGTGATTGTGGGTCTAAGACCAGAAAATTTTTGAAGGGTGAAATGTACTGAAAGAAATTTCCCTTATCATGTGCAGTTTACTTTTGACTTTAAGAAATTTAGTCTCACTTTCTTGATCAATTTGAAAAAGTTACTTTGTGGAAGTCAATTACTGAAATGAAATAACCATTTGGAATCTCTATGTGGGAAACGCAGAGCTGTTTGTTTTGCTTGGGGACATGGATGAAATCTGTTCTGCATGTTTTTTTCCTCAAAGTTTAATTATTTCTTCTTTTATGATATCATTGAACGTGGCACAGGGTTCATGATTGTTGTGTTTGGCATTCTTAGAGGGTAAATCCAAGACGGAATGAGGGTCCAAGATTGAGTTTTTCGGTGTTTATTTGCTCTTGACAGCAAGATTGTGGGTCCAGTCAGCTATTGGTTTTCATTAATGTAGCATTCCTCTTCATTTGTGTAATATGTATATTATGTCCGTATACTTGATTTTTTCTCACACCACTAGCAAAAATACAGTGATGTTGTTCCTTTTATTGTTATGGTCAAAGTTTACGCCTTACGTAGTTTTGCCAAAGAGTATTGTGAGAAGGAAATTGCCAAGCTGCAAGGCAGCCACTCAATGCTATTGGATTGTGTGCAGCAAACAATTTCCTGAGTAGTGTGAAGATAGACTTTTTCGTTTTGTGTAGGTATTGTTTTGTTGGGACACGTGTTTCGTACGAGGATGTCTATTAGTCAAGTGGATTTTGTTGGATGTTTTTTGGGGTGGGATTGAATGTCATAAAAAGGGTTGTCATTAGGTAGCTTGTTCCGGTAGGCCTATTAGTCCCACATCCCTTAAGAGTCAAGGGTAAGGACAATTTAAATATACTTTTCTCTTTTAATCTTTCAAGACGTCTTTTAAGGACAAAACCGTGATGGAGTTTTGAGATACAAAATGGACAATAACAATACCTGGAATGTGATAATTGATCCTAATGATGCTACTTCATTGGACTTGAGATCGAAACATGTCTTTCCTTCAAATTCTATAGAGAACATAAGACCTATTTCTAGTCGTAAACAATATCTTACTAGATAAAACTTATTATGAGTTACTTTTATCATCTAAGTTATTTTTAATGCATGAACGGGTTTGTGAATATAATTTTTCGTACACTTAGCATGCTAGCAACCACAATTATATTTTTTGTGCTTTTTTGTGGGCAACTCATTATATTTGTATTATGGTTGTCAATCATGTGCCAATGTGCGACAATAGTGTGATGGTGGAGTGAAGTGGCCATTGTCAGTTTTCTGATGATGTCATCAGGAGTGCCTTGCCATAGCGGTTGTGAGCCACCGTTCATGGCTGAAAGCATGGTCAAATTTGGGTTTCATGATCACTTGTATGCTTGCTAATAAAAAAAAACTTGTATGCTTGGGTTTTTGATTGAAAAATACACGTGAAATGATGTTTTTGGATTTTCTTTTTTAAGGGGGAGGGACTTGTAAAATCACAGTTTTATATTATTTGAGTCTCTCTCCTCATCAATCTGTTTGCTTTTTCTTGCCCTAGAGAGCACTGGGGGGTCAAGGAGATGGCTTTATGGTTATAATATCTAGACTTGATCATGCATCACCAAACCCTTTTTTGAATTTTGAATTGTAAGATTCAGGTACAATTACTATATATAGTGATTAATGTAAACAGTATAGACTAGAAATAGATGAAAACAACATTAAGCAGAAATTATAGAAAACAAAACTAAGTCTTTATTTTAGAAAAATGGAAACAAAACAATTAATTAGATAAATAGAGTACTTGAAGGGGTTACAAAACAAAAAAGCAAAACAATTATTCTGTGTCCCATGGAGGGGTTATAAATCCATGGATTTTGAACTAGATTATATACTAGAGAAACTGAAGAAACCTGGTTCCACTAGGTAAGGTTGGCTACATGGGTTATATGATGTTGTAATTTGTGTATTGTGTTGTTCTTGGTTATAATTAATGGTCCTTGTATTCTTGCAATGGCTAGTAGTGCTACCTTTTAGAATTATCTGTTTGGAGTTTTTGGTGAATTGTGGTTTTGCTCCCACTGTTTTAAGCTATTTAGATCAACTAGTAACGGGTTTGTGGTAGCATGCTGAAGATTTCTATGTACACTAGTCCAGTCCAATTAGTTTTTCAGTGAATTGAGTTCATGAATCCTGGTAAATAGTTTGGTTTGACCGCTATTGCTAAATGTAATTAGGTTTGTGTAGTACTAATTATTAAGAGAAAAAGAGAAAATCTAAGGCAAGGAAAATTCTGTATTGATTATACTGAGTTTTGTACAAATGATGACTTCTGTTTAGAGCAACTATTATAGAATACAGCAGCACTTCTAACTGACCAGAATACAATTGATAAAAAGAGTTATTCACTGGCACTAATTCCTTACATCTGTGCTTGGGCAGCTAAAATACCTGTACTCTGCAAAGCTGAGAGATTGAAGATGGTATATTTTACTTGTCATTCACTACTACACATTTAGTTTTCTTTGGGAGCATATGTGGTTCCAAAAAAACTTTTTTTCTCACTTTTTCCTACTTCTGAGCTTTTTCTTCTCTTTCTGAACATTTATTGTAGGGAGGAGATGATTCTGCTGTGGAGAGTGATAATTTTGATTGGAACACTGAAGATGAGCTTGAAATTGAGAACTATCAGTCTCCATCTTCATGTTTAACTGTTCCCAATGGATATGCTGTTACTGGGTCTGGAGAGGTAAGATTTTTAGACTTTTCTCATTGCTGATGTTGCTGATACGATAAACCAAAATGATAAGCTGATCTCGAAGATCAATGGGGGAAAATTCTTCAGACTTGAAACCGTATAAATGATTTTTTATGTATAATATCTATATTACAGTTAGATTTTGTGGAATTCATACATGTATTAATTTTTCAGTTTTTCACAGTCGAACATTTTGTCTTTTGATCTATTGAAGCAACCTCACGTAGTTGGAAAAGGCTGTCATTATTTTTTATGTTGCTCATTTCATCGTAGCTGGTTCTTCATTAATCAGTTTTCTTCTTTCCTATTGCTATTACTTGGATTTATTTACTCATTTTGAATCCCTTCCTTGATCTGGGTAACCTTAGTATATCTGGTTCTACATTCTAAGGCAACCGCGGCATGTGGAATTTCGTAATTAGAAGGTTTATAACTTTATTTTCAAATACTCACAAGTTGTTACCTTTCTTTTGGTAGTGTCACTTCCTCTATTTTATTGCACACACAAAATGTTAGATTCTTTGTATTTTCTATTTTTTATGAGATCTCTGTCTGGTATCATTAAAGGGATTCTGATTGGGACTTGTGGGTATTATGAGGTGCTTAGTCATTGTGGAGTGGTATGAAATGTTTGATGAAGTATTTAACTGTTCGGTTCTCCTCCTTTAACTAGCTGGCTTTAAGGGAGGGTTCCCCAATGAAAAAAAAAAATACATTCTCGAGAACATGCATCAAGAAATAACATTGCGCAAAGGAAATAGAGTTTATAGCTACTAATGTGTTTATTCTCTCCTCCTTTAGGCAAGCTCGTCTGCAGTTTCGGCTAACTCCAATGTATTTGACCACTTCATTGGCATGGGATTTTCCAGAGAAATGGTTTCAAGAGTAATTCAGGAATATGGTAAAAACATTGCTTCACTCTATTTAAATATAGTTCTGATTCATAAAGTTCATGAATAATATTGCCTGATGAACTTCCAGGTGACGAAAACGAAGATAAACTACTTGAAGAACTTCTTTCATACAAGGTGAGTTGATATTTTAACAAGTCCTGAGCATCGTGACCTCGTGTCTTTGAGCTATTATTGAATTTTGAGCAATTTCTCTACTGTAGTTGTCCCACCTTATATTTCCTGAAGTAATAAACAGTGAATAGTGAATCCTACAATGTACATAAATGAATAGTGAATCATTGCTGGCTTTCATTGGTAGTTAATAATGGTAAGCCTTGTAACAATGGTAAACTTGCTGTCTAGTGACTTGGAGGTGACAAATTCCAATTTTGGAAACTGTTTCGTTGTGAGTTTAAGGTTGCATCTGTCTATCCATAGCAGTTAATAGTGTGTAAAGTGAAGTAGTGGAACCGAAAGACTATGGACGTCTGTGGGATTCAAATAGCAAGTGGTTTTACATAGTGGCCAAAATGGTGGCTTTTCTCGTGCTGTTGCATTATAGTTGTGCTACTATTATATATCCTTCAAAAACCCATTTTTATTACACGGTTGTTTGGGGTACTTTTGGGTAAATACCCCAGACTTTCGTCTGTTTTGAAGTCTGACCCTTCACATTTTATAAGAATTTTCTTCAGGCGTTCTGCGCTTTTAAATTTCCCTGATCCCATTCCGTTTTGCTAATTTTACGCAATTTGCTATAAACTGTTTCTTCTAGTTTGACCATCATCTTTCTTCTTTTTTTCTTTTACATCATTGCAATGTTCTTAATGCTTGTAGATTGATGATGACTGTGTGTGTAAACTGCGACTTGTATTCATCCTGAATTTCTTTAACTGTGTATTTTGTTTTGTTTTTAGAGTATTTTAATGTGAAGTATATGATATATAGTTTGTATTAATAACATTTAAAATATCTATAGTCCCACTTTCCGATATCCTTCCATATATATAGTTTGTATTATAACATTGCTATTTGAGATTGATAACTATGGAACCCTAACTAGAATTCCATGTTTGTAGCGGACATGTCATTGCAATCATTTTGCAATGATATTTTGGTTCATGAAATGAAATAAAATTAGAGTACCTCATTGTAAAAATGATTAGCAACATCAGTTATACTGTATGAAATGTAAGCAGTATACTGATGGTTATATATTTATTCTTCAAAGTTGGTTGAAAATGCTTGCTAAACAACTTACGCATAAAATTTTGAAACTGACTCCATTTGCTTGTTATGATTCGTTCCACTTCTTTAATAAGAACATAGATGTGGAGAAAAAGTAATATTTAAACTTTTAGTTATAAAGATTGGAGTAAATTTTATTAAAAGCTATTCATCTTTCTTTGTTACGCTTCCAGTGCTCATTCAATTGTTTAAAAATTAATTGAAGATTAAAGAGTTTTATTGTGTTAATAACCTCTCTCCTCCCATTTATTTTCCTTTCTTCCTTAGAATAGGATTCTTTTTCAATAACTTGTATCTTCCTTTTAGTACAAGTTTCTTCTGAAGCTGGTTATGGGACTTTACGGCCAAGAAACTCTGGAAATGATTTCGATTTTTCTTCTCCTAATTTTGTCTTGGCTTTAGTTGTGTAAGATAGAATGGGCTAAATGAACAGCTAGACCACCATATAAATGACAATGATATTTTACCAACTCCAATGTGTGGTCTATGTGGTTTTTTGTGCATATAATTGCTCCCTTTTTTCACCCTTCACCTCTTTTATTTTGATTTTTTTTGCTGTGCTAATTTCTTCCGTACTTATTTAATATACCGTTTGCATACTATAATATTTTGGCATGTTAGAGTGATCTCGGTGCTTTTTGCTTTCATATTTGCAGGCTCTAGAAAGTTCTCCCGGTCCACAGCAGCATATTGAGCGAGATCCTTGTTCTTCGGAAAATGCAGGGAACTCTTGGGATGATTTATCAGATACTGATAATGAAGTAATCTCTGCTCTATGTTTTGACATTTGTGTTGTAAAGTTTGTATGATTTGATTCATTTTAGATCTTGTTAATTTTTTCCTTCAGTGTCATCTACTTAGATGATTTCTTCTAGTCCTATAGGGCATGCAATTTGACATGTAATCACTTTCAAGCATGCAGCACCTCAAGGATTTGTATAATTTCATTTTCCTACTAAAAATGAATTGTCATCATGCTTCCACTTGATTTTACAAACATTTATGGGGTAGTTCTGTAAGTGCTTGTGCTAGGAAATAATACAGGAACAGGTTTTGTATCGTAAGATACAGCTTTCTCATTTCATATTTTTGCAGGATATTGCAAAAACAAGTTCTGAGAGCGATGATACATTACGGAATTTGGTAATGATGGGGTACAAGTTGGATGAGGCTTCAATTGCCATTGAAAGATTAGGTGTGTTTTGCTTCCATTTGTATGTTAGTTTGGCTTGTTATTTTGCAAACTCGCTATCTTCTATTGATTTTGAGCACATGGATTTATGTCCCTTGAGCAGTTGAGCCATTAGACAAATAAAGAATATTATATTTGTTTTCTGAGGTTTAAGGATTGATATCTGTGGGGGGAACTATACAAAAAATGAATGCCACTGTAATATTGGTCAAGTTTGTAGAATAAAATAAAGCAAGTTTATAACTTTTAAGTGGCCTCTTGTTTGTTTGTGTTCCCAAGTTTACAAAATGTCTGGTTGAATGAACTTTTTCATTGTCAGTTTTGTTGTCTCATTTTTTCTAATGAAATGCTACAGGCCGAAATTCTTCACTTGAAGAATTGGTAGATTTTATAGACGTTGCTCAGCTAGCAAAGGCTGAAGATGCTCTTCTACCTCCTGAAGAAAAGGTAGCAACGTAGCATATTGCCATATTGGTATTTTGGGATGAATAAAATTGAAATTCAATGCATATATATATTCTTCTGTAATTTTTCCTTAAAATTATGTACCATCATCCATATGTTGCTGTCCCCTCATTTATCTGTCACATGTGCGAGTTATTTTATTGTTATTTTTACAGCTACCATACAATGGCTACACTACGGCGAATAAACGAAGATTTTATAATTGTGAAGTATTGGGAAGGAAAAAGCCTAGGGGGTGTGAGAAGAAAATCGTCAATGAAGATGATGAGGAAGCTCTTCAACTTCCAAACCCAATGATTGGGTTTGGTGTACCTTCAGAGTCAAGGTTCATAACACACAGAAGGATTCCGGAAGATGCCATTGGGCCTCCTTACTTCTATTATGAAAATGTGGCCTTAGCACCAAAAGGTGTTTGGCAAACCATTTCTAGATTTTTGTATGATGTGGAGCCTGAATTTGTGGACTCAAAGTTTTTCTGTGCGGCAGCCAGGAAAAGAGGCTATATTCACAATCTCCCCATCCAAAATAGGTTCCCACTTCTGCCACTTCCACCGCATACAATACATGAGGCTTTTCCCCTAACAAGGAAGTGGTGGCCCTCATGGGACCCAAGGACCAAACTTAATTGTTTGCAAACATGTATTGGCAGTGCAAAACTAACAGATAGAATTAGAAAAGCTGTAGAAGAGTATGCTGGAGATCCACCTGAGCGTGTACAAAAGTACGTTCTCGATGAATGTCGGAAATGGAATCTGGTTTGGGTTGGAAGGAATAAAGTTGCTCCTCTTGAGCCTGATGAGCTTGAAACACTGTTAGGCTTCCCAAGGAACCACACTAGGGGAGGTGGAATAAGTAGGACTGACAGATACAAGTCACTTGGCAATTCGTTCCAGGTATGATAATTCTCACTCTTTTATATAGTAATGAAGCCTCGACAAAGATTGTTCTGGATGTGTTTACTGTCATAAAGAAAGATGATTCTCCTTGGAATTATCTACCAATATTTCAACTTTAGAGTCATCAGGTAGAGGAAGACCAAGAAAATAGAATGAACCTGTTAAAAATGATTTATATATAAATAACATCTTTCCTCCATTAAAAAAATTGGTTTTTGACAGAACACTACCTATTTCAGAGACCTTGGCTAACTTCTGTTGTTGTATTAAGAATAATGTTATCAAAGTGCCAGAAATCATATGCAGTTTCAGCAAGTTTTCTTTTCTATGGAATTTCCTAATGGATTGTGTGAAACAAGTGGTTAATGCATCGATGTTGTCTATGTAAATTTCTGTTTCCTTATCGGTTCAGTTCATTTCAGGTTGACACTGTGGCATACCACTTGTCAGTTCTGAAGGAGATGTATCCTGATGGTATCAATCTTCTTTCTCTCTTTTCTGGAATTGGTGGGGCAGAGGTAGCTCTTCATCGGCTTGGCATCCCTCTCAAGAACGTAGTGTCTGTTGAAAAATCACAAGTGAATAGGAATATTGTTAGATGTTGGTGGGAGCAAACAAATCAGAAAGGTCATTTGTATGATTTGGAGGATGTGAGGGAGCTAGATGGTGATCGTTTGGAGCAGCTGATGAGCACTTTTGGAGGTTTTGATCTCGTTGTTGGTGGCAGTCCATGTAATAACCTGACTGGTAGCAATAGGGTCAGCAGGGATGGACTGGAGGGAAAAGACTCCTCTCTGTTCTTTGATTACTTTAGGATTCTGGACTTAGTCAAAAATTTGTCGGCCAAATATCGTTGATTTTTCTCCATCTCCCGTTTTGTATTTAATCCAAACTTTTAGGATCTTGCTATGCAACCTGAAACATTAGAGACGGTTACTTTTCTCACCCCATTTTTGTTGCCAAGGAAAAATAAAACAGTTCTCGTAAAATTTCTGATTTCAGGTTACTTACTATTTTTTTGATTCGTATGTGGGTCCAGTACTGAATGATTCTTGAGATGTTTCATTTTTCCATTTTCTATTCATGATGATTGTGAATAATGGATCAATAAAATTTTGTTTTCCTAGGTTCTCTAACAATGCCGACTGTCTGAGTAGTCTAATTGAGATTTGGACTGTGATGAAACTCTTTAGTTTTTGTTTTGAAACAAGAAAAACAAGTATTGTTTACATGTTTTTTCTCGTGATTCTTAGTCTTAGATGTTTATTACATGTGTTAGCCTATAAATATGATTTTGTATTTTTCATTAGAAGTTAATTGCATAAACATCTTTCTTAGATCTGCTAACATTTTTCTTTCACATTATTATCAAACGAGGTTAGGGTACGTATCAACTCATAAATATATGTATCAACTCTCATAAATAACCCTTTTAATAACCCTTTTAAGTCTATAAATAACCCTAAAAATTTATGAAGACTTCTTATAAAGTTGTTTTCATGCTCAGATTCCACTAAAAGTAACAGAAAAGGTCAATTTCATTGAGGATTTGGTACTTGTTTAACTCTACTGAAATAGAGTGTGTTTAAAATATATTTTGCGCACATTCATATTCTTATTAAACCTAGACATATGAAGATACATTTAGTAACATCATGATTTTAGTAACATCATAAATTGATTCATATATATTCTTATTAAACCTAGACATATGAAGATACATTTTAGTAACATCATAATTTTAGTAACATCATAAATTGATGTACATTAGTTTTATATCTTCCTTTTATCTTTAATGCATAAATTGATGTATATTAGTTTTATGTCCTCGTTTTGATCTTTGATGTATAATCATGACATAATAAATTTGTTTTAGTTCTATAATTTTGTTTTGATCTTTGATACATAGTCAAGAGATAATAAACTTATTTTATGATAATCACATCTTTATTATTATGTTCATTTATTATAGACTTTACTAAATTATTTTTTTATATTAATAAGCATATATTTCTGGTTAGGTGTTAACATAATAAAAGAATATGGTATGCACTTTTGTGTACTAGCTAAAACATTATCTTTTGTCTGGTGGAGATCATGTTCACTCCGGTGCCATAGTAGGTAAACTTGAAGGGAAAAGAGAAATCACTTTAGATTAGGTTTTGTTGACTTATTAAGTGATGATTTATATAAATGATTTACTAACTTATTTGTTAAGCTGTGATTATAATAGAATAAGTAAATTTATAATCTATCATTTACTACCTTTTAATGGTTTAAAAGGACAATCACAATTTTTACTTTCAGTTTTAATAACTCATTTTTATATCATTTTTATTTACATTCTCTCTTACAACCTAATCATACATAGATCGGTTTTTTTATTGGTAATTCTATATATCCAACTCTTTTTATTGGTCATTCTATATATCCAATTCGCATTTCAATAAATTATCTTAAGAAGCAAATCTCTAGAAAAACATCTGACAACATCATATTTCATTCACCAAATAGGTTTTATATATTATATATTTGTGCCAATGACTTTTACTTGATCTGTCATAAAGACATCAGTACAATCTCACATTTATTATCTAATATATTATAAAATATTAACTGGTCTGCCATATCAACCTCATATCATCCCCCACATGTTAACCTCATATGATATGCTTGTGCAGAACCCAAAATCTATGATATTTTTGTAAAAATTCATTTTCGGTTACACCTTTAAAAAGACATTATATTACATTGTGGAAAGTAAATTACAGAACTCAAAAAATGCTTTATGGAATCATAAATATATATAATTCATATTTTAGCTCTAGAATTCATTTTTCTAAAAGACAAATTTTACATTCAGGAAAAGATAGTTTTGAAGGCAAAATTTATATTCTGAAAATACTATTTTGTAAATCATAAATTTATATTTTGGTAATCCACATCATTTTTAATTTTTTATTGCTCAAAACTTATAAAAAATAATATAATAATCTTTTATTTTTTTAAAATGGAAATTAATGAAGAATTGTGTTTAAAAATTTAAGTTATTGATACATTTTAAAGAATTATTTTGGTGTTTTATTTGAAGATGAAAATGAAAGAAAAGAAGAAAAGCTATTAATGGCGGAGTAAATGGTGAATAAATTAAAAGAATATGTAGAATAGAAAATTGAGAATGAGAAAATTATAAGGAAACATCACTTAAATATTTATTTTTCTTATAATTTTATTGATTGAAAAAAGTATGTAAGAGTTTAATCCTGTATATCTGGTGCATAAATTAGTAAACCATGCTAATATACTCCAAATAATCTCATAACAAGTTAAAATTTATTATGAAATGCTGTAGTCAAAGGTTGTTGAATTAATTATAGAAATAATTCTTTTGAAACATTTTGAATGATATTTATCCTTATGGAAGGAGAATTTTGTAGAATATTATAATTCATTATGAAATGATTTATTTGGAAGATTGTTCAAATTGTTTTTTAATTGTTACAAGATTCATCCTAAAATACTCAATGTGAATGTGAAAGGTGGTTGAACTCATTCCAAATTTGGCTTTGCTAAAAAAAAAACCTCAAGAAGAAATAAAGTCATGGCAATATTCTTATTTTACAAGAAGAATGAAAAGTCTTTTACTAATCCATATCAAGGTTACAATGTTAATATAAAGTGTCTTTAATTATGAATCCATCATTGGATTTATATCATATAATTAGGTTTTAAAATGGCATTTTGCTCAAATCACATTTTGCTTTAAGAGTAATAAATGAGTTTATTTAAAAACTTAGTTTAGTTAAATGAGTTATGATTCTAATCTTTTAAAATTATTACTTTTAACTACTACTCATGTGTCAAACCAATGGTACCTTTTATTTAACACCTACTAATATTTGTGATATAAAAATTCAATATTGTACATTATTAAAAAATATTAAGATCTGTAAATTAAATTATATTTACGCATTTTAAAAGAATATTGGAAAAAAATAGTGATTTTACGAGTTAGAAAAATAAAATAAATTTAATATTTTTGAAAACAAAACCAAGATTCTCTCATTTTATAAAGATTAGAAACCATGATTATAATTTTTACAAGGACTAAATTTAGATATCAAAATCAAACTCCCTTTAGAATATATATATAAAAGGAGAAATATACATTCATGGTTTCCAAGGATGTTAGTAATTTTTTGGTTAATTTTAATTTTGAGTGATATTTGTTTTAATATTTTCTACTCTTGTCAATTTCTTTAATTTTATCATTAGTAATAATTTCAACATGATATGTTAAAAGAATCCTTTAAATACATGTATTTTTGAAAGATTGCTTTATTCATTTTGCTTATATAACTCAGATGGTTGTGGCCACTTAACCATGGTCAAGAGTGCCAGTTCAAATTTCTAACCATGGTCACTCGCCAAACCTAACATTAACCCAACCCTCTGTGTTGTATAAATACCCATTTCCATTTCTTCTACTTTCTCCTCCTCTTCACCCTCGTCGCATTTTCGAAGCGACGTGAGCTTCAGCGACCCGAAACCCAAACTCGGATCCGAGTTCAAATCTCAGAGAGAGAGACCGACGTAGCTCGTGGACGTTGATTCCTTCTCGCTTTTCAATCGGTATAACATTCGTTTCGTTTTCCTTTTTCAGTTCCAATTTTCTAGGTCATTTTCGAGGGTTACATGCAGCATTTCGTAATCAACCAGATCTGAGTGTGAAAACGTAGGTTGTGCTCGTTCAGCAACTCTGCTTGCAGTTCGATTGAATCTAGGGCTTTGTTTAGGAATTGGATTTATGCTTTGTTTAGGAATTGGATTTATGCTGCACGCAATTGCTTTCGCTAGATTTGTTTTTTTCTGGATTCATTTTATTTTTGCAGCTTCGGAGATTTACTTTTAGGATTTGTTTTGGTTTATTTTGAGCATTCTTAGTTTTGGTGTAGACTAGGGTTTGTTAACTTGTCGTGTTAAGCATTCGAGATTCGATATTCGCTAGGATTACGAGATTTAGGTTTTCGGATAAGTGTTTGATTTGGTTAATAAATGAAGGATGGTATTGTCAACTTGTTAATTCAAATGTGTTTAGTCGAGGGTGTAGATTTTGGTAGGTGCGTGGTGGTCACGGTTAAAACAAATGTATTCACTCGTATAGTTTTTATTGCTGTTATTATGTTTTATTTGGGAGTTATTCCTAAGTAGTTTTATTATTTATGTTTTCTGGATAGGTTATTACTGATTTGTTAAATTGTTTTGTGATGTTAGAATTGTATTGCGGGTTTTCCTTGCTATGGCTGCCACAGCGACTGCCTCTTCAATGGGTCCGCGCTATGCACCACCAGATCCGACCCTCCCTAAACCATGGAAGGGTCTTGTGGATGGCAAGACTGGGTATCTTTACTTTTGGAATCCCGAGACCAATGTCACCCAGTATGAGAGGCCCTCCAACTCAGCTGCCCCGCCAAAGTCTTCTTCAGTGCCTAGTTCTTCTGTCCAGGTTCAACATATGTCACAAGGGTCGCAACGTGGTCATAGTCCTGATTTCAGTGATAGGTATGATAGAAATGGCAGTGGTGGGTCAAATGAAGCTGGATCACGGAATAATCAGGTTTTAACACGTAACTTTATTGTTGTTTTTTAACCATTTATAATGTAGTTAGTTGTTAGTTGCATATAGTTTTCTAGTTGCTGGTGCATATAGTTTCTTATGTAACCTACGACACGGAAGTTTTTTATTTGTAGCTAGTTGCATAAAGTTTTCTACAAACTGGTTGTGGTCTTGTAACGGAGTCATTTAAGCAACTTTTGGATTAATTTCAAATCACTGATTATGGTATCCATATGAAGATGACTACAACTGGGGAACGGGACGAATCCAGTATGTTGTACTAAAACAATAAGTTCATGAATTGAACGTTTTTATTCCGTGTTTTTCCTTACATGGACTTTACATTTGTGTAGGAAATGAATTCATTATATTGGTAGAGAACGAAATGGAATGTGATGCTTGAAAATTAACTTTATTTTTCTCGATCATAGTTTGTTTGTGGGGTTAATCCTTTATGTCTTTCATCATGTATTAGAGTTCCAAAGGTGGAAGTTACAGTTCTCATAGTGTGCCAACTGGAACAAATGCTACTGTCAATGTTAATTATTCTGTCAAAGGTCATGGAGCATCGGATCCTGCAGCTGGACTATCTCCAGAGTCTTATCGAAGTCGGCATGAAATAACTGTGACTGTAAGTATATATTTTATAGTTTCGTGGCTAGTAATTATGTCGAATTACTGGTTCATGATTTGTACATTTGCATATTTTATTATTATTAATATAGACTTTACATTGGTGACACAAGACAAGTTTTTCTATGAAATGTTTAGATTATGTTTGGAAAATTCAATATAATTGAACGCTATTTGCTACTTTTGGATTTTGTTCCATTTACAGTAAAATTGAGAGTCTTTCATATTGTTTCTAGGGAGATAACGTGCCTCCACCTCTTACATCATTTGGATCTACTGGCTTTCCACCGGAGCTTCTGAGAGAGGTATCAACTTCTGTTTATCTGTTGTTATTTTCTCATCTATCTTCAGTAGTGGCAGTTAGGCGGGTACCCATCTTCCATAGGTATCTGATCCAAATTTTCCTTGTGCAAGTATCTGATTCCTGAAGCTCCAATTTCTAAGTTTCAGGCTCATAATTTTTTTGCCATCTTTACTTTTTTTTGTCGTAGGTGCGATATTTGCTCCTGGGGAGGAGCTAATGTCGTACGGTGTGGTGCCCTCTTTTTTGGGGCTAGCATTTAGTTTGGACTTTGGAGCGCCCTTTATGGTGGACCAAGTTTTTGGAAGGGCTTTCCGAATCATCCAAGTTCGTGGCTGGGACTGCTGTTGGTCATGATTCAGTCTGCCACTTGGTCTGTACGGAAGAAGAGGCCTCCTCATGCGCTACCTTGCATCAGCAAGCATTGGTGGCTTGCATATGAGGGATGATGCTTCTTCCGGCATTAACTCCTCTATAAGTTACAAAGAAAACCAATCTCCTGGATTTTCCTTTTTTTAGGTACAAAATGCTGGTTTCTCAGCCCCAACTCCAATTCAGGCACAGTCATGGCCCCTTGCCCTTCAAAGTAGAGATATAGTTGCCATTGCAAAAACAGGCTCGGGGAAAACCTTGGGATACTTAATTCCTGCATTTATTCACCTCAAGCGCTGTGGTAATAACTCCAAAATGGGCCCCACTGCTTTGGTTCTTTCACCAACAAGGGAGTTGGCAACACAAATACAGGATGAGGCTGTGAAGTTTGGGAAATCGTCGAGAATTTCTTGTGCAGTAAGTAACTGTTCTCATTTTTATTGCATTATTTTTCTTGTAGTTGCAAGCATCAGCATGAAAAACCATTGTTTTTAGTATCCTTTATTGGATTTCCTGTTGTAATGGTTTATAATATTTTTTTATTATGTTCTTCTGCTAACTAAAACTGTGTTATTTCATTTTATATATTTCATGTAAGCAAACATACATAGTATTTGTGGGATTCATAATCTATGAACACAAATAGTTTTCCGTTATGAAATTTAGGAATTGATGTGTTTTATGTAATATTAGTGTGTAGTTTTTTCCGCATGATGGTGTCTGTTCAATTGTCTAAGTTGACAAAAGTGTTTTTTTATTACTTGCATAATGAGAAGTGTAGGAAACTTGTTGGTTGTCTGAAACATGTATGACACTGACTTCAAACTGGAATTAGCTAAAGAAAAATAAACTGTTTGCATTTGCTGCTATATATTTACACCCTTTCTTGCCAGTGTTTGTACGGAGGAGCACCGAAGGGTCCTCAGCTCAGAGACATTGATCGGGGAGCAGATATTGTGGTAGCCACCCCTGGTCGCTTGAATGATATTCTTGAGATGAGAAGAATTAGTCTTCATCAGGTCTCTTACCTTGTGCTAGATGAGGCAGACCGGATGCTGGATATGGGTTTCGAACCTCAAATTAGGAAAATTGTTAATGAGGTGCCTAATCGCAGGCAAACACTCATGTTCACTGCAACGTGGCCAAAGGAGGTTAGGAAAATTGCAGCTGATCTACTGGTCAAACCTGTCCAGGTGAACATTGGCAATGTTGATGAGCTTGTTGCTAACAAATCCATTACTCAGGTTTGCTTTCTGCTACTAATACATTTGGGTGCAATGTTTTTTTCTTGCTTGTATATTTGATAACCTTTTCTTTACATCTATATGCTATTTTTCTGTTAGATAGTGTATTGATGTTAGTGATCACTATAAACTATAAACTTTGCAATTAATGTGTTGTCTGGTATTATGTCAGCATGTTGAAGTGTTGCCCCTGATGGAGAAACAGAGACGTCTGGAACATATTTTACGGTCACAGGATCAAGGATCAAAGATAATTATCTTTTGTTCTACCAAGAAAATGTGTGATCAACTTGCTCGTAATCTGACACGTCAGTTTGGAGCGGCTGCTATACATGGGGATAAATCCCAGGCTGAGAGGGATCACGTGTTGAGTCAGTTTCGAACTGGGAGGTCACCTGTTCTTGTAGCTACAGATGTTGCTGCCCGGGGACTTGATATCAAGGACATTAGGTTGTTAATTGTTATTTTTACTATAATTTTTTCTTATTCTGGAGCCCATAAAATATGAAAATGTGTTCTTTACCCACTGTAGTGAATTTGTCTTGTAAAAGTGATCATTGTATTTAATTGCCATAAGTATTTTGCAGGGTGGTTGTCAATTACGACTTCCCCACTGGGGTTGAAGACTATGTTCATAGGATTGGAAGGACTGGGAGAGCTGGAGCCACTGGGCTAGCTTACACTTTCTTTGGTGACCAGGATGCAAAATATGCTTCAGATCTCATCAAAGTTTTGGAAGGTGCAAACCAGAAAGTACCTCCAGAACTTCGTGATATGTCATCACGGGGTGGCGGTGGGATGGGAAGATCCAGACGATGGGGTTCTGGTGGAAGAGGTGGACGTGGTGATTCTGGATATGGTGGAAGGAATAATGACTCAGGATATGGTGGAAGGGGTGACTATGCAGGATATGGTGGAAGAGGCAGTGATTCAAATTATGGAGGTAGGGGGAGTGGTTCTGGCAGAGGAGGGCGTGGTTTTGACTATGACTCTCACAGGTTTGTTTGGTTCATTATTACTGATATTTGATTGTGGGAACATATTTTCTTAATTTTCTTTGTGCATGTTTTGATGAAATGGTTACAAGTGTGTTGTTTTGTGTGATAGGAACGATCGGGGTCTGAGTCCAGAGAAGGGATCTAGATGGAGTGATCGCTACAAAAGCGTCAACCGTGAACGTAGTCGTAGCCCTGACAGGGCTGCACTACCTCAACATTCCCAAAGCAGCTTTCACAAGTCAATGATGGAACGTGGTGGATGGGGTGATAGTGATCGCAACAAGAGCTCTAACCGAGATCGGAGCCGCAGTCCTAGCCCCTATAGACAAGAGAGGACCCCAGCAGTTCGTGAACGATCCCCAGTTCACAGTTTTCATCGATCTATGATGGGACAAACTCAATCATCCCCACGCCACCGTGCACGCAGTCCTTACCGAAACTCATCTCCCTCCCACGGCGGTGGTAGGTCTAATAATACTCCTCCAAAAGACTGGTACAATGGAGGAGGAGAAGTGGAGGAAGGGATGATTCCAGAGGAAGAAGGAATGATAGGTCAAGGTGATTCCATGTATCAGGGTTGATTCCAGAGGAAGGTTTTTTGGATTTTGGGTATCCTCACCATTTACATAACATATATACAAATATGTTAAGGTTGTTTTGGTCTACTACTTACATCAGTGGAAGGGCATTGTTGGTTGAACATGGACATGTTAGGGATCTGATACTAAAATTCATGGCAAATGTATATTTTGAGGGGCTTTGTAGAAGCCTGGAAATGTGGCATAGATGAACCTCCTATTAACCGGGTATTACTTTTTTTCTTATTTTGGTGAACTCGACTCTGTGTCTAGTCCTGTTCTTCCTTCTCATACTCAGATCAGAACACAAATCATTTAGATACTAAAATTAAAATGTTGTATTTTTCCACCTAACCCAGTGGCACTATGGTATTGTTGAAACAAAGCTAATCCAGTCATCTTGCTTTATGCTTTTTTTTTTTTCTCTCTCTCTCTCTTAGACTTTAATTTGTATAGTCTCTCGGCTTGTCTTTTTTTAATACACTCTGATCTCCACATTTTAATTTTTCCATGGAAAATACCTAACCTTCTGGACCATTCCATGATAAATAATTAGCTAGCGTTTGGATTTTCATGTATAAAATTTCACACATGAATAAACGAAATTGTTTTGTTGTTCCTCCCATATATTGTAAATACCTCTCATGGACAGTTTTCTACTAATACTATGTCATGCACATAGAACTAGTGAGACTATGACGGAAGCAAATTAATATTTTAGAAATAAAATATAATCAATTAATATTTTAGAAATAAAATATGATCACGTAACTCTACATTCTTGTCTGCTAGCCTATTTTAAACTATTTTGAGATTTGCATACTTGTCATGATAGATTTGTAAGCATATAATAAAGAAGTTGTAAATAAAGTTCTTCGAGTGACCATGTAAGAAAACTATTTATTTACATCTAGTTGCTCTAATTGTCAAGTAGACTAATAATTGCTAACTTAGAAATTGTTTAGAAAATATCAAGATAATCTTGACCTTCCACTCAAGTGTAGTCCTTGGCTATCGAAAGTATTTTATACCTTTTTATTAAGTCTTTAATTTATGTTTTCAATTCACTACTAGAATGTCACTATAATAGGAAGATGGAGATTTGTTATTAGAGAGGACAAAACAATATATTCCCGAGAGTGATAATAGTGAATGGAGAGTATGAAACATGAAAATTAATATATTTCGTTTGTTAATGAATTTGTCTTTTTGATTGTCAAGATGTCTAAAAAGGATGTGTTGGAGTTATAAGATTAAAATTATCATTATAGTATGAACAGATAAATCAATATCATCAATAAAAGAAATAGTAGAGATAGATAAAATAATAAGAGCGTTAGAGTAATATTGAGCAGTGAAGGAAATCAATCTCTATAAAAGAAATAAAATTTCTAGGTACATTTACAGCCCAAGTTTTATAATCAAAGAGTGAAAATTCTCTCGTTTGAATCAAAATGGTCCAAAGAGCAATTTAGTGTCACTGTTATTTTTGTTTGAGCAAAAAGTATCGTTGTCTCAGCAAAAATCTTTGCTCGTTTGGGCGAAAAGCTACTCGCTTGAGCGAAAATACTTGAAAGAACACCCTATTTTGTTTACAAATTCAGGCGAGTTGTATCTCGTTTCGACGACACTTACAGAGTAAACTTTTCTGCAAAATTTGCTTGAGCGAAAATTTTCTGCTAAAACAAGATTATCAGAAAATGATTTCTCAACTAAACTAACTTTTGTCTGCTACCAAGTATTAATACGAGGTTCAAAGTACTACATAAAGTATTCAGATACATTAAACTTATATACAACTATCTACATGACAAAAAAGAAGACCATCACAAGGTCATAAAGTTTTTAAATATATTAAACATATATATGTGTATACAAAACCAAAAAGATGACCAAACTAAGACCATATACTCCTTAAGGTGCTCCAGAACCTATTTGCATATGCTCGTATACATAGTATAATTATCTAGTTCACAACACAGTAAGACAAGCAAGAATAAGCTAGTGAAATAATGTTTTGAGCTTGTAAGAGTAAAGATAATTGAAGTGATTAGATTTAAAAATTTAAATATTAATTTTCAAGTCAAATAAAAATAAGTTTAACATTCAATCACAATATTTCATACTTTATTCCAAATCCATTGACATACATTAAAATGATTGCATATAGACTCATCATTCAGTCATAGCAATAATCACATAATTTCAACCATTCTGAAGCTTATAGGTGCATATGTAACCATGGTATCTTGATTTCCTTTCAATCCTCAGTACATTGGTTTCATTTCAACCAAAATGATTACATATGAGCCTATAACTATATACCACATCAATTCAATCATACTGAAACATATAGAGACATATGTAACCATGCTACCTTGGTTTCCTTTTAACCCCCAATACACTGGTTTCATTCCAACCAAAATGGTTACATACAGTTTTATAGCTCAGACATTACACATATCATTTCAATTCCATGAAACAACAATCAAAATGTTCTCACATGTTACTTTCTAACATCATTACTCAAAATAATTCAATTAATCACACCAAATCAAGATAAACAAGTAAACTCATTTAGTGCTCAGGGACTAGTTAGACCTGCAAAAAAGACTTGAGCACTGAAAATCATATATTCAACTCTTCTATGTTAGGGTTCTATTTGAAAGTAATTAACTAGTATAAAACAAGTTACTAGATTCTCTTACCTTAGACAACGATCCTTTATCACTTCCTCCAATTACACAATAATAACAGTCTAACACTAGGAATCTAGAACAAGTTATCCAAATAGCGCAAACTTTCAGTATAATCTAAATTAAGTTGAGAGGAACACTTTTCTCAACTGTTCTCACCAATATTAATGACAAAAACTTAACGAAAAACAGAGAACAAAGGATCTTCAGAAGTTACTCTGAATGAGATTCTGATCGGTTAGAAATGGTCTTATGATCCTTAGTTACTACCAGACTTGATCAGATTTTGAAACAGATAAGGTATGGAGAGTAAAAATCAAGAGAAAAGGGAGAGAGATATGAAGAAGTGGAGAGAGAGAGAAAGTTATGACTTGGTGCTTTGTTCTTATCTTTACCGTGTTGGAGGGGGATTACAAATAGTGTTGTGAAAAGGAAGATACCAAAAAAAAATTCTAAACATAAATATAAAAATGTTGGTCATAAAAAATTCTAAACATAAATATAAGAAAAAGAGTTGACATACATTAGAGTAATCTAGTTATTTAAAATGTAATACCAAAAGACAATAAACATGTTAGATTGAAAAATTAGAGACCTAGAATGGCATATGAAAGATTAGTAGAATGACAAATATGACATATAAAAAAGCTGAATTATTATGAAAAGGAGAATTTAGTAAAGTTGTTGGTACTTTTAGACAAGATTTATTGTGATCTTTTAAAGAACTTCCATCAATTTAGTTATACCAATACTTAACCCGTTTGTATATACTAAGTGAAGTCAGCAAAGTCATCATTGATTATAGAAGTTAGCTTACATACCAAGGAATTTAACAACCTAGATATATATGAATTTATAGTATGTTTTTGTCACTTTTTATTCTATACTTATATTTTTTTTTCTTTAGATTTTATAACATTGATTATAATATTGAAACATTTTTAAACTCGAATATATAGATTTTAATATTTCATTGTGTTCTTGTAAAAAACCGGTTAACTTCAATAAACAACAATATTTTAGGTCGTCTTTTATAGATCTTTGGTTCCTTTTTCTACTTGGTCGCTCTGGCAATCCCGACCTTTCTTCTACTTGGTCGCTCTAGCAATTCCGGGAGGAGATACTATATGTACATTACATGTATTCTAACGCTCAAACCAGTAAGAGTTAAAGTAATGCAGGGTAGAATTAGTCAGAATAACAATATTTTCTCTTTTGGGATTACCCTCCCTTTTATAATATTTAGATGGGTCTTTGAGTGAGTGGACTGGAGGCCCATTTTATCAGCAAAGAGTCCCTATCAATGATGACCACGTGGATGCCACGTGTATGATGATAACAAGATAACATGTATTTAACTTATAAATTTTTTCTAAATAATATTCTGAAAGCCTATACATGACCCACACATACTCAATTGGTCAACTCGTACAAATAATATAACTACGCATTAATTTAAATGGTCGGCCTAACCTATAATACACACTATATAACACTTGAGAAAAACAACTATATATAGTTTTTTCATTTAAAATTTCTTTTAATATATCTCTATAGAGAATTTAAAAGTTACTACATTAGGTAATTCTGAGCTATTATCATAAAAAAAAGTAACACATCTCATTATAATTTTATAAATTTCTTATAACATAATTAATATGACATCTCACACTCAAAATTTTATTTTTGACATATCATATAAAGTTTATTTTATATATACATGTTAAAAATTGTTGGATGAAATTGTCACTCTCTATACTTTATTTTTGGTTCTGTCCCTGATTGGCCTGTGATATTGTAAGATCTCTTTGCACAAAATCCTATTCATTTAGTGAAAAGTGCTAAACAAATTGGTATATTGAAATCTCTTCTTTTAAATTAATTGTTTTATTTATTTAATTAAATACAATTAATAATTTCTTATCAATACTATGCAATTATATAGTTTTTGTTATTCTTAATTATAAAGTGTGTTAATTTATATTAAGATTCAAATTGGTTAGATTATTGAAAAATTAATTTATGTATTGTTTAAGGATATTAAAACAAGCAAGAATTAATTGTAATTTTGATGTATATATCTTATAAAATTTATAATTTTAGTTTCTAATTTTTTTTACAATTTTAATTTCTTAATTTTTATTTTATTTACAAATTTAGTCTTCATTTTTAGGCATTATGTTTTTTTCAACTACTTGTTCAAAATAAATAAATAATAAGTGATATTCTAACTTGGAAAATAAAAAAAAATACCAAGTTTTTTTCCCTCTTCCTTTTACGTATCTTAAGAACTTCCAATTTGCTGAGATTCCTCCTTCAAGCAAAATTGGTATTGAAGAGGTTTGGTAACACTGTGCGATTTCTCCTTCCATTGGTTTATGCGTTTCGTTCTTCGATTTTCTATTTGATGTGTTGTTGTTTTTAGGTAAACCCTAATCCACGAAGGAGCTTCCGATTCGCGAGTATTTTCCTTCAATCGGACTGGTAATTGCTTAAGATTGTGCACAAATTACGAATTTATTTTTGTTTTAGTTCTTGATTTTGAAGAACCTGCTCCTGCAATTTGCATATGGCGGTATTAGAGGTCCTAATGTGATGTTTTAGTCAATGCATAAAGTAATCAAGAATGATTGAGCTTAATCATCTAATGAAAGAATCTCAGTTTTTTGTTCTGTTCTTCTCCTGCTTTGTAATGCTGGTTGCATTGAAATTGCTACGAAAAACAAAATCGAATAAGTGATGAAAGACATAATCAAACGTAACTCGTTAAACTACTAACAGAATTAGATGCTGTGATAATATAATATTTAACTAACTTAATATGATTTTTCATTATTGCAAAATTCAGTTGCAGCTACTACAACGTAATCTAATCTTCACTCTTTCTACGATGGACATTGATAACGATTTCACATTTTGTCAGGTAACAAACATGAATGCCATTTTGTTTTACACACTTATACAGTTTGAACTTCAAATTGATACCATGCCCTACTCTAATTAATTGATACCATGTGTGTACAGGTCGGTGCACCTGTTGTTCTTGAAACGAACAAGCTTGCTTCAGATGTTGCTGATATTTCCATTAAAGAAAAATCTTCAAATGCAACTAGTAGTAGGCAGGATGGTTTATCTAATGATTCCAATTCTAGGGAGGCTATTGTCGGTTCTTTGTCTTTCACTGTTACTGATGCAGCATCAAGTAAGCCAAATGAATCCAGTCAATCCATCCCAAAATTTGCACCAAGTAAAGATAACAAATTGTTGACGAAGTTGCCAGAAGAGAAGAATTCTACTAAGAAACCGAAGGTTCGGGCCAAAGTTCCCTTTGAAAAAGGCTATAGTCAAATGGACTGGCTCAAGCTCACCCGAACTCATCCAGACCTTGCAGGTTCTCATACTGAATTTTTTGTTATCACTTATTTGTTGTTACTTTTAAGAATAAGAGATGATGCAATTTCTCAACTTGCCAGGTTTGAAAGGGCAATCAAACAAGAGACTTATTTCTATGGATGAAGTTAGAAAACACAATACAGAGGGTGACATGTGGACTGTATTAAAAGGCTGTGTTTACAATATATCTCCATATATGAAGTTTCACCCTGGAGGTACAGCTATCAGCTCAATCTGCAAGTTCACTTTTAGCCTTTATAGCTCCTCTTACTGGTTTCATTAAAACTAAAATTTCTCCAAAGAAAAAAAAAATGCTAATATTAGCTGAAAGTCATATTATTACAAAATGGGAAAATCTTGCAGGTGTTGATATGTTGATGAAGGCAGTAGGAAAAGATTGCACATCTTTATTCAGTATCCTATATGTGATTCGATAAGTTTGTGAGCGACCTTCATTTCTGTCTCTTACTCTCTTTTAATTTAATATTACCATTGGATAAAATTTCACTTTCTTTTCATTCAGATGCTGATTTTTCTCTGTGAACTGTTCTCTGCGTATGCATTGCACTGGACATGCTAGTCATCCATGATAAATGTTTCTACCATGAGAAAAATTACGGTTGATGATGAATTTGTAGGTTTCTAACATATTTTACTATGTCTGAAGTATGTTCTATATGAGGATTTGGAGTTACTCAAAAGTTTATATTATCTGGATTTTTGATCTTGCACAACTTGGCATCCTAGAAATAAATATACCTACTTGAGAGCTGTATGGTGAGAAGAGGTGATCTTGATTTCCTAAATGCTAAGAATCCAATTTATAAGATATTTGGGCGTTGAGATAGTAATACAAAATAATCCAAGATTTTTGTACCTGTCAATGTCATAACAACATTGTGTTCTTAAATATTTTTGGATATCATTCTCAAGTCTTATATAGGTTTTTACGTACTTGCAAGGGAGATTATGTCATTCCTATTATATGCTGGTTATTCCTGGTTGTTTGTTTGTTTGTTCATGCTCATGTTATGTTTCAAGTAGCTTTGCTGCTCCCTGCCCTTGACATGTTCATGTGTTCCCCATAATGCACAAAGTTTCTGTTCTCTTTGGATTACTTTTGCCCTTTTCCTTAATTCTTGAATCAGATAAATACCATGCTTGGGTTAATGCTGAATTCTTATTGGAGAAATGCGTTGTGGGTACCTTAGATGAGAGTCAATGAAAATGATTTCATTATAAGAATACATAAATACAGCCCTGGCTCTAATCCATTATACCTCTTCATGGCCCTCCCTATTTATCGATCAGGGGCCATGAAATTTGGGATAAATAAATTCTGTAGGTATTATTGGAAAGCTGCCTCAATTGTGGTCTAGAGGAACCACAATTAAGGAGACTTTCGAACAGGTATACATGTTTCTGTTTTAAGATCTCACAGGCACATTGTTCTACGATTTGGATAATTACAATTTATGTAAGTTAGAAATTTGTACTAACAATGTAACATTTCATTCCTGATTGATTACTCTGTTTATTTACATGAAAATCAAAGTTCAAGGGTAAGGTGGTATTCTCTATTTGATGCATTTCTAATACTTTAGATTAAGGAAACTGTGGCATACATCACCATTCATACCAGTGAGTTTCTTTTGGCTTGAAGGTGAGTCACACACTGATAGCCTATCCGAGCCACAAATAAGCTTTTAGATGGGTCATGATGTCGCTTAGTCTAGATTATATATATGTATTAATGTATGAGTGGATGTATTTATGTATGTATAGTGAGTCAATTTTAGAAATGATGTTATTTTAATATAAATTACTATTTAATCATAATTTATATTATATCCTATAATTATTTAATTTATTATCTTTTATGCAGCAATCGCAGGATAAGATTATAGGTTATCCTATCATGTTTCACATTATATCCCATTATATCATATGCCCATAGTTTTTAAGATTTTTTTTTCGGAAACAAAAATGGTCATAAATTGTCTTTATCTTAGTAAAATAGTTATACTTTGATTTTACTTTTTTATGCATATATAAAAACTAATTAAAATATTAGATAAAAAGTTATACTCTCTCCAATTCATTTCATATGTTGTTTAAGGTTTTTTCACACACTAAGAAAAGTATTTAATTAAAATATATTTACACTCTTCTGTATTAGTATTTTTTACGCATTTAAACAATAGTTACACTTTTTCTGTAAGTACACATATTATTACATGTACCAATAATATCTTCTCTCACCTTGGTTTGTAATTAACAATAAATGAATTTATATTAGTGTGAATATTTATCTTGGGTAATATTGTGATTATTGCATTGAAAGAATCCTTTTAAAAAAAATATCAAAAAGTTTAAGCATAGCTATGTAGATTTTCTTTTTCAAAGTTGCAGAAAAAATTCAAAAATTTTGACAGTTAAAAGGTAGTATACGCATGTATTTTCTTGTAATGATAAACGCCTCTTCTATTTTGAAACTCCAGTATTTATTTCATCACTTAATTTTAGTAATATACAATGACTTCATAACGATTATTGCATTAAATGTAAAAGGGAAACGTTAAATAAGTTAAGCAAAAGTGATAATGTTTTGAAGGAGTCAGTTTCATTCTGATTTTTTTGTCATCAACACCACACAATAAACGTATCACTCCTCATTCCTCATGCCTTCAACCCATTCCTTAGTTCCAAATTTCAAATACAATGTAATGGAAAACTAGTTGATTGAATAGGCCATATGAAGTGTTTGCAATCTTTTTTTTAACATGTTGAATTTTTACAAATAAGAAAAATACAATGTTACATAAGACAAAACATATGGTTTTATTTGAATTTCACTAACTTTTATATATATAAATAATAGACAGACTGGAGTTTCAATCTCGTAATCTTTCCGTTTTATTTTATGGTAACAGCTCAGAATAATTGATCATATATATACATTAATTATTTATCATAAAAGCACTAATACCTCTCTCTCATACGTGTGCCTTAGTCAGGGATATATTGAAGATAATTATCTCTTTCTTATTATCAATATATAATATTTGTTAAAATAATAACTATAATTTATAATTTATAATAATAATAATAAAAAAATAAAGGAAATTATTTTAATTGATCTCCAAATTCTCTTCTAGAAATTATCTTTAATAATAATATTTCTTGTTTCACATAAAACCAATTTCATTATAGAAATGTAGTTGTTTTATATAAGAGATAATTAATGTACAACTATGATATATCAATATGTGCGTGATATATCAATATGTGCGTATATATAGTTAATAATTACATTTTTACGAAAACCATCACCAAAATTATTAAGCTTTGGAACTTTATGGAGAAGTCTCTTAACTTTTCGTAATACTCTCCTCAATTTAAAGGATCTCAAAGGCAAATATATTGTACTTTATACCTTCCTCTTCGGAGAATAAAAAGAAATTTTGATATGTGATAGAGTGAGAACATTATAGGGCTACCTAAATCTGATTAATTTGAGTAGAATATTATGAGACCACTTTAAAGAATATAACCCTTTCACTGAATTATAATTATCCAAACTCAAAAGCTTTTAATAATTGCGAACTCATAAAAAGGGTATCAAGCTTTAAATTTTGTAAAATAATTTGGTACTAGCTTTGAAGAATTAATTTCACATTATACTCTTTTAATTAAATTCTTTAAACATGTTAAAGACAATTTTTTTTATTTATATATAAAAAGTATTAACCCATTTTAACTTTTACACCAAAAATCCCAATTTCAATTCCCTAGTACCAAAACCTAGCCATTTCTTACAGAACCTTGCCTAAATTTTGATAATTTTTTTTCTCAGCAATTTTGATAAAAGTTGTCTTAATCATTCTTCACCATGCCTTTCACATGTCCAAAAGCATACCATAAAAATACAATACTTTGCAACAATTTCATCATATCTCCATTTAATTTTCCCCAAAAGAGTTTTGCTAAAAAAAAGGGGAGAAATTAAACAAAATATTTATACACATCCAATGTTAATTTGATTCTTAGAAATATATTCTTTCTAATGTAAGAGTTACAAAACGTTAAAACGAAAAAAAAAAACGTAAACATAATATATGATATCATAGAGAGAGAAATACACCTATATAATATAAAAATGCAAACAATACAAAATTTTAATGAAGTGTTTATGAATTATTTATTACTCTAATATAAAATAAATGGAAGATATAACTATGAACCATATCCGTAGAATCTCAACAGTCACACTAACTATGAACCATATCCGTAGAAAGCTTACACATCTTCTTTCACTCTTTCTCCATTTCTTGTCCGTACCTTATATACATATATATATATATATATATATATATATATATATTTTTTTTAACTGTCAATTTTTTAAATATTTTGATTTAAATTTAATTGTTGGAAATCTTATATAAGACCAAATTATATTATACAAGTGAGTGAAAATCTTTCTTAATAAATAAATTTTATAAAGTTGAATTAGGATTAAAATTTATTTTCTAATACAAGAATTTATTGTATTCACCTTGTTAAATAATTTGGGGATCCAAAATAATAAATTCAAACTAAGCCTAATTTTATATGTTTAATATTCATGTAAGATTACTAGAGTGTATTTTTCTCTTGTCACAAAGTAACATAAACTAACAAACTAACTTATATTTTTATTTCTAGTACGTACACACCTTAGCTTAATCATAAATAAATAACGCATTGTTGTACGTAAAAGAATGATACAAAATAAGTACATTTAGCTTAATCATAGATAACATTAACGGATTTGAAGTCAAGTCGAGACTACCTCAGTCTCTTATAAATTCTATCAGTAATCATAAAAAAAAGTTTTTTTTTATTTGTTGTTCTAAAATTTCAAAAATACATTTATTAGTTTTCCCATTTACTTGTAAGTCTATTTTAATTTTACCCTTTATAATTTTTCAACTTATTATTATTATTATTATTATTATTTTTAGAAAAACTAGTACTTATAAGATACTTGTTCCCCCACATCACATTCAACATATTCTACCTCCTCTCTACCTCTCTTTTGCATCAGTCACTCAATTGCTGTGAGCTTTTCTGCATGGAGTTTGATCCAAGCTTCCAAGGGCAACTTCAACACCCATACTTTTCAAGCCTTTTCCCTAGCAACCCCCACTTCAACCCACAAACCCAAACCATGTTTCCCTCTCAAAGCTCTATTCTTGTTCCACCATCACCACCACCCATCATGTTTCACCCCACCAACACTTTCCACCGTATTCAAGATCCCATCTTTGATGTACCTTCCCATAACCCTACCTTTGGGTTGGAGACTTCTCTAGAACACATTACCAACCCTTTTTGTGGGATGTTATCATCTTTTTTGGGCTCTTCCCTAGGAAGCTTTACCAATGCTTCCCATCACCACCCTATGATGTTTCCACCACCAAACAACAACAACAACAATGCTTTGCATGGCCATGGCCACCCTAAAGGCAAAGTCATATGGGATTTCTCACAAAAAACCATGATTGATGCATCTCATGCTTCTTCTTCCAAGCCACCATCACCTCTTTCTCTTCATAATATGAGTGGATTTAACTGGGAAACTAATCAAAAGAAAAAGGTTAATATCAATACAAATGATCTCAAAGGGTGGTGGACTCCCCAAGAGGACAGGTATATAATATAAATCTAGTCTTTCTTTTACTTCACATTTTCTTTTTAACTATGTAAAAGTCAACGAATTAGTGACTAAATTTAGTGAAAATTTACTTTTTTTTTTCTGATTAGTTGTGGCACCACATTTTGTGTGATTAAACACAAAGTATTTGGATATGAAATTTAATTTTTTTAGTCTTTGTTTTATGAAAAAAGAAATTCTATTGAGAAGATCTCCTTTCATTTCTTTTAAGAATTTGTTTAATGCTAAAAAAAATCATGAATAATTAATTAATTAATTAATTCAAGTTCATTGTTTTGTAGTTGTCTTGTGGAATTGGTGAATAAATTTGGGATGAAGAAATGGTCCCAAATTGCAAATTTTCTGCCCGGCAGAATTGGGAAGCAGTGTCGAGAAAGATGGCACAACCATCTCCGGCCAAACATTAAGGTTCTTCCTTTTCCATTCTTATTTCTAATACACACATATACTACTTTTTTTTTAATCATAAATTAAAGTTTAAATTTAATTATTTAAAAACATAGAACATGTATTATGTAATAAATTAGATCAAATATACGATTAAGTCATAGTAATTAGTGTCAAACATTAAAAAACATAAAAAAATACATGCAACTAAATTGATAAATTCTTTTATTTTTCTTTAATAATTTTTTTCATAAAATAATAGATGGTTGATGACTTTCATATGTCAACACAGTCTTAGTCCATAATAATGAATCATTTATTTAAAAAAATAATAATTCATTTGATATTTGTATATCACTGTTCACTGTATATATTCACGAGATAGATGAATATGAAAGAATTATTTTTTTAATGCATTATTTTTTTATTCAAATAATCGTATGTTGCTAATATAATATATTTATTCATAATAATAAAAAAGGTTTTGTAATTAATTTAATGCAAAAGTATTTTATATAATAGTTGTTTCTATAACTTTTTTATGATATTTTTATATAAATATTTCATTCCTTTGTTGGTTTTGTTAATTTTCATCGCATTTTTCTTTTCTACTTTGAACTTCGAGTCAAAGTGAATGAATTTACACGTTATTCTTGTCGGTTTCTGAAACCATTTAATTGACATTTTTTTTTTTCAGTTCTTGATCGTTATTAATTTTTTTATTTAATAATATTTTTTATGTAACTTTTATTCATAAATATATAATTTCATTTGTTGACCCAGATTCAAGAAAAGCCAAATTCATGATAACATTTGCATATAAAATGTTATTTAAATATTTCATTTTGTTAGTTTTATGTGATTCACGTGTAGTGTTCTTTCTTTTCTATATTTATCTTTGAATAAAAAATGAATTTACATGATATTTGAATTTTTTTTTTTTCAGAAACGAATAAAAAATATTCCAACCTTTATACCAAATATTTAGACAGTTCAAACTTCCCTCACATATAACTTTTTGGCCAATAAGAACAGTTTCCTTAAACTCTAAAAAAGGCATCTATTAAATAAATTCTTATCTAAGATTAGATGTAACACAATTTAACTACTTATCTCTTAACTAAGTTATGTGAATTTTCAAATAAATTCAAGAGAAAAAAATGATATATCTCTTAATTAATATAGTGGTAACAACAAATCATGATTGTTCTATTTATTCTCTACATAAAGTACACAATCACATATTTCTTCTTGCAGAAGGAATCATGGACCCTAGAGGAAGACATGCTTGTGATCAAAGCTCACAAAGAAATTGGAAACAAATGGTCTGAAATTGCAAGAAGAGTGCCTGGTAGAACTGAGAACAATATCAAAAACCATTGGAATGGTATCAAGCGTCGCCAATACTTAAAAAGGAATAAGAACAAGAAGAAGAACACCTCTTATGATGATTCAGTGCTCCATGCCTACATAAAAGAGGTCACTACTACTGAAGAAGTTGCAAAAGTTCAGAAGAATTTTGTAAGCAAGAACAATGCTACTATGATGTGACAAAAGATGCATTGACAAGGGAAATGAATCAGACTGCTGAAAATTTACATGTGTTTATGCTTTAATTTGATCAGACATATTACTTTTCTCATTCTATTTGTAGTACAATTTTCTTGACTGAGCATTAGTTATGCTAAAATTTAGGTAAGAATGATGTTATGTGATATCATTTGCTTTACTATGTTTTGCTTTTGTGTGTTTGTTATGCAGTTGAATATATAATTTAGTAAGTTTTTTAATAAAGAAAACTTTTTATTGTTATGATGACATATAGATGTTTGGTTGGTTTATCTATTCGAATTTTGGTGTATGAAAGATTGGTTGAAATCCAACCTACCTAGGATTGTCGTTCTCTTTTTAATCAACTATAAAAAAATATACTTAATTAATTGAAAAATATTTGGAGTTTTCTAACTCTTTTATAGTTTTATATTTAAGATCATCTCTGATGTATAGATTCTAAGTTTCACAGTTTAAGGATCACAAAACATATTTTTTATAAAACGGATTTCTTGAAATATTTCTACCTTTTTTTATTTGAATAAAGACTTGGTGTCATTTGCGAGGCAAAATAAAGACTTTTTTCATCTTAGAAAAGGTAATACCATTCATATATACTCCGTTCAAGAGGAAAAAACCACGTTTCTTGTTTTGTTACTTCTTATGAATAAAGGTTTTAGTATAACGAAAAATGATGTTTTCTCTTCAAGCCTAATCCTCTCTCCTTATTTGTTTTTGAATTAAGGATTCGATTATATATATTCATGTTAAAGTGTTATCGTAGATGAAAAGAATTAGAGTTAAGTTTACTCATTTAAGATCTTTAATTCTTTTTACATATGTCTCAAACTCTCTATTTTATGGTACATGTTTTCAAAGATTTACTGTACAAAAATAATAGAGTCATCTAATGATGGTCACTTTAAAGATATCATTTCACAAAAAACTATCACCTTCTGAGCGTTTTGAAGATTGATATTTTATGTCGGTAATTTACTTATCAACTGATATAGTATATACACATACTATACCGGATATAGAACAGATGTAGAGAGTCCAAGACTTTCTACATTGCTTGCATCGAAACAATATAAAATATCCTCCAGAACTGATGTAGAAAGAGTTTTTTCTACTAGTGGTCACCCAAAAAGAAATATATTATGCATAACAATATTAATAAACACATATAATGAATCTCGCTTTTTATACATCATATCATCAATGAAACATATATAAAAACATATATCCCATCACAAACATTAACACATATTATTGCACTATCACTTGAGCAAGTCTATCTCTCACTTGAGCGCGACCTCTTTAACATTAACATAGATATCAACCACCTTACTTGAGCAATAACTTTGTTGCTTGTGTTAAATGCAACATGAGAGCAACACATTCTCTAAGTCTTCCTCGCTGCAACAACCACTTCATCACTTAAGCATCCTCACCAATGCTTAAGTGACTTGTTGAAAATAATCCAACAAGTTTCAAAGAACTCCTCAACTGCCTTTAGACACTTGAGGGTAGCTTCATGTCACACATTGACACACATTCAAGACACATGTACAATGCCTTTGTCATACTTAAATGTTCCACACAAAGCTTGAGCCACAAGTCATATCACTTGATATTTTACTCTCACACTTGAGGGATAGGTTTCCAAAGGAGAAAGAATTATTTGTGTGTCTCTCTTACTCAAGTTACAAGCCAACACGAGCTATATAACATGTCACTTGAACGATTCAACTTGAGATCAAACAACCCGAAACAAGTATTTTCTAAAAATTCTTTATATTCATATTCATTTCTATACTTTCTTAGATCAACAACCTTATAAATTAAACGTCCCTAATCATTATAATACCCAAAGTCATACATGACAATCACCAACATCTTTATATATTTTTTTCTCTACTTAATTTCATAAACATACAACATGTATCTTCTACTTTCACATGTGTTTTCTATAAAACAATCTTTTACATTTCATTGCATCGTTAGCTCCCCATATGTCTTTATATGACAACCATTTGAAAGTGTTTTATAAAAGTCTTACAGTTTAAATAAAGTTTTAAAAGATAACTTTATATGAGTAATATCTCATTTCAACCGCTTATTGATCTTAAACTGATAAATCTAGTTTTTACGATTAATTTTTTTTATTTGGTTACTGATAACTTAAAAGAGAAAAATCTTTTGAATTAGAATGAATTAAAAAAATAATATTTAACTTTCATTTGTAAGTATAATTCTTTACTTATTTTAAGATTTAGTATTAAAATATTATGGGTGTATGCTATTAAGATGTCCTAGTAAGAATGTTTCATAAAAATCTAACTTGTTTTAACATATATTAAATAAGCAAATGCAAATATTATAATATATAGTTCATAGAATCAAAAGGTTTGAATTTATAGTTGAATTATGAGCACGATATCACCATAATAGAAATGTAGGAGAGGCCAGATATAAAAAAAGTCGGGGTTTAGTTAATGTATATATATACATATAAAATGTATATATTAAATTTAGTTAAAATTTAATAAATTTTGAAATGCGTAAAATGTTATAAATATATATAAGATTTAACATATTTATTTAAAATATTTACAAACAAGTGTTTTTTTAAATGATAAAAGAAATAACAATAGAAAAATTAGAAATAAAAATAAGTCTCTTCTTAAAACTAAAATTTACATAGATGAATTATCAATTTTATATGTTACTAAAAATATTCATATTATAGTAAAAATAATATCTATTTAAATTTACTTTTTTTATATAAAATATTATTTAAATTGCGTCACATAATCTATCAAATTAAAATAAGTTATGCTCTATACAGAAATTTAAACATTGGTATATTTTGAATAGTTTCCTTCAAGAACAAAATCATATGGAATCTTACAGACAATACCAAAAGGAGAACAAATTTAAAATAAGAAAACCACCCAGAAGCAATAGTGATAGAACACAGGATTAGTTAATGTATCACAATATTCAAATTGTAAATATTTTATAGCTTGTAAGTATGTCTCATAACAAATATCAATAAATAAATTTTAATTATCATATTCAAATAAATAAAAATTCATATATTCATTTGATTGCAAAATATTAAGTACACCTAACTTTTAAAATAATAACAAATTATAAAGCCGAAAAAAAAAATTATACTCAAATATTTGATCTAATGTAAAAAAATATTATTAATCTATCACAATAAAAGAAATATTTAAAGAAAGTTAAGGTCAAGTTCATGTATCCTTAATCAAGTCAAGCAACAATAAGATTTAATGAATTATTAAATAAAGTCCTAAAAATGATAAGATCTAATGAATTATTAAATAAAGTCCTAAAAATGTGATTGCATCTTTTTTTCATTGTATCATACAATAATGATTTATCCTTTTGAATGAATGTATTCAATTTAAATTTAATTTAAATTTTAATTAAAAGTTAATGTAACTGAAGTTTTAACTTATTATGAGTTGTCAGTTCATTCAATTAAAATTAATATAATTAAATTTTAAAATAGTTTTTAATTTTAATAAAAAATTTAAAAGTATTTTCCGTTACACTGTATACTTTTTTGATTTAATTGAATCAGTTTCAGTTTTAATTAAAATAAAATAAAATTAAAGCATTTTTATAATATACATATCTAATTTCTTTTATTTTTTTAAACATTCCTCAAATATACTTTTAAATTTATTTATTTATTTTTTTCTGATAAAAAGTGTATTATATATATAAAGTAAAATCATGTTACAACTTTATGATTAATTATTTTGTAATTTTTTTCATAATCTATGTATAATCTCGATTTTAAGTATATATGCTTGATATTGTTGTGATTATAAGCAATTATTTATCCAGGATTAGAGTATTTATAGTAAGAGATGAAACAACTTTCTATTGGAGTGGTCCCACATAATATTCTAAAATTACTTCAAAAGAATTTAATTACTTTTTATAAAATTGCGAATTATTTAAAAATTATACAATTTATTTTATTAAAAACAAAATTGAATGCAAGTTATTCAGATGTGGTATACTAAAACCACATCACATTTTCCAACATACCAGAAGTTGTTTCTGTTAATTATGTTCTTAAATAACAAAATTTGTCGTTTTTTGAGAGATGCAAACTTTATTCAATTTTCTTCATTCAATTTTCTTCAAGACTTGTATTAATTGATCATACCTTATAAAATAGGTTTTGTACTTCATTTGTCCAATATTTACTCATGCACTATCATAATCAAAATCTAAAATTTTCTAAAAAGTTTAAGCATCATTCAAGACTAATTTAATCCTAACAAATTTGACGGAAAAACGTAAAATTATAATCCTTTAGAGTGGAAAAATTCTCAGATATTAAAGATCATACCTCATTGTACTGAATAGTAATGTAAAAATAGTAATAAATTTATATTTTATTTTTATTAAAAATAAAATATAATAATTTCTTATCAGCTGAAATTAACTTAAATAAAATATTAAACTTGATAATATATATATATATATATATATATATATATATTAAATGCCAATTTAATTTTAAACATAAACATTTATTTTCTCACTTAACTTTTAAACATGTCCAGACCTGACAATTAATATTTTTATTAATTATGAGGAAATTTATTTAATATGTTAATAAATGGTATTGATTGTTTTTAAGGAATACTACTATGGTTTCAAACCAGCCCATAGTTCTAATTTGCAAACAAATAGCTAGAAGAGACAAAAGAGTTTATTAAAGAGTTTATTTTAATTTGATTTAATTGACTTAAAACCTGGAATTGATTTATTCATTGAAGGTCCTTTATGTGCATGCTTAATTACATTGTTAAGAAAACCATCATCAAACTTGGTTTCTGATCTGTGCCATATGTTCTTTGTTTCTCCTAATTTTCCAGAAGAAGTGATTTCTTCTCATATTAAAGTATCATAAGTAAATATTGAACCCCATTTTTAACACAAAGAATAAAAATAAGAAGATAAGATTATGACAAAGTGGGAAGAAAGAATATTAAAACATAAGATACCTACCCTTCAATTTTTTTTTGACATAAATGAATAATATATTCACCAAATTTATTTATTTTTAACTATACATATTAATTAGCTCATATTAATAATTTTGGTAAAACAAAATTCTCCTTATAAAAAAGATTTATTAATAATTTTATGTTAGGTCTTCCACCATTCTTACATTAATAAAAAGATAAGATTTAACAATAGAATATAACGTTAGTAAAAAAAGAATTATTATAAATAAAAGTACGGTAACAATTTTATAAATAAATAAGAACATATTATATGAGTTAAAAAATAACGAATGTAATAAAGATTATTTTATATTGGTGTTGCTACATACAAAAAATGTAAAAAATAGTTTAAAAAAATTCTATAAATTTCTTTTGAAAAGATAATTAAGTATGTCACTCATTACATTGGTTAGTGACATTTGTTTTAATTAAAAAATATATTTTGACGTGAACTTATTACATTCTTCACTGTGAAACCAATATAAAAAGTCTCTCCTAATTAATATAAAATCAAATCATTATTTAAATGTATACTTCCTCTTACTATAAAGAAAAAGGAAAAATTATCATAATAAAAATTATTTATTTATGTAACTATAAAAGAATTATATAATATAAAAATCTCATATCAATTAGTAATATAATAAAATCATTATAAAAATTAGCTATATAAGTTATAAGATTAAATTAAACATAGATATAGAATATATTTTTATATATATATAATCTTTTAAATAATATATAACTATCTTTAATTCAGGATTTAGGATTTAGGTTCATATTCAAATTAAGAAATATAACCTAGTTTATCAATTAGAAAAGAGAGATAAAAAATAGTTATATTAATGAAAATGTTTAATATTTAACGTATATGTGTTTATGAATTATTTATTTTTAAGAGTAAATAAGTTGTCGTTTTCTTTTTGTCGTTGACAAAACATCAATTACCACACTAATCACGTAATAACATTTCTTTCTCCATCTTTTTTTGATATTTATCAATAATAAAGAATAAAATAAATAAAAACACTACAATCTTTCTCTCTCTTTCTCTCTATATCTATATATACTGATCTACATAGTTGGTTTATGCATAGAGTTTCAAGCAACTAGTTCTCTAGAAACTAAACTTGAAACAACAAAATCTGTGTAATTCACAAAGATTTTGAGTCCACCATGGTCATGTTTCGCCACACCAACACTTTTCAGCTCTTTGAACACCACACCATGAACATGGCAATTGACAAACCTGCCTCTACCATGGAGGGTCATTCCAACCCTACCATCCCTCTCTTTGGGATATCCACCCCTTCTGGGGGAAGATCTTCCCAAAGAAACTTTGTTAATCACCCTTCTGTGACTTTGGAAGCAAACAAACAAATGATGGATGCTTTGCAAGGCTACCCAAAAGCCACACTCATATGTGAATTTTCACAAAAGGCCATGTTGGTTCATCCATCTCAAGCTTCTTCTTCCCATTCCTCACCATTACCTTTTTCTCTCTTTAATGAGTGTGAATTAAGGGTGGTGAGTGAATGTCACTGGGACACTAATCAAAAGGAAAAGGTCAAAAAGGATACCAACACTGCTAATGACAATAGAATCAAAGGGCCATGGACTCCTGAAGAAGATAGGTATGTGATTTCCTCTTCTCTCTTTTTGTCATTTTCTTTGGCTTTTTTTTTTTTTTTTTTTTTTTTTTTTTTTGTCATCACCAAAATTGAATTGGTGATAATAATTGTGTTTTTCTCAAATAAAAACTATTTAGTGACAGATTTCTATGTGATTTGCATTGATTTTATTTCATGAAAAAAAATTATTGTAACATATTTAATTAATCAGATTTTGTGGTTTTTGTAGGGTTCTTCTGGAAAAGGTGGATCAATTCGGGCCAAAGAAATGGTCAGAAATTGCAAGGTTTCTCAAGGGCCGAATTGGGAAACAATGTCGGGAAAGATGGAACAACAATCTTCGTCCAAACATTAGGGTTTCTCTCTTTTAATTCTTATTTCTTTATATATACATACTCTTGTGTGTCTCAATAATGGGATTAAAGAATAAAGTTAAACCATTTTCATATTTTTGATAATTTTTTTAATAATTTTTTACAGAAGAAAATCGTAAGAAGTAAGTTTTTTTTTTTCTAACATACTCTAGATCTATATTTTTCCCCTTTGTTTCAATTATCCAATTACCCTCTTTCCATTTTTCTTCAACCACCTATGTCTGGTTCATGATGGTCATTGCCATGTAATAAATAGAACACGAACTTGTCACATAAAGATCAAGAGTTCAAGCAATTGAAAATTCATATAAACAATTTTTGCATTGTATTTATGCATATGATAATTAATTGTATAACTCTTTCATACATTACCAATTAATTTTTTACTGATTTTTCAAAGTTGATATTTTAGTCTATTTTTCACAATTTTTTCTTATTATTAAAAGAACATGCTAATTTGATTTTTGTCTCTTTCTCTCAGTGTTACTAGTCAGGTGAATTTGTATTTTTGTTTTGTTCAAATCAAGTTCTTTTTTGTATGGAAAATATATTTTAAGACACTTTTTTTATTATATAATTGCAAATTATTTTAACATGAATATATATGTGATTTTGCAGAAGGGATCATGGAGCTTGGAGGAAGACATGATTTTGATCAAAGGGCACCAAGAATTTGGGACAAAATGGTCAAAGATTGCAAAGAGATTGTCTGGTAGGACTGAGAATGCTGTGAAGAACCACTGGAATGCCACCATGCGACGCCAAAGCTGCAAGAAGGACAAGCAAGGTCACTATAAGGGGTCAGTGCTCCATGCCTATGTCAAATGGGTCTCTGCAACTGTGGAACCTGCAAAAGGTCTCAAGAAACCCTCAGACATGAAGAAGAAGAAGAAGGTGGAGGGATGCAATTGTCATGAGCTAGCTCTTTTCTTGAGCTAGGTTTCAAGGAAAAATAGCAACAACCGTTACATGGTTTACTAGTATTTTATAAGACTTCATCTCAACTTTGACTTGATTATATACTATAAATGTTGATGATGAAGATATTAGGGATATGCAAAATAATTATTATGAAGTGTGTGTGGTTATATATGTAAGGTTTGATCAAACCGAGTACTTTATTATTGATGTTTGTTTTCTTTTTTTTTAAGAACATTAGTTATATGCTATTATGTATTTTGTTAAAAATTTCTTTATGTGATATCATATCTATGTTTTTATGATTTGTCTTGTGTGTTTATTGTTTAGTTTCTGTTTCAATAATTTTTTAAGAACTTGATGATGGGTAAAATTGTTATTCAATGCTTGAATTAGATTGAATTGGAGAGGAATTAATATTAATAAAATTATTATAATAATAAAATCATGTAGAATAATGTTAAAAATACATGGTAACTGTATAACGCTAAGAATTAAATGAAACGTATGAGTTTAAAATTTAAAATAGCTTTTATCATTACGCGTTGAAGAAGTGTTGAAAGGAGTCAATGAGTCGCTCTGAATTTACGTTAGATATAAAGAAAACCAAGGTATTCACTACACAAGAAAGGGTGACAATGACAACATGAAGAAATTTGTGTTAAATCTGACAAAATCTATTTGGAGATAAGTATGTATTTGCTTTATTTCGGAGTGATTTTTATAGAGAGTATTGTTTTCGTGTATTCCAGTTCAAGAATAATGTTGGATTTGAGGTACAATTGCTTTGATGGAGTAGGATAGAACGATCCAATTTTGTGTATAGTTTGTTTTATTTGGTACTTAAAAGTACATGTTTGTAATTATGGTTTTTGAATTAGACATTTTAATTAAATTTTTTAATCAAAATTTTCAATTCGGGATTTTTGAATAATTATCAATAAATAAATATTAACTTGACAGTTTAAAGTTATATATTTATTGTAGGATGGGTTTACTGTTATAATTATCATAGGAAGACTTTCAGGATAAAACGTTATATATACAATGAAACAAATATTGATGAAGTGTAGAGTTGTAAAAAGGATGAGTGGTCCATTGTGAAAGTGATAATAAGACAGGTGGACATTAGTCCTTTCAAGGTTCTAAATTTTGATAAGGTCAATGAATGAGATATTAAATGTGACTACATCACTCAAGAAATAGTGAGTTGCATTAAGGATGAGAATGAGAAAGATGAGTTTGTAATGAAAAAAAAAAAAAACAACCTAAGTATTACAATACATTTCATATGAGGCTCTCTGACCGAATGCCAAATGTACCAACCATAGTTGTTAAATTGGTCTTCTTGCTTTTGTATTTTTTTCACTCTTACGCCTTGCCTTAGACTTGGGTTGGGGTTTTGTTGTAATATAGTGGAAGGGGTTATGCAAGGTAGTGAGTAGGATTGTTGTGTTAATGGTCATGGTTCATAACTCCTAGGAATGTTTGTATTTTAGCTTTTTGTATAAGAGTTGAAGTACCTTTCAAATGCTTCCATTTTAATACATTTTTTTATAAAAAAGGGGGAAAAAAAGATGACAAAACAAACATACTACCTTGAGGGAGGATTTTGAGTTCAAACTAGAAATGTAATTTGGCTCATTTGCAGAGCTCAAAAGAGAAAGAGTTGTTATGGAACATTTTGTGTTAAATGGTAAAAAATTAAGTTTGAGTGAAATGAAGTAGAGAGAGTGAATACAGCATCTAGCATGGGTCAAAATTGTGGATTTAGAATATATATGAGTAGAGTTAGGAAAAATGAATCTTTCTGCATTTTTTTTCTATATTGACAAACACAATTGTAGTAGGTTTTTTGCAAATAAGAATGTGAAATTCAAGTGGGTGGCAAGATAGATACTACAAATGGTTAAAATAAACAGAAAAATTACTACAAATAGAATTGTGACATATGTCAGAGAAAAAGTTTTCTATGGGAATTACTTCTAAATTTGCTTAAAAACCAAGAAATTGACAATTGACATCATTGAAGGTGATGCGAATAAGTAATATAGTTTATATATGATCATATTATGTTGAGTTGAAGAAGACATATGCTGAAAACACTTGTAAATTATATGTTGATAGACCTTCTTTGGAGGATTTTATGTATGCTTATATAGTTGTAAATAGGCATTTCATCCAAGATGTAGCTCTTTTGGTATTGATGGTTGTCATTTGAAAGCCAATTGTTACTGATAGTTGGTAAAAATGTAAATGATCAAAATTTACTATTACCTTTCTAATGATTGCTGAAATAGAAACAAATTGTTTTTGGAATTTTGATTTGATTATATTGGATGTCCAGCAAGGAATAAACTAGTTATTATGTCAGACTAACAAATATTAACATTATCCTTTTGTCTTAGTTGAAACTTGAGTTTTGTCCCTAAATGTGGTTTGTTACTAGTGCATGTTGTAATGGAGCAAACATATGGTGACAATGAGCATAGATTTTGTCTTCATCAATTGGAAGACAACTACAAAAATGATTTGGAGAAGCTTGACTAGAGATATGATTATTGAAACGGTAAAATCAACTTATGTAGTTGTATGAGAGGATAGGATGAGTCACATAAAGTAAATTGACCTTAATGTTCAACGACTATAGAGTGGCTAATGAAAATATGTATGGAATTCAATTTGAATGTTGAGTGTGATGTCTTGATCAACAATCTGACAAAGTCCTTAGACAACATTAATGAAGCAATTGAAACATACAAAACTTTTGATAACACATTCAAAGTGATTTCAAGTTCAAAATTTATGAAAAAATAGATTATACATAATTTATTTTGGAAAAATTGGTTATGTAATTTTGTACATGTAATGGTTGTCGATACATTTTGGCTATATTGTTGATAACCAATGCTATTCTAGAAGATGTAATTATTATCTATTATAGTCAAGTTTTAGAAACAATCACCCTAATAAAATATATTGTTTGTTATGTGAGTTATACAATGTTACTATCATATCTTGTCATTTATTATCAATCTTGTTTGTAATCATGTTCTATTGATGTTGGCAATCATCTTTACAAAAATTGTATTACTTTGAAAAACATCTACCTTCATTTTTACTAACTAAATTAAAACAAAGGTTTGGAACAAAAATAAACACCACATTGAAATTGCATATAATAAACTTACAAAATCATTCTTAATTTGATAAAAAAAATAAAAATCGGATGCAAATGTCACTTTGTAATTGTCTATTATAATATCATTGAATAATACCAACACATGCTCAAAAATAGATTATATATTTAACCAATCCAAATACAAATTCAATTTCATCACCCACTTCTACATCTAACATTGCTTATTCCTATATATCCCACCGATCCAACCATTGTAATTACCCAAAAGATGAAATTAAATAATATCATATTTCCTGTTTTTATTATTCAACTTTTTTATGTAACTTTGTATTTCATTAGTATTATCTGGCTTTCCATAATTATATAATTACAATGCATATTCTTTTCTTTGACATTATCAAATTAAAAGACAAAATCAAACAATCGATACACAATACAAAAGAAGAATAAGATGATTACTTAGAAACATTTAACCTTACCTTCCTATTTCAACAATCTCAAATCTTCTTAAGTTTCTGAAATTATGAAAGATCACAAACACATCCTTACGTATGCAAAAACACTTCTTCCAGTTAGAAACACTGATGATCAATTTCCCTTTCCAACGCACTACAAAACCCTAGCGCCGCATTGCTCTTCAACTTTACATAGTCACCAACAATTTGTATTATTTATATTTAAATATGATTAAATATTTTTTATTTATTATTTTATAAATATTATATATTTATAAATGTAAATTTAGATTTATTATATTATATTTACTTTAATATATTATTTTTTATTTCTATTTATTTTTAATAAGTAGTAAATCATTAGTTTTTAAGTATTTTTTTTAATTATTATTCATGTAGTAAATTATTGCTTTTATAAGATACTTAAATTTGAAAAAAAAATATTATAAAAACTTTTTATATATTTTTTAAAATTTATGTATTAACCAACAGATCTTATACAAACTAATTCAATTCAAGTAGACTTATTTTCAACATGTTGAATATGGACTCGTTATCAATCCTACTAATTAACATTATCCTGAGACTAAATATCTGAGACTTTAAAGTTAAGGTATATAAATACGATTTTAGATTAAATACATTTTTTTTAATAGAAAAGAGTTTTATAATTTTAGATGTATAATTAATTTTAAAACTACTATCAATATATAGTTTACCATTTTCACCGTATTCTTTTCGTTTAGAAGCAAACATTTATTAAGAAATATAGGTTTTATTGTTCTCTTATACAATTTTTCTATAAAATGATCTTTACAATATATATTAAAAAGTTGTGTATTCAATTAGAATAACCTGTAAGCAGAATCACATCCTCAAACTTAGTTAAAAACTTTTGAAATATGAGTTTAGTCTCTAAAAAATTATGCATTTTTAACTTACATCTATTTTGATACCTGAATATAGTTGTATCTTATTTTTGTTTTAATTCATATAAAATATCTTTTTTATGTAATATTTAAATAGTTTTTTTAGTCTCATTTAAACTTTTCCAAATAGAATAATTTAAAATTAAAAAATATTACAAGTATTGTCATATTTTTACATAATTAAAAAGACATCCTCTATATATTAAGCAAACACCAAGAAAATAATCACTAGTCTACAACTCTTGGTCCAAGGTAGTCATAGACAACAGAATATACCTAAAAAGTTCAATTGCAAAGTTTTATAGAGAACAAAATTAACCACAAAATAATTTTTTATTTTTATATAATAAATAATTGTTTTTATAAAATAACTATAAATTTTTTTATTGTAGATAGGCATTTTTTGATAGTTTTTTTTTTTTTTTTTGTTT
>Ga0209489_100338_pt1 | contig 82622 bp, 45 predicted proteins | sample SiratrowhiteBW_FD_187527 | JGI IMG/M metagenome (GOLD analysis project Ga0209489, IMG submission 187527) | Root nodule microbial communities of legume samples collected from California, USA - Siratro white BW (SPAdes) (version 2) | ecosystem: Host-associated > Plants > Roots > Nodule | place...
TGTTGATATTTTTTTTTTTTTTTTTTTCTCTCTACTTGATTGCATAGGCATAATATTATTGTTTTACTCCTTAATGTTCTTTGAGTCACCTAACATGTCATGTCAGTTTGAGTGAGAAAACGCATTTGTTTTTTTGCTTAATTGACAATTAGTAGAAATACCCTTTAATTACATTTGGTAAAAATGATGTCTTTGTATTATTTTACTCGTAGATTGTTATTCATGAATTTTACAGTTGTTATTATTGATTTATTTTTCGGTATTTGCATGTGCAGTTGTTTTTTGTAGTTACCCTTTTGGATTTTACATTTTGTGTCTGATATGAATTTGCATTAATGGGTACACCTCCGCATGTATACTCTGTTGGTGGATTCTTCTAAAACCCTGTGATATCCTTTGGTTAGATTATAATTTGCTGGAGGAGGTGAAGAGGGTGGCTGAATCTGCTCAGAGAATGAGATCTAAACTAGGCATTCATTCATATTTCAAGTTGCCTCATCAACTTAGAAGCCTAAAGAATGCTGCTGGGAGCAGGAGAACCAAACTGATGTTTCTACCTCGTGGAATGTCGAAAAGAGAGAAAAATCAGTCTAGATATGATCAAAGGTATTTTTCATAGTTTTATAACTAGCCTTAGTTTCATTAGTAGGATGGTATGTCTAAGTCTTTTGCTCCTTTTGTACTTGCTCATTAATGTTTCCTTGTTTAATTTTTTATCTTTTGGTGTATACCGAATGTGATTTGTAGTATACCAAGTGGATGTGTGGGAGTCTGATTATTAGGTTTTTTATCAAGTTGTGATGATTTATATTCTAACACAATGTCAGAGGGAGATCTAGATTATTGAATGTTTCATTTTTAGATTGTGAAGGTGGTAACTTTTGTTTCATACAATGCTTTCAGGAAGAAGTTTATATCATGGACTATTGAATGGCGTTTTCACTCAACAGATATTGTTTTACATGACCATGGGTGAGTAACATTAATGGTGCCTTTGATTTAGAATACAAATACTGTACCTTTCCTTCCTACTGCATGCTTGGAGTTCATAGAATATTGAAAGGATATTGTGCTAATGTTTTCTAGAGTTGATGAAAATACAAGCTTCTACTCCATTCTAGAGAAGCACCTTAAACCTGGTCCATGGAATAATCAGCTAAGGCCATTTTGTGATGTCCAGCTGGATTGTCTAAAGCTTTTCATTCGTAAATATCCAAAGGTGCTTTTCTTTGCCTTTTTATAATTTTGAAATTCTGTATACTACCGAGCTTGCAGACTTGTACAATCACATTGACCGAAAACATCAAGACATGATTTTATTTTACTCATTAGTTCTATCTTGTTCATGCAAATACAGGGTCCCAAATCACCTTTCAGAGAGATAGATATTAAACTGCCAATCAGAAAGCAATTAGCAGATATATTCATTTTGGAGTTTCCTGTTGTTTTTGTTTTCTTGCCGACTCACAGAATCAATTTTGAAGTTATTACGGATGTCAATACAAGAAAGCATAAATCACCACAGAAAGATAGTGAAGAAAACCAAATCCCGCAAGGGTTATCATTTAGGGAGGAGGTGATAGAAGATGACAACAACTCTGTAGATCCTCAGGTTTTTGATATCGTGAAGCAAGCGGAACCAAGTTTATCACACGAAGTGATGACCCAAAATATGAGTTCTGATATAGCACCAAATGATTCCTCTGGTAAGTCTCTGATTGAAGGAGACACTGGGGGTGATCTTTCACATTCTTTGACAGAAACCAAGAGTCTAAACTTATCTGATGATATGGTATTTGACTTTGATCAAGATTTGATGGATTTCTATACTGATATTTTGGATCAAACAGATCCTAAAGATCTTTTTGATTTTGATAGTGAATTTGCGGAGAAAACAGAAAATAAAATAGATATAATTGGTGCTAGTGAATTATTCCCTTTGCCAAATGAATTGGAGGAAGGGGAAATCCTAGAATAATTGGTAACTATAATTCACTTCTGCTGAATAATTGGAGAGAAAAAGAGAAAACATTCACTGCAAGTAATATTTGTTGAGGCTGGGGTCCATTTCTTCCAATAATGGGTTTGAAACCGAGTCTCCAGTTCGGTAAACATGATTGAGAAGCTCATACATTCCTTCATGAGCATGGCAGGGATTCAAGATTATTATCTTTTTGTGATAATTGTTCAGCATAAGGAGTGGCAGTAATTTTCAGTTTGGATTCAGCAATGACTCTGTAAATCCTTTCTGTGAAGATCAAAGTGCTCCTCTGCATGAGGAATCAGACACAACAAAAGCCGTGGTGGTATTGGTTGTTTTTCTCATCACTTAAGGGCAAATTTTGGTATTGGATATCACTTTTGTTTGTTGACATACTTTTGTGGAGGAATTGATTTCGAATGAATATAGACTTTTTTCCAGTCTTTGCGTTTCCCTCTTAGTTGTTGGCAGACTTAATACATGGTCTAACATTGGTAACTTTGTGTATCACCTATGACCAAAATGGTACTCTCTTGTTTATCCTGATGATCCGTATGATTGCTGCAAAAACCAGATTTTGTACATGCATGTAAGAAACCTAGTAAAAGGAAAGCAATCATATGATTGCTGTGCATTTTTACTTTGCACACACTTTGTAATATATAGGTTGAAATTTAATAGAAACCACATTTTTGTTGTATGTTATTTCTTAATTAATGAATCTTAATGTATAATTTTGTAGTTTTCAATCAAATTTACTGAATAGTAGAGTGTGTAATCTTGAGTATAAGTCGGGCAGTGGCAGGCCCATTAATGTTGAAAGATTGCCATTTTTTACACTTAAAATAAATTACGATATAAGGGTTTTATAAGTAACTCCTTATTTTATTTTAGATATGTTTTATAAAGTACAAAATCCAAAGGTATTTAATATAATGAGTAACACCACCAATAAAACTTTATTTGATAATTAATAAGAAAAAACCCTTGGAATTGTACTAAGGGTTGATCCTAGAAGAGATCCAACACCCCCATTTAGATTCCATAATGGTGGTGTGGCAATATCAATAACAAGTTAAGGGAAAGTGTTGTACAATGTTTATTGAAGGGACAAAAAGAACTGCAGAAAAGAAAACAGACAAAAAATTTGCACCAGCCGGGAATCGAACCCGGGTCTGTACCGTGGCAGGGTACTATTCTACCACTAGACCACTGGTGCCTGTGATCACTTTGCAATGTATTTATTTATACGTATAATATCTATTTCTTTTCTAAAAGTAGAGAAAGAAAAAGTGAATGTTAGGCTATAAAAAAGAACAAATCTTTAGTGCATTCATAATATAAAATGTTTTCATATCTTTATTTGATTATAGTTTTCCGTACAATTATAATGTTTGATTTGATATAAACTATTCTAAGATCCAAATGTCACATTGGAGTTTTGATTTTATACTCTTTTTTTCTTCATTTTGAAACATATTAAGATAAGTGATTTTAGTTATATTAAAATATATTCAATTTTCTTATTTGAGTTTAGTAGTTATAATTATAATTTATATTTATACTAATGTGGATAAAATGGAAATTTTGATTAGCATAAAAAATGTCATCATGTGTTTGCCCAAAACAATTACAATCGTATCTTTTTCATTTTCATTTAAATATTTTAATTTGTAAAATACTTCTTTTTAAACATTCAAGTTTACGTTCTCATCTAAAGGAAAAATATCTTCAACACATGCAAAAACCATGATGAGAATGTTATAACAGGTATTATGAGAAAAATACATATTTATCACATATACATGATAATTTGTGATTTTTTTAATAATAATGTATCTATAATACATGATTATGACATAACATAACTATATTATATTATTAACCAAAAAAAAAAATAGAGCTTACCTTACACAATTAGAATTCTTCTATAATATAAAGACTTCTTCACAATGAAGCTTGAACAAATTTTTTTTCTAAGGTCACACAATATTATCATTATGATTTTGATGTGATGTCAAAATATTTCGAATTTATTAAACAATAATAATAGATTGATGGTCAATCATTAACAACTTCAAATCTTATATATTATAAGAGATGTAGAAAGAAAAACATGATAAATACATGTGTGAATTACAATAAAACTTTGTAATTTTGTAACATACAACTTAATAACAATGAATGTCTTCATACTATACAAAAAAAAAAAAAAAAAAAAAAAAAAAATACAATAAAAGACATGTAGATGTTGAAAACATTAGACTGAGTTCAAAACCTTACTAGTCAATATTGACATTGGCCTATAAGGAACTACATATAAATACTGCAAACCAATCTTCAACCAAATGCTTAAGTTCGATAACAAATATGGTTGTCCTTCTCAAATAGAAAAAACATACAAGCAAAAAAAAATTATCTCTTTTCCTAATGACAGTTTATCAAGAAAAAGAAATCATCGACTCTCATGCAGCTTTATGACTTAAAAGTTAACAAACTCGTATTTATAGTTATAATGCATCTCTTTCTAGTTAAGAGTATAAGAACACAAACTTATCATTCAATTATGACATAACTCGCTTGGCATATACCATGAGACAATTACAATCTTCCCCTCAAATATTTTTTTTATTGGAACTAAATCATGACTTGGCTGGCTTTAATACCAATTTTGGATTGAATACTTACTACTAAACCAAAACTTATAATTGACAGTCAAAGTGCAATTTTTTTCTACCTAAGGCACAAGTATCATAGTTTGATTCTGACTCGGTCCACCTAACCTGCGTCATGGAATAATTGATGTCATCTAATAACTTTCAATCAGATACTTGTACAATAACTCTATCGATTCTAACAAATATATTAAAGCATATGTAATCCAATTAAATTTTTACTCTAGTAGTATTGTAATCTTTTATTGAGTGTGCCTTGCAACATTAAGAGCAACCTTAGATACGATACTCGACATTACCAACATGTTTAATGAATTCCTTTTAGTAAATTCACATATCGGTTTGCAACTAACAATCTCATGAGGTGATGTCAACACGTTAACACAAAAGTGAAGACGCCAAACCTTAACATAGTAGTCTTGACATTGACATCCAAAGTTTGATCATAACAAATAGTACAATCTTGCTCCATTTAATGTTTGTTACATTATTAAACTTGTATTAGATGAAAAAAAAGTGATGATTTATCATAAATAAAACACATAATCTTATCAAGATGCAAGATAAAAATTCATGTACCAAATACATAAGGCGTTCGAACCAAGTTCAGTATCTGAGTTTGCACAGGAATCTTAACATGTGAAGGAGTATTGTCTTTGAGTGCTTTTTATTACGGGTCTGATTCTTTAGCTTTCGATATATCGGGTTCGGTTTATAGTCCTTTTTGTTAAGTGCCGGTATCTGTTTTAATATCTTTAGTGGCATCACTACTATTGGTTTAAGTTTGTCTTGTATAACTGTATTAGCTGTATTGGTATACCTACTATCATGTATAAGGGTTAGAATATCCCTGAAGTGCTTCTTTCTATTTAATTTATTTTGTACTGTTAAAAAAAATATCTAAATAGACACTTGTTATAAAAGGATATATGAGCCAATAATAAACACAAAAATTGTTAAATGACTGCATAAAATATACACTAATTTGTGAATAGATATCTTATTTTCATAAAATATGTTATCAACATATGTATGTCTTAGAAGATAAAATTACATAAATTACATAAAAATTTTAAAGACCATAAGTTAAAGTAACAACATTTGAAATAATAGTGAAAAAAAATAATATATACAAGACATAAATAAAGGCGGGAGGTTGTTCACTCATTAATCTTTTATTTATTTATTAATTTAAGTATCATAATAATATTATTTGTAAGTAAACTTACATATGTTTTAGTTAACTTTTTCGTTGATGTTAAATTTATTTTTCATTATTTTTCACATGTTGACTTGTAAAATTTAAAAATTTCACCTCATTAAATCAAAGACTAGCATTTTCAATAATAAAAAAAAAAACATGTTTTACATTATGACTCCATAGGTTATTTATTCAATTAAAACTATTAGAAAACTTTGTTTTGGTAGTTATTTCATTATTATAAAAAACAAATTCATCATAATCTATGCCGATAAAAAAATATTCATCATAATCTATTTTATAAAAAAATATAAAAAGACTGACAGTTTTATGAATACTTTATATCCATTCATTATATTTTGTCTATACAACATCAGAAACAAGTTATGAAAAATACATTTCATTAAAGACAATTTTGCAAATAATAAGAAAAACCTTTTGAAACCCTAAATTCAACAGTGCTCTGTGTATTGCACGGGGTAACGTGACCCATCTAGCTCTCTAACATCTTAAATTTGCTTTTTGAGGTAATTATTTGGCACTTTCACCAATGTCCAAATGTATTTGTCATCTTTTATTTTAGTGTGTTGTTGATTAGCTTCATTCGAATATTTGTTTGCCCTTTTCCAACCTTTCACGTTGGCTAGAAAAATCAATATCTCCTAACATGATTTATTTTATATTTAAAATAACATTTATCAGAATTAAATTTTTAACTATTTATTAAGAGATAAAAATTGTTATCACTTATGTTAAGCAAATATAAGTGACTTTTAAATTACTATTTAGGTTATTATTGTGGTATATTCAATATTAGGAGGATATCAATATTTTGTACGATGTATTCATAAAAATATTACATATATGTACTAAAATCACACTATAAATAACTTTAAATTTAATTTTATATTTTAAATTTGCAAAAAAGCCATCGGATTTCTTTTAATCTTTTAGATGATTAAACATGGAAGATATGAAGTTTAAATTAAAGTAACAATTAGGTCATTTAACAATTAAAAATAACAAACTTCTAATTAATAAAATATTTTGTTCTTTATATTGTTGGTGTATCGTGAAACTTACAAGTACATGAGTTTATAAATGCCACCTTATTCATTAGTATTGAAAAACGTCAATAGAATTTATATATATTATCTAATATCATATATAGTACTAATTAGAGTATAAAAATATTAGTTATAGGTTTAAACAATTTAATCAGTTTGAATGACAAATTTTGTTTTTGTATCAATTGTAGTTACGTTAAACTTTAAATAAAAATTGCAGAATGGATACTACCTTGCTACTAAATTTTTATTATGATTATCTCTCAATGACTTTTTCACTTGCATACGTATAAAGATATTTAAAAATAAATATATTTTCATTTTTTTATTTCATTCAACGAATTGGTGCTTAAGGTACTTAGGTTGAATCTGACCATGTTTTTGTAAGACTTTAACCAAAGTATGTTTTTACACAGATCTTCAAAGTTTGAACAATGACTTTTCACTTGTGTAATTGAGAAAAGACCTTAAGTTAAATATATATATAAATATATATATATATATATATATATATATATATATATATATATATATATATATATATATATATTAAAAAATGATCTTCATGATATTGATTGAAAAAATTATATTGGACATTAATTAAAATATCTATTTTAATTTATATAAATAAATAATTTTTTTAATTAAAATAATAAAACAATATTATTTTAGTATACTCAACATTTTCATATAGTTTAGAAGTTAAATAAAATCAATTTAAATATCTCTTTCTCTTTAACCTATCGAAATGTCTATAAAATCGTAATAAAGTTTCACGCTTAAAGTGAATAATACTTTAGATGCACACCATGGCATCTAATACTTAGAAATGTAAAAACAAATATAATTTATTTAAATTAAAAAATAAATTTAGCTAACATTAATAAAAAAAAGTCATAATGAATATCGATTGAAAAATAATTCTATCAATATTCATAAAAAAACTGAATTAATACAGAACTAACCCCAATCTAAATTCTAATTGACATTGTCAAAAGAAAATAATATTAATTGATATTAAAAGAAAAATATCATGTTTATATTAGATAAAAATATTATTCATTTTAATAAAAGTAACTAACCGTGAACAAATAATATTAACTTATATGGATTAAAAACAACTTTAATGATTATAACAAAATTAATAATATTGATTAAGTAGATGATGTGTTGATCGAATTCAAATAAACGATGATCTTATAAAAACTAAAATTGAATAAAAAGATATTATTAAAAGAGAAAAAAACAAAAAAGTAAAAAAAAATAATAATATCAAATTCATAATTTTTTTAAATAAATTTATAATTTATAATTTTAAAATAATCATTACTCTCATGAGGCATTTGCTTTCTGCATATACAAAATGCTTCACCTACTTAACAATTTTCAATATTTCAATAAAATCTTTATATTTTTATTTTAAAATTTATGTATTAAACAATTATTCTTCTTTTCACATTTACAGAAATATCTCTGTCATATTTTATTTATTTTGTAACAATAATGAAGATATTAGATACGGTTAAGATATTTACAATTTTTTGTGCAATTTTATTTTTAGTTAAGTCCAATTCTCATCAATACAGAAGTGGTACACTTAAGAAAAAAAAACAATTTCTGGTGGAATCAAATTATCTTCAATATGAGTCAAGGGAATAAATCCCTGTTTTATTGTTTCCATATAAGATTAATTTTAAAAATTCAGTTTAACATATTATTTTCAAATATTTAATTTTGTGATAACTAATTTATTGTTATTTGAAAAAAATATATAAATATTTTTTAATATTTATTATATATTTTTATTATTTATCAAGAAAATTTGTTAATACTTATCAAAAAGAGATAAATGAACAATCTTTTACTTTGATTCCATTTATTTTTATAAGTGACTCAATATAAAAGAGAAATTCTTTTTTTAATAAATAAATTTTAAAATAAAAATAATAAAGACATTATTAACAATATCGATAATTTGTTAACTGCACAAAACATTTTGTATTATACAGGAAATAACTCTTCTCTCATAAATTTATAAAATTTTAATTTTTTAAAATATTTCTATAAAAAAGATATTTCATCTTAAAACACTTCAAACCTCATTTTAAAACAACAAATACCATCTAAAAATTCTTCTCAGAAATTGTTAGTTTAACCTATCATTTTGAACTACTCAATAATATAGGTAACTTGCGGGGCTAATTATTGTTAGGCTAAATTGGTTAGCTTATGTGGTGCCTCAACATAATACAACGTGATAAAATATTTTATTTTTGTTGCCATGGGTAAAGAAGATAAGCATTTTCTTACTTAAAAGTGGAAAATATGTATTTTAATAATTAATTTTAATGTATTTTTTTTTATTAGAAGTCCTACATAATGTGTTAACCGAGAAGCCTAGAAGGTGATTCACTCACAATAGTATTTTTTTTCTCTAAAAATAATTGTTTAAACGCCATATTTTACGATAATAATCCAAATTAAAAAATTAATTAAAAGATCCCAAATATACTGTTTACAATTTAATATTTTCTTTTATTAGAATATTATATTTCATTAAATAAAATAGACTAAGAGTAATTATAAATTTATCTAGAAATGAAAAGAGAACATAATTATTAACAAAATAATTGAATATTGTGCTGCTTCACAAGTGACACCAATTATGTTTTAAATTGGAAGCTACGCGTGAATCCTCGTTTCCTCCTCCTTAAATAAATAATAAAGAACGTGAAATAAAACAAAATCCCGAAATCATGTAGTTTAGAACTAGGAGGAATAGGAATAGGAACAGGAATAGGATCCCAAGGGTAAAATGGGAAAGAAGGAAAGAAACAAAAAATAGGAGAGAATCACAGAGAGTGTTTTTGGTTCTCCTTGTTCCTTCTGCTTCTTCCCTTTTCCTTCTCCTCCCACCACACAAACCAAACCCCTCTCTCCACAGTTCTCCCTCACTCCCATCCGGGTCAATGACCCAGACCCGAAAGCCCACCAAGCCCAACCCCCAACCCCGCCAGGCCCAAAATCCTTCATTCTCCACCACCGGCATGAAACTCATCGTCCCTCTCCAGGGCGTCGTCCAGGGCCGCGGAGGCCTTCTCCTCGGAACCCTCGTCCCATGCGCCCTCTTCTACTTCCTCCAGCTCTACCTCAAACGACGCCGTTCCAACTTCTCCCCTCCCTCACCCCCCTCCGAGCCCCACCTCCCCCGAACCTCCTCCCGCTCCAACTTGTCCACACGTGGCTCCATTTCCAGGGTTCGCCTCTCCAAGCTTGCCACGCAGATTTCCCGCCCCGAAGACTCCCTCTATTACGTCGGCTGCGAGAGGGTCTCGCGAGATCCCTACCACGCCGTCCACAATCCCAATGGGATTATTCAGTTGGGCTTGACGGATAACAAGGTTGGTCAGAGTTCATATACTCTTTCAGATATGTTTTCTCTTGTTGATTGGGATTTTAAACATTATGGGTGTTCTTGAATAATTTTAACTGATTGGATTGTGTGGGTTGTTGAAAGTTCTCTTCTTGGTATTGTGGGTGTGTTGCTAATGTTGTTGTTGTTATTTTTTGAGGTGGGTGTAGCTCTGCTTTGATCTGATAGGGGAATGGGTGGCGCGGAACTTGGAGGAGACGATGAGTGGCGGCGGTGGTTTGGGTATCAATGGGATTGCGCCGTATCAGACGTTTGATGGCGTGATGGAATTGAAAATGGTAAGAGGTTTTGTGCTTCACAGTGTCAGTGGTAATGCTACTAGTGCTGTTTGTGGTGATTTTTTTTTTTGTTCGTTGGTTCGGGATCACCATGGCATGTGACATGTTATAGATTTTGTTAACTGTTTTTCTTAAATTGAAAAACTTGGTTATGTGTCGAGTGGTGATTGACTGGGGCCATAGACACATGCTAGTCCTGGACCACGCAATGATTTCTCATTATTGGGGGAATGGAGTAAGTGTTTGAATTCACCTGTTTCAAGGAGAACTTGCATGTGAAGATTCTCATTCTGTGTTGTCGTTTAAGGTTTTGGGGATTGGTTTTTAGTTGTTTTGTTGGTATTTATTGGGAATTGCGTGTGCGGTAGAAAGATTTGGAATTTGGAATTGGTCACGTAGTTCCGAAAGATGAAAATTATCGTTTCCGTTCCTGAAAATGAAAATGTCAATCAATTTTGTTTCAGCAAGGGACTAAATTGACTGTAAAAGACTAATGTGACTTATCCTAAACCTTTCAAGGATCAAATTGGTGTTTTACACATTGTGTTGTTATTTCATCAGTAAGGTAGAGCAAGACAGGTGGCATAGTGTCTTGTGAACCAATTATTCCAAAAGTTAAAAATGTTAGGCACTGATATATTGGCGGGTTTTATAGCATTTTTAACAGAATCCCTTACCCAAGAGCTTTTTAGCATGGAATGTGAATAATGCGGGCATACTTATGCTTGATTTCTATTTAAACTTTTTATTTAAGAAATAGAGGAGCAGTTAGGATCCAACTCTAGACCACTTGTTTATAGAGGTTTTGTAATGATCAGTCATTCCAGAAGTTTAATTTGTTGGCGAAGGAATACAATTGATCATAAAGCATTTCTAACAAAATGGAGGATTGGAAATGTTCTAGTGACAAACTTTATCATTACACCCCTGGCTTGAATCTGGTGCCAGCTAAGTTACAAGCTTGTAAGCTGATAGGTTTTGATTTAAATATTACTAGTTACAGCTTATCTTGCTACTCTATAATTTTAATTGAAGAACTTGAGCTTTTAGAATCCATTAAACTCGAGTTTGAACACACAAACTGGAAGATTCAGTGCATGTTTGGGAAAAAGTTGCCATCAACATGAAAGGACATTTAAATAATGACAGGCCAGTGTTAACCCCACGTTTACTTCATGGGAAAGTGGGATTGTCTGCTCGAAGCATCTCAAATGGCAATCCAAACACACCCTTAAGCGAAAGAATTCTGGATTTGATCTTGAATTTGTAGTACAGAATTCAGAATATTAACACAAGTGTAAAATATAACAATTGAGTCTCCTTCAGACAAACTTTAATAATTTAACTCTGATGAATCAGAAATCTGCGACTCGTCCTATTTAATAAGTACACACCTCTAACTGCCATAAAACACATCTTATGGCTGTCCTACAGTTACTAAACACACAAATGCCACACAAAACATCACATAACTGTCCTGTGTGAATAATTACATTTCAAAATTCTCTTTTTAAGATATGTAGTTGTATGCTTTGAAACTAGTTACCTTTTCTATAGTGCTGTAAACAAGTATTTTGGTCTTAATTAGAGTTATCTGCTGTTTTAAAGTTTAAAATTAAAATTTCATCCTATTGTTGGCTATTTATCAATATTTGACATTGGACTTGTCTATAAATTCGATACTGTTCCTTTATAATCTTTGGTGTGTTCAAATTTGGTTCGTTGAAGGTCATGCTGTTCATTTATTTATCCATTAAACTTTTGTTTTGCTTTTATTTTTCAGGCCTTGTCAGATTTTATGCATCAGGTGATGGGGGGATCAGTGAAATTTGACCCATCTAATATGGTTCTAACAGCTGGAGCAACTCCTGCAATTGAGATATTGTCCTTCTGTTTGGCAGACCATGGAAATGCATTCCTTGTCCCTACACCATATTATCCAGGGTAATTGCTGACACTTTCTTGAGCTCCTCTTTCTAATTTCTGGTGCTAAATTTAAAAGGAACTGTGCAGATATGACAGGGATGTAAGATGGCGTCCAGGTGTAGACCTAATACCTGTTCACTGTCGCAGTACTGACAATTTCAATCTAAATATCACTGCTCTTGAACAAGCATTTAGTCAAGCAAGAAAACGAGGAGTCAAAGTTCGTGGAATTCTAATTTCCAACCCTTCAAATCCTGTTGGCAACATTATGACACAGGACATGCTATACAGTCTTCTGGACTTTGCTGAAGAAAAAAATATACATATCATTGTTGATGAAGTATTTGCAGGCTCCACATACGGAAGTGAAAAGTTTGTGAGTCTAGCTGAAATTCTTGATTCAGATATAGACAAGAGTCGGTTTCACATAGTATATGGCCTATCAAAAGACCTCTCTCTTGCCGGCTTTAGAGTTGGGGTTATATGTTCATTCAACGACAATGTTTTGGTTGCTGCCAAGAAGTTGGCTAGATTTTCCTCTATATCTGCTCCCACTCAGAGGTTAGTTACTTCAATGCTTTCAGACAAAAGATTTATTCGGGAGTATTTAGAAACCAACCAGAAAAGAATACGACAAGTGCATGATGAATTTGTGGATTGTTTAAGTAAACTAGGAATCAAGTGTGCCAAGAGCAGTGCTGGTATTTTCTGTTGGGCTGATATGAGTGGATTAATCCGACCTTATAGTGAAAAAGGGGAAATTGAGTTGTGGGAGAAGTTTATAAGTATTGCTAAGATCAATATAACTCCTGGATCAGCCTGCCATTGCATAGAACCAGGATGGTTTCGAATTTGTTTCACTACTGTAACATTAGAGGAGATACCTCTGGTTATTGAACGAATTAGGAGAGTTGTTGACAGTTGTAATTCTTCTAGTTGAAGTTTCATTATTTTCATTGACATTTACGGTTAGTGCCTGATGTTGAAGTTTAAAATTTTTGGAAAGGAATATACATCCTAGTCATCAAGTTCTGCTGTCTTGCGCAAGCCAAAATTTGTTATGCTGGTGGAGAAAATTAGTCTCTTATAATGCAAAGTCTCAACAGAGTAAAATCAAATTTTGCAAATAGAGTTTGGTTTAGAATAAGTTTAGTGTTAGGGTTTTGGCCTGGGAAAGTACTCTGAGCTTTTTTTCTATCAACATACCTAGGGTAGTTTCAGTCTTTGAAAGAACTAATTCTTTAGTCCTTCAATATAGTACTGGTTTTTAAGGTACAACCTCCAAGAGATAGTTTTTCTCATGATTTTGTGCACAGTTCTTGGAGGCTGGAAGTGTAAAAATTGGTTTTAAATGTACATGTGCCACTGTGCCGTAGAAAAGAATTAATTTTGATATAAATTTCAGAAGTTTATGTTCAATATTGTCTTCAAAAGGGTTCTAAAGGAGCTTTTTGGGGTGGTACTTCAAGAATGAAACTTTTGCCCAAATGGTATAACAGGATATTTGCAATAGTCATCAACATCCGACATATTGGATCTTGATATTTTAAGAGGTTATTCTTTAAAATTTCATGTTAAGGATATTTAGAGTTAACAAAAATTAGAGATGTTTTTGTTTATCAACCAAAGTGTCTAAATGGCCAACGATGGACGATAGCTTGTGGCCATAAGGAGTTAGGTTAACTAATCTACAAATGAGATTGGGAAACGCTATTTGTTATCAAAGATGCATAAAATGACATTGATCAATATACACCTATGCCCTTAATTTAGTGTTAATGTTGACATCATTATAATTGATGTATAACATTGATCAATTTTCAGTGACTAAATCACCATTGCGTCCTAAAAAGATGCCTTAATAAGTTGAGACTGAATACTATTTATAAATTATCCTTAGTCTTAATCCGTAAATAGTGTTAAACAATTTTGAATAAGAATATCTCAGAAACCTCTTGAAAGAGCCAATTGTAAAGTAATGACCGATAATTCAACATGAACTAAGGAATAACTAACCTCACAACAGGCCTATTCAACACCAGCCAAATGAATTTCATAAGGCAAAAACTTCCTCCACCCATCACTTTTGACCTGCATCCCATCATTCTTAAAAAAATTCTCAAAATACCCTTTTAGTAAAAATATATTCTGAAAAATACTTTTTTAAAATATATTTCAGAAAGTCTTTTCCGAAATATAAAATTTATATTTAAAAAAAAAACAACTTTTCAAAATATATTTACAGAAAGTATTTTTCAGAAGTTAATGATGAGGGAATTTTAGTATTTCTGCTTGTGTAATGGGGGTGCCAGTTAAAATTGACGGGGTGCATGAAATTTTTGCCATTTTTCCCATTTCATAATCATGCACCCTCTTATCTCACTTCTAATAATAAGAAAACAAAAAATTGGTAATCATTTATCAATTCAAAACTAGATTGTGTCACCATTCCCCATTTTGTAAGAAATAGACCACAATTTTTTCTTACTACATGGAATTGACATGTTTATTTGGATCTTAACCTCATAACTCAAAGTTTATCATTAGATAAAATACTTATATGTGTTTCATTGATTTTATTGATGTGTTTTGTGCTAAGACTTAAATTTTTCAATAACTTATATAATAAATAATTTTATTAATGACAATGATCAAATTGAAAATTATTTTCTGAATATTTTTTCAGCAAATATTTGTGGTCATTCTTCTTTTTTTCTTCTTAAATTATATTTGGTATTAAGCGACATTGTCATTTGAGATTCTTATTTTTTTACAAGTTTTTTTAAGTATGCAATTAAGATCTTAATTCAATAAATAAACTTAATGGTTTTTAGTTAAGAAATAGCTATTCAATTCCCAACAAATTTATCAGCAATTATTTACAAACATAACCCCATTTTATTCAATCATCTAACACACGTTGAACATAAAGTCTCTTTTATAGTTTAATGTTTAATGTAGAATATAGTTCGATAATAAGGAAGAACAAATTAAGATCATACCTTTTATCTAGTATGATACTAATTTTGTATTAATATCTTTCCCTATCTTCTACTATTTTGATCTTTTGTAAGACCATTAATTTTAAAGAAAGTCATTTTATTATGGTTTTAATTAAGATTATCTAGAAGTTTTACCTTCTTCATGTTATAAATACCCTTTATGTATCTGATTTGGGATTCATCTTGTTTCTTTTCCCCCTAAAAAATGTAAAACCATATGAAGAAATTTTTACCCTTAAGCAAATCAAGTAAAACATGTTTATCAAGAAAAACAGATCCAGTAAAACATATTTCCCATACTTCGTGCCATTGATTGTTGTTGGATTGCTCAGTGTACTATAAACAAAGAAAAAGTTCTATTCAAGAAATTGGTCTTAAAAGTCATTTTTGATAAAGTAGAGATGGGTTAACACAGTTTATCATCTTACTATGTAACAAACTCAATAATTATACTTATTAAGATTAATTATAAGTTGACGTCACTAATAAGATTTATTATCATGAATATGTTAATAGAGCTGATGAATAGTAAACTGATCCAATATCATTTTTATAAATAGGAAGACATCTATATGTATATTCTAGTAATCTCTTACCTATACTTAAAATTAATTTGATTGTCAGATTATTTTTGCTAGTACCTTCTCCCTTCCAATCTCCCTTCCAATCGAGAAGGAGGAGATATTTGAGTGAAAATTCAATGAAATTTCTGAAGAGAAACCTAACACCCTTAATCGATTTTATAATTATTCTCCTTTTAGTTCAGCAACCTATTCTCTAAACCTAAAACACCTAGTAATTACAAAGAAGCAACCTATGAATTGCTTGCATGAAATTTACTTAAAATATAATGAAATTTAAATTTAATGCTAATTTTTTTATAATTGTTGAGTTGAGATGAAGTTTTAGGTTAAACATAGTCAAGTTGTGGGTTGATTGTATCGAGATGAAAAGGGCCTTCCATCTTGGATTCTACAATTATTTGGACCAGCTTGGGAATAGAGAGTTGAAGTTGCAATTTCATATGCATGTAAACCCAATCATGTTTTGGCCCACCCAAATCAACCTGTCACTACCATATGGGGCAACAATGGTCAACATGCCTTGAGAACCTCTTCACATAGATCTCAAGACACTAATTGCCCTTCAAAAAAAGAAAAAAGAAAATGAGAATTGGTGAAACTTTGAAGAGTCATGTGCCTATCTTTATTTTGATTAACTACTCAAGAATGACTAAAGAGAAAGAGCATGGTTTGTTTTAAATGATGATATAGAAGTGATAGGGTTGAGAAAGTGGGGTTCCATCTTTCTTTCTATTTCTTGGTAAGTTTCACCATAAAGAAATACAAATGGTTGCTTGGTTAATGATGTTCAGTAGGGTCTAAGAGTTATAAATTCTGAAAAGGGTAACATTCATTGGAAACTTGAACAAATTTGACCACTCGTTATTTGCAAACCTGTGAGCTGTGTCTGCCAGTGAAAGGAAGATCCATAATAGGCAGAAAAAAATTAGGGTACCCTAATCTTGCTACAAACATAGCACAGTTATGATTTTGTAAATTGAATCTTTGGTCATAAGGGTCTTGTAAAATCACTATCAGTGGTGGAGTTTGGATTGATTTGGCTCTGAACAAAATTTCTATGCTAGCCAATAAATTTATGTTCTGATACTCATAATTTCCTATCAGATATCTGAATGTCCATTTCAAGAGTGTTATAAGGTAGGTATGGGAAAATTAAACTCAAACTTATTATTAGATTAATTTGAAAGTTACATTTTGTATTTTTGCTAGTTAATTTTAAAATTACGAAAAAGTGAGAGCCTGAAAAAAATGGAGGCCTAAGTATCATAAATACAAAAATATTTGTATTTGGTATTAAAAAATAAAAAAGTAAAAAGATTGGGTTTAGTTTTCTCGAACCTACCTTGTATAATACTCATCAATTGGGATGTGTGATAGGTAAAGAAGAATTACAACATTATCTTATTGGCTATAACAAAGCATAGGAAAGAGAACATTTGAAACAAAGAAAATGAAATTTTTAGATCTAAATAAATTGGAGAAGAAAAAAACAAAACAAAGAGAAGCTGTTGAATTGTGCATGTGTAATAAGAACGTACCAAAGGAGAATTATTAATTTAATATTTAGATTAATAAAATTTAACATTTATAAAAAAATGGGTAAAATAAATCTTTGTTAAATCCGAAATTAGCTTATATTGAAACTGATATCTCTAATTTCTTTAATGTCTTACCAAGCATAGTAATTAACAATTAATACATACTTTTAAAATAAGTGAAAATTGTAATTAAAATCGATTAATATCGGAATTATTTTCACATTGTCATCCAATTATAAATTTTAAAGTGATAAAATTGTCACTTTTAAAATAATTATATTAAAATTTGTACAGAGATTATTTTTTCCTAACTAGTTGATATTGTGAACCTATTTAGCATTTATTAAAATTAAACAAGTGAATTACCTACACCTAATCTTAATAGATTATTATTAATTACACGACTCTTTATGCATACTAAATTTCAATGATTAAATTATATTAAACATTTTGATACTTTTTTGGTAGAGAATTTTAGGCGGAAATGTCCAGTTTACAAAAGTTATATCACTTTAAAGAGATAAGTGAAGACTTCAAATTATAATTCTATGCTACAAATTCTTTAAGATTTAATATATTCAATATACTTATTTTCACAGTTAAAATTAATTTATAATACAATATAAACTAAGTACAAAAAAAAAAAGAAACTCTTCCTGATCCCATGATACAGAAAAAAAGTGTAGTATACAAGTGTAATCTGATTAATGTTTAATGAAATGAACTCCATCAAAAGATATGCAAGGATTGATTATAATATATAATCAGTAGTTTATTACTCACCACATGAACCCCACAGAGCTGAGAATTCAACACTAATAAATTGATTAAACCCCACTAAGTAGCAGTTGATGATAAAATTAATTATGACAGAAACAATAGAAAGGAATATTTCCATATGATCATGAAAGCCCTTGCATTTCTTGCAGATTTCACTCAAAATTAATATATCATTTACATACATATACAGACCCGGGTTAGAAACAAATTACCAAACCTCAAAGGATCTGAACTTACCTCAATTAACTACCTAAAATCAACCACCATAGAATCATAGAGGCAAAATTAGAACCCTCATTAAGGTACTACTTCATGATCAAGGTTTTAAACTGTAGTTTCATCATGATCTTTGATGCTGTGAGAAATTTTGTTAAAACCTTGATCATGTTGTGTAAAGAAAGAAGAGTAAAAGGGTAAAAGAAGAAGAACTCATTTGTCTCCTTAGCTGGGCTTGTGCAAGCTTAAAAATCCATTATTAAATTTGGTACATTCAAACAATGCCTTAGCTGTCATTTCCCTCTCAAACCTCCAAACATAGTTCAACCCCACAAGCAGCTCAGTGATGGCAGCTTCTGTCTTCTCCTTGTTTGCAAAGAACAAAGTCTGCAACAACAAGACATTGGTTTTTGGTACCAAGTTCTGGTGCTCATAGCTTCTTTCACTGTGCCACTTGATCATGTTATGTGCCAAAGGAGCCAACCAGCCCAGAATCCTGCCCAATGCATCCCTCCATTCTCCAGCCAGCACATGATCATCACATGCAGAAAATCCCACTCCTCTCAATCTTGCCCTCAAAGATGACCTTATGCTACTTGGTAGCATCCCATACAAATCATCCCTAGCATCCAAACCAACCAACTGGGGTGACTTTATCATCTTCTCCAACACCATCACCAAGTTTGCATAGTGCAAGGCCAAAGCTGAAGCACCCAGAGTGTCACTATCACCATCACCCTTCAACTTCAACACCTTGCAATTAGACTCAAAAAACCCATTTACCAAATCCTCATTTTCCTCACCAAGTTTTGAGCTTTGTAACGGCCCAGAAACAAATGAGCAAGAAGAAGAAATAGGGTTTTGGTGATCGGAGGGATAAACGGAAGACAGACTACGTGACAAAAAGGGAACACTGCTGTGTCCGATTCCGAAGACAACCTTAATCCGCGCTAACACAGTGAAAACGAACCTTGCTAACAACAAAACAACCCCATCGAAGTTTTTGTTCCATAACGAACGTTCCTTCAAGTTCTTCACCTCTTGTTTCTGCCAGAAAATCTTCTGCTGAAGATCGCTGAGTTTTTTGTGGGAGGAAGAGTGTTCGGTGGCGGCGGTGTCAGAGTTGAGAAGCGCCTTTTTAAACGCGCTCTCGAGAAGCGTGAGAGCGTCGATTTCTTTGTGGAGCGTTGCCGTGAGAGTCACGTAATGTTGCAATTTTCGGTGTTTGGTTTCGATGTCTTTGGGGGTGGTGAGGGTCCACGCGCGTGGGTCGAGGCCCGAGTTGGCGAACTCGGTGAAGATTCGGTGGAAGGAGTGGAGAGAAGGGTCGTGGCAGTAGTTGCTGAGTCGGGAGACCGAGTCGGCGACGAGTCTGAGCGAGTCGGCGAACTCGGCCACGGCGAGGCTTAGAAGAAAAGACTCGTCGTTGGAGATGAGCTTGCGCACGCCTTCGAGCGCGACGGCGTCGTTTCGGAGGCGAACGACGTTGGCGTCGGAGAGGGACTGCCAGAGGTGGAGGAGCTTCGACATCAAGTTCGCGATCTCGAAGGACAAAACGGCAACGTGTTTTGGCTTCGACGAGGAAAACGACGGCTTCTTCGTGAGGCTATGCGACAGCGCCGTTTTGACCTTGATGAGCCAGGTTTCGAGGGCCATCGAAAATTTAGATTTTGGTTTGATGGGGTTGGAGGAGATTGAGTTTGGTGAAATGGGTCGTGGCTTTTCTTGGTGAGTGTATAGGTTTCGGTGGGTTTGAGGTTGAACTAGGTGGTGAGCGCCATGTGTTTGTGAATATGCAAGAAAGAGAAAGAGAAATATTTGATAGATTGGTGGTGTGGTGGTGTTATTCTACAGAGAGAAAGAAGGGTGATATTAGAATGTGTGAGGTGAAGACGTAATTAGAAAGAGAGGGGTGAAGGTTAAGTGTGGTTAAAGTATTTAAAGTTTAGACCCACATGCAGTTTGTAGTAGCTGAGTGTGGTAGATTGTGGCGTCAGAGGGATGGTTTATTGTCAATTCTTGTTAGGATTCAGTCGCTCCAAAAGCGCGTAGAAGCTTCACTTATGATGAAGCTGTTTGTTTTGTGAAGGTGTGTTTAAGATGTGGGGAATGGGGGTTTATGCACTTTGGTTTGAATATTTATTTAGCTTTTTTGGGTTTGGAAAAGGCTTCTGGCTGGTGTATTATTGATTTCTTAGTTGGTAAAAGAGGCCTTTTCTGTTGTGTTTGGATGCACACATACACTTTTTCTTAGATGCTGCTATATTTTATCAGGAGAGAGGGCCATGTAATTATTGGCTCGTTTTTTTTTGTAATTTTATATTTTCTTGTTCATCTTGATTTGTTTGTTTCCTTCCTATGATTAATTAACTGCCTTAATTAGGAATTTCTTCTCTCACTAGCAAGAAAAAAAAAATTGATAAAAAGGAAGTAAAAGAAAACTTGACAGTTCAGTAATCTCCTGAGACTGCATGATGATCAGCAATATAATGCTTTCAACTTGGTGACTAAATAATTTCAGTCTTCCTTGGTCCAAAGATCCCTCATGAATTCAGTTGACTGATATACTTTGTATTTTATATATACTCAAGTACTCTAAGTTCATTCTACTGCAGTGAATTTAATATTATCAATATTATGAAACCATAATGGAAAATAATTACATATCCAATACATATGCACTTTAAATTCCACTATAACTTCACTATTTCTTATTTTGGCGTATAAAGTATGACATCCAAAAAAGTTTGATGTTAGAATGTTTTGCGTTTGAAACACTGTTTGTATAGATGAAATTATTATATGGCAAACAAGTAATGTCAACTGTCAGAAAACAATGCTTAGTGTGCATAATTGATCAAGTTTGACTTGGAATAGTTAATGAGGGTCAGGAAGCAATAAAAACACATAGATAGTGGCGTACGCCTAAAAGAATGATACATTCAGAATAGCATACACATAGTGCAGATATTTGGTGGTGGAAATATAAAGAAAACTCCTCCACTAGCTCACTCATTCACATCACATGGCTAGTGGGAAGAGTGTGTTAGTTGGCCAGGTTGATAGAATTATTTGGGGCTCATCAAACTCCCAAACATTTTTCTATCTATAATGTGTATTTTTAAATATAATATGCAGATCTTGGTGATGAAACTATAACAATGCATGCACATTAGAGTGAAGGCACACTGAAGGGTGATGAAAAGAGGGTATTCACTTGTTATCAAAATAAATTATCTGCAGTTAGATTTTTTTTACCTTGTCTTTAGCCAACCAATGAAAGGGCAGTGAAGGATTTCAAAGCTGAATTGTTGGAAAATGAACTGACTTTATGAGTCCATTTTTCATTGATACTGATGATGCCTTTAGAGAAAACATGGTCATGCATCCCTTTAATCTTTTTGTTTTAACATATGGTCAATAAATTTTCCCTTCTGGTCCAAGAAACACAGCCTGGTATGCTAGTTATTATTTTAGCCATTCACTCACCCTTCTGCACATGGGACAAAGAATATATATGGTAAAAAATAAAAGAACCTGAACATTATTGGGATAGCATGCAGTTTGCTCATTTTGGTGCATAAAAAATTAGATTAAAGGAAGGTTCTTTTTGGTGCAAGGTTGGGTTAAAAACAATCACAGAAAATTTTATAAGAAAAGAAACAAAATCAATCAAACCTAAGTCCTGATTTTACATAAAAAAGCTAACCAAGTGAGTTTAATTATTTGCATATATTTGTTTTCACCTTACTTCTATTTTTTCTCACATTTACTATTCTGAAATGTCATGTTATATGCATGGCCAGTTTCCCTCTATGGTTTGAATAGAGGCAACAGTTGCATAGTGCATGTAATGTGTATATGAGTTTGTTTTCCTAAGCAGCCTTTGGCCAGAAACACAGGGGACATGCAATGAAAGAACAAGAAAATTAACTTTGCTAAATCCCAGAGAAATATATTTTTCCCAAGAAAATTTTGGGAAAAAGAAGCCTCCAAATCACTCTTTGGCATTATCATGATATGTTGACTGCAAGCTGGAAACACTACACATGTTGTGAGAAGAATGGCTACGTATATGATCCCAATATTGTGATCCAAAATATATTGTTTTATGATCACCTTGGTAACTTGGTCAATCAGTATTCAATGAAACAGCAACAAATGCAAGATAAGTGTTTGACAGACACAGAAAAGATGAATTATAATTTGTCTTTTTGTGTTTGTGCAATGAACCAGCACTCCATTTTTCAAAATCTAGGAGGATTAGATTCTTTACCGACTAAGCAAAGCAAGTACCCAAGTACATGCTGAAGAAATGTATTAACCAATGACATAAAAATGTAGTAATCATATAAAATTAATGGCACATTAAGAATGAGCAGACCATATCAGGCAATCCCGGCAAAAAGTGTACGCCAGATTTATTCTTGAGTGGGGATCAACGAAGGTGAATCAGATATCACACTCATTTTTTTTTCATATGTTTAATGCATGTGCAATAAATCAATAATAATAATAATATGTATATAATATATACAAAGTTAAGTTACTCAAAAATTTAATGTTTTTTTATCGAAGGTTGTGTCATATTCTTGTTTTATTTTTATTTATCTCATCAATATGTGGTATTCGAACTTCTTGTGAGTTTTTTCAACATGTAATATCTCGTATTAAGTATAAAAAAAATAAATAACATATTCACGAACTTATCCTTTTAAGTAATTTTTATTTTTTTTACCTTTTAATCATCATTAAATATATTGTATGTGGTTTCACTTTTCCTGATAAAAATTATCATAGCTAACCTAATATAGAGAATTTTAACTAATTTCTAAGAAGTAAAAGATTTGCAGTTTCTTTTATGCAGCTTTCAAATAAAAATTATAGGTGGCTTAAAACTTTGTACAGTTACAGAAATGTTTAGAATATTTTTTTACTGGTAAAGAATAAAATAAATCGCATAGAACATTTCTTTATATAGAGAATGATTGGAATAATAAGACTTATAACTAAGATTTTAAACTCTCATAAAGATAAAAATAATATTTTTTAGTAATTTGTTTGAGGTTTGAAATCCTCTTTTTTCTATTTTCTTTTAAACCATCATTATGTATGTTTTTCTATGTTTAATAAATATATCTCATTTTAATAAAGATTAAAATTTTATTTTAAACCAATAATACGTATTAGCAATATAAAGAAATAAAAACAAACATTTCTCAAATTTTATATTTATATTTGAAAATAAAATTCATCAATAAGAAATTATTAAATTAAAACATAATAATGTTGTATTTGTTCATAAAGTTACATAAAATAAAAATTAAAAAAATAGTTTTCAATTATGTCTTCGTCGTGTTGAACAAGTGTTTTTTTTTCTTCATTTGAAACATTTCCTGATCGCACTTAAAATATAATGGGATACTATAACTAATAACACTAAAATTTATAGTACAAAATATTATTCATTTAATTAAATTTCAAATACTACCAATTACGTATGAAACATAACAAGTTCACCTTGATATTTTTTTTTTCTAAAAACAAGAGTGCATGCATTTATACATGAAAGGTCTTGTTAATTATCAAGAAAACTTTTTTTTTCTCAAGTCATTTTTTTTTTCTTAAGTCATTTATAAGATGCCAGAGAGTTGTTGTTTGAATTCTGAAATTGCAAGCCAATGATTGCGTGTTCCTCAATTAATTGTTAGGGTAGAACACTATTTACCAATCATATTTCATCAAATACAACAATTGTCTAAAAAGAAAAAATGAGTTTGGTTTCTGTTACCAAACGTTTGACCTAATATATAATACATATTTTGCTTTTGTATATGTAATTTTTTAAATTTTGAGGATGAAAATCTACCCATAGTATCAGTCTCACAAAATTCAGGAATTTTTTTTTTTGTTATTATATATAATATAATATATGTTGGAGGTTTGTGTGTATAATAAGTGAACAACACTATACATGTTTTGGTTTTAGATTTTTGGATGAAAAGCACATACGTAACAGTGACAGAAACCAATATTTTTAATGGGAAGAGATAGGATTTGTATGCTGGCCCTTCAAATTCACAATCACACCATATATAAATAAAAGATAGATTTAATTAAAATTTAAATATTTTAAAAGTTTGAATATTTTTGATTAAGTTTTTATCAAAAATTCCCTTGTGTGTTTAAAATACTTTTAGCGACTTGTTATTTGATTCTATTGTTAATAAGATAATATAATTTTTTTATTTTTTTATTTTTAATTTACTAATCGGTTTTTTCTTCATCAATCCTTTTCAACTTACGGACAAGTTGAAATAAGAAAAAATGGACGAATAAATTAAAAAAAAAATAATTATGTGTGGCCCTACAATAAAATGAAAAGGTAAAATATTGAGAACAAAAGATATATTTTTAACATTTGATGGAAATTTTTAATAGAATCTTAATTAAAAATATTAAAATAATGCTTAAATATGGCCTAATAAAGGATATAGTATGATAGTAGTAATGTGATTCATTCCATGCATGGTGCTTTCCTTACCACAGATTAATCACTTAACTAACAAATTAATGATGAGACAACAAAGTGCCTTTTTGTACCATATTATATAACCTCATCAATTCTCTAATATTTATGTCATGCAAAAGCTTATTACATGGAATTTATTGAGTAAGTCACTTTTAGTATCCCAATATGTCTAATAGATTGTTATATGAATTGAGTTAATGGAAGAGTTGTTTTATTTTCTTAGTTTAAAAAAAAAGAAATTTAAAGATAAAAATTGAGTTATTTATTGCAAGAAAATGACCTCTTGAAATGTTTTGATTTGTCTTCTTATTAATTATATTATGTATAAAATTAATAAAAACTGATAAAGTTAAAAAAATGTGTGACTTAAATGATAGTTTTGACTTATGTTTGGGATTTGTCGTATTTGAACTTGAAAAACTAAAAAAATTTAAATAAGTATCTCAAAACGCTCAAATTGTAATAGTTTGAAGTTGAAAAAATGTATGACTTAAATAATAATATTGACATATGTTTGATAATAGTATAAACAAAACACCATTTTTTTCAATATTTCTTTAAATTTTCTTAACTTTAAGAACTAACGAGCCATTGCGATACTTTTTTAGAATTGAAATTCAGTTTATCTGATTAGAAATTATTAAGTATTTAATTTTACATTTCTCTTAACAAAATCAAAAAGCTTGTTAACATAATCTTATTTGGAATTAATTCATTTCATGAATAAATTTTATGTTAAAGTATATGATGTAACCCTTGTATGATAAATACTTATTAAATAAGTATTTTGATGACTCTATTTTTGCAGAAGTGAAAGAAAAGAGAAGTAGAAGATGATGGCAGTGAGATGGGGACAACAGTGTTTGGAAATAATATTGATACACAATTGGTAGCAGAAAGGTTTTAAGCATTCTCAACCACACTTTCGGCTCAATGAATTTTCATTGATTAGTGTCTCTTCATGCTACAGAACAAAACTGGTTTATTAATTAACCATTATGATTATAGAGTTAGTTGGGAATTAAGTGTACAATATTAATTTACTAATCATCTACTTTTCAGCATGTTCTTCAATAATTGTTGAATCCCCAGTGCTAGTAAAATAGAATTCTTAAGGTATTTTCAATTCATATATGTTGAAGTTGACCTATGTAAATTGTTTCTCTAGCCCTAATAATAGCAGTACTCTGTGTTTACACATTATGTGTACATGTGATTCCTTCTACGTATTTTATATATCATTATTATGTTAACCATATAAGTTGAAGCTTGTTACTGTTCTGGATATACAAGAATTAATAATAAAGATTATCATAAAAATTGTTTTCACCATGGATTTGTACTCTTGTTCTTGTGTATCTAAATGAGAAAAATAAAATAAATAAAAGCACTAGAACTAAAATGATATAATTTGTTTTATAGATTATCAATTTGGAGTAGAAAATTTTCTTTATGAATGAACGAATTTAGTTAACTTTAATCAAATATTGTCACGGTAATACGATTTTAAAAAATATGAAATTTTTTATAAAAAAAAAGTCATCATGATATAATACATTTTGTTTTATTTTATTTAAAAATTGTTACAATTTAGCATAATTTTAATATTTTTTTACAGTATAAAAGTCGTCACCATATGACACAACTTTTTTATTTTTCAATAAGAAAAAATCGTCACAACGTGATAGAACTTCAGTACTTTTAATTTTCATATTCAATTTTTAAAAGAATGTCTCATCATTCTTCAATTTCGATCTTTGAAATCATATAATCATATTTGATTATCATATAATCATATCTGATTATGTTTATGAAAAAAAAATTCTACACAAGATTAGTAATTTATAAAATAAATTACACCATTTTAATGGTTTTGAAATTCTTGATATGTGAGTAAAATTAAAAATTGAAAGGTACCATTTGAAGAGAAGTAAAATTGAAATCCACTTGCCCCGATGACTTTAGAGTGGACCCATTTATGATAAAAGCATTTCAAAGTTGTTTTGAAGAAATGAAAGGCTCTCTTTTCATGTCAAACCAAACACTCATTTTGCCTTCTCTCTCCCTTCATATATATATGTGTGTGATGGTGACCTAAGTGTGCCTTATTTAGATCCCACTATCAAAATTAACATGCTTTCACAAGTTTAGGTTAAAAAACACCAAAACATTATGCTATATGTCGAGAGAAATAAAAGAAAAACAATGAAATTGATTTTGTTATTGGTCCATTTTGTTAGGGATATGTATATATATGCATGGCATTGGCATTTGAGAAACCTATTATGAATTATGGCCTCTCATTTGATCAGAATTGAAGGAGTTGTGTTCCACTTTGGGTAGACATTCCTTTGAGAAAATGGTCCACAAATTAGAAGAAAAATGAATAAGCAAAAAGAAGTTGATGAACAAAATTAATTAAAAATGGGAAATGAGATGCATGATTCATTTTGATTCTTTCTTATCCCAAATATCTCTTTTCCCTTTTGTTTCTCTTTGTCCCCACTGAGGAACTACATTTCGCACGTGTGCCATCATCATTGGATTTACGTGGTAGACCAAATTATACAATCAGTCCCACGTGCATGAACCCTACACACGCAGGACCATGCTCATTGGATAGTTCAACTATTGCCAAGTAACTCCTTTCAAGATATGTTAAATATTAATTCTTAAGTTTATACCAATAGTAGGCTTATGATGTTCTTTTATTTTTTTTTCTTAGGTCTTGTTGTCATATATATACTATGTGATTTAATAGTTAGGCTTTCAGTTATAAATTATTGAATTTTTTAGAACATAAATTAATAAAAATAAATTTTATTTAATTAAAATTTTATTGGGTGAACTAAGTCTCTCAGGTTAAGGTTTTTTTTTTTTCTGAAATGAGATTTTCTCAGTCTGGATCCAGACTAAACACTCCAAAATTAATAGTAAATTAGTCAAAATATTGAAAGCCTGTTACATCAAACATTTATCAGTCATATTAATGATTTAAAGTTTATCATTCAATTACATCAATATTACATTATACTTAACATTTATAAATAAGATCTTCTATTCAGAAAAGAAAATACATTCTTTACATCTAATCTTATAATTTTATTCCAACTTCTAAATACTTATTTTGATATTAAAAAATCTTTTACAAAGACATCTCACATGTAGATAGAATTGGAGACTAAACCCTAAAAATAACCATCAGAAATATCTCAAAACTAACATATCACATACCCATGAAATTGACCGAAAACCCCTTGTAAACCTTAAAAAAAAATATTTGATACAATACCTTACATAATGTTTAATTAACAGACCACATAAAATAATTATAATTATATATATATATATATACATATCCTGGTAATTGTGGTGTCAAATCTTCAAAGTGGGGTTACTAGTATGAAGAAATATTAATAATTATTATGGGGGTAGTTAAAGCAATTAAATTCTTTTGAGAAGGAGAATATGATTGGTACTTTCACACTCAACATAGATGCTTAATAACGCGCACTAATCTCTTTCCACATTTACATCTTTATAGAAGAAAAAGTAAACATAGAATAAAATCTAATTAAATGCCATGTTTTAACACGTCTACCAAACATTAAAAGATTGAATTATCTTGAAGGCTTAATTAGGCATAACATCACGCGTGTCATTTATCGTGAGAAGATTAAATTTGATTATGAATGTTATCCGAAATAGTTAACTCCCAATTTCAAGACATTAACGATGATAATGATATCATGCTGAAATAATCAAATGAGAAAACGGGTTAAGATGAATGTTAAAACAAAGTAGATATCAATGTGATATTAAGAATGCTAATTGATTAGGCAACTTAATAACGTGAATATGTAATAAATATGATAAAAAAAAAAGCGTATTGCACTATTATGTTATAAGAGTTTACGTCAATTTATTATTTTTTATTTTTAATCCGAGTTCTCTTTAGATTTTGACATGAACAATTTTTTTATGCTTAGACAATTAACTTTTTCATTTAGCTGAAAATAAAAAATCTTTCTGGGGGCACAAAGTTTACTTGGACAAAAATTAATGTCACGACTAATTTTAGAAGATTGAATTGATACTTAGATTTTGAAGCCTTATGAGAGTCTTAAAAGCAATTTTGCTTTGCCAACTTTTGGTTGCAGCATAAGCCGATAAAAGGAAATGGTAAAGAAGTGTTTGGAAAATGATAATTTCTCGGGTTTTAAGGGTTACAAATTGAAAAAGAAGTTAAAATTAAATGATGAAATTTGACTTTAGAATGTAGAGTAAGATGATGATAAAAATTTAACTCAAATAGAACAGTTAAAGTAGTCAATTTCAAGAATGACAATATAGCCTAAAGACGAAGATATGATTTTGGTAGATATTATTAAATTGAAATGAATGGTATCTGTAATTAAATAATGCAATAGTGGAAAATAATAAAAAACAAAATAAACATTAACAAATAAAATATATCAGTGTCAAGTTTTTATGCTAATTACATCAATGTTGAAATTAACACTATATTAGGATAATATTATATTGTTATTAATTTTATAACTTATTTATTATTTTGTATTATAAAAAGTACTAGAAATATACTCTCTCAAAGACTCTATAGTTGGTTAATTAATTTACTAGAAGAACATAAAATTAGAAGACGAACTCATTAAATAAAAAACATGATGCATTAAAATTAGTGATTTTCAATAAATTCAATTAATTATAGAAACTATGTTTATTGACAAAAATTCTCTTCGCGTCATTATATTTTAAAAGTTTCACTCACAAAACAGTCCCATCAATCTCTATTTTTTTATTTAGTATAACTTTTTTCCTAGCCTTTTTAGTTTTAACTAAAATTGGTTAGATTTTGAATACTTGTGCCGAAGCTACATGTGTTAGAAAGATGAAAAAGCTTTGTTGTGAGACAGAAAAGGTTCATAAAATTGTATAGTTTTGGATGTTGGTCTTTTCTCTTTATTTGTTACTCAATGTCTGATTACTTTATATTATTTTGTCTAAATCAATCACTAAATGAAATATTGATTCTTTTGAGAAGATACAAGATAATTTATAAAAGATAAATGAAACAATCTTTAATCCAAAATTAAAAAATTATGAGTACATGAATCTTTTTTCTTATGTATAGTTTAATTTTATAACTTTCACTTAATAGGAGAATTATAGTCAAACTTAAATTCCTAAAAAGAGTGAGATTTCATTCATTTGTATCATCAGCCAGCACATTGAAAATGATTATTGTGTATAAAGTAACCTAATTGTGTTTTTTTTTTTTTGTCTTGATCAAATTAAAATGGTTACATCCATGAGTTCAGACTTGAGCATCTTCTTTCTTTTCCATCACGTTTCCCACAAGACTCCACACACATTAGGACAAACTCTCTTGCTCTTTCAATCAATCTTCTTCACTTCCTTAGTGGAAGTCATAAACTAGTTAACCACAACCATCAAACCCTAATCACCTATGAGACCAATAATATTAGACTAAACATTCTAACTTCCACCAAACGTATATTTTGGAACACATTGTTTTAAAATTAGTTACTTATGAGTTCATCACTAATATTAATCCTAAACAATTGTTAGGTTTCTTCTTATATTAAAATTAGTCAATTTCTTATATTAATCCTCAGCAATGCTAATATAGATATTATGGGTTGAGCTATGATACATTATAGAGTAATATATTCATGAAGATAAATGGGTGGGTCTGTAGTGACTAAGACAATTATCTATTTTGGAAAAGAAATGTATATCATCGTTGCGTCCTGTCGGCATAAACTACATTATTATTTATACTAAAACATCAATTTAGGAGAAAAATTTATTATTACAGAAGTTGTCTAACCATTATTAGTTCTTCTTTTTCAGTTGGGACCGTGATATTCTTCATTTTACAAAAACTACGTATATATTTGTAACCATGAGTTAAGAATGATTAAGAAATGTTGGTGTAGGTATTTGAAATAAGTAAGTGGAGAAAAAAGGAGTAGAATCTGAAAAGAGCACATGTGACGTGAAAGTGTAGAATTTGTGATGGGAATTACGCAATTGCGATCCGAAGCTGCCTAACTCACTATGAGTTGCGTGTTGAAGTAAAGGTGTGTGAAAATAGCAGCAATACTAAAGAAAAGTTTATGGAGAAATGGATAGTGGCGACAAAGAATTTACCAAAAAATTGGAAGAGTTGAAGTGCAACATCATGTTGATTTGATTAATACTAGACATGTGGAGTTAACTCTTTCCCACTTTCACTTTCAACTTTAATTAGGTTAACACATCTAAAACGGAGAATTTGTAAAGCAGGTTTACGTGGATGTTGTTTTTACACGTGCAATCATAATTGGATTACTAGTTATTATTGGAAGGGAGCCAAAGCATACGTATTACTTATCTTTTAACTCATTTTGGTAAGTAGCAGATTTTTATGGCTAGCCAAAGAAGCTAATCATAGGTAATTGACTCGCTCAGCTGTACCATGCATACCAAATTGAAATGAAGAGAAGAGATAACTCAAATTTTGAAGTATCAAGAAGGGAATAGAGAATAGGGTTAACAATGGGTTTTAGAAGACATGCAGGAGATAAGAAAAAAAAAATAACACAAACTCAACAGAGCTGAAAAGAGAGTTAAGTTTCACTTCATTTTGTTTAAAACTGTAAAATACATAGCACTAGCATTTTATTGACAAAGTTGTGGGATAAAATACTAATAAAAAAATAAATTAAAATGCGACAACACTGTAAAAGTTAATATTAGCACCTGATCTAATCCTAAGTTGTTTATACGATCAAACGATTGATTTTTTTTAATGACTATTTAAAAATTAATATTTAAAATTACTTCTAATTAATTGATAATGTAAAACAGTAAACTTGAGCCAGTAACAGAAGGAACACTTTACGGTGAACCACATCAATAACTGCAAACGTAATTTTTAACTTCAAATGGTGATATTTCAATGGACATGGTTACTAGATAAGGGAAAATGTTAAGAAAACGAGTGATGTAATGAAAAAGAGATGAAAAAAAGTTATGAAGTGATTGTAAGACGTTATACAAATAATGTAACTCTTACTACAACGTGAGGTAGTAATTGAGGCCGATAGAATCAATGCCGAAACACTTCATTCTGTGATTTGTAATTGAGGCCCCAAAGAGATTCAACATTCATCTTCAGAGCAGTGGACATAATTGGTGGCATCCAATCAACCTTTTTTGTATTTCCCTGTCGGGAGAACTTTTCAGCAGCCACTGCCTTTTGTTCCACTGATTAATCTTAAACTTAGATAGGATTTAGATAGGTAGGGTGATACTTTTAAATTACATTTTCTACTTCAAGGGAGCTAGATTTAAATTGCCATTGTGACGGGCATTATAATGCGATTGGTAAATTTGCAGACAAATATAATTTCAATCACGATTGTGAAGGTGTCTGAGATTGCATCCTTAAGACCATAATTATGGTTGCATATATAATTTACAACCAAGCATGGAAGTATTTGGTCAACTTATTATCATTCTTCATGTTCCCAATATTGTTAATTAAGATGAGTCTAATTTTTATTTTTCATCAGAACCATTTTTAAAATTATCAGTTGACACACCCATGTATCATAACTGTCACTCACAACAGAGACACATGACAACTTGTCTTATCTACAAATGTCAGTAATATGTTAGTTTTTGTTAACGGAAGAATTCAAACTCGTGACTAATCTTTCTTTCGTTTCATTTACCACTAAAGAAACCCAATATCTCTTAAAGCCACGACAGATTAAAATGTCATTTGCAACTAATCCATCATATTATGGTGAGCAATAATAACATTAATAATTACATGTTCCAGAGAACTCTGAATGCTGACATACAGAAGAATATCTAGCTTTCTAGTGGGGTTATGTTTCCTACTTGTTTCTTCAGGGGAACAAAATCCATTTTACATCCACCTCGTCCGTTAGGGCATTAAACAGACTCCCCTACCACAAGGTCTACATAACTATAGTTGAAGGACACGCATGAGCCATATGACAAATTGACCTTTGATGCACAAAATACAGAATATGAAACATCTATGGGAATCAATTACGGATATCACTATCCAAATGCTGTCTGCTCTCATTGTTTCCAAGGGCTGTAAGAGAATTAGGCTATATGATATAATATCTTACCCAAGCCCAACAAGACCTAATTGAATCAAAATAAACAGATGCTAACAGCACGGGAAAATATGGGCAGGGCAGCACTGTTCCTTGATCTACAAAAGATGACCGTGTTTACAAGAAACTTGTTCCAAGAGACAGATCACTTAGATTTGAGAGAATTTGTGATCGAGTTGTCCCAACCTGATGAGCAATTTCAAGCTGTTCCTCCAATGGAAGCATTTCATAACTGTAACAAAGAAGCCGCATATTATGAAATATGAAGAGAAAATTGTTAATATCTGAAACAGGTAAGGTCAAAAAGTACATGGTATAGCTTTTCACCACATTGGCGGTCATACAAAGACTAAGCAAGTGAAGAATTTACCTAAATTTTCTTGCACTGTTACTTTGATTTATTATCTACTATTCATTCCATTTCTGTTTGGAAGTACACAAGTTTAATGCATTTTATAGGGCCATTAATTTTTGGATGCAAATCGCAATTCTTCAACATTTATAGAATAACAAACAACCTCTTTATTTAATTTTTACAGACTCGATTTAATATCCATTTCTCAATCACCCATACAGTCATACTGGCTGAAGAATAAACTTACTGGCATAGCAGCTCGCAGTCAACTATACTGTCAGGGCCAGGTCGGTGAGCCTTCCCATTTGACCGAAATTGTCTGAAAGCTCTGGGGTTCAGGCCAGCAACATGGGCTACAGCATCAACAAGCTTTCTCTGCAAGGACTGTAGTCTGCGAAATGTGATTTCATCAAGAGGGGCAATGCAGCCAATACTGCCATCCAAGGTCCCAAATAATAAGGCAAAACGATTGGTTTTATCTGAGCCTGGAGCTGAACCAGCTCTTTCCGAGGTCGGTAGCATTTGCAACCTTAAGAATTTAGTCACATGAGCACCAACATGAAATTCAGCTCTTGACAGAAGCTTCTGTCCTTTCCAACTCTCGGACATCTTTGGCGCATAGTAAAAAATCTGTGCATCATACATTTCAAAGGACTTATGTCACGAGAAGGACAAGATAAAAAAACACAAAAAACTCGATAACAATATTTTCACACACTTTCAACTTTTTTAAAAAAGAAGCATCTTTCTGTTGGTTGGATAAAAGAATATATAAACAGAGAGAAGGTAAACTGCGTAGGAGTATATGAAATACCATTAAACATTAACAAGTCAAAATTAGAACCAAGAGAAATAAGGTAAATGGACAAAAACCAAAATATAAATAAGGAAAGAACCGAGGGGAAGGAATACTTTCTGGTTAATCTACCATTAGTGAATTCTTCTAAATGGGACATAAAGAAACAAGACTACCTGGACAGAACATTTCCAGCAGCCTATAGGGTACACTGATTCGATACTATCCGATGCTAATATCAAAGACATATAGTCCAACCCGTAGTAGTCAAAATCAAGAGTTAGATCATGGAATTGTACAATTCTACGATTTTGAACCTTATGTCTGTTCCGGTGCCTACGTATGATTGGAAGAGTATCATCCCTGAAAATTAAAAAAAAAAAAAAAAAAGCAAAGAATCGTCGTTTCTATTTCTATTTTGGGTCAGCAGTTTTTGTTTGTTTCAAGCCAATAAAAAAATGACTTTCCCTCTTCCTCAAATGCAAATAAATGGTTTGTGTCTTCAACTCTGAGCCTGGTCTTCATCTGTCCATTTCGGTGCCTGATTTCTTCTTTTGCGTTTTGTTTCGGTGCAGTGCAGTAACTGGTGCCGGTTTTCATTAAGTTCCTCCTTCGCCTACATGCATTTAGTTTTCATTTCTTCATCTACATGTGGTTTCTTTTGCATCTCCTTGCCGGCCAGAAAGCAATCGTAGTCACAAGTCACGGTGAGTTATTGCCTTCGCATCTCATTGGTGTCATTTTTATCTCTTTCATTTGTGACTCCTCTTTTATAAACATATATTGATTTTAAAAATAAAAACACAAAAACCGCTACGGTATAACAGCTTCAGGAATTGGGGCTTCTAATCCCTCTAGTGATGCTGCTGCTAACAGTTCCGCCTCACAAAATCTTCTCTAAGAAAGTGGTAAAAAATACTCCTAGTAGTAGAACAAACTTGGCTTGGAAGTATGGAATATGTAGAAAAATTCAATGCAAATTTTGCCAAAATACTATACTAGGAGGGTTTATCACTTGAAGCACCACTTGGCGAGATCACAAAAGCATGTAAAAGCTTGCAAAAGTGTGATTGATGAAATACAAAAACAAATGTTAGAGGTTGTTGTGGGTTTGCAGCAATGATTAATGAAAAAAACAAAGTTTGATATTGAGGATGATGATGTAGAAATTGGAAAAAGAAAGAAGACAGAAGAGGAGGATGTGAGCAGCAATAGAAATATTGTTAAGATGTGGGTAGAAGAAGATCACTTGAGGAGTTTGAACTTAATGATATTCCATCTGATGATGAGTGGATTATGGAAAATGTTAAAGGAGGAGACAATGAAAGTGTAGATTTAATGATGCTCCCAATTCAATTGGAGATGATGAACACTTGGTTGAAGGTCAAGCTCAAGGCGGTGGAGAAGAGGATTATGTTCTTAGCATTCCACCTCTAGAGGAGGAGAATGTTCTAATTGATATGCTTCATGAAGGAGATAGAGATCCCTTTAGTTTTTGTTTTGATTCAAATGATTTATATCATACTTTCGTAGAAAGTAAAATCTCCTATCCATGTTACGAGTCCACAATTTAATATTTTGTGAGTCCTCCACGATCACAACTATAATCTTGATTTTAACTACGTTAGTCCAGTTATATCATTGCTAGAGTTGGGCCCTCGCAAACAGCATATGATCATTGTAGATTTAGCAGGTTTATATTTTAACACGCAAAATTGTTTATCGCAGATAGAAAATTCATATCGCAGATTCATCTTGCAATTTTAGGGGAAGAGTAGGTTTGATGCCTGTTAGTATTAGGGTCTATTATTTTACCAGGGTCCATTGGAAAGTGCATCCCGACTAAAGACTGTAAAATTTTCTCTGATAAACAATTTTTTGTCTGGGCATTCGAAGCATCTTGACTAGAGACTAGGGGTAAACTCCAATTACAAAGAGAGCTTAGTCTTTAGTCAAGATGAACCTTCCAATGGAAATTAAACTGGAAAAGGTCCATACAGACTAAAAAATTCCTACACACAAGTCAAAAACCAATATGCATGTTATTATTCTTTATATTATGTTCGAGAACAAATTTTCCATTAGAAGAACTTTATTTTATTTGCCAGAGATAACTTTCAAATAAAGTGCAAATGCACATCACAAAAGACAAATGAAAACAATAAATTACCATTAAATCGTAAGACAAACCTGGATATTTTTTTTATCATCCGAAACCATAAGACTAAGAGTACTTCCATCAATCAAAAATTCTGTCGCAAAACAGTCGAGAGAAGCAAAATCCTTCGCTAACAAACTCAATTGAGCACCCTGCTCTTTCCAACTAAGAAAGTATATGCTTTTATGGATGTCGCCAATAAGGATGAAGTTCTTTACCTACCAAAATGATGACAACCATTAAAAAAAACATGAAAACTGGAAACTGGATAGCATACACTTATCTGTGTTTCTCAAGTTATTTGTTCCCGTCACATTATCAAGCATCAAAATGAAATATTATTGCTCTTAAAAACATCCTGGAACACATTTCTAATTTGACTCAACCAACAAATTTTAATTCAGTAAGAGAAACTTCAGAACGTTAAAGACAGAAGTGCATAACTAAACATGTTTTTAATGGCCATTTATTATTCATAATAAAAAGATTTAAGGAACAATCACTCACAATATTTAAGCTCACAACATGTAATGGCGGTGCATCAAAAAATGCAATACCATTCAACTCAGTGCCATTCCACTTGTGCAGAATAATTTTTGGACCAGACGCTATTAAGAGATGGCCCTGAAGTGAGGCCAAGGCAGATATAGCACCTTTTAATTCCTTAGAATACACCTCTGAAACCTGCAAAGAAGAAGGATATGTATGACAGTCTCTAAATAAAGGCATCACCCAAATTTAGAGTGAAGCAGCACAATTTTGGTCACTTTTGAGGAAAGCATTCATATGGATACCAGAGATTGTGGATTATCAGTATTTTTCCCCAAAGAAAACAGGAGGATGCGTCCTCTTGCAGCAACATCCTCTCCTTGCACATAAGCAGTCCCAATGGCTAAAAGTGTTTCATTTTCTTTTGAGGTTGTATTCTAAAATAAAGATAGATTTCAGAGAAATTTATAACGATCAGAACCAATCAGCACGTCATTTTGAAAGGTAAAGAAAACTGCATTACCAGCAGGGTAACCATCCTCACAGTGAGGGCATTTTCAGAACTTTGCATAGGTATTGTTGCTTTTGTTTGCCAAGGGCCACCAGACTTTTCTGGCTCCATAATTCGAACCTCAAATTCATCAATAGGATAAAAGCGGTTTTGCTCATCTGAATTCATATTCTGACTCTCATTCTGATGGTTGCCATCTTGGTCAACCAAAGAAATAACTTGATTTAGTGGTTTAAGAACCTGATGAGAATGATTAGAATGTAGTATCACTTCCTGAATAAAAAATCTGTGACTAAAGACTAAAATTCAATCAATCAAGTTGCTGCTTCTAAATTAATAAACAGAACAATTCAATTAATGGTAGGGAAAAAAAACTTTTAGCACTAGGCCAAAAACTAACAAAAAAACAATCAATTTTTAGTTACAAATACTGAAAGCACAAGTTATTACTTCATAAGAAAATCCTAAATACATTTTGTGTATAATACGTAATACATGGACAAGATAGAACATAATTACTAGTCACGACACAAGAATCTTTATAAGCAGGATTAGTTTATGCAATCTACTTCTTTGCTTAAAAGTATGAAATAACCTGATGTACTGAGAATAAGTGATTACAAATACTGAATTGTTAAAAATATTTGACATCTTGATCGAGCTTATTAGCAAAATAATTACATTTTGTGTCAAGATTTTTCATAAGCTGCAAGAAATAAAAGTTTGAAAATAAGCTGATCCAAATTTCGACAAATGTTCGAGTCTAAGACTCCAGCCTCAAAAGATGCTTGTAATTATTATTAAATTAGAAAGAATTACATAATTATTATTAAATGAGTAAGAATTATATAACCTTGTAAAAAATAGAAGTACTTACAGGAAATGAGACAATAAGTGGATATAAATTCTTCTCCGCAAAATATGTTACTTGGTGTGGAGTGGCTTTTAGTGGAATCTAAAATGATATCACAAATTAGAAAAGATCCAACCAAATCAGGTAGAAAATCTAGATTTCAAATTGTGAGGTGAAGAAAGCTAACTTTTTGTACAGGCCAGTAGCTGTCATAATTTGAACCAGAAGGCAACTGGCATATCTTCAAAACACCCTAGAGAGTAGATTAAAAAAAATGGTTAGCCACAAATATAAATTTTATATATATATATATAAAATTTGTGATAATTTATCCATAAAAGCAAAGTATCATCGTGTACCTGTGATGTAACATATATAAGCCCATGATTGCAGTTCACGTTGTGAAGGACAGTAAAAGCAACAATAGACCCATCACATAGCTGACATAGAAGACAACAGTAAGATAACTTTTCAAATTTCTTCTGTATAAAAATATTAACAAAAAGAATTATGATGTACATTTAGGTAGTAATATCAAGCAAAAAAAATGCAGTAATGTGATGGCAGACCAATCAGCTGGTAAATGGAACTTGAAATTGGTAGTAGAGCCTACTCCAAAGCCTATTAAATTAAGAGCATCTAATTTATTGTAACTGCCTTGTCCAACTTCTTCGAACATACTAATTACAATGATGAAGGGCAATGCAAACCGTTACTCATAGGTACCCCAAGAAATCTAGAAAGAAATTATAACACAAACATTTAATGGATATGATTACATAATGGAGGATTTGTTCAGACCTGTGGATGAACACGAAGTCGTTCCCTCAAAATCATGATCCAAGCTGGTCTTGACCCTGATAGGAAGAATCCTTGATAACCACCAATATTCTTAAAAATAGTAATTTGTTGACGAGGTGATCCATTACATGTCTCCTCCCTGGCATACGCATCTAAAGGCACACGAACAAATCTCAAATTTCTAAGCCTGGAAATATTGGTAGTGCCAAGGCCAACGGATCCTCCTGCTGATGCTGAATCCTCAACTTTAGAAGTACCCTCTGGACTTTCATAAAGATAAGCATGGTAACAAAGAATAGTTCCATCACTCAAAATCCCAAAAAGAAATGGACGGCTATGTTGCCCAGACCATCTCTGCATAGCCAACTCTACAACCTTCATATCTGGTACATTTTCCTTCCTCCCTTGGATGACCACTCCATCTCTATCCCCCTTTTTAGAATCTTTTAGTACCTCTTTCATCAGAGCATCAACAAGATGACTCTTTCCAGACATGAAATTTTCCACAGAAAAGACACAATTGAAATTGGACACATCAAATATTTCAAGGTTACCATTATCAAAACAAACAACACAATAAATATCCCCATGGTCCTGAGCAGCACCATCAGTGCCATCAATAGCCTCACTAACACCAGTAGAAAGCCATGCATCAGTACTAGTCTTCCTCAGCCAAGGCTCGGGTCCTTTATCATGATACAGTGTACATGAAGAAACTGATCCCTTGGTGCTCTCAAATGAAGCTGGTGAGGTGACAGAAATGGTGCAGGTAATAGGATCTGTAAATTGAAATGACAAGAGCATAAAAAAAAAAGGGGGAAAACAAAAGTTCAATAGCATCTATAGATGCCTGCACCGTGTTACTCAATCCATGATTGTAGGTCCAAAAATAGTGAAAACGATCAACACGAGTATGCAAGCATATAATAGACAAAAAGGACAAAGCTTATGACTATACTTAAAATATGTATAAAATTTCTTAGAATGAAAATAACTAACCAAAAGTTTACCTCCAATTACAAGTCGAACACTTCCATCACTCATTCTGAGTAAGACAAATGGATCAGCTATAGAAACAGAAAGTGCTATAGCACTCTCAGAAGCAGAACCAGATTCCGAATTTGAAGCTCCGAAGGTTACATCTTGGGTCATAAAAGAACCATCTAGAATACGAGCACCACGTTCATAGACTTGGATAACTCGACGCCTACAAATAAAAGCAGGAAAGCAATAGTCGTATTTCTATAATTTTAATTTGAAATAAATCAACTGAATGGAAAATTGTGACATGACACTGGACTATATGAAAATTAACTGGGAAATAAAGGTACATATAACAGACTTTCCGTTAGACCAGCTAGTGATAACAGTCCATGGCTCCATCAAATAGGAAATCAATAATCCCAGCCAAATGGTAAAGATCCACTAACAGAAAGTAAAATTACAAGCCATCTTCTAATTATTACAGAAACATCAATAACCAACTAATAAAGACCCACCTTCCAAATAAATTTCCCGCAGCAAGTGTTTTTCCTTGAACATAATAGTCCACACTTTCAGTAACCTCACTCAGAAGATCAGCTGTCTCTAGTACCTGTTAAAATTTGGCCCCGAAAGCAAAAGTAACTTTGTTAAGTAAACCATAACAAACTATTGTCATTTAATTTTGCAATAAACAGGGACAACATATCAGGGGCAGAGGAGCTTTGAAGCAAGAATAAAGCCTCAGTCTAAGCCAACTTTTGACGTTAAAATTGATGTTGAAACTTGACATGCCACTATAATCAAACAAAGGATTGTTTTGCTTAATTTTCCTTTATTGTCCATAAATTAGGTATTTGGTCATGCCTGTGATTGAGTTTTCCCTTAAATTTACTATATAACATCATAGCGGAATTTCATCAGCAGTTCAATTAAATGCCTCTCCATTGCCAGCAAACCAAACTTTTCTAGAAACACACAAGTGGACTTTTAGTTTCCAATCTTGCAATACTTAATTCACTAAAAAACCTAATTTTCAAGTGTTAAATAGTTCACCCTTCATCTGTCCTGCTTCCCAAAGAGCAAAGGGAGAAGAAAGCCAAGCTGTCACTCAGCCAACAGAGACAAAAATAGAGATGACAAAGACATGGAGGTTGAGAGAATAAAACACAGGGAAAATTATAGATACTGTGATTAGATGCCTGTATTGCTTGGATAGTAGAGACCTATAAGTCAGCTCACGAGTACCAGTATTTAATTTCCATTTAAGAAAACTGACAATAAAAACATGAAAAAATCAAAGGAAGTTTAGAAATAAGTTATAATACAAGTTTATAAAATACTTGACATCATGTATATACATACAAATATAGAAATATCTCTGAAATGCTGTATAAGTAGGAACCGTTACTCATGTCATGGTTGGCAACAATACACCCCTATTAGGAGCCTGATTTATCCTCCCTACCATTTTGTTTAGGCACTGATGTAATACTTAAATTCCTCATCCCCAAGTGATTTGACTAGAAAGCATATACACTAATAAACATTAAAATCATAACTTATAAGACTTTAGTCATAGCTTATCCTTCTAAAACAAAAAACTGTATTTACCATTGTACGAGCCTCCAAACTAATAATAAGATACGCATGATACTCATCATCATCGTCAGCCAGCTTAGAAGAATCAGTATTATGAGAGCGTGTGCTCTTATGATACACAGTCCAAATTCCTTTGCAACCAGGAAGTTCAACCTGAAATTAAGCATTACACACACACACACACACACACACAAAAAAAAAAAAAAAAAAAAAAAAAAAAAAAAAAAAAAAAAAAAAAACTATGAATGTTGCATACCATTTGCAAGTTGTCAATCAGAAATTGATTCATAACTCATGAGATTCTCTATAGAGCATTCAGTAAATTGATAAACAAACAACTAGATGGGTGAAAGTAGTATATCACAGTCAAACGTTTGATGTATCTAATAATAATGGATTTATTTTGCAATTGTAGTGATAAAATATAAAAATGGAAGTGTCAGTAGTTTTTTACATTGATCATAAGAAAAACTTCAAAAGTATATCATAAACATAACCATCATGATTAAACATATTTCACATATTAAAACATGTCCCACCAATGAAAAGCATGGACAAACCTCGGTAATCACTTCTGGACGAATAGATTGCCGCAGAACACACAAAGAACCATTCTTTCCATGACCAGAACAGCACACCTGCATAGTGGCTCAATATATGAAAATCAAAAGAAATTAAGTGGAATTAAACTCCATGGAATACTACTATTATACAGGCAGGTGGTACAAGGGTTTCTTCAACTTCCCAACCTGTTTTCCTATCTAAGCAAAAGTAATAGAACTTGGATTAAAACAATGAGTAACACATAAAAATTACTAACCAATTCATAGTTACTCTGTTTGGCTATCCCTGTAGCATTTGCATCAGCATTTATTCTTAAACCATATGAGAAATCTTTCAAAGGGCCAACATTAATCAATGAATCCCTCACAGCAAACGAGAAGGATTTCTGCAGCAAAAATATAACTATTTAACTAGTTCAGTAAGTTTAATATGCAAAAGAATTTCAGAAAACACCACAGACAAAAAGAATGAATGTATCTATAAACAATTAGAAGACATTAAGATGCCCACTAAATCCCGAGACTTTTCCTCTATCCATATCGAGACACTACCTGAGCCGATTCTGTTCTATTTTGAGCAGACCCATACAAGGAGAGCTCCTCACCACTAACCATGTCTTGCAAAGTATCAGAAGGTGACCTCCGCAATCTCTTTGATGGAGCCTCCACTTCAATATCACCAGCCTAGGGGAATATTTTATAAATCACTTCAGTGATAGAGAACACAAAGTAACGAAAAAAGATAAGAGCAGTTTTGCTAGAAATATTTATAGAACCAAAAACAAACCTCAACTTCAATAGCATATTTGCATCTACTAAAAGAAATGGTTTTGAAATTATCAATCAAAAGAAGGTAGAAGAGAAATTCAAGACATCCATTACATACCTCTTCTTTTAGATTGGATGACAACATTGAACCACCAGATCCACAAGAAAATTGCACCAACATACTATCCCCTAACCGACTGGCGAGAAAAAACAGAGAATTCCCAATGGTCGTAATACCCTTACATAATATTGCAGATAACGGAAAACTATGGTCAATATGAAAATTAATCTGAAAATGTTACCTTTGAATCTATAACAACATTAAGACAACAGGTGTAGAATTTTCAAACTTACAGATGACAGAACAGAAGCTTTTGACTTGGAAAGATCAAGTCTCTGTACAACCCTGAATGAAATAAATATTTGTTGATTTATGTATAGAGGAGGTTCTATCATAATTGTGTTTAGTAATGTCTTAAACACATGAAAATACAACAATGGTTGCAAGAGGGGATAGTACATCAACTCTTTCTTTTTCTTCAATCTCGCTACTCCAGAATTCTTCAAAATGATTTACATCTACCCATCTACTATAGACGACAAATTTAAAAACTTAACTATTTTCTCTTCCTTTGATAAAAAAAAAAATTTAAAGATGTTGGGTGCAGAAAAACACCTTCCACTTTCATAAAAGTAGCGTAAGATGATACAATGACAAAGAAAAAAAGATAAACCACAGAAGAATTAAAGACTTGTAAGATTCTCTTGTATGCAGTAAAGAACATATTCCTACCATAAGTCAGTTGGAGTGTACTCTCAGAATGAACACATGACCCACAACATAAAGAATGTGACCATGTAACTACAGAACACTGAAAGACTTGTAAGATTTTCTTTTATGCATGTAAAAGACACATTCCTATTATATGTCAGCTGGAGTGTACTATCAATCCACACATCTACCTCCTAATCAGTTAAAATGAACATTATACCCACGACATAAAGAATGCGTACGAGGGAGATAAAATGGAAAAGCAGCATACCTTCCATCATAAACAAGAGTAAGCAACAGTAGTTCCCCAGTTTTTGTAGACAGCAAGGCCACATCACTCAACAACCAAGTTGCATTGGCAGAATCAAGCTCCACATTAAAACTTGATCTCGGTATCTCTTGACTGGAAATACAAAAGGAAGGTAATTGGGGATATAAAAGTTAACATCCAAATACAACACGAGGAAAATAATTAATGTGCATAAGAGGATGTCAAATCAGAGTATGAAAAATGAGGGGTAATGTTAATAATTGTAAAAACTCATGCCTAAATGTTATTTCCTTTTATATGAAGAGTATATGACAGAGAAAGAATCACCACCTATTGTCAAGTGAAACAGCATAGCTGTTCAAGGCCAATGCACAAGAAGCAGACTGCAAAAACAACCTATATAATTAGATTATTCCCGGTATCTTGTAAACCAAAAACTGTAAATGCAAGAATACACATACACGCAAAACTACAATTAAATATTTTGTCAATTAATAAAAACTGAGAAGACACCACACAACTATGCCTAGGCAACTCATTTACCTGACTGTGATAATGAACAGTGTTAGCACCTATTACAAGAACCCCACCTATTGGGGAGGGCACCGCAAGGAGCTTGTATGCATCATGGGGGAGATTCTGGCAAAATTAATACAACAGACAAATTAACAAAAAAACAGTTTAGCGTGTTAAAAAAGAGGGAAAAACAATTAGCAGAAGTTAAAAGATGCTGAACTTCAGACATACATATCATTTCCATGAGGAAATATTATTCAAACCATAAGGGCTAGATGGGCAAATTGATTAATCACTTACTAAAGAGATCTCAGATGGAAGGGGTGGTAAATTGTTAAACAAAAAGACAATAAAATAGACACCATTACTCAAATTCACTTTTGTTAGCCTACATGTTCAGGGACAACAAAACCAAAAGTGTTTAAACATAATAGACACTATTCGTTCCACTAATTTTGTTTGCCTACAAGTTAAGTGTAAACAAAAACAAAATCTATACAATGAAAAGAAAATTCAAAATAAAAAAGAAATACATAGCAAACACCAATGAGGAGGTTAATAAACCAGCCATATCTTAAATACTCCAGCTTCTCTAAGATATTGAAGTGCGGACGGTAAAAATCTTCCATATTGCTATTGTCAGTTTTGAAAATAACATTGAAGTGCCGTCTAGGCATCTACGTCGAACTTACAACAGCTGACCAAATAAGTGGATGCTGCTTTAAGGTTGTGCTGATACTAAGTGCTGATATCATGCAAGTATGATGCTTCCATGAGACACGCCCAGCCCAAGTGAGTTCACGTTCATGTAAAATAACCATTACAGGTTCAATATAGCCTGTACGAAAAGTTAAATCAATACTTGTCAACTAAAAAATAACACAAACTTATGTATATTAATATCTTTTTATGCAAAGAAAATAGATACACAAGTAATGCAATAAAGCACCCAATCATAATCCATTATTATTTTGATTTTTAAATAATGATTGTAAATTACAAAATTAGTTAATTCAGTTTTTGATCCAGAAACAACACAACTAATTATTCAAGTTATAAAAGAGGGCTACCAAATAAGCAAACAGGAAACAAATTTAAGAAACATGTCACTTGAACCAAACCAACGGTCAATCTTTTATTGCGCACAAACACAATAAATGCTTATTTATGCATTTGAACCATGTATTATAATTACCAAGTAAAGAAAATGAATTAAATACATGCATATAGAAAACAGAATGTGTGTTTTAACTAACGAATTAATGTGCAAAACCATTATGCCTTGTTTGGCTGAGTGGAGGGAGAACGATGGGAAGGGAGAAAAGTAATGTGTGTTTGGTGTGGAAAGAAAAGAGAAGAAATATTTTTTTAAAATGGTGGAACCATTTCATTATTTCTCACTTTTTTAGTAGTCTCTCTATCTCCTTATCTTCTATCAAATCAATCTAATTACTCAACTTCTATAAACCTTTCTATTTCTTACCTATTTCTGTTCTGCCAAACAATTAAATTCAATTTCATTCTTACCTATTTCTCATTTTTCAACTTATTTCTTCTCGATTTCCATTCCCTCTATTTCTCTCTTCACGACCACATAGGGCCTTGGGGTTAAAAAAAGAATAAAATCCCATTTTATGATTTATCATTGCTCTCGAAAACAAATTTTCAGCAAGTATTTCACACAACTGATGTGGTGTGGTGGTGTTTGGAAGAGTTTATACAGAACTTATTTCGGCTTATAAATATAACTTGTACTCCTATAACCTCTTATTAGCTTTTTTAAATGTGCTTTTCAATGACACTTGTCAAAATAAACTCACTTTGTTTTGTTCAATAAGTTTCCCGATTAACTTTATGACATAAGCTATCATGTGATAAGAGCTTATTAAATAACCATGCAATTAAAATGTTTATACAGCTGCACCCTAAATTTTATTGAATGTCAATAGTGGCCTTCCAAACTAACAGGAATAATTTTTGTGTTGCACTAAGGCAGGTTTCAGTTACAAAGACAAACTCTTTTTCTTGTCACATTTACTATCGCTATATTAAAGTTACGAGTTCTATTTCACGGTGAGGGAAATAAATTTGCAGAATGGCTCATCAACTGGAGCCAGCAACTTTCTCCTGAAGTTAATGTGATTCCTGTCCCTTATAGAGATTTATCCATACTTATTACTGCTGATATAGGGGGTCATCTTTGCCGAAGATGGTTTCATTTTTCTTAATTTTGTAGCTTTTGGATTATGTCCAATTTTCTTCACTCCACCACCCACAAAATTAGAAAAGAGTACAATACATTTTTAGAAACTTCTAATATTGATGTTGTGAAAAACAACCATGACTCCAATTTTTATGAAAAAAAACTAAACCTAAATTCCATCTCGAGAAGAGCTGGAACTTTTATTTTATAATTTATAAATACATAAAAGATACAAGTTGATAAAAATTAATATTGTCTTCACTCACCATGAACGAATGTAAAATCTTTTACATGCCTCATATCCAAGTCACGGAGGTTTATCATATAAGATGACTCAATGCGTGCAGCAACTGCTCCTGAAAATCCCAACGCATCATCGTCCCCGACTAAACCAGAACCAGCCTGACAAAAAAAAAAAATACAAGAATTAAAAGATTAAAAGACAATAAAAAAATATAATTGATAAAGAGAATTTTCCTAAGAGAAATAAAATAACAAAATGAATTACAATTGATTTTAACTGTTAGGTCGATTACAGAATGCAACGCTGGGTTACAACAGGTCGTTTGCGTCAGTTAATTAAAAATTATTAAACAAAAGGTCAAGTAACCTGGTAATGTCCCTTAGATTGGATCCCATTCTTCTTCTGCATTAATATGCGCCTACAATCACTTGCTAAGCAAGACAACCAACTTATCTGAAAGGAGTAGAGTGGTTGTATGACACTATCCTAAAAATTAAGGCACTCTCTCTAACCAAAAGTACCAAATCGCTACTCGGATAGCTTGTTGCAGTGGTACCTAGCTGTTTTAATTCCTAGTCCATTAAAACCACTAAATTGGCATGAGAAATTTATCCACAAGACCTAAATCCTCTCTGGAAATACAGTTTTCCTAATTATATTAAAAGTAAAATGTCCGCACCATAAATGTCTTACTACTGTACAGATATTTTAATAAAATAAAGAGTTTTTAGGAACAAAGTAGAGACCGATATACAATAGAATAAGAAACTCTTAGAAACTATATAGATTGATACAGTACAGTGGGATATTATACAGAGATACCTGAATTACAGAAACCCAATCAGTGAAAAAGTTAGAAAAAGAAAGCATCCATAAAACTGTTGAACTACTCGGACATCTGTCAAGTGAAACGTTCTTGACGGATATCTCATATCAACTAGAAATATAGTCAAATTATAGTATATAAGTGAGTACAAACCCTGGTTGAGATTGTGTTTGGCTTAATGTCTACTTTCTAAGATGGTATTAGGGTCTATTCTCGTCAGGTTTATTAAGCCTATCATGCGACCAACTATTAGACCACCCACAAATATCTAGTCTCATGCTCAAGATGCCTAGTTCTCGGTGTTTGAGGGGTTGTGTTAGAAATCTCACGTCAGCTAAATATATGGTCAAATTATACAATATAAGTGAGTGCAAACTCACCTTATATGGTAGTTTTATGAGATTGATGTTTAAAGTTCATTTTCTTAGGTGTGGACCAAGAGATTACGAGATTGAAGTATGTTTAAAGTTCATTTTCTTAGAGTTACTAAAGGTGTGGACCAAGAGATTACCACCCATAGGAACTCCTAGATTTTATGAGATTGAATTAGTTTAAAGTTCACTTTCTAAGAGTTACTAAAGGTGTGGACCAAGAGATTACCACCCATAGGAATTCCTAGATAGGTTAATCGCCATTTAAGTGATTGAAATCCCACCAAATACACAAAAACAGATAAAGAATGTTTAACCCTGAAAGCTTGATCTGTAGCTATGAAATGATTTCAAGCAACACAAGAATCGAAGGAGAAATAAGAAAATAATTGACATTTCGTTATAATAACGGGATAGAATGACAGCAAATTGAAGATGTGACACTAGAACACGCTCAGGGTCCATTGATGTAAAACAAATTGAAGAACAAAACACAATGGAGGGAAACCTTCAAGTGGTTTACAAATCCACAACAAATCGTTTGTATCAATCCTTTTATGTAACAGCAATTCAAATGAATGATATTGCCTTGGATGGAACCTTGGACGGAACCTTGGACTTTCAAAACAGGTTTACAAAAACAGATTTATCCCTATTTGGACAAAAGATGAGGAATTTACAACAGAACCTGCAACAACACTACTAGACATCCTAAAACTTGAAGCCAAATCCTACTTTCTAGTGCATGTGCATGAAAAAATGAATTCTAGTGAACAATGATTTTTTTAATAAACAAGTATAAAAAAAATTAGTATATAATAAAGTATTTCAAATTCACAAGGCATAGAGGATAAACCTGAGTAGCCTTTAGTATTATCATTTGCAAATCATATATCAGAGCTCCACCACACCTGCCTTGAGGATCAACCTTTACCACCGGTCCTCTTGCAAATTGTTCTCTTCCTCTTTTCAGATGAAGCCACTCTGGACCCTCAAAACAATGTAAAGAACTAGGAGGTAGAAACAAGAGTTAAAGACAAGACATAAACTAAAGCCTTTACACAAGAGATATGAGTTTGATGTAAAATGACTTGAATTATGATCCTCAACTGAGTACTGGCATGCTACAAGTCAATGAACTAACTGTTTTATGTTATATTCAATACCCTGGCCGTAAACAACAAAATAAAAAGAAATGGTAACAGTGTGCTTTATGCAAGCCCTGTACATCTTCCAAATTCAACCCCTCCAAAAGACAATGGTAGACTTATATCACTGCAGTCAAATATCATCCAAATAAAAACATGTCTCTCTTAACAAGTAAAACAAACATAACAAAAGTACCCCAACCTAGACTGAACATAGTTAAATTTTCATCACAATGCCAGTCATTTCCATAACCAGGCCACATTGAGAGGTTTCGACTACAACTTTCTAATACATGAGAGGATTCAACCTAGTCTCCCACCCTACCACATTGAGAGGTTTCGACTACAACTTTCTAATACATGAGAGGATTCAACCTAGGCTCCCACCCTACCATGTTGAACTAGAATGTCACTTGAGAATAATACAAAGGAATTTGAAATTTAGAGAGTATGTCTTTCCCTCTCTTAAGATCTCATATTTATAACTACTTTATATAGACCAGATCCAATGCATATTTTAGATAGACCAGATACAATGTATTAAAGGGAAGAGAAGAGAATCTGAAATGAAAGATCATTTAATCTAACACTCCCCCTCAAGCTAGCACATACAAATTGTATGTGTCAAGCTTGGAACAAACATATTCAATCTGAGGTCCTCTTAAGGATTTTGTTAGTACACTTGCAAGTTGATCATTTGATCCGACAAATGTAGTACAAATTTCCTTGGACAGCAACTTATCTCAAATAAAATGACAATCAATTTCAATTTCTTTACATGGAACATTGGATTGGAAGCAATGTGGAGAGCCACTTAGTTATCACAATATATCTTCATTGGTTGAATCTCACAAAAATCTAATTCTTGTAGGAATTATTTTACCCATATAAGCTCATAGGTGAGGGTGTCATTGCTCTATACTCAACTTTAGCAAATGATCAAGCAACATTTTGTTTCTTGATAACATTTTCTCCAAGCAAAACACAATAACCTATGGTAGAACGTCTATCCGTAGGCGAACCAGCCCAATTAGTGTCACAATACACAAAGATTTGGGTATTCCCTTTATCTTCATAAAGTAGTCCTTGTCCTACAGTCTTTATGAGATATCTTAGAATACGAATGGCAACATTCCAGTGACCAATACAAGGATTTTGCATGAATTGACTCACAACACCAACTTCAAAAGACAAATTTGGTCCAGTCATAGTGAGATAAATGAGTCATCCAACCAGTCTTCTATATCTTTCCGGATCAAAGAAAACTTCTTGTTCTACCATTAATTTCTGATTTGGATTCATGGGACAATCCACTGTTTTGCAATCAATCATACCTAACTCTTTTAGGATGTCAAGAGCATATTTCCTTCGAGAGATTACAACTCTTCCCTTGATTGAGCTACTTTTAAGCTCAAGCTTCTTTAATTGAGAGATTTAGCAGCATTATTCCCTGTGATCAGTATATTATCAACATACACAATTAAGTACACACATTTTCCAGGGGAGGTGTGACAATAGAAAACAGAGTGGTCTACCTCACAGCATTTCATCCCAAAGGATTGAACAATGTGGCTAAACTTTCCAAACGAAGCACTATTGCTTGAGACCATAAAGAGAGCAATGCCACTTACAAACCAAACCAGACTCCCTCTAAACAAGAAACTCAACAAGTTGCTCCATGTAGACTTCCTCCTCTAAATCCTTATGCAGAAAAGCATTTTTTATATCTATTTGATGAAGGGGCCAATAACGAATGAATGTCATGGCAAGGAAAAGTCGGACACTAGTCATTTTGGTCGGAGAATAAGTATCACTGTAGTCAAGCCCAAAGATCTAAGTATATCCTTTAGCCACCAGTCCAGCTTTGATGTGATCAACTTCGCCATTAGGTCCAACCTTAATGGCACAGACCAAATGACGGCCCACTTTTTCTTCCCAAGAAGAGGAGCTAACTCTCACGATTCGTTATGTTCAAGAGCTTGCATTTTAATAAGCATGGCTTGTCACCACCCAAGATGATCAAGCACTTCTATCACACTTTTAGGAATAGTAATAAAAGAGACAAGAAATAAAGGAAAAATATGAAGGGGACAACCTAAGGTAGCTAAGAAAATTGTAAATAGGATGAGGATTATTGGTAAATCGAGTATCTTTGCGAATGGCAATGGGCCAACTTGAGTCATTACAATAAGAAGTCATGGTATCAAACTCCTTGAGAGAAGCCAATTGATTAGCCAAATCATGGAGACTTTGGATATCATTCGCAAAAATAATTTGGGCCTTTTTCCAAAAGGAAATACATGTTTTAAATGACAAAGTGCTCAAAATATTGAGTTCTATTGATTGCCAAAGTAGAGCACAAAGCTGAAAATCAGTTTTCTTCCACTGTTAAATTTGATCTGGTGGAACTAAACTCCCAACTTCTTCTAAATGATCATGGAAACGTTGATCAAAGAACCAAAGTTCAACTGAAGCAGACCAAGATAAATAATGTTTCCCATTTTTTCACGGAGTTATGGAAGGAGTCCCAGGAAAGGAGGGAATAGTCCCAGAAGACATGTTGAACAAGGTAGAGGCAAGAACATAGTCTAGTAATGCAACAAAGAAGAGCAGCAGCCATCCTATGGTTTCTAGAGAGAGAAACTTCAGGTTTCAAGTGAGAGAAATCGTGTTCAACACAAGAAGACTCACCAAACGGTCTCGAAACGAAGGATTGAGGGCATAAACTGGCTGAGAATGCCCAAGCAACTCAAACTGTTGTTATCCGGGAAGATTCTGACCATTGGAAGGCAACGCATGAGACACACGTGCAAGGGCAGCGGCGGCGGTTGTACGGCACACGGTGGCACATCGGTTGGAATTTGGACAACCACAAGGGTTGGGTTGCACTCCTCGAGGCACACCTGACCAAAGCATTAGACGACAAAACTCCGGCGACAAACGGCAACGGACGACAGTGACCGTGCCAGACAGGCAGAGTGGAATCGATCCACTCTGATACCAACTTGAGAATAATACAAAGGAGTTTAAAATTTAGAGTGTGTTTTTCCTTCTCTTAGGATGTATGAGAGGGAAGAAGAGAGAATCTCGAATGAAATAAATTCTATTTAAGACTATTTAATCTAATTTAATTTAACAATGTCCACACATCCACTCATAACATTCAAATAGTATACGATTTCTCTACAATTCAACTAAGTAGCTAACAATTTTAATATCAATCAATCAAGTAGCATAAAATGTGTATACTAAGAGTCGGATAAATCCATTTTCAACGAAACTCCTACCAAATTTGAAGGCTATTTTTTCCACTAATGATTCTTTTCATTTTTAGTTAACAGCAGTGTAGAGCCAAATATCACACTATTAGGAACATAATTTAACAGAACAATAGCATATTTTGTTCATAAGCTAATACATATGCACTCACCTAGTTCGAAGTCCATGAATAGAATCATCGTACTCGAGAACTGAAATCTTTGCATCTGCAAAAGTTAAGATGATAGAATCTCTCTTCCTAGAGGCATCACCACCTCCAATGCTCAACACGGCCATGGTTTCAACATTACCATGCAACCTGAATCATATTTATAATAACATGTGTCAAGTAAGATGCCAAAATCAATCACTAAATCCAATAGATTAAAGAAGCAAATAACCAAGGTCATGTCCAACATTCCCATTATCATCAAGGAAACCCATGCAAGGATCACTAACTAAATTCCTTTAACCTAATCCACACAATACTATAGAAAATAAAACAAAATAAATTTTCCAAACTTCACATTCTAAATTAGCATACAATTTTGAGTCGGTCAGTAAAATTAACAGCTAAAAGAAGCAAATGCAATCTACTCAATATCCTGACATCATTAAGGAAACCCACTTGATTAACACTAAGTATTTCCATAGCTCAATCCACAACATACCTATACAAAACAATATTTAAGAAAATATAAATATCTACAAATTTCATATTTTATGTTCCAGCATAAGCAACACGGTTAGATTTACATTGCAGCATAAGATACTCCACATTCAACTCCATCAGTAAATTCAGCAAACTGACAAAGCTGAACATTAACCCAGTTAATTATCACAAACTATATTGCCACTACTTAAAATAAGCCAATCCAATCAGACTCTAGAACAAGTGAACAAACACTAAATATGAGCACCTCTCTTCTCAACGGCAATTGGAACCTTGTTAGTTGTTCGCCACATTATAGAAATTAACCTTTTACACTAGAATCAACCCACCCCTTATTGGCACTAAACAATCTAATTCCAGCAAGTCCATACAACTACCACAACTCAAATGTCTAGTCCAGATCATTTCAAGTAATCGTTATTTTTACAATTTCTTTAAATAAACTACTCTAATCACAATGCAGACTCCAGAACAAGTGAACAAACACTCCATATGAGCATCTCTCTCCGCGGGAATTCGAACCTCGTTAGTTGCTCCCCGCAGCAAATCCACACGACTACCCTACTCAGCTCAAAACGTATGATCTCGAGGAAATAATCGCTTATTATAATTTCTTCAAAATGAGCTAATCTAAGCACAATTCAAACTCTAGAAGAGGTAAGTGGACAGAGGCGAAACCTGTAGTGGCAGACGAGCTCAAGAGAGGCTCCGTCGATTCCATCGAGTAGGGTGCCGCGGCGGGGGTCGGCGGCCTTGGGCGGCTGGTCCTCCTGGACGCGGACGATGTAGACTTCGAGGACGTTGGCGGCGGTGACGACGAGGTTAGGGAGGGGGCCGACGCGGCGGGGGCGGGAGGGCCACTCGGCGTCTAGGTCGTCGGTCTGAAGAGGAACGGCGTCGGCGCGTGAATGCGTGAGGAAGCCAGCTGCGCAGTTCTCGATTCCAGTGGCACATTGCATCATCTTATACGCCGCGAAACTCATGGTTGAAGGAGACGCGCGAGATTCTGATTCGGAACTGAAACGGTTGAAGAGAAAAGGATTGGCTTATGTTTTCGAAGCTTAAACCCTCGATTAGGGTTTGGGTTTGGCAGAACAGAGTGTTTCTGCGTCCCTGAGTCTGATATGTGTCAGTGTAGTTCACTCTCCGCGGCGAGGGAAAGAATTTGAGTTTGGCTCGAAATTTTTTGGAAGAAATTAATAAATAAATTTTAGTGACATTCTATAATTATTAAGACTGGTGTCTGTTTTAATTTAATTATGATTATATTAATGTGTATATTAGCTATAAAATTAATATATATATATATATATATATATATATATGTTTTTGTGTTATTGTATTATAAAGTAATATATTGAGAAAACAAATGTAATGTGAAAGAGTAGAAAGTTTAGAAGTTATAAAAAAAATTAAAAAATTGAATGAAATCAAATTTGAGGGTTATTTGGAAGAGTAAAACAAAAGAAAATAAGAAAAGTGATTTTACATTACATTAAAGAGTATATTAAAAGGAATCTCATTTAGATTACTATTATTGAATTTTTTGAAATTATATGTTATCGTCTGTGTTATTTTCGTGAATAAATTGGAAAATATATATATAATAATGTGATGTTTTACAGTTGCTGGTAAAAACGAAAAGAGTTATTAAATAAAAACCCTAATTTAAACATGAGTTGAGAAAGAATTTTAAAGTTACTTATTTTATAGTTGGATATAATTCATTTTCATAAACTCAACTTAAATTATTGAATGTATTAAAATACGGGTTTAAATTAAGATTAATCGATCTGATATGTATGTTAGATAGATAATTATACTTTGTAAACTCCATGTTTATTTATGGAGGAGCATTTGTGGTCAAAAGTCAATCCTTGACCTAAAAGTCTGAGGGATTAGTATTTTTGTTTTTTGATTTATTTTGAATTCACACAAAAAATAGCTCAACTATAAAATCTTATTAAAAACAACAAAATTATTTTTTCTAACATAAATATATATATATATATATGCTTTGTAAATGAGAGTTGCCAATGCCTGATATTGGAACACATTAGCTTGCATATTATTATTATTACTAAATTGGAAATGCTTATATGACTTGTATAATTTGATTATAAATTTAAAACAAAATCATAAATTTGTTAAAATCGGGTAATTTTTGAAAAAAAAAATATAGATTAAAATAGAAATCGAAATACAAAACAACAATATATTAAATAAATATTTGAAATCGTTTTAAATTTTGGACTAAATTATATATTTGATCTTTTGTTTTTAAGTCAATTTGGTTTGCTATTTTCAAAAAACTAATTATTTTATATTTTAAACAGGAATCAATTTATTCCGTCTATCAATTTAAAATTAATGTTGCTGATAATTTCAATCCTATGATTACAAAGTTGTTACAAAAATGTCCTTACCCGTATAGTAACAATTAATAAAATACTTAAAATAATAAAATGATAATTTCGATCGCCTTTAATTTTTAATTCATAATTTTAATCTCTATTGTTTTTTTCTGCAATGTAAGTATTCAGATTTTAAAATTTTAATTTTTTTTATCCCATGCTTAATTGTAACTAAAATCAGAAAATGAATAGAACAAAATTCACAAACTGAGGATTCTATAGAACCAAATAATAACTTGACCTATTTAAAAAATAAATTCTCATTACAAAACCAAATAATAACTTGACCTATTTAAAAATTAAATTCTCATTACAAAAGAAAGGGTATGTTTACTTTGTTCAATTTCTCTCATTTCAAATGAATCTTATATCATCCATAATTTATTAGCTATTCATCTTAATTTTGAGAATCTTATAACACCACATCATTTTTTCACAGATTATAAGATCTTTTGAGGGTCCATTACAATTTTAATTTCATAATGAAAAAGCTTCGTGGTTAGGAAAATTGTACAGAGATACAAAAAAAAAGTGAAAAGTTACAAGGCAGAAATGATGCAGTGTGTGATTGCCTTTCCACCATCACACACTGCTTAAAAATTGACCTCCACAAAACTTGTATAGATTAAAAAAAAATAAGAAATGCATCACCTCCAAAATGGAGTACAAAACAGTATTTGAAATCTACCATTAGAGCAAGACATTTCTTAAGTTTGGCTTTTGAAACTCAAATCAACATCTCCATCAATCTGCAAGAAACAGAAACCATATTTATACATTAAAATTAAGGTGTCAGCCAGCAAAAGCAACAAAGCTTGAGACTTACTGTTTTAGCAAGTTCTTTGGCTTTTTCATCATTGAAACCTAGACCAGCCAAAATCAATTGACCTGCTGATTCTTTTTGTGACCAAATTCCTAAGAGTATATGTGTCACGTTTATTTCTCCTCCTTCACCTACATTTTATATCATAATTTTAGTAAATACACAAGAGAAAACGTAAAAAAAAAAATCAAGATCACTAGATAGCAGGATCATGTGGCTGTCTCATCAGACTCCTTGATCATGTGACAAGTCACTGAGTTGTGAATGTGACTATCAATTAACATTGTTACTCGACAGCAAAGACTAAAACTATTCATATAGGAAAAGTATAGAGAACAAAATCACTGGCAATTTTGTTTAGGGGTTAAGTAAAGTTTGCAAAAAAGCTCAGCAGCTGAAAATATAATTAACAAAGTTTTTAAAGCTAACTGCATTTGAGAAGGTCTTCATATTACCAAATTTTCAGAATTGGTTCAGCAATGTTGAAAAAATGATGTCATCTAAAATTAAGTTTCATACTTCAGCATCTTTTGATTAAAAGAGGCACAACTTCTTTCTACTTGAGAACACAAACGCACCAATTGATTCACTTCATCCAATAATAAGTAACAAATGGAAATTTTGGAAAAGGAAAATCCTAAATGGAACAATGAATCTAGTTTGTAAAAGCTGTAATTCACAGGGGATACTAGTTGTTCCTCGTCATAGCAGGAACCATGCATACCTGATTTCAGTTTCTCCTCAATAGCCCAATCAAGGGCTAACCGGGCTGGTTCAGTCAAAGGGGGATGTTCAGGGCTGAAATAATACAAGTCAGATTTCCCAAGTAGATTTATAGTTTCTTCACGTACTTTTGAAAGAGTAATTCCATTAGCTCTTAAGAATTTTGCAGCTCTACTTGTTCCTGAAAAGAAAACAAGAAATGACTAAGGTGAATCGATACATTCATCAAGTTTAAGATTTAGGGTTTAGGATTTAGGATTTGTGACTTATTCCATGAAATCATTTTCAGGATTTGATATTTGAGTGCCACTTTATTAAAAAACAAGCAATGTTGATAGAAGCAACTCTCATTTCCACTTTTTGTGTATACATTTGGAGAAATATTTAATAATGATTTTTGTGAATTATATATATGCATAAATATATACCTTGAACGTATCTGAACATATCATATCCTATATTTTTTAAGATGAGATGAATTGTTGTACCATATACGACATGTATCCAATACTCTTATCGTATTCATGCATCATAAGGGTATACTAAAGGCACAAAGCAGAGCAATATTTAAATTGATCAAGTATTCAAGAAAATAAAATACCTTTAGGAATTCAGACACAGGATCTTGCCAAAAAGATTTAAAATGGAATTTATTTCAACTACAAGAAATGAAGTACATTCTAGTGCCAAACTTTCAATGGCAAACTTGGTTTAGGTTTCACAGCATCTGAAGTTATAGTGACAGCCATGCACATGATACCATTTTTCTTTCAATAATAATGAAGTATGAAACATGAATACAATCGCTCAAAATGTAGTGGGAGAAGCCACAAGGACATGATCATCTTCAATGAAAACTTGAGTATGTCTACCTCGTGATATATTATTGTTGAACCCATAACTCATTTGGAAGGATAAAACAGGAAAAAAAGACATTTTCCCAAACCCCCATAACCATTCAAAAAACATAATTTACATCTTTACTGGTGTCCATGCAACAAGACATGCATGTCTGCACAACTTTCTTCATAAGCACCAAGAGAAAAAAGAAATTTAGAAGTAAAATAAATTGAAATTCTCTTGTAAATTAAATCAACTTACACACTAAACATTTATACAAAAAAAAAATTCATTTAACTTCTCAAAAGGTAAGGTGCATGAGTTGAATATAGCTTTACAGAAACAACTTAATTCATTTTACCATCTTATTTTTTTATCTCCTAGATAAGTGTAAAAGGTTTAGGCCTTGTCAAAAACTAATAGCACATTATTTGGTCTAACATTACATATATGAGAGCTTATTATGTTTTTAGTGATAACAAATCTTATTATCAAAGATATAACTTTGTTAACACACACATAACAACTTATTAACTGTAGATTTGAGCCAAAGTGTTGGATTCAATGATAGAAGCACTAGTTTTCAAGGCTATTGCTGAAATTGAAAAACAGCAATTGCAACATACCTTCAACCAAAATCCCCATCAGAAGAGCCTCGGTTCCCGTGTTGGGAAACTTGATCTTCCTCGCCTCCAATTCCGCCATTGCAAACGATTTTATAGCCCTCGCCGACCACCTGAAGCAAACACAACCGTCAAACACATACACACAAAACCAATTACCACACTGGAAAACGTGAACAAGAGCAGCAGCAACAAGTAGACTCACTTCGGGGTTTTCTCCGGCGCAGCAGCAAGGGGTTTTCTGCAAAAACAAAAAAAAAAAGGTGGAAACTTTCAGCAATCCGAGACGACCCAGAAGGAAATTCGAGAGACCCATCACCGTGGGAAGGGTTCAGAGACGTTGCAGAGAGAAACTTACGGGGTGGGGAGGCTAAACGACACCGTTGCTGACGTGGCACGGCAATTGGTATTGGGGAGGGAACGGGATGATGAGGTGGCGCGTGGGAGGGTGATCCTGGTGCCGAAGAGAGAGGTGGGAGGGAGAGTGCAGTGGTTGGAGTTGGAATGGAGTGAGGAGTGAGGGGAGAGTGTGGGTAGGGATGGAGAAAGTGTGGGGATGGAAGCCATTGCAAAGAGATGAAGAGAGAAAGGACAGAGAGAGAGAGAGAGAGAGGTTTTGGAAAGATTGAGGTTTTTGTTTCACTTAGGTGAAAATTTGTTGGGAGAGAAAGGGTTATAATATTTGAAAAACAATATTTTAAAATATTAAAAAAACTAAACTACTTTCACCTCAAAATTACATAAATTAATAAAATTATATTTAAAATGATTAATTTTATTCATTACTTCATTCAAAGTATTCTCCAATCTATTTAAATGTTTGTTGAGATACTCTAAGAGGTTTGAATGACCATTAGTGAGTGTTTTACTTGTTGAGATGTTTACACAAATAATCCAATTTACAATCCTAAGTAGTGTCTACCTTTAGGCAAATCAAATTATGAATAAATCACAATACTTAAACTACTATACTTTTAAATATAAATAAATATGTCAACTATCATCTAGTTTCATTGAAATTATTCTATTGTATATTAGATATGTGATTAGATTATGTGAGACGTGTTATTACATTACTTAATAATAAATAAAGAGAGACAATAAATCATTTAAGTAAAAAAATATATAAATTTTTGGAAGTAGTAATTTTAAATGTAACTTTATATACTATTCTATTGTTTTTTTTTTAAAAAAAAGTACATAATGATCGAAAAATGTTGTTACAAAAAATTAAAATTGTGTGGGAAATTAAAATTTGTCATTAAACATAAATTGAGAAAATACGTTAAAAATATTTTAAAAGTTTAACACTGGTATAATATACTTGTTATTACACAGTTATCTAAAACTATATACAAAGAGGATGTGTCATTTTTGCTATACCTATTTTACTTTTGTAACTACGAATATTATTTATCTCCTATAATTTTATTTACATTTTTTAAATGACTCGTCTTCCAATAACACGCTACAAACAAATTTGATTATATAATTAAAATTATTTTTTTACTTTTTTATTTAAATTACAAAGTGTATATTTTTCACTGCTATTAATAATACAGGTGATGGATATGTTCAATAACTAAAGTCAAAGATATAATTTAAATTGGGCTTGTTTTTTCTCATGTTGAACTTTCAATGTTATTCTAATATTTAAAAAAAAAAAAAACAAATCTAAAATGTTATCATTCCTTTACCAAAATTACATAATTTAAAACTATAATTTTGAGTCACTCAAAGTTTTTAAAATTTTGATGGTACGAATCTTCTTCCATAATAATTTTGTTATCACAAAATGTTAACATTTTGATTTTTTTAAAATATGTTGAGATTTTAATCCATTCTAAAAATTATCTTAATTAAATATATATATATATATATATATATGTATATAATTTAGCTACTTTTAATGTGTCCTTTAAACAATATCTCTTAAATTTTTTTTTTAAAGTAAAAGTGAAAATACTTCATAATATTAAGATAATAAAAATTCTCATTTAACTCAATTTCACATAATCAACTTAATTGGTATAGGATTTTTAATAATTCTTCACACGCTTATATCATAAAATTGATTCAGTAAGTTAATGTTACGAAATCAACTTAACAAGGCGATATTTATCTCATTTGTAATAGAATTTGACTTCGTTTATGCTTAATACGAAATCTAACACATTTATCACATGAAGAACATTATGTATTCGAACCAAGAATATCAAGTGCGATAATCGAAAGGGTTCGACAGTAAGTGACACGGTAGACTCAAATATCTATCAGGATATTTGGTCAATGTTACCAACACACCCATCATGTTCATGATATTGTGTGTTTACACCGGAACATTGAATGTGATAATTGAAGGGAGTCCGATAGTAGCTGACACGATAGACCAAAATATTAACTAAGATATGTTGTGATACCATATTAGACTTTGAAATCATATTTAGGAAGTGGATTAATCCACATCACAAAACCAGTTTAGTAAAATGAATTTTGTGCACCTCTACCGTCCCCCTTCTCTCTTATAACACTATATTTGACTTTATCTATAATTGATGTGGAATCTTAAAACATCAATATACATTTAAAGGTATTTTAAAGTGAGTACACAACAAATAACAAAACAATTTTAGATCAAAAAGGTCACAAATTATTATTATTCGTGTTTATCTATAACGACCTTAATCGATAATTACAAAATACTTAGATTCTTCTAGTTTTACAACCAATCTTAATACACAATTCTTATATTTATTATGAACATGAGATGATACGAAGTTTAGAAAGAGAAACTTATCTTATTTTATTTTTTTATATAATTAACTCTAAAGATATTTCTTCATAATTGTAGTATTATCATTAAGATTTAAAAATTTAAGGATGGTACATGAAATTTCACCTTTAAATACACTTATCATTATTATGAAGAAATAATTGTCCACGTAAATTATTAATCTGAATTCAAATATAAATAAAAATCCCGAGTTATGTAAAAGTAAATAAGTTAAACAACATTAGATGATAATTATCTACTAAACTATTACATTAAGATTTTTGCTTAAAAATAATTAGAAATCAATTCATCTATATATTTTTAATTTTAAAACTTATTTAACTACTTAAAAATGGTACCAAAATTCGTCTTAGTAATAAATACAAATAAAGTGTGATATGAGATAAATAATGTATTCAAAGTCTTGCTAAAAATGTTTCAAAATAAGTGCATCCAATTACTGTAAACAACAAACCCTAAACAATTGTGTTAAGAATAAAAAATGAGAGAAAACCACATTTGAAGGGATTGTTAAGAGTTTAAAAGTGAATAGAAACATCAAACTATATAAAAATAAGAGATTGAGTGACGTATAATCAAGAAAATCCCATAAATTTTTTATTTTATGATTTATTTTAACATAAAAGTGATGTTAAATTTGTTAATACTGTTTCTTCGTGGTCCATAAATAAGAAAACTCTCCATTGTTCCCCCTTCATCAAAAAACAAACCATGCATTACATTTTCTATTCATCATAGTCTTATTTGCCTCACCAATTCCTATTTACTAGCTAGAAATTCTTTGGTATGTTTGTTTTCTAATAGCATTGGATATTTTAAAACAATAACAACTTTAAAAACAATACTAATTACAATTTTTTAATTATAATATATAAAGACGTGTAGTAGCAATGCTATCTATTAAAAGTCTATACAAGTTATATTTTGTGTTTATTTTTAGCAATAATATATTTTTTAAATTATTAAATTTAACTTATACACAAATACAAATAAAATAATGCTAATATATGAAATACACATTAAAAATTTTGAATTCAGAAAATACATAGAATAAAAGTCTCTCTCACTCTCCCATTTATGCATTTCAATATATAATATGTAGTGATTGATATTAGTAATTCTAAAATTTCATTTCTTTCCATGAATGTGAATAATCTATAAGAATATTAAATTTATCTTTTGGCAAGAAAACATTAGTTAAATTAATTCATAATTCGATGAATTATTTGACAACTTTGAGTTAATTTTTGAACTATTATTTGCAATTGAGTTTTGGAACTTGTTGATATATTTTACTTCAGTATTCTCTTTGCATTAGGAATTTACACATATGCCAAATTCAGAATTTTTACTCTATTTTTTTAATCAAACTCGTATATATGGCTGAATTAATTGTGATCAAATTAAAAATAAATAAAAATTTAAGAACTTAAAAAAAAATAGTTCAATCATCAATAATAAAAACACTTTATTTATATGTAGAAAATATAAAAAAAAATCAAAATCCATTGTAACCGCTTTTCAACGGTTCGTCTTCCTCAAACGGCTACATTCTCTCTCTTCTCTCTCTGTTCTTCCTATTTTTCCTTTTCTCACCCCAATTCAAAAAATTCACAAAAATTGCATTTTTCTGGGAAACCCATTTTCATTTTATCGGAAAAACCAATCCCCCTTTCTTGCCAGGGGGGGTTTCTAGACCAAAGACAATTGAATTCACCAATCCCTTTCAATCACAGGTGAAATATTAAGATCGTTTACTATAATATTACTAAAGTTCTCATTTTTGCTTTCTGGGCTCCCTCAAAATGACGTTCTGTTTCTGAGGAAAGTTCAACGATTGAGTTTCTAATCTGGGTTTCACGAATCAAGAAAAAGAACTAGCAACCTAATTTTAGTATCTGACGTTGTAGTTCTGTTTCCTTCACATCCTAGGTCGTTGAACAACATCGTTTTCCTGTTTAATCTGTTTTGTATATGGGTTCTACGGTATTCTTTTCTGGGAAATTGCGCATTTGGTTACAATATTTTCCCTAACCCTGCCAGTGGCAGAAAGCTACGTGCCTGCTTTGAAATGTTTTATGCTCAGTTTTGATTGAATCTTTGGGGTTCAATCAATTGTGTCTGATTATCTTCATTTTTTTTTTCAACTGGGGATGTTGGATTTAGAAAAATGGTCTTACATATTATAGGTCCAACACTTGAGTTATAGGGTAAAATGATGGAATGGATTCATGCTCTATCAATAATTAAAATTTCAGAAAAAAACTTATTCGGATACAATGGCAGTAATGTGGCATTTTCAGTGTCTCTATTATGCTGGTTTATTCCAAGCCTTGGAGGCTTAATTCTAAGATAATGGTGCGGGTTTTATGTTTTAGAAGAATATTTGTTTGGTAAAGAAACCAGCGGATGATCTAAGTATGGGAATTTGATATTTAGCAACTTGTGCATTGTGTCATTGTTTGACTAATTTAACATATGGTTGAGCCTTAACCAGATGGGCTCAATGGCCAACCTTTATTCATTGGCTATGGACTTTTTTGACATAAACTAAAATCTTAAATGTTTGTTCTAGAAATAGTGTTTAAAGTCATCACATTATGAGCATCCTGTCATTTAAAGTGGCAATTCTATATTGAAACTTGATTCTTCTTAGATTGTGACTTGTTCTGAATCTGAAAGATTGATCATGGGTTTCAAGTTTGTTGCAAGTATTTTTAGTTTCTACTTTTGTGTCACATCAATTTGGAATGATCGTTTCTCAAGTTTATGGTCGTTTGGCCTTTTGGGGAGCAATGATTTTTACAGTTTCTTGTTTTTGGTGGATACAAGTGATCCAAAATGGCTAAACCTCAAAAGGATATTCTTTTACAACACAATACAACATGTGAATGTCTTCTTAGCGAACTTCAGGTATACATTAAATTTTGCTGCAACTTATCTTTGATGCTCCCTCTGATCCACTGGCCAAACAAAATAATGTGTGTTAATTTCTCATCATAGATAATATGGAATGAAGTCGGGGAGTCTGAGACGGAAAAAGATAGAATGTTGTATGAGATTGAAGAAGAGTGTGTAGAAGTATACAGAAGAAAGGTAGATAAAGCAAATCGGTCTAGAGCTCAACTAAGGCAGGAAATTGCTGATTCCGAGGCAGAGCTTGCATGTATCTGCTCGGCAATGGGAGAGCGACCAGTGCATTTTAGGCAGGTTGGAAGTTTTATGAATCACTAACTTTTTAATTTATTTTAGTGCTTGAATGTGTACTGGTTAAATAAAGTGGATAAAAGACCTTAAGGCAAATGAAGATGTTTTTATTGTTCAATTTGTGAGAAGTGATTGCATAAGATGTATTCATGAAGTTTGTTGGTTAACAAGAATTTGTCATGGACCACTCATGACAATTTGTTTTTGTATAGTTTTCTTGGATGTTACTGTGATGACCTTAACAGTTAGGGTAAGGTTATTTTGTTATCCAGCTGATCTACTAAGAAGATGATTGGTTCGTTCTTGTCTTTCATATTTTGCTAGTTTGACAAAAAAGCTGGAAGCTTAAAGGAAGAGCTGGCAAGAGTTCTCCCAGAGCTGGAGGAAATGCAAAAAAGGAAGTTTGAGCGTAGAAATCAATTTATAGAAGTTCAAGAACAGATTCAAAGTATCTCAAATGAGATTTATAGTACAGGAGAATATATTCCAGCTGTTGTAGATGAAACTGATTTGTCATTGAGAAAGCTTGAAGAATTGCACAGAGAGCTTCTTGCACTTCAGAAGGAGAAGGTCAATAATTTACTTATACTTCTCTCTCTGAGTGTGTAAATCTAGATCAATTTAAACCATCACATATTGTTCTTTGTTACTTTTTTTCATGCAGAGTGAGCGCCTGAAGAAGGTTCAAGACCAAATGCTTACCTTGAATTCTCTCTGTTCAGTGCTTGGTTTGGACTTTAAGCAGACAGTTAGTGGAGTTCATCCTAGCTTAGGAGTTTCAGAAGGTCCTAGGAGTGTCAATAGTGAAACCATCAATCAATTGGCTATTGCCATACAAGAAGTGCGAAAAGTTAAATTACAGAGAATGCAAAGGGTAAAAACTGGCAGTTTTAAGATCTAATTTTGATATGAAACATTGCTTTGTGTTTATAATTTAATGCCATTTTCTATGGTTGATAAATTGATTATGTCCTGGCAGCTTCAAGATCTAGCTTCAACAATGTTGGAGCTCTGGAATTTGATGGATACGCCTATTGAAGAGCAACAGAAGTTTCAGAATGTTACTTGTAATATAGCTGCTTCAGAAGATGAAGTAACCGAACCAAACAGCTTGTCTGAGAACTTCATCAATTATGTGAGTTATAGTTACTGGAGAAATAAATAAGGACTGGTTTTCTTGATCTGTGCCGTTCAAAAAGTTATAGTTAACATTTTCATGCAGGTTGAGGCAGAAGTATCTAGGTTGGAAGAGTTAAAATCAAGCAAAATGAAAGAGCTTGTCTTGAAGAAAAGAGCAGAGTTAGAGGAGATTTGTCAAAAGACCCATTTGATTCCAAAGATTGATAGTGCAGTGGAACACGCTGCAGAAGCTATAGAATCTGGTAAGTTCCTATGAGAAACTCTGAACGAGCGCAATTGTTTCCTCAGCAAACTAAAAGTTTGCATTTTCCTTTCCTTATCAGGAGCCATAGACCCAGCTTGTGTGCTTGAACAACTGGAACTTCAGATTGCCTCTGCAAAAGAGGAAGCTTTTGCCAGAAAAGAAATAATTGAAAAAGTTGAGAAATGGTTGGCAGCACGTGATGAAGAATCTTGGCTTGAGGAGTACAACATGGTTAGTTTTTTCATCTTCACCATCTCTGTTATGGTTATATGCATGCATATACAGAAGGAAACACCCCACTTTACAATTTATTAATTTTATTGTGATTTGTTTCTTGGAGGATGAAAATCGATACAATGCTGGGAGAGGTTCTCATCTTACGCTCAAGCGAGCGGAGAAAGCCCGTGTCTTGGTCAGCAAACTTCCGGGTATTTATAGATCTTGATTGTTTCTTTGTCACATGTTATTTGTTATTGGACCTTTGACCATCTTAATGATACTAACAGTAACAAAACTTCACTTTTCTATGCCTTCTTAATGTTGTTTGCATGTAGCAATGGTAGAGGCTTTAACTTCAAAAACTATAGCATGGGAAAAGGACAAAGGCATCGAGTTCACATATGATGGTACCTGTTTGATCTCTATGCTTGAGAACTACTCCCTATCACGGCAAGAGAAGGAGCAAGAACGTCGTAGGCAGCGGGTATATGGACAACTTTTTGCGTTTAAAATTTCTCCAATATAAGTTCTGTTTGTGTTTTTTCTTTTTCTTCATAACTTGTTAACATGTTATGTATCTGTTGTTTCAGGAACTGAAGAAACTTCAGGGACAAATAATAGCGGAAAAGGAAGTGCTCTATGGGTCAAAACCAAGCCCTTTAAAGGCCCAGAGTGCAAAAAAGACACCTAGGATGTCAACTGGGAGCTCAGCAAGTAGAAAAATCTCCTTTGGATGTCAGACACCAAAATCTGATTCAAAATCTAATCAATCATTCTCCACAAGGAAGGCAGACAAAGCCCACCAAAATGATCGACTTAATAATCTGGATGATGATGTTTCATGTTTATCATCAGGTAGTTAACTTCTTTTATACTACCCTTCCAGTTTTTCATGCAGATTTCTCACAGTAAGGATTTCCTTTTTCATTATGGAAGTAGGAAATTTTGTTACTCGTATTCCTTTAACAATTAAAATAGCATCTTTTGATCTTTTAATTTTCATCTCAAAATAAATGACATAAGCGCAGCTTCCATCAATTTAGTTAACTTGCCATCTAATAATAGATTGGTGGATACCTGTTTATGTTGTCTTTTGTTTTAGAAGAAGATTCTTCATCGGATTCTCCGAAGTACTCATGATGGTGATGGCTTTTCGGTAAAGGCCGTTTCTGGCACCAATGAATGGTTTAGAAATTTTTTATTCCTTTGATGTTGAAGGTGGAGGCCAAAGCCACATCTCAGCTGGTTGATTTTCCCATAATTTCTAGCTGGTATATCAATCATTCCTTTGCTCTTTGTGTTTCATATAATCTGCAGAAAAAACATTTATGTATATTCTTATGTGTCACATTCATGGCTTTAAAACTCGCACTCATTTTGTTTTTCTTGTGTTATAGCAAGAAGAGGACTTGATATTGCTGGTTTTCCTATGAAAAAAATTCTCTACTGATGCTGGAAGTGTTCGTGAAATGGAATCTCCTACTCGCCAACCTTTTTCTCCCATCTCTTTAATGGTATCATCGAAAGCCAATGTTGCAAATGCCGTAGAAAATATTAGTAGTTAGCAATTTTCCATCCATCACTACCTCAAAGACAACCACAGCGGTGGATGAAGAGAATAGAACTCCAAAGGCAACACCTTTAAAATGAATATGTCCATGACTCCAGCCCCTGCATGGAGAAGAGACTGAATATTCCTTTGAGGAAAGAAAGGCACGGTTTTGTGTTAGCATAACTGGTTTGTTTGGTTTTCCAGATTACATATTACACTGTTAAAGTAGTTACCTGTAAATGATAATCACAAGTCAAATGTAATTGGCTTCCAGATTATGTACATAGTCTGAGAAGGGGGCGTGGACTATGGTGTGGAAAAATCATATTAATGATAGCTTTTGCAATCTAAAGATCATATTTTTCTTCACAGATAACTGTCATATCAACTAAAACCTGCCCTTGTGTTTCCAGATGTACTGTTCTTGCTGATATGATGAAATCCGTTCTAAAATAAAGAAAAAAAAAAAGTTAAATGAAGAGTAAATTACAAAATCTTATTTGTGGTGGGAGATCTCATTCACCTTGATTACAACAAAATCTGAGAAAGTCAACCTTTTTAATATGGCTGCTAGTGCTGACAACTGTCTACAGCTTATAGTGTCACAACAAGTCAACACCTAGCACAAAACCAAACAAAAAAAAATTAATTTCATTGAAAAAGTAGTTTACTTTTTAAAACACAATTTAGTTGTGAAAATTTGCCCTATTAGGACTGGTACCCTTTTCTTAGTGTTCATTAAATAGACCTTCTATGTTTGGGAAGTTGCTGCTACAAAAACAATAGCACAGCATCCAGGCCTAATATAATATCTGTTTATGGATACCCTGTATTTATATCAGAATTGTAGATGCAGGCCCATAGTATTAGTATGTGGTAGCCCCTTCTGTCTACAAGTTTTCTTTTTGTTTAACTTTTTTGTCCTTTTTCTTCTCTAAGAAGAAAAGGTTTTAAGAAATGTCCCCTTTAGTCAACTGAAGCTGTGAAAGAGAAGAAAGAGAGAACAGAAGGTAAAAAAATAATGGCAGAAAAGGTAGAAGAACAGTGTATGCCTTCCAGTGGCATCTCAGAGTAGATTCACCAAACCAGTGGAGCATTTCAATTCATTTTCTTTTTGCTTGTGAAAACATCTATTTATGTGTCTTGGTCAACTTTTTTCTAACTTAAAAGACACAGAACTTGTCAGTAGTTGGAGCAATGGAATGGCTCCATCCAACCTTTGCTTTACAACTTCTAATATTTTTTGTTTTCAAAAAGCAGGAAATAAATAAATAAATTGCAATTTTTTTATTAAAAGTTCTTTTTTTTTTTTTCATTTTCAAAAACATCACCTATTTTTTTATGCATTCAAATGATAAGTATCTGTATTCAGTCATTTATTAAATCAGCTTTATTAAATTTCCAAGACGGACGTGAAGCAATTTCTTAACCAAAATTCATACTTTGAATTTTGCAATTAAAATATTAATTATTAATTATTAATTAAAATCCCGTTATTTAATTACTTTATTACTTTATCATTTTACATTTTGTTATATTTTCCCATTTTTCAACTTTATTTATTTACTCCTCCTTTTCCTGCAAAACCCTAATTTCAGACTCCACTCTGGCGAATTTGTGAACTCGAATTGTTATTTTCTCTGTAATTGTAGAATTTATTTTTCAAAAAAATTGCTATTTTTTTTTTGAAGCTTTTACCGCTCTCTGCAATGGTGGAGATTTGAGACACAGTATCGCGTCTTTCTCGGAGTTCAACCTCAACCGTTCAAATTATGCTTCTGGTTCGTCATTTCAGACAAAAGTTTCTATTTTTGAAGTTTTTATGAGCGGTTACAACTTTTTCTTTGCTCAAACGTCAGTGTACTGTTTTTGGGTACGTTAGTTCTGCATTCAAGTACATTTGTCTTCATTGAGTTGAAAAAAAATCATTTTTCCTTTTTTTTTTGAATTTGTAATTCCTTGAATCTTCAATGGGTAGGGTTTAAGCGTGTTTTAAGGTTTTGGGTACTTAGTTTTTCTTTGATTCGCAAAAATATGGAGGAAAGAGAGATTTTTAGTTCTGGGCAGGCTGTTAAGGTTGTAGAGCCCCCCCAGAGCTTCCACGTGGCACTAAGCTCCGTGCAGTTTTCTGGGCCCACGGTGGATTCGCCGGCACCGGTGAGTGCTCCGGTGATTACTTCCGGCAGTACAGAGGGGAAGAAGAAGAGGGGCCGGCCTAGGAAATATGGACCGGACGGCAATGTGGCGCTTTCGCCGATGCCGATATCGTCGTCGATTCCATTGACCGGAGATTTCTCAGTCTGGAAAAGGGGCAGAGGAAAGCCAGTTGAATCAATCAAGAAGTCTTTCAAGTTTTACGAAGTTGAAGGTCAAGCTGCAGGACCAGGTAGAAAAGATTGCTCATTGATTCTTACATTTTTAGTGTTTAATCTTATAATATTTACTGTTTGTTTTTTATGTTTTACTGTTGCATTAGCAGTATATTCTTATTTTTCCCCTTTCATATTTAGTAGAGTTGTTATTTACTATGTAAAAATGGATTTATGTTTTTTGAGTTGTAGTTGATTTAAGTTTGGTTTTCAACATGTTTGTTTTGTTTCATGGATTTTATTATTGTCTTTGAAGTGGATTTTGTATATGGTGGTACAAGTGGACCCTTGTATCAGATTCCCTTCAGATCTGGAAATGAAGATGTCTGGTGGTGGAAGGGGATATTTTGTGGTCAGTGTGAAGTGAAGTCAGTTTTCAGTTAAGGCAGCATATGATTCTCCTTTTTTCTTTATGAGGGAAGGTGACATAATCCGACCACAGAAACTGAGTTGGAATAAGTGAAGGCACCGCACCAGTATATTCAATAGGTTTAGTCCAGTACTTAGCTGATGTGACATGGCTTGAAATGATCTACAGTTTATATGCTATTGGTTTGGACTTTGGACCATGACATGTCGCAACATAGGAACCTATAATGTAATAATGTGACAGATGGTTCTTGAAGTTGCATCTTTGAAAAGAATGGTAGTGGATATAGGACAGGAGGCTGGTAAATTTTGTAGCACATTTTAAGATTATTTCTTCCAAGCAGCATGTTATTAGTTGCTGCATAAATTGGTGGTTATAATTCAAATATAGTAAGTCTCAAATGTATAGGATACATTTCCACATCATGAAGAGACATGGAATAGATATGAACATTGACACCCCCCTTTTCTTTTTAAATTTGCAGTCCATGTATATTCTACTTTAACATTTTAATATTTAGCTCCGAATTTAACAAGCTTACTTTTATATCTGAAGATATTACTGGTTCATAACATTATTTTAGATTTAGCTGTGGGCCTCTGAATGTTCTGGGGAAGTTTTGGAATGGATGAAGCATAGCATAGCTGTTTCACTACATTATGCATTTGGTTATTGATAATGGAACATATTGGATTCAGACTAACAATGTGTTTGATACTTTGATTATTGTTTTACCTCTACCATATCATGGTATCGATGAGGTTTAGAATATGGTGTTTAAAATAGATAATTTTTTTGACAATTTTAGTGAAAAAGCATATAAATGGTAGTTATGCTCATGAAATCAGGTTCTGGTAAATTTGTATGATATATTATGATCTCCAGCTTATAATGGCGTGATGTGAAATATTTAGTTATCTGCTAAATAGAAACTTATCAAGTAATAAGGACAGTTAATCTTGATTATATACAGGATCAATTGACCCAAGTGTCAAATTTTGTAAATGACACCAGTAAATATTAAATATTTTTCAACAAAAGCAACTTTTACCAGTTTAATTGTGAATAGCTTTGGCCCAAGCTATGTTTTTGGGCTTTAGATCAAATGTATTCTTAGACATTTGTAAATATGTAACTTTCACATTGTCGATAAAACAATGTGGTTGTATGAAATGTCAATCAGTTTTTAAACTGCATGAATTTTAAGACCTTTTCTACTTTATAATTGATCTTGTCTCACACATATACATATGTACATTTAGGGTATGATTCAGAGGAATGCAACTTATAATGTTAAAAACCTCTTTCATTGTTGTATTCTTTTGAGAACTAGCTATTGGTCAATATAGCTTATTTCCCTGGACATATATCATGTCGGATTGAAAGTGGATCTAATAAATTATCTCTGACCTTTTTTATTCCATTGTTTGCTTTTACATAATCAAATCATAGTTGATTTTTTTTTTTTTTTTTTTTTTTTTTTTTTAAATTATTTTTTTTTTTTTTTTTTTTTTTTTTTTTTTTTTTTTTTTTGTGAAAAGTAGCTTCTACATTGAACTTTACGTTCTCTTCTCTTACTTTGTCTACCAATTAATCTTCCTACATATTTTATAGGTGATCAAATTGCATACTCAGTTGGTGCCAATTTCACACCTCACATCCTTATAGTAAATGCTGGCGAGGTATTCTCTTCATTTCCTCTAAAGTTTATATTCTGAAAATAGTCAGATTATACTCATCCAATTTGTGTGAATGGTGAATTCAGAAGAAACGAAAAGGCAGTTCGTTTGTCTATTTGTTGAAATTCCATACATTTCTTTTAAATGTTATAGCATCTTACCACTTAAAATTCTTATTTCATTTTACCATATCATATTTTACTTTCTTCATTTGGTGCAATTTTACTCTCTTCATTGCTTTTAATAAAGTGATATATTAGTGTATATAATTGAATACATAAAGATATTTGTTTGATTATGCATGTATGGGTAGGATATTCTATTAATATTATATAAAACAATGAATAATACTTAACCATATTACTGCTTGGTTGCTTAAACCTTTGGTTGTAGAAACTTATTTGAAACAAGGGGTTGATTGTTCCAAGATGGTGTAGCTAGAGTCGAGCTGGGTATGGACAATATGTTAAAAAAGATTCAATTTAATGCTTTCCCAACTCAAGGTTGTGATTACTATGCTACCATGGGTACCGACCTGAGAATTAGTGGTTCTTTGGAAATTGAAGAAAATATGATATTAGCCTTTTTGAAATCCATTTGTTATGAACAGGTTTAGAACTTGAGAATTTTAGAAACTTAATTTAGAGGAGGAGAATAGAAGAAAGAAAGCTTATTTGTGAATGTATTTGTGAGTTCCTGTGCCCTGTTTCAGGATGTTACTATGAAGATTATGTCCTTCTCTCAACAAGGATGTCAGGCGATCTGCGTTCTCTCCGCAAACGGCACGATTTCAAATGTTACACTACGCCAACCAACTTCTTCTGGTGGTACTTTAACATACGAGGTTAGTTCAGTGCTAAATTTAGGAGGATCATTATTTAAAGTTTTCTTAAATTTTATTTTGGAAATTGGGTAAGATTAGAACCTATAATTTGGCTTTGTCATGTGATTTGGTTTCTCACAATATTATCTGTATCAGCAAATGTTGTTAGTTTACCAATATGTCATCAGTTAATAGGTGATATTAAAGTTGATTATTATGCTTTAAGCCTTTGATTTAGACACATAGAAGAGTTGGTAAAATGTTTCTTCTTATCCACAAATTCTAGATCTAAACATGCTTGTTTTGTTTCTTATATTTGTAATTTTTGATTGAATATTGACGATGAAAATCACCCCCATTGTTCTTCTTTAATAGTATACAGCATCTTTGCTTTTGAACTCTACTTGTCAATGTTGCTTAGTTTTCACACTTTCCATGATTGCCTCGTGCTTAGTATAAAGTGTCTGTCTTATAACTTTGTTCTGTTATTTATGACAATTCACGTCTTCCTGCATGCAAATGTTACAATTATTTATGGAATCAGAAATTTGACATCTGGCTATTGATCTTCATTTTTCTTGCTGTAATTCACTTAAACTTCACTTGGTTTCGATACACTATTATCTATTGAGAAATGCTATTAAACACTCCTTGACACTGACTAAAATTCCCAAAATATGCTGGAACATATTTGGTACTTCTCAGGGGCGCTTTGAAATTCTTTCCTTGACTGGTTCATATATGCCAACTGAAAATGGGTTTACAAAGAGCAGATCTGGTGGGATGAGCATCTCTTTGGCCGGGCCAGATGGTCGAGTAATGGGGGGTGGACTGGCTGGTTTGCTGGTAGCTGCTGGTCCTGTGCAGGTAATCTCTTCTGTTGAAGAAGAGGATATTTGAGAGTTCAAAAAATGATGAAGAAATAACCTTATAAGATTGTTTATAGACTATGCTTAACCAATAAGAAGTTTTTACATTGTCATCTAATAAAAAATTTGCAAATAAATTGGTTGATTTTTACAGTGATTACCTTAAACACCACAGTGGTTTTTTATTAGTTCAAAGTATATAGAAATGAAACTTAAGAGAAGATAATATGATGGAAAGAAAAATCATGCAATGAAAGAACTAAACTGCATGTATGAGATATAGTTTCCTCAACACTTGTCATGCCATCTTCTGCATCAGGTTGTTGTGGCTAGTTTTGTTCCTGGTCACCAGCTGGAGCAGAAACCGAAGAAGCCAAGGGTGGAGCATGTACCAATGACTGCCCCTATACATGTCAACCCCACTTCTGCTGAAGAGATAAGAATTGATCTTGGTGGAGTAAAGCCAATCTTGACACCGGCTGCTTTTCAAATGGACAGCATCTTTGGCAATGGACAACCTTCTGATGATGAGGCTCCTTTCCCTGAAGAAGAAGAAGAGCCTAACACAAGCTATGCTGATGCTGGAGTTGCTAGCTAAACTTGTTCCTTTCCAAGTATTTGGTGTTCTGAAGAGTCAAACCCCATATAGACTCACTCCTGCTTGACTCATGCTGACTATTAACTCCACAAAAGTGTCTTATAGTGTGGGATGATGAGAAAACAAGGTTGGTTTTGACTTGAGAAATTCTTCACTTTGGTGATAGGTTTCATTAGTGTTAGAAAATCTATTTGTTAGGCTTTCATGTTTCTGTTCTCATGACGCATAACTAATATTGTTTTACTCATAGTTTTAGCAGTTAGATGTAGGATATATGTTGTGCCACGTTCTTGTTAGATTTTATTAGATTGTTTGAAATGAGTGTATGTGGGTGCTTTCTAAACTGTAACCTAACGATATTATTTGTTGTGAAGGAGGAAATTACATTTTAGCATTCAGTTCAATATTTTCTCTTTGTTTACTGTTCTTGTGAAAGGGCCCTTTAATCCATCAGAAAGTTTTCCTCACCCCTATTATATTAATGGACAAAATGTGGTTTTTAAGTGACATGTGTATACAATAGAAACAATGTTGTTTGAGGGGTGGTTGAACTTTAGTTTGGTTTGGTCCCTTTGGCCTTAGCCTTGTTTCTTCTTAATTTAGTCACCAACAACCACATAACTAGTGATTTATGTGCAATCACAACCATAATTCCAACACAAACTGCCACCAATTTATCTGAAGAAAGGGAAGGCAGAGAGAGTGGAAGAGGTTGGCAGAAGTGAATGTCTCAAATGTGAACGTTGGTTCAGCTATGTAGAGATTCAGAAGGTGGTGTTGGAGTTGTGTTGGTGTTTCAACAATTTGTGTTATTGGTAGCACTAGGTTACTAGTTTTAAGGATTAGAAAAGGAACTAAATCTAAAATCTATGTACTTTTTTAAGTTAATTTAAGTGTTTTACTCTCGTATAATAAATAATATATAAAGTATCATGAAAGTTATATTAAAAAATTAACTTCTTTACAATAAATTAAAATAATTACATATAACTTTATAAGATGTATTTAGATGTGAAAAAGAATAAGTGAGAAAGTTATCAGCCAAATTAAAATATTACCAATGTTGAAGTGGGGAATTTGTTCTAACATAGCATTATCCAATAACAAGATTACTCAATCTAAATAGCATGGTATACTTTTATGGTTAAAATTTGGTTCTTTGAACCGAAGTCTGACCTAGATTTTAATATTTTTGAAAGAAAATTAAAATAAAAAATAATGATAAAATTATTAGTATTTTATAACATTACTCTTTATAATTTAAACAAATTCTTAAGTGTAATTAATATTGATATTTTGTTTAAAAATATGATAATAAAAAATAAAATTTAAATATTGATTTAAATTAATAATTTGAGTGCATTTATGATTCAATTTTTTATTACTTTAATTACATAAAATATGAAATAATATACATATTTACGAAATTAAATTTATATTGTTTGTTATAACTAATTAGCATAAGGTATATACTTTTGTTAAGTATAAATGATTTAAAACTAAATAAATACTTTTAGTGTAAAATCATTTGTAATTTTTTTTATTGAAGTAAAATAAGAAAGGAGTATTTAAAATAAGAAGAAAAGGAATAAAAACTATTATAAAATGAATATAAATAATATATTAATGAAATTTATTAACATTTTATAAACTTAACTATTATAATAATTTTAATAAATTTATTAAGTTAATTATGTAATATATGGAATGATATATTAAATTAAATTTGTAATAAAATGACATGTTACAATTATTTATTTTTAAGTATATAATATTATTGAAAATATTTTTTTATAATGAAACTTTGTCATTTAAAATTTACAACATTTTAAATAATTTAATGGTGAAAAAAAATTGATAATAAAAATTAAAAATTTAAGTTATAATTTAAATTAATATTGTAAATGTCTTTTTATTTTTGAATTATTTGAAATTATCTTTTTGCTATTCGAATAATTGAAATTAAAATTAAAAATAAATATTGAAAATATTATTCATTAAGATGACCCACAAATTCAAATTAGAAAAAAACGAGTCAATAATAAATACAAAGTAGATAAATAAATTGATAAATTTATTAATAATACAAAGTAGTTAATATTAATTAATTAGTTTCAGTTTATAAAAAAATTATCAAAAATATTTTTTAAAGATAGGAAATTTCTAGAAGAACCAAATTATGATTTACTCTTTTTTTTTTGTGATAATAGATCAAAGTAAGATCAAAATTCGATTATCAGAAATCAAATTCTAATCATAATGTTATTTGGATAAATATACTTAATAATATAATATTGGAGATATTTTTTTTTAACATTGCTACTTTAGAAAAAAATTGGCTTAAGTGGCGTCTTCATTGCCTCCCTGCACCCAATGGTCATGTCAACATCAACATTAATTAAACCATTATTATCATGACAAAATACATTTATTAATCATTTTTCACTAAACGAGCAAATTAGAAAAAAATGTAAATCAGAAGTATTAAAAGTTAAATAGGATTGACCTATTATGAAACATAAGAACAAAATTAGAACTGTTGAATGGCTTTAGAGTTTATTCAAAATGTTGTGTTAAAAAAATAGTATAATAAACCTATTTTTTAATAGGTTAATAGGCTTAAGCTTTTACATAAACCAACAGATCGAAATATTTAAATAAAAAATAACAATTTCAATACATTACAATAAAAAAAATTAGCACAACAACTATATGATATTACATTATTTATGGTTATTAAATAAGGTAACTGTTTAGACTTAAATGGTTTCTTGCCCTAACTTTTTCAATAAATGACCTAATTCAGTAAAAAAAATGTAAAAAAATACCAACTTATTTGTAGGTTTTTTTAACCACAGCAATGCATCATGAATTTCTCAGAAGCATGATTTTTGTATACCAACAATTTAGCTCCATTTCTTGAGCTTTAGGATGAACCTTTTTGCTATATGCTTCATCCCAATTACGAGAAAGAAAATGGAGGTAATTTGTTGGTAGTGGCAAGTGCATAGTTAAAAGAAATGGAATATATAGCAATAAAGAAAAATTCTCACACAATGTTTCTTTACAAAGAAAAGGAAAAAAGAAGGAAGGATTCCCTACATATGCTGCTTCCAAGCATGATCTTTGTGCACATCACTTTTTCCCCTTATCTAAGAATAAAGTTCTGCATTGGAATTTCTTATCTTCTTTCTTTCAACCAAACTCAAATCACTTGTCTTTCATTCATTTTCTGGTTTCACATACCATGATTTCTAGTCCAAACCAAAGGGGTTGATTATGTATGCACATATGAACAACTATTTCTATGTTATTTTCTTGAATGATACAACACAACAAAATTCAACACAAGACTCAAAGGTTTGTAGCTTGTTGAATATAACCAAATGTTAAGGCCTAACTTTGCTCATTATTTGAGTCCTATACCAAGCTTGATGTACTCAACAATTCTTCCTTCCACCCTTTGTTAACTTTCTGAATAAATTCTTCCACTCTTTTCCTCAGTTCATCATTGCTGTCATCTTTTTCACTCTTTTCCTGTTCCACCTTTTCATCATCTTCATTGCCTTCAATTTCAATGCTCTCAACTGTTTCTGCTTCACCATCATGTGACACTTCCACTTCCACTGCCTGTGGCATTGCTGTTGTGTCTTTCTCCACTAGGGGCTTGGAGTTTGCTCCTTGTTTCTGATGATCATTTGCACCCTTCAAAAGATGGATTTCACTTTCTTGATGAATGCTGAGGCTAGGCTTCAAGTCCACCAGAATAATGACTATGATCAAATTGCAGAAGCAGAAGATGAATGCTGAGCTGGAAGCAGCTTGAGTGATGAACTCCAACACAGAACCTAACATCATGGCTTGGAACAATTAGGACACAAACACAGAAAAAGGGCAGCAAAAGGGTGGAAACAAGATATCAGCAGCAGCAGCAGCTAACTCTACATGCAAAGTTTAGGACTTTAAAGGCCTATTTAAAGCCCTTTTGGGATAGATGCAAACGTGGAAAGAACCTTTATTTGTAGCAAAATTTAAGGAGTGTGGTGTGAAAGCTATCATCAGAATATAACAATACAATATAGTATACACATGTTTGTGTATGTATGTGAAAGCTATGGAATATGACAATATAATACACAGTTGTATAATAATTCATTGATTCATGTATTAATAATGTGTGTGTGAAAGGTTCTTCCAACTGTGTGTGGGGCGTTTTTTATTTCATTGATTAATCAAAAGGCTTTTGTACTATGCAAAGAGCATCACATGGAGCTTTCTTGGCCACTCATAGGCACAGCCCTATGTCATAAACTCTACTTATCACCAACCAAAAACTTCCATGTTTTTGGTTTCTGTGTCAAGTCTTGTTTATAGGTTTGTTGATTTGTTAATCATGGCAATTAAGTAAACTAAAGAAATGGATTAAGATTTTCTTATGCTGTTTTGAAGATCTTGGGATTTTTTTTCTATGACTTGGTGAAAATGACCAGGGACCTAACTCTGAGTAAACACTGTTGAATGTTGGAAAAATGTTTTGTTTTTTATTAGCCTTGAAAATGTCACCTATGATGTTCATGGCTTTGTCCCACATCGGGTATTTATTAGCCTGTGACCCAAATGAACATCACTAGAATTTCTGAGAGCGAAATTTATGTTCAAAATTTAATCTAATATATCTGCTTAATTAATTCCCATCTTTTAATTGATCACATTAATCAAAGTTTTATAATTACATGTTTTTAACATTTTCATCTTGTTATATATTTTGACAAAATTAAATTCAATATCCTTAAGGATACTTAATTTTGAGAAAGATCTGTGACTTTACTTTTAAAAAACTATTTAGTAATCACGGATATTGTCAATAATATTTTATAACCAATACATCTATTTTACAATGTTTAATATTTTGATAGAACTTAATAATTTCACTGTAATTATAATATTTCATTACAATGCTATAATACTCATTAGAAATTATTTTTTTAAAACTATTACAACATTTTCACTCAGAGTTTTCAATTTTTGGATTCAACTAAAAAAAGAAAACATAATTTTATATTCTGAAATTTGTTCAAAACAGATAAATTTATAGGCATGCAATAATCAATATATGACAATAATATTCAGTTAGATGTAATCATTGATTATTTTGTCAAAATATTTTTATATATGTGTGTGTAAAGAGAGAGTGTGTATGTGTGTGAATATGCAGTTTTGTAAACGAAAATAGTAACAATTGTATCATGTGTCTTAATAAATTTCAGCACATGCCAATTCAAATTAATAATAAATATCTTTTTTTATAAAAAATATGATTTTTTTAGGAACTTAAATACTCCTATGCCTAAGACAATTGCCACATTAGTCTTGTAGGGTGCAAAGAAAATAAAAGAGTTAAAGAGAACCACATTGAGAATTGAAGAACAAAGAGAATTTGGATAAAATTTGTACTATACATTGTAAGAGAAGAAAGAAATAAAATGAATAATTAAGAAATGGAAATATAAATAAAATTTTATCCATGCTCTTGACTTTTGAGAAGTTTTTTCGTCTATTTTATAAATTAAAATGTACAGGTTAAAAGTGTAATTTATTTTATTATCTTAATTACTCTTTCTTTTTTCTAAATTCTTGAAATTATTTCTCCAACCTGTAATTGCATATTGTCAAAATATTTTACAGTTTAAAGACTACAGACACCCTTTTTCTTTTTTATTTTGAAGCTTAAAGTTAAACAAATAGGTTTGGTCCAACTAAGCCACTGATAAATATTAACAAATGTAATGGTATGCAATTTAAAATTCTGATCAGAATACAGAAGTAGATTAAATAATTATTCTTTATTATGTGCATGTACAAAATTCATTATTCTCACTTCTTTGTTATTATTTTCCATCTTCAAAATGGTGATACTGATAATTGAAGGGTTGAAAAACAGTTCAGACCATGCTTTATATATAATGCATAATTGGACAAAACAACTAAGAAATTCAGGGAACAATATGTAAATACATTGAATTTGTTCAAATAAAAAATTAAATTGCTGCAAGTTCCTGTTGTTTACCATAATTATTAATAATGTTGATGATTGATTCTCATATCCACCAACAATTATTGTTTATCTACCTTGGTTGACTTTCAAATGCATTAGATTTAAGACTCAGTTTACTTTTATTGCTTTCTCACTACTGCTTATTAGATCTTTATTTATTGTTTCTGACATATTTAAAATGGCTTTTTTGAATTCAATGGTTTCATTAAAATATTTTGTCGTTGACTTATAACTATTTACATGAATTAGAGTCACCCAACAATTATTCGTGCATTTCGATGGTTTGTTCTATAAAAAAAATGTACAATGTACTTCTACGTTGTTGACCGAAATTCAATAATTTAGAGTTAATTATTTATTAATTTATACATATACCAATATTTATTATTTTTTTTATATATGGTTTTGTTGTTATGGTACGAGCAAAATTATGTTCATGCATTTTCTTTATCAGTAAAAGAATAAAATAATTGCATGTTGCGTAGAATATATATGCTCCATTAAATAAAGTTATGTAGAGTAAAAGATTGAGACAAGAAGATCCAATTGTTTACATTATTATTAAGTATGTTAAGTTAAATGTTTATCTTTTCAAAGATTTAATGTTAACATTTAATATAATTTTATTAAATTAGAAAATAACACAAAATTTTATTATTTAAGATAACTAGTTTTAAAATAATGTTACATGTAATGTGATGAAATCTACCAACATTAATTTTATTGTGTTTATATAGTTAATTAAAATGAAATATCAAAATATATTTTATTGATCAAATCACAATAATATAAAAGAAAAATTTGAAAGTTTCACATAAATATAAAATGAATCTAATGGACTAATATTTTAACATATATAAAGCTTCATGAATTAAGGTGTGTTTGCATTGGTGAAATATGATATTTACTTTAATCTCAAATGAAGGTAAAAGTGTGTTTTGAACTTTGCAAGTCTCTAATATTCTCATGTTTGTATTATACTTGACATTGTATTTGCAGTTTTAGATGTCAAAGTAATCTATGTGTTAACTAATGAAAAACTAAAAATAAAGTAATAAAAAATGTTAAGAAACAAAGGATTATATGCTCATGTATAATGTATGGACAAACTAGTAATTTGGAGGTGATAAAAGTACTTCGATTCAGACTTTGTTGATTAGATAGATATTAAAAAGTGAAGATTTAGTTACATTTTGATAGATGATAAAGTTATATCTTTATGCATCCCATGATTTCAATCTGCACCTCCTTAAATTTAAACATTTCTGTCACAACCGGGGTCACGACAGGGACGGCGAACAAAAAATAATTTTTTTTTCAAAACAGAGGAGTCGCCACCATAGTTTATTAGGAAAAATTATGGAAAACCAAAAAACAAGATAAGGCAAGTTTGCAAACCGGATTTAGAGTTCGGGAGTCGGTTACGTGTGGGGGAAGGTGTTAGCACCCCCACAACGCCCGTCCTAAGACGGTACCTTTAATTAAATAAGTAATCTGAGTGTGATTTTTTAAAATATTTATTTTCCCAAGAAAGAGATTAAATAAAACAAACAAAATATTTTTTTTTGGTTTTAGGGAGCCCGACAAGGTTTGACCTTGCTCCTACGTATCTCCATTTAAGGGTGGAGAATCAGGGTTACGTAGTTCTTTGATGATAAGATTGTTGGTTGTTTTGATATTTTGAAAATTTTGAGAGCTTGAAAAGGCTTGGATTTGAAAGTAAGG